>Ga0316209_1000110_pt1 | contig 163725 bp, 128 predicted proteins | sample 6monopyrite_MG_FD_204945 | JGI IMG/M metagenome (GOLD analysis project Ga0316209, IMG submission 204945) | Microbial mat bacterial communities from mineral coupon in-situ incubated in ocean water Damariscotta River, Maine, United States -... | ecosystem: Environmental > Aquatic > Marine >... | reverse complement strand
AACGCCAGTCTGGCGTCGTCGCCGTGCGCAACCAAGCTCGAGCCCGAGACCCCCGTGGATGGGCTCCAATCGGGACCTACGCGCCTGAACTCGGGAGCGGGTCACCCACTAAACGGGCAGGAGAGCCGGACTGGATGGAAAGCAGGGCTCGGAGTACGGTGTTTGCGCGCACGGCGGGGGCTCCCGGTTGATGGGATTTGAACAACGCCAGTCTGGCGTCGTCGCCGTGCGCAACCAAGCTCGAGCCCAAGACCCCCGTGGATGGGCTCCAATCGGGACCTACGCGCCTGAACTCGGGAGCGGGTCACCCACTAAACGGGCAGGAGAGCCATTCTTGACTACCGAGGCAGAAGCGTACCCCCCAGGGGGGGGGTCAAGGGGGTGCATTCCAGAGGGGGGGGGTACAACCCGGGCACCCTGGTGACACTCGTGTCCGGGCAGATGAGAAAGGGCTGTCACTCGATTCTCTAGAGGGATTCGCCGGCGGGGACGCGCTCGACCTCGAGCACGCGGTCGGGGCGGTCGGTGACGCCGTAAGCGAGGCGCAGGGGTTCTTTGCCGAAGGCTTTGCGCAGCTCGTCGATCTCGGCCTCGAGTTCCGCGAGCGCGGGGCGGCGCTCGCCGGCGACGATCGCGGCGACGGTCTCGCCGCGGGCGGTGCGCCCGACGGCGCGGACCCAGTTGCCGCTGAAGCGGCCGCACTCGACGATTTCGTCCTCGCAGAGCTCGGCAGCCTCGCGTTGGAGGTGCTCGACGACGAACTCGAGGCGCGCTTCGTCGAACAGGCGCGGCAGGTCGGGTTCGACGAATTCTTCGAGCACGCGCGCGCCGCGGCCGGCGTTGATCAGGCTGACGTTGGGCTGCACGTGGCGGAAGTGGAAGGTCAGGAAGCGGTCCGCGATGCGCCACGTCCCGCGCCGCGAGCGCAAGGGATCGGGATCGGTGATCGGGATCTCGCGCTCGACGAAGCCCAGCTCGCGCAGCACGGAGAGGTACTTGTTCGCCGTTGTCGAGTCGATGCCGACCATCAGCGCGATGTCGCCGACCTTCTCCTCGCCGCGCGCGACGGCGGAGAGGATCGAGTTGTAGGTCGCGGGGTTCGAGAGCTCATTGCGCAGCAGGAACTGCACCTCGTCGAAGAGGTAGCCTTCGGGCCGCAAGATCTCCTTGGTCACGTTCTCGCGCAGCGAACGGCTGTCTTGGAAGCGCCGCAGGTAGGCGGGCATGCCGCCGACGACGGCGTAAGCGAGCAGGCGATCCCGCACCGTCCAGTCCTCGAAGAAGTGGATCGTCTGGCTCGGCAGCAGCGGCTGGAGCTTGCGTTGTCCGGTGCGCCGGCCGAAGAGCGGCGAGCGCTCGGCGAGCACTTCCTTCTCCATGAAGGACACTTGGCTGCCGCAGAGCACGAGCATCAGCCGACTCTTTTTGCCGCGCGTGTCCCAGAAGCGCTGCAGGATCGACGTCAGCCCCTTGTTCGCTTCGCAGAGGTAGGGGAACTCGTCGAGCACGATCACGAGGCGTTCGCCCCCGGCGCGTTCCGCCGCGAACTCGAGCGCGGCCTGCCAGTCGGGGAACTCGATCGAGGCGGCGAGCTGGTCGTTCAAGCAGTCCGCCAACGCGTCGCGGAAGGCGCGTAGGTTGTCCTTCTCGCGCACCTGCGCCGCTTGGAAGTAGACCGCGCGCCGCTCTTCGCAGAAGCGCTGCAGCAGCTCCGTCTTCCCGACCCGGCGGCGGCCGTAGAGCACGAAGAATTCGGGATCGCGGGAGTCAGCGAGCTCGGAGAGCACGCTCCATTCGTCTTGGCGTCCGATGAACATGGTTGGAGGGTATACGGGCCGGTATTATACGATCAAGTATATTACTGGCCCTTTCGGCTGCCCCGGACCGGCCCCTGAAGGCTGGAGAGGGCAGCTCACTCCGATCTGGGATGGAACGCCCGCGTTCCTCCCGGGGGCTTCGCCCGGTACTCTCGCGCCATGTCCCCCGCGCCGCTGCCCCTCGCCATGATCGGCCAGGCCTTCATGGGCCGAGCCCACTCGAACGCCTTCCGCCAGGTCGGACCCGCCTTCGGCCCTTCGCGGGGCCTGCGCATGAAGACGGTCGCCGGCCTCGACAAGGCCGCGCTGACGGACTTCGCGTCGCGCTACGGCTGGGAAGCCTGGACCGACGACTGGCGCAGCATCGCCGCCGACGCCGAGGTCGAGCTGGTCGATGTCGCGACGCCGAACGACCTGCACCGCGAGATGTCGATCGCGATGCTCGAGGCGGGCAAGCACGTGATCTGTGAGAAGCCGCTGGCCGGCACGCTCGAGGACGCGAGGGCGATGTGCGACGCCGCCGCCAAGGCGACCGGCGCGACCTTCGTCTGGTTCAACTACCGGCGCTGCCCGGCCATCGCGCTCGCGCGGCAACTCGTGAGCGAAGGACGGCTCGGCGCGATCCGCCACGTCCGTGCGCGCTACTTGCAGAGCTGGGGCGGACCGGACACGCCGCTCCTCTGGCGCTTCAAAGAGGAGCGCGCCGGATCGGGAGCGCACGGCGATCTGAACGCACACCTCGTCGACCTCGCGCGCTTCTTGACCGGCGAAGAAGTCACGCGCGTGCACGGCGCGATCGCGGAGACCTTCATCAAGCAACGCAGGGACCCGGCGACGGGCGCGCCTGGGGACAGCACGGTCGATGACTGCGTCTTGTTTCTCGCGTCCTTCTCGGGCGGCGCGACCGCGAGCTTCGAAGCGACGCGCCTCGCGACGGGGCACCACAACGGCAACGTGATCGAGTTGAACGGCGAACTCGGTTCGTTGCGCTTCGAGCTCGAAGACATGAACGTGCTGTGGTTCTTCGACGGCGACGACGCGGCGCGTGAGTCCGGTTGGCGCCGCGTGCTCGCGACCAGTCCCGAACACCATCCCTACGTCGATGCGTGGTGGCCCGACGGTCACATCATCGGCTACGAACACACCTTCACGAACCAGGTGGCCGACGTGCTGCGCGTGTTGAACGGCGAGGAACCGCTGCAACCGCTCGCCGACTTCGCCGACGCGTACGAGACGCAGCGCGTGCTCGAAGCGGCGCTCGTCGCCGCGCGCGAAGGCCGCGCCGTCGATCTCGAGGAACTCGCATGACGCGCCCCGTTTCGCTGTTCACCGGCCAGTGGGCCGACTTGTCGCTCGAGACGCTCGCGAAGCGCGCGAAGTCGTTCGGTTACGACGCGCTCGAGCTCGCCTGTTGGGGCGATCACTTCGACGTGGCGCACGCGCTCGATGAAGCGGACTACTGCAAGCGCCACTGGGAACTGCTCAGCGACTGCGGCGTGCGCTCGTTCGCGCTCTCGAACCACTTGGTCGGCCAAGCAGTCTGCGACCGGATCGACGAGCGACACCAGACGATCTTGCCCGAAGCGATCTGGGGCGACGGCGACCCGGAAGGCGTGCGTCAGCGCGCCGCGGCCGAGATGGTGCGCACGGCGCGAGCGTCGCGGAAGTTCTTCGACGCCGCGCCGGACGACGTGAAGGGCGTGCTCGCCAAGACCGGGCGCACGGTCGTGAACGGTTTCACAGGCTCGTCGATCTGGCACCTCTTGTACTCGTTCCCGCCGGTCACGCCGGCGATGATCGAAGAGGGCTACGCCGACTTCGGCCGGCGCTGGAAGCCGATCTTGGACGCCTTCGCGGAACAAGACGTGTGCTTCGCGCTGGAAGTGCACCCGACCGAGATCGCGTTCGACATCGCGACGACGCGTCGCGCACTCGCGGCCGTCGGTGGACACGCGCGTTTCGGATTCAACTTCGACCCTTCGCACCTCGCGTACCAAAACGTCAGCGTCGTCGGCTTCCTGCGCGAGTTCGGCGCGCGCGTCTTCAACGTGCACGTCAAGGACGTCTGGTGGTCCGACGAGCCGACAGCGATCGGCGTGTTCGGCGGCCACGCAGACTTCGGCGACCCCGAGCGCGCGTGGGACTTCCGTTCACCGGGCCGCGGCCGCATCGACTTCGAAGCGATCATCCGCGAGTTGAACCGCGTCGGCTACGCGGGCCCGCTGTCGGTCGAGTGGGAAGACCCCGGCATGGACCGCGAACACGGCGCGACCGCAGCGGCCGCCTTCGTGCGCCGCATTGACTTCCCGCCCTCGGATCGCGCCTTCGACGCGGCCTTCGGCGACTGAACGCGATCAGCTCCCCTCACTGCAGACGCACATGAACGCACCGACGACCAGCGGCACCGCCGCACCGCTCTCCGCATCGTTGAACGCCCGGCTGTCGGCGATGATGTTCCTGCAGTACGCGATCTGGGGCGCGTGGCTTCCATTCTTGTGGTCGTTCCTCGCAGGACACCGCGGGATGACCGGGGCGCAGATCGGCAACATGTTCGCCGCGGGTGCCGTCGGCGCGATCGTCGGTCCGTTCCTCGCAGGGCAGATCGCCGATCGCTGGTTCTCGACTGAGCGCTTCCTGGGCATCTCGCACCTCGTCGGTGCGGTCCTCGTCTGGAAGCTGGCGACGATCGAGACGTACAACGGCTTCCTGATCGTCTCTGCGATCTACGGCTTCGTGTACGCGCCGACCTTGTCGCTGACCAACAGCCTCGCCTTCCACCACTTGCCGGACCGCGACCGCGACTTCGGACGCGTGCGCTTGTGGGGGACGCTCGGGTGGATCGCGGTCGGCTTGGCGATGGGGCAGTGGCTCGCGTACGGTCACTCGCCGGACGGGCTCTCCGGGGACGCGTTGAAGGCGGCGCAAGTCGCCGGCAAGGCTGACGCGTTCCGTCTGTCGGCGCTGCTCGGCGTCGCGATGGGCATCTACTGCTTCACGCTGCCGAACACGCCGCCGACGAAGGGAGCGCAGTCGAACGCGACCTTCGAAGCGATCGGCGAGATCAAGCGTTCACCGCTCTGGCAGTTGTTCCTGCTCGCCGTGCCGCTCTCGTGCATCCACCAGTTCTACTTCGTGCACACCGAGGAGTTCCTCGGCGTTCGGCAGCTCGCAGCGCCGGCGTGGTCGACCAGCCTCTTCGGCGTCGGCGGCGGGGGACTGATGACCGTCGGGCAGATGTCGGAAGTGCTCGTCATCGCGCTCATTCCGCTGCTCGCGAAGCGCTTCTCGCGCAAGCGCTTGCTCGCGATCGGCTTGCTCGCCTATGCGGCGCGCATGGCCCTGTTCGCCTACGTCGACTCGATCCCGCTGCCGACGATGACGACGCTGCTGCTCGGCATCGCGTTGCACGGCGTGTGTTTCGGCTTCTTCATCTTCGTCGCGTTCATGATCGTCGATGAAGAGACGACTTCCGATGTGCGAGCGAGCGCGCAGAACCTGTTCAACCTCGTGATCATCGGCATCGGTGTGATCGTCGGTTCGAAGATCGCCGGCTCGCTCTCCGAGTTGGCGAAGGTCGACGGCGAGATCAACTACCGGACTCTGTTCAGCTTCCCGATGTACGCCGCGCTCATCGTGCTCGCGATCCTTGCGATCATCTATCCCGGTGGCCGCCGCGAGGCGCGCGCCGAGATCGCCTGACCCCTCGATTCATCATGCTTCGATCCCTCACTGTGCTGTCTTTCCTCATGCTCGCCGGTTGTGCGAACACGGCCACGAACTCGGAGACCGCCGAGACTCCCAACACGCTCACTCGCGCCGAAGCGAACGGCGGCTACAAGTTGTTGTTCGACGGCAGCTCGATGGCGCACTGGCGCGGCTTCAAGAAAGATGATGTGCCCGAGGGTTGGGTCGTCGCAGACGGAGCGATGGGGCGCACGCAGTCAGGTGGCGACATCATCACGCGCGAGAAGTACGGTTCGTTCGAGCTGCGCCTCGAGTGGAAGATCTCGCCCGGCGGGAACTCCGGCATCATGTGGCACGTGATCGAATCGGACGCGGTGAACGCGACGTACGAGAGCGGCCCCGAGATGCAGATCCTCGACGACTCGGGTCACCCGGGCATCGAGCCGCTCAACTCGGCGGGTGCGTGCTACGGCCTCTACCCGGCCGAGGTGTCTGCGGCGAAGCCCGTCGGCGAGTGGAACCAGGTGCGCCTTCGCGTGCACCGCGGGAAGGTCGAGCAGTGGTTGAACGGCTCCTTGATCTGCGAGTACACGCTCTGGTCCGAGGACTGGAACGAGCGGGTGCGAGCGAGCAAGTTTTCGTCGATGCCGCACTTCGCCGTCGCACGCGAGGGGTACATCGCGCTGCAAGATCACCAGTCGCCGGTCTGGTTCCGCAATCTGCGCGTTCGGCGTTTGTAAGCGAAGGTGCTGCGCGTCGGCAGGCCTCGAGGCGTCGCGGCACGCCTCGCCCTGATACGCACCAAGGCCCAGCCGCGTACGACCAGGAACGAGGGGCTGCACTGCCGTCTGCGCATTAGACTGCAACTCACTACACCACCGAGCTCGGCTCGGTGCGCTGCAAGGAGTAACCGATGCACATTGCTGAGATCATGACGCCGGACCCTGTCACGGTGGGACCGGACTGCCCTCTCGACGACGCCATCCACCTGTTCGAACAGTGTGGGTTCCGTCACCTCCCCGTGGTCGACGACGGCGTGATGATCGGGATGATCTCCGACCGCGACTTGTCGCTGGCGACCGGTTGGGTGCTGTCCGACTACCGCAAGACGGAAGACACGAACGGCCCGCAGGTGGTGCGCGAGATCATGCGCAGCCCGGTGCTGTCGCTCTCGACCCTGGACACGCCGGAAGACGTCGCGGCCGTGATCGTCGGGAAGCGCATCGGGGCCGTACCGATCACGAACGGCAAGAAGCTTGCCGGCATCGTCACCGAGACGAACCTGCTCAAGGCCTTCCGCGAAGAGAAGCTCGAGACCGACCTCGCGACCGATCACGCGATCACGGTCGCCGAGATGATGACGGCCGACGCCGACACCTTGGACCCGGACCAGTTCCTCGAGGACGCGATCGAGCTGTGCGTTCAGAAGGGTTACCGGCATGTCCCGATCGTCGAGAAGGGGCGCGTGCTCGGCATGGTCTCCGACCGCGATCTGCGCTTCGGCATGGGCCAGGAGATGATCTCCGACATGAGCGCACAGGAGACGGGGCGTCTCGAGATCTCGCGCACGCCGCTCTCGGCACTGATGGCGGTCGACATCGTCTCGGTCGACTCGCGCTGTTCACTGACGCAAGCGATCGACGTGATGCTCGCGCACCACTTCAGCGCGCTGCCGGTGGTCGACGGCAGCAAGTTGGTCGGCATCCTGACGCAGACCGATGTCTTGAAGCACGTCATCGGACGCGGTCCCGTCGCGAGCTGACGGGATACCGAGCCGGGGCTGATTCCTCACAACTCGACGCGAGCCGGGGCCTGAGGCTGCGGCTCGCGTAGAGTTGTGAGGAATCAGCCCCGGCTCGGTACCTTACGGAAGGGTCGTGACCGTGTCCTCGTCGTCCGCCGGGCTCAGTTGGCGCCGACCCACATGACGACGAGGAAGAGCGCGACCCAGAGCAGACGTCCGATCAGAACCTCCATCGAACCGCGTCGGTTCCTGAGCGAAGTCTTGGGCAAGCCCATCGACGGGTTGGTCATGCAGCGCGTCGCCGCGGCGTTCGTTCGTTCGGACATCGACTTGCTCCTTCACCATGAGTCCCTTCTGGGGCCGGCAATAGCAGGCGCCAATCGGGCGGTTACCGAGGATTCCCCACTGCATCGTGGCGAATACACTAGTCCTACGAATCCTGACGAATGCCCGAGACAGAGGAAGAGCCGACAATGGAAACCAAACAGATCGAGGTCGATTGCCCGTGTTGCGACACGCGGCTGACGATCGATGTGCGGACGCGCACAGTGCTCAAGCACGCACCGCGCGCCACGCTCGATGAGACCGGCAAGGCTAAGTTGGATGAAGGGCGTTGGGATCAAGCGCAGGACCGCACCGCGGGTCGCGTGGATGAAGCCGGTGCGAAGTTGAACAAGGCGCTCGACGACGAGCGCGCGAAAGAATCGCGACTCGATGACTTGTTCGACAAGGCGAACAAGAAGCTGCGCAAGGACGACGACTGAGCGAACTCGCCCGTTGAGTGTGCGCACCGGACCGCGGGCCGAACGCTCATTCGCGCTCAGTCCAGCTTCGCCCAGCGCAGGCGCAGACTGTTGGCGACGACTAAGACGCTGGACAACGCCATGATGCCCGCGCCGACGGGCGGCGGGATCGTGATCGGCAACACGGACTCCAGTGCGCCGGTTGCGATCGGAAGCAGCAGGATGTTGTAGCCGAAGGCCCACACCAGATTGACGCGGATCGTCGTGCGCGTCCGCCACGCGAGTCGGAAGAGCCTCGGCAACAGGCGGGGGTCGTCGCGCAAGAGCGAACAAGCCGCCGATTCCAGCGCGACGTCGGCGCCGCCGCCCATCGCGATGCCGACCTCGGCCGCCGCCAGCGCCGGAGCGTCGTTCACGCCGTCACCGACCATCGCCACGACGTGACCGTTCGCTTGTGCCGTGCGCAAGCGCTCGAGCTTCTCTTCGGGGCGCAGTCGTCCTTCGGCCTGCTCGAGCCCGAGCTCTCTTGCCAAGGCTTGAACGGCTCCGTCGGCGTCTCCGGACCACAGGTACAGGTGGAGCCCCGGCTCCATCAGCGCCCGCAGCGCGTCGCGCGCGCCTTCGCGCGGCGGATCGAACAAGCCGAGCGATCCGATCAAGCGGCCGTCCCGCTCGACCAAGATCGGCGAGTTGCCGCCGGCGGTCACGCGCTCGACCAGCTCGTTCACCTGGGCCTCGGTGTGGCTGCGCTCGAGTGCGCCGCGCGGACTGCCGATCCAGCACAGGACGCCGTCGACGGTGGCGCGTACGCCGGTTCCGGTCTCCGCTTGGAAGTCGGTCGCCGGCGGCACGGCGAGCCCGCGTTCGCGCGCGGCGGCGACGATGCCGCGTCCGAGCGGTTGTTCGGAGCGCTCTTCGACCGACGCGGCCAACGCCAGCAGCCCGTCCTCGGTCGGCCCATCCGCCGTCGTGACGACACGGCGCACGGTCGGCCGGCCCGCGGTCAGCGTGCCGGTCTTGTCGAAGGCGACCATGTCCACGTCGGCGAGCGTCTCCAGCGCAGCCGCGTCGCGGATCAAGACGCCTTCTTGAGCGCCGCGCCCGGCGGCGACCACGATGGCCGTCGGCGTCGCGAGGCCAAGCGCGCAGGGGCAGGCGATGACGAGCACGGTGACGGCGTGCGAGATCGCCGGGGCTAGACCGCCGGCGAACCACCAGCCGAAGAAGGTCCCGGCGGCGATCAACAACACGATCGGCACGAAGATGCCGGCGACGCGGTCGGCGAAGCGCTGGGAGGGCGGGGTCGAGCCCTGGGCCTCGCGCAGGGCCTTGCCGATGCGGCCGAGGGCACTCTCCGCGCCGATGCCGGTCGCCTGCAGCGCGAGTGCGCCGCCGCCGTTCAACGCTCCGGCGTGCACGCGGTCGCCGGAGACGACTTCGCGCGGGATGCTCTCGCCGGTTAGATGGGCTTCATCGACTGCTGAACGACCCTCGAAGACCTGGCCATCGACAGGGATGCGCTCGCCGGGGCGTACGCGGACCAGCTGGCCGGGGCGGACCTCGGAAAGCGGGATCTCGTGCTCCTCACCGAGCCGCAGGACGCGAGCGGTGGCGGGTGCCAGCGCGAGCAGCGAGCGCAGGGCGTTTCCGGTGCCGTGGCGAGCGCGCGCTTCCAGCCAGCGCCCCAGCAACACGAAGAAAGGGATCAGGACCGCGGCGTGGGCGTGAGCAGCGGCATCCCCGACCCACTGGGGTGCGAATAGGCCCGTGAAGCCTGCGAGCCACGCGGTGGCACTTCCGAGCCCCACCAGGCTGTCCATGTCCGGCGCTCGCCGCAGCAGGGCACGCAGTCCGCGCACGAGCATCGGCCCGGCGGCTCCGAAGACCACGATGCCCGCGGGGATCAGCTCCGTTCCGTGGGGCAGCCCGAGGGCGTGGGAGAAGAGCGCGAGCAGCGAGAAGGGGAGAGCGATCAGGGCGCGGAGCCCGGAATCACGGCGTTCTCGGGCCGCTTCGGCGTCGCCTAGGGCGACTCCCTCGGCCAGGCTGCGGCCGGAGAGGGCGCCGTCGGGGAGCCCGAATCCGGCGGCGGCCAGGTCGCGGGCGAGAGCGGCTTCGTCGAGTTCGGAACCGGCTTCGAAGCGCGCGGTTCCCGAAGCGAACTGGACCGTTGCGCCCGTGATACCGGGCTGACGGTCCAGGACGGCTCCGACCTTCGAGGCGCAGCTGGCGCAGCGCATGCCCGAGATCGGGATCTCGAGGCGTTCTGTGTGGTGTGTGGTCATCAGCTCTCGGGGTCCCGTGTCGATGGTGCGTGGGGAGTCCTTTTCCGTCGACGGGCGGTGGGATAGAACCTCACTCCCCACGACCCAAGAACATATGACCGACAGTCGCTACCGGGCCATCAAGGCCTACAAGAACGAGAAGTTTCTCAACAGCCCCGACTCCCGGGCGCTGCGCATCCTGTCCGAGTACCTCGAACCAGCGTCGCGCTTCAAGGAGTTCAAGGTCCGCGACACGATCGTGTTCTTCGGCTCCGCCCGGATTCCTTCGCGGGAAGTCGCGGCCGCGGAACTCGAATCCGCTCGCGGCGGTGATGGAGACGTGGAGCGCGCCGAGATGCGCCTGCACATGTCGCGCTACTACGAAGAGACGCGCGAGCTCGCCGCTCGACTGACCACTTGGTCCAAGGGTCTCGAAGGAACGGAACGTCGCTTCGTCGTCTGTTCCGGCGGCGGCCCCGGGATCATGGAGGCCGCGAACCGCGGCGCGTCGGAAGCGGCCGGCGAGAACATCGGTCTGAACATCTCGTTGCCCTTCGAGCAGATCGACAACCCGTACACCACACGCCGCTTGGCGTTCGAGTTCCACTACTTCTTCATGCGGAAGTTCTGGTTCAGCTACCTCGCCAAGGCGATGGTCGTGATGCCCGGTGGCTTCGGCACCTTCGACGAGTTCATGGAAGTCGTCACCTTGGTGCAGACGCTGAAGATCAAGAAGAAGCTGCCCATCGTCTTGTTCGGCACGGAATACTGGGACGAGATCATCAACTTCGAACCGATGGTCAAGTTCGGCACGATCAGCGCGGAAGACGTCGACCTGTTCTTCCGCACGGACTCCGTCGACGATGCCTTCGAGTACCTGACCACGCAGCTCGAGGAACACTTCCTGAGCGGCGGAAACGGCCAGTCCGAGGGCTGATCCCGCGGCCGGACTGTTCCAAGCTTCCACGATGCCCGAGTTCCCTACCGTCAACTTCAGTGAAGCCGGCCAAGGGCTGTTCTCCAACGAGGAGATCAAGCGCTTGATGCGGGCGGAGTGCGTGCGCGCCAAGCGTTACGGTTATCCGATCTGCGTGCTGCTCGTTGGGATCGACCGCGTGGACCAGCTCGGCGATCTCTACGGAGCCGAGTCGCGGGCCACGATCCAGCGCGAGGTCGCGGAACTGATGCGCGCCGTGACGCGCGCGAGCGACATGTTCGGGTGCAAGCTGTCCGGTTCGTTCCTCAGCTTCTATCCGCACACGCCGCGCGCCGAAGGGCCGCGCATCGCCAGGCGCCTGCTGGATCGCACGCGTCGATTGGTCTTCGACGAGGGCGCGGCTTCGGTCGCGGTGACTCTGTCGGTCGGCATCGCCAGCGCGGTGGAAGATCCGGTGGACTTCGACTTCGACGTCTTGATCGGGCACGCGCAGAGCGCGTTGCGCAAGGCACAGGACAGCGGCGGAGATCGCTTTGCCGTCTACGTCCCGCCGCCGCCCGTGCCCGAGTCGTCGGCCACGATTCCCGGCGGGCTCGAAGCGATCGGCAAGGAACTCGAGCGCATGTTGACGGAGAAGGTCGCGGAGATCTTCCATTCCATGGGGCGCGAGGTTCCGGACTTCCACGGACACGAACGCGAAGTGCTCGAGCTGGCGGTCAGCCGCATGAACGACGAGCGCGCGCAGTTGATGGAAGATCACAAGCGCCAGTACGACTTGCTCGAACGTCGTCTGTCGAAGCTCGCAGGCAACCTCGAGATGACAGAGGCGGAGCTGAAATCGACGATGGCGCGCAAGAATATCGACCCCGGCGTGGCGTCGATCTACCGCACAGTGCAAGGGCTCTCGGCAGCCGAAGAGGATGCAGAGCTCAAGAAAGAGATGATGAGCAAGATCTTCGAGGCGAACCTCGAGCTCCAGAAGAGGGACGAGTAGGACAGCAGTTCACGGAGTGCAGTGATGACCAAAGAGAACAAGGGCGAACAGTCGGAGTCGGACGGCAAAGGCCACGGCGTGCTTTACCTGGGCATCGACCTGGGTACGTCGCGCACGTCGGTCGCGGGTAGCAACGGTGTGCGAGCGACGGTGCCGTCGTTCGTCGGCTATCCGAAGGACGTCGTCAGTCGCAAGCTGCTCAAGAAGGACGTGTTGTACGGCGACGAGGCGATCGAGAAGCGCCTGTCGCTCGACTTCTACCGTCCGCTCGAACACGGTGTACTCAAGGGCAGTACCGACGGATCGGGTGACCAGCCGAACATGCGCGCCGCGCGCGACCTGCTGCTCGAGATCGTGCGCCGCTCGCAGCCGCGCAAGGACGAGTTGGTCTACGCTGTGATCGGTGCGCCGGCGCAGGCGAGCATCCAGTCGAAGAACGCCATCGTGGAGATCGCGAAGGAAGCGGTCGACTCGGTGATGCTCTGCTCGGAACCGTTCGCGGTTGCGTACGGGCAAGACATGCTCGAAGACGTGCTGGTGATCGACATCGGTGCGGGCACGGTCGACCTCTGCCGAATGCACGGCACGATGCCGGAAGATGCGGACCAGATCACGCTGACCACGGCCGGCGACCACGTCGATGCCGAGTTGATGAGGGCCATCAAGGCCTCGCATCCGGAGGCGCAGTTCACGACGCAGATGGTCAAGGCGATGAAGGAACGGCACGCGACGATCGCTGAGGTCGTCGGGCGTATCCACGTCGACTTGCCGGTGAACGGCAAGCCGACGAGCTTCGACTTGACGGACGAGATCCGTAGCGCGTGTCAGTCGATCGTGCCGCCGATCGTCGACGGCCTCGGCAAGCTCGTCGCGACTTTCGACCCCGAGTTCCAAGAGCGCTTGAAGAACCGCGTGCTGCTCGCCGGTGGCGGCAGCCAGATCAAGGCGCTCGACACGGCGATCGAGCTCGAGATGAAAGAACGCCTCGGGGGCGGCAAGGTCATGCGCATCGAAGAGCCGATCTACGGCGGCGCGGACGGCGCGCTGAAGATCGCGCACGACATGCCCGAGGAGTTCTGGGAGAAGCTGAAGTAGGTACGGAGTCAGGGCCTTTCTTCCACGATTGACGACGCAGCGGCGGCCCGAAGGCAGCCGCTGCGTCGTCAATCGTGGAAGAAACGCCCTGACTCCATACCTACGCCGAGAACGAGTTGTGGTCGTGGATGATCCGCCACTCGCCGTCGATCTTGCGAAGTACCAGGGTGAAGAGACCTTCGCGGTCGTCTTGCGCGTTGTAGTCGATGCGCCAACGACCGCGCACGACGATCAAGGTTTCGGTCACGCCGACCGTCTCGAAGCCGGTGAAGGTCAGCTTGCCCAGCTCGGACTCGCCGAAGCGCTCTTGGAAGCGCGCGAGCACCAGGTCGTAACCCTTGATGATCTCGCCGTTCGAGTAGAGCGTCAGCGATTCGTCGTTCCAGTAGCCCTTGGCGACGAATTCCTCGACGTTGCCGTCGTTCCACGACATCTGCTGGTCGCCGAACACGCGCAGCGCTTCCGCGGTGGTCGGATTCTCGTCGCGCGTCGAGCGGCAAGCGGTGGCGGCGAGGAGGACGAAGAGGGCGAGGAAGCTGTACTTGTTCATGGGTGTCTCCGCCGGGGAGCGTACCGAGAGCGCGATCCGTGAAGTACGGTACCGCGTTCGATTTTTCCACATAAGCGGCGAGCCCGTGCCTTCGGCGCGGGCTCGCCGCTTATGTGGAAAAATCGAACGCGGTACCGTACTTCTCAGTCGTTGCCGACGTAGCCCAGGCCCTTGAGGGCGCTGAGCGCATCGCTGTCACCGGCGTTCTTCGCCGCGTCGCCGACGTCCTGGATCAGCTCGACGAGCTTCTCGTCGCCGGGGAAGGCCGCGGTCGCCAGCTTCAGCACATCGGTCGCCGCGACGAACTCGCCGGCGCCCTTCAGCTCGCTGACCACCACGTTGTAGTCCTGCACGCGCAGCTCGGTCGCAGCGTCGAGTTCCTTCATCTTCGCCACCGAGGCGCCGGCATCGGTGTGCGCGAGCGCTTGGCAGAGCTGCAGGGTCAGGTCGGTGCGCTTCTCGCCTTGCGTGCCGGCGAGCGCCTCGGTGAACGAGCTCGCCGCGGCCGCATAGTCGCCGCTGCCGAGGGCGTCGTAGCCGGCTTGGGCGGGATCTCCGCCTCCACAGGCGGCGAGGGAGGCGAGGAGCAGGGTCGGGAGCAGTCGGCGCATGTCGATCGGGTGGGGGTGGGAGGTCGTGATTCGGGCGAAGCGGCCCGTCACTCTAACAGGCCTCGCGCAGCGGAGCGCCGGCCTGCGAGTGCCATCGGACGCCCGCGGACGAAATCCGCCCCGAAAGCACCTTCAGGCCTCATTTTTCACCCGCTGCACTCCGATGGGAGTACGATTGGAGCCTTATAAGAGCCTCCGGCCCTCGGTCCGTGCCTCCGGCACCCTGGGGCTGAAGGCTTTCGGCATGCCCCGCCGCCACTCCTCCAGCGAACCCACGTGCGCGAGTCCAAAGTCACCGTCAAGATCCCCCGCCCGCTCTACCGCAAGATCCAGCTTGTGGTGGAGGGCTCGGGGTTCAACTCGCCCACCGACTTCATCGTCTACGTCCTGCGGGACCTGATGGGCGAGGCGGAGAGTGCCGCAGAGCCCGAGTTCAGCCAGGACGAGCTCGACGAGGTGAAGCGCAAGCTCAAGAACCTCGGCTACCTGTAGCCCGTCCGGCGCACCACACCGTTCAACGCACCCCCCAAGCATCCAAGAAACGTCGAGAAGCGATCCATGACTCCCGCGACCACAGCTCAGATCTCACCCGTCCACGGCGGCCTCACCGAACCCGTCAAGCGTCTCACCGCCAGCGCCGACGCGAGCTGGTCGAAGCTGCCGGCGATCGAAGTCGATGACACCGACCGCACGACGCTCTACCGCATCGCCGACGGCACGCTCAGCCCGCTGACCGGCCCGATGAACCAGGCCGACTACAAATCGACGCTCGAGCGCGCGGCGCTCGAGCGCGGCGGCCGTCTCTGGGCGTGGGGCATCCCGACCGTGCTGCCCGTCACCGACGCGGAAGCCGCAACGTGCAAGGCCGGCACCCAGGTCGCGCTAACCTGCGGCGGCAAGGTCTTCGGCGTGCTGACCGTCGAAGACGCGTACGACTGGGACAAGGCCGAGTTCATCAAGGCGTGCTACGGCACCGAGCGCACCGATCACCCCGGCGCCAAGCTGTGGCTCGGCGACGAGCGCACGAAGCTGGTCGGCGGCGAGATCACCCTCGTTCCCTTCGAAGACGACCGCGCCTTCGCGGACCGCATCATGAGCCCGCGTCAGACGCGCGAGCTGATCACAGGCAAGGGTTATGAGCAGACCGTCGCGTTCCAAACGCGCAACCCGCTGCACCGTGCGCACGAGTACGCACTCGTCTACGGCGCGGAGACGATCCTGCGCGAGAACGGCAAGAACACCGGCGTGATCCTGAACCCGCTCGTCGGTCAGCTGAAGGGCGACGACGTCCCCGCGGCGACGCGCATGCAGACCTACGAGAAGCTCGTCGAAGGACGCTTCCTCGGTCAGGGCGACATGGACGAGGACCTCTGGAAAGAGAAGGGCCAGGTGCTGGACGATCAGCTCAACCTGATCGGCCTCGACATGCGCATGTACTACGGCGGCCCGCGCGAAGCGGTGATGCACGCTATTTACCGCCAGAACATGGGCTTCACGCACTTCATCATCGGTCGCAAGCACGCCGACGCGCCCTTCGCCGACGGCACCGCGATCTGGGGTGACTTCGACGCGCAGGAGATCTTCGGCAAGCTCGAAGGCTCGCTCGCGATCAAGACCGTCAACGTCGGCTTCGCGGCCTACTTCGAAGAGATCGGCCGCGTCGGCCTGATGGAAGAGAACAAGGGCAACACGTCCGTGTTCATCTCCGGCACCAAGGTGCGCGAGATCCTCGGCAACGGCGAGCTTCCCGACGAGCGCATCATGCGTCCGTCGACGGCGAAGATCCTCGTCGATTACTACGCCTCGCAGGCCTAAGCCGCCCGCTCACCCGCAGCACAGCCGAAGAAGACCGTCATGGGTTTGCTCGACATGTTCAAGAAGAAGGAGGCTCCCAAGCCTCCGATTCGTCCATTGATGCGTCCCGGCCAGCGCAAGCAGCCGGATCCGCAAGCGGACAATCACTTCATCATCGTGATCCTCGACTCGTGCCGCTACGACTCGTTCATGGCGGCCGACTCGAAGGTGATCTCGAAGCTCGGCAAGGTCGAGAAGCGTTACAGCTACGCCGGTTGGACCGCGCCGTCGCACTACAACTTGTTGACGGGACTGCTTCCGCACACGTCGCCGACGAACGTCTACGCGTCGGAGTACTACAAGGAAGACTTCTACAACTACAACCAGCGTCTCGGTGCCAAGGGTATCGAGTTCGCCAAGATGGTGCCGGGCCTCTGGTTCCCGGGCCTCTTGCGCAACACGCTCGGTTACAAGACGCACGCACGCGTGTCGTTGCCCGTGTTGAATCCGAAGACGGGCATCAACCGCGACTTCGACTCGTTCCAGCTGATGGACTCGCACAACGACATGCGGTCCATGTTCCCGACGATGACGTTCGGCGACGAGCGTCCCGAGTTCTACATGCTCAACGTCGGTGAGACGCACTACCCCTACGCCAAGCCCGACGAGGACTCCTCGATGTGGCCGCGGATCAGCGGGGTCAACGGCGTCTTTCGCAAGATGAATGACCAGATCGACAAGGACCACCCGGACTTCAAAGAGGAGTTCCAGTTCTTCGATCAGGACAAGATGGACCAGTTGCGCGAGCGTCAGATCGACACCGTGCGCTACCTCGACGGCGTGTTCGAGGAACTCTACGACATGGTCCCGAAGAACACGCACATCATCGTCACAGCCGACCACGGCGAGCTCTTCGGCGAAGCGGGCTACTTCGGCCACGGGCCGATCATGCACGAGAAGTGTTTCGAGGTGCCTTACCTCGAAGGCAAGATTCGCTGAGCTCGTCCTGAATCAACCACCACGACAAGAACCCCCAACACAGCAATGAACAACAAAGGCTTCACCCTCTGGTTCACGGGCCTCTCCGGCTCCGGAAAGAGCACGCTCGCGCAGTACTTGACCCCGCTCCTCAAGGAACGCGGCAAGCTCGTCGAGGTCCTCGACGGCGACGAGATCCGTGAGAACCTCTCGAAGGGTCTCGGCTTCTCCAAGGAAGACCGCGACACGAACATCCGTCGCATCGGCTACGTCGCGAACTTGTTGTCGCGCAACGGCTGCGTCGCGATCACCGCGGCCATCTCGCCCTACACTTCGGTGCGTGACGAGATCCGCGAGAAGACCGCGGCGTCCTTCGTCGAGGTCTACGTCGAGGCGCCCCTCGAGGTCGTCGAAGAACGCGACACCAAGGGCCTCTACAAGAAAGCCCGCGCCGGCGAGATCAAGAACTTCACCGGCATCAGCGACCCCTACGAAGCGCCCGAGAAGGCCGAGGTCGTCGTGCACACCGGTAACGAGAGCATCGAAGAGTCGGCCCAGAAGGTCGTCGACTTCCTCGAGAGTCAGGGTCTGCTCGGCTGAACCTGGCACGGTACTTCACTGCAAGGCGGCGAATCTCCGGCAGATGGGGGCGGCACGCTATCCGCAGATTCGGGCTGGGCTTATACTGCCTGGCTCGACAGTCGTCCGACGGGCTCCGGAGGGGGGAACCTCGCGCTCCGCAAGGAGTTGGGGCTCCAGAGGCCCCCGGAGACGGCCGAAGAGGACTCCGGAGCCGCTGCCCCGCCGGGGGAGCGGGCCTCGACGCATCCCCCCGCATGAAGCTCTCCCTGCGATCCCTCCGCCTGGCGCTCCTCTGTGCCCTCGGCCTGGTGGCGACGGCACAGCCCGCGCTGGCCTACATCGGCCCTGGAGCCGGCTTTGCCGCCGCGGGCTCGGTACTGGTGCTCGCCGGTACCTTCCTGTTGGCCTTCGGCATCGTTCTGATCTGGCCGCTGAAGTACCTCTTCCGCGCCTTGACGAAGCCCAAGAAGGCTCCGGCGCGCGCCAAGCGCATCGTGGTGATCGGCCTCGACGGCTTCGATCCCGGCCTGGCGCAGAAGTACATGGACGAGGGCCGCATGCCCAACTTCAAGCGCTTGTCCGAGCAAGGCCACTTCAGCCCGCTGGCGACGTCCTGCCCCTCGATCTCGCCGGTCGCGTGGTCGAGCTACGCGACGGGCGTCGATGCCTCGCGGCACAACATCTACGACTTCCTGACGCGTGACCCTTGCAGCTATCTGCCGGTGCTCTCGTCGTCGGACATCGGCACCGCGCCGCGCACGCTCAAGATCGGCGGCCTCGAGATCCCGTGGGGGACCAAGGCCGTGTTCCGCTTCATGCAGAAGTCGCAACCCTTCTGGAAGCTGCTCGGCGAGAACCGCATCTGGTCCTCGATCATCCGCGTCCCGATCACCTTCCCGCCGCAGCCGTTCAAGAACGGCACGCTGCTGTCGGGTATGTGCGTCCCCGACCTGCAAGGCACGCAGGGTTCGTTCTCGTTCTACTCGACGAAAGAGCGTCCGAAGGGCGCGCACATCGGCGGACAACAGTTCACCGTGCGCCGCCGGGGCAACCTGATCGAGTCGAAGCTGACCGGTCCTCCCGGCAAGGACGGGAACCGCATGAAGTCCGACTTCAAGGTCGAGCTCGACGAGACGAAGCGCAAGGCGAAGATCACCGTCGGCGACGAGACCGTCGAAGTCGGCCCCAAGGAATACACGCCGTGGATGCGCGTGCCGTTCGACGGCGTCGGCGGCATCGTGCGCATCTATCTGCAGACTTGGGACGACAACGACGTCGAGATCTACGCGACGCCGATCAACATCGATCCCGATTCGCCGGCGATGCCGATCTCGCATCCCTTCGTCTACGCGATCTACCTCGCGAAGCTGCAAGGCCCGTACGCGACGCTCGGACTCGCCGAAGACACCTGGGCGCTGAACGAGCGCGTCGTCGACGAAGAAGCCTTCCTCAAGCAGGCGTGGCTGATCTTCGAAGAGCGCAAGCTGATGCTCTGGGACGTCTTGAAGAAGACGAAGAAGGGCTTTACGACCGTCGTCTTCGACACGACCGACCGCATCAGTCACATGTTCTACCGTTACCTCGATCCGTCGCACCCGGCGAACGAGGGCAAGGACACCGAACGCTTCAAGGACGTGATCCCTGAGCTCTACGGGAAGATGGACGACTTCCTGGTCGAGATCGAACAGAAGCTCGGCGACGATCCGGACACGCTGATGATGGTCATCTCCGACCACGGCTTCACGAACTTCACGCGCGGCGTCAACCTGAACACTTGGCTCAAGCAAGAGGGCTACTTGGTGCTCAAGGACGGCCACGAGACGTCGCCGGACTACTTCCAAGCCGTCGACTGGGACAAGACGCGGGCGTTCACGCTCGGCTTGACCGGCATCTTCCTGAACCGCGAAGGGCGCGAAGGCAAAGGCATCGTCAAGAAGGGCGAAGTCGCCGCGCTCGCGCACGAGATCAAGGCGAAGCTCGAGAAGCTGCGCGACCCGAAGGACGGCTCGCTCGTCGTCAACGAAGCGTTCGTCACGAAGGAGCTGCACTCGGGCCCTTACGCCGACGCAGCGCCCGACCTCTTGATCGGTTACCACAAGACGTACCGTCACTCGTGGGACTGCGCGACGGGTTCGGTGTCGGCCGAGATCTTCACCGACAACACCAAGTCGTGGTCCGGTGACCACTGCGTCGATCCGCGCCTCGTGCCCGGCGTCTTCTGGTGCAACCGCGCCGTCGCCAAAGAGCAGCCGGAACTGACCGACATCGCGCCCACCGTGCTCGATCTGTTCGGCGTCCCGGTTCCGAAGTACATGACCGGCACGCCGCTCTTCGCGGAGAACGCCGGCAAGGCAGCCAAGACCGGCGGCGGAAGCAGTCAAGCGGCCGTGGCCGATGGAGAACGCTCGTGAAGTTGCCGCGCTGGACCGTCTACCCCGCCCTCGCAACGCTCGCCGTGTTCTCGGTGGGCGCGTTGCCGCGACCCGTCGAACCGATCGACAGCGGAGCGGCGCTGGCCGCGCGTGGTGCGTCGCCCGTCGCCGCCGCCGAGACGAAGCACAAGCGCGTCATCGTGCTGGGCATCGACGGACTCGACCCGGACATCCTGCAAGAAGTCGTCGCGCGCTATCCCGAACGGATGCGTCACTTCGCTCAGCTGATGGAGGAGGGCAACCTCGCGCCGCTCGGCACCTCGTACCCGCCGCAGAGCCCCGTCGCCTGGTCGAACTTCATCACCGGTCGCAATCCCGGCGGTCACGGCATCTACGACTTCATCCACCGCAACCCGGTGACGCGCACGCCCGTGCCCGGCTCGGTCAAGGAAGTGCACGGCAGCCAGATCGACCTGTGGAACGAGTGGAAGTTCCCGATCGGCGGCGACACGCCGTCGAACCGCTCAGGCAAGAGCTTCTGGCAGATCTTGCGCGACAACGGCGTGCCCGCCGACGTCTGGCGCATGCCTGCGAACTTCCCGGTCGAAGCGTCGGACGGCGTCTCTTTCCCCGGGATGATGACGCCGGCGCTCGACAGCGCATACGGCACGTACACGATCTACGCCACCGACCCGCCGGTCGATACGCAGCGCTCGGGCGGACGCTATCAGCCGGTTTCGATCGATCGCTCGGGTGTGATCCGCACAGCCTTGAAAGGCCCGCCGAACGCCTTCAAGCAGAAGGATCCGCCGGCTTCCGTTCCGCTGACGATCTATGTCGACGAGCAGCGCGGTGGCGCTGCCGTCGAGATCGGTGATCAGCACGTCGTGCTCAGCGAAGGCGAGTGGTCGGACTTCATCCAAGCGAACTTCGAGATGCTGCCGATGGGTGCCAGCTCGGTGTCGGGCATCGTGCGCTTCTACTTGCGCAGCCTCTCGCCCTTCGAGCTCTACTGCTCGCCGGTGAACATCGACCCGACCAATCCCGTCGCGCCGGTTTCCGAGCCGGTCAGTGCGTCGGCTGTGCTCAAGGAAGCGATCGGCTGGTACTACACGCAGGGCATGGCTGAGGAAGTCAACGCGCTGAAGGACGAGGCCCTGAACGAACGCGAGTTCATGCACCAGTCACGCCTGATCTACGATCAACGCGTGCGCATGATGGACCACGCGCTCGATCTCTATCTGTCGGACGACGACGGTGGTCTGTTCTTCTTCTACTACTCGACGGTCGACCTGTGCTGCCACATGCTCTGGCACGTCGGTGACGACGAACACCCGCATCACCCCGCGGTTGCCGAGCTGGCGGACGAGAGCTCCACCGAGTGGACGCACCGCGAAGACAGCAAGTGGCGCGAGACGGTCGCCGACCTGTACATGTTGATGGACCCCGTTCTTGGTCGCTTGCGCGAACGCATCTCCGAAGACGACGTATTGATGGTCATGTCGGACCACGGCTTCGCGCCGTGGCACCGCAAGTTCAGCCTCAACACCTGGCTCTATGAAGAGGGCTACTTGGTGCTGAAGGAAGGACGCGACAAGGAACAGCCCGGCGGACCGAAGGTCTACGCGTTCACCGGCGAAGCTTCGGCGGTCGACTGGACGCGCACCAAGGCGTACGCGATGGGCTTCAACGGCCTGTACCTGAACCTCGCCGGGCGCGAGCTCGACGACCCGGCGACGACGGATGTCGACGAGTCCGGTATCGTGCAGCCCGGTGCCGAAGCGGACGCGCTGCTCGCCGAGCTCAAGGCGAAGCTCGAGGGCATTCGCGACCCCAAGGGGGGCGCACAAGTCGTGCTCAGCGCCGATCTCGCCCGCGACATCTACCGCGGCGAGCGCGTCTCCGAAGCCCCGGATATCCTGGTGGGGTACAACACGGGCTACGGTAACTCGGACGCTTCGTCGACCGGCCGCATCCCGAACGCGGTGCTCGACGACAACGACGGCGGCACCTTCAACGGCAACCACCTGATGTCACCGCGCGTCGTCGCGGGGACCCTGCTCACCAACGGTCGAGTGCGCGCGGGCGATCACGCCCTCGAGGACCTGACCGTCGAGATTCTCAAGCAATACGGCATCGCGGCGCCTTCCGGCATGGACGGCGAACCGGTGCTCGAGTGAACCAAGAACTGCAAAAGGAGACCGGACATGTTCGGCGGCGGAAACAAGATCAAGTTGGACAAGGACCTCATCGAACGCGCGAAGAAGGTAGCGGAAGTCGCCGGCTACGCGTCGCACGAGGAATTCATCACGCACATCATCGAGAAGGAACTCGCCGAGTTCGAAGACGGCGCTTCCGACGATGAGATCACGGAGAAGCTGCGCGGCCTCGGCTACATCAGCTGACCGCGTCGCGTCTCGAACCCCACGCACCTGACGGCATCCCGCGCGCATGAACTCTCTCAACAGCGCCTTCACCAGCATCTTCGACGTCGTGCTCACGCCCTTCGAGTGGCTGGGCATTCACGCGTCGTTGATCTTGGTCAGCGGGATCTTCGGTGTCTTCGCGCTCTGGCTGTTCAAGTACATCAGCTGGCAGAAGGGCATCGGAGCCACCAAGGACAAGATCAAGGGCCACATGATCGCGATCCGTATCTATCAAGATGATCTCGCGGTGGTGGGCGCCAGTGTGCTCAAGGTGATCGGGCGCAACTTCCAGTACCTCGCGCTGAACTTCGGACCGTTCATCCCGCTGGCGGTTCCGTTCGTGTTCGTCGCGGCGCAGCTCGTGACGCGCTACGGCTTCGATCCGGTGCCGGTGCGCGATGCGAACGCGGTGACGCTCTCGGGCAGCGTGCAGCGCACGCAAGTGAAGCTCTGGTTCGATGCCGGAGATGCGCGCTTCGCCGACTTGGCACTCGAGGTGCCCGACGGCATCCAAGTCTGTTCGCCGCTGATCCCCAGCGTCGGTGCCGGCGTCGCCTTCGTCGACGTCATCGCGACGGCGCCCGGCGATCACGAGCTGGCGTTCTCGCTGCCGGATGGCACGCGCGCCACCAAGACGATCAGCGCCGGCGGCGAGCCGCGTCGATCGATGCAGCCCGAACGCGTGCGGAGCGCGTTCGCCGCGATGCTCTGGCCCGCAGAGGACCAGCTCGCCGCGGACTCGCCCTTCGAACGCATCTTGGTCAGCTACCCCGAACGAGATTTGGGCTGGTTGCCCGGCGGTCCGCTCGGCGTGTTGATCACCTTCGTTCTCGCCTCGATGGCCTTCGGCTTCGCGGCACTCAAACCCCTTGGAGTGAGGATCTAGGTCTTGATCTACAGCAACAATATGGAGCGCGCCATCCACGCCGCTATTGCGGCCCACGATGGTCAGTACCGTAAGAACGGGGACTCGGTTCCCTACGTCGTCCACCCGCTCCAAGTTGCGCTGTATCTCGCGCACGCCGGCTGTGAAGAGTCAGCGGTCGTCGCGGGAGTGCTCCACGACGTCGTCGAGGACTGCGACGAGTGGACGGTTGAACGCGTCGAACTCGAGTTCGGCGCGGATGTCGCGGCGATCGTCGATGATCTGACCGAAGACAAGTCGCTCACCTGGGACGAGCGCAAGCAGTGGGCGGTCGATCATGTGCCCACGATGTGCCCCGGTGCCGTGGCGGTCAAAGCCGCGGACAAGCTGCAGAACATGAGCAGCCTGCGCGCGAGCCTCTTGGGAGCGGACGACCCGAGCGATGTGTGGCGGCACTTCAAGGGCGGCCGCGAGAAGACGCTGGCCGCTTCGCGCGCGCTGATCGACGCGCTGTGCGAACGCGCACCGCTCGCCCTCACCGAGCCCCTGCGGCGGGTGATGGCGGACTTGGAGTGCTGAGCTTGCCGCCAGGGTCCCGCGCGCTTAGAAAGGGAGCATGACTCCCCCCGCGCGCCGGCTCGTTCTCCTTCTCACCGTGTGTTCGCTGCTCGGCTTCGCGCCGACCGCCGACGCGCAACGCGGCTTCGACACGAAACGCGTTCCGAAGCACGGACTGCAGTACATGGAGCCGCGCAGCTACGACTGGCTGCCGGTGCAGCCCAGCGAAGACTGGATCGTGCTGAAGTACACGAAGAAGCGGCCGGCGGACGAAGACGCGGCCCTCAGTCGTGGCTACGTCCCGCAGTTCGTCGTCGTGCGTGTCGACTGGACGCCCGATCTCGAGGTGCAGGCCGGTGGTCGAACGACGACAGGTGGCGACGAGCCGAAGGAGAAGTCGAAGGTCGACGATGAGGGCGCCGAGGCGGAGGAAGATGAAGGTCCGCCGCCGCCGCCTCCGATCAACACGGCGCTGCGTTGGTTCGATCAGCGCTCGGGAGGCTGGAAGATCAGCACCTCGAAGCCGGGGCGTGAGCGCAACGGGTACACGGGAACCGAGTACACGATGTCGCCGCCCGAGAACTTCCGCGGCGACGCGGTGGGTTGGGCCTACGTCTGGCGCAAGGAACGTGAGCGCACCTACATCGTCTTCGGCCGCTGCTCGAGCGCGGACCTCGACGATGAACGCAGGGTCTGGTGGGAAGTCGCCACCAAGATGCAGTTCAGCGATCCGGTCGCCGGCGATGCGTCCAAGATCCGCACCAAGTGGCAACGGACCTACGCACGCAAGAAGCTGCTCGATCCTGAGTTCCGCATCCGCGTGCGTGAGAACCTCGGCGGCAGCTGGGAAGCGGACGACACGCAGAACTACATCGTCGTCTACAACACGCCAGACCAACCGCTCGTGCGTCGCATCTTGAAAGACATCGAAGCGATGCGCGCGGAGTACGAGAAGCTCTTCCCGTCGGTCGCGCCGGTGACCGCGGTGTCGACAGTGCGAGTCTGCGCGGATCGCGACGAGTACATGTTGTACGGCGGTATGAAAGGCTCAGCCGGTTACTGGAACTGGTATACCGAAGAGCTCGTGTTGTACGACGCGACGGTCCGCGAGAAGGGCGAGAAGACCGACAAGTCGAACACCTTCATCGTGCTCTACCACGAGGCCTTCCACCAATACATCCACTACTCGGCCGGGCAGCTGGCACCGCACTCGTGGTTCAACGAAGGCTACGGCGACTTCTTCTCCGGCTCGCAGGTGAAGGGTTCGAAGGTGAAGAAGATCGGCGCCAACCCATGGCGCAACGATTACATCAAGAGCGTCGTGGAAGCGGACGCGAGCGTGCCGTGGAAGGACATCCTCTTCTACGAGCAGTACGACTACTACAAGCGCCCGGGCCTCTGCTACGCGCAGGGATGGTCGATGATCTACTTCCTCAACACCGCGAAGGTGGTGCAGAAGAACCCCGAGTGGCGGAGCCTGCTGACGACTTACTTCGAGACGCTGAAGGAGCTCTGGGCGATCGAGCTCGTCAAGCTCAAGCAGGACGGTTCCGACGAGATCCCGCAGGCGAAGTACGAGGCCGAGGCCAACGTGCGGCGCGAGGCGTGCGAGCGAACCTTCAAGGACATCAAGGTCGACGAGCTCGACGAAGAGTGGAAGCAGTTCGTACGCGACATGCCGTGGATCAACGAGCCCAAGTAAGTCGTGAGGTACCGAGCCGGGGCCAGTTCCCGACAACTCGACGCGAGCCGCGGCTCGCGTCGAGTTGTCGGGAACTGGCCCCGGCTCGGTACCTCACGACTCGAGGGCGCCGGAGTTGGCCAGCGCCGTGATCACGCGGTCCTTCCACGCCGGGCGGCAGACGACGAGTTCGTGGTTCACCGGGTTGGCTTGGTTGTAGCGGTGGTCTTCGCCGCGCAGCTTGCAGACGGTCCAACCGAGCGCGCGCGCGACGGTCTCGGGGGCGCAGGTGTCCCACTCCTTCAAGCCCTTCTTGTGCACGTAGATGTCCGCTTCGCCGAGCAACAACATCGCGACCTTGTTGCCGGCTGAACCCGCCGGCGCGAGTTCGCCGCCGCCGAGTTGCTTGTGGAACTCGTCCATCCAGTCGGGCGTGTGGCTGCGACTGCACGCGATGCGCGGCGCGTCGGGGCCCGGCGTGTCGCCCGCGAGCAGCGTGCCCGGCCCGATCAAGCCCGCGCGTTCCTTCCCGGGCGTCGCGATGCCCCAGATCGTGCGTCGCTGCGCCGGCAGGTCGACGACCGCCAGCGCGCACTCGTGATCGATCGTCAGCGCAACGTGCACCGCCCAGTCGTCGCGCAGCTGGCTGAACTCGCGCGTGCCGTCGAGCGGGTCGATGATCCACGCGCGCGAACGCGACAAGCGCTCGGCCGTGTCCTTCGTCTCTTCGGAGAGCACGCCGTCTTCGGCGAAGCGTCCCTCGAGCAAACCGCGCAGATAACCGTCCGCCGCTTGATCGCCGATGTCGGCCAACATGCGGCCTTCCCAGCGTCCGGTCTCGCGCAGTCCCATCACTCGTACGCCGGCGGCGAGCGCGCCCGCGAGGGCGAAGTCGAGCTCGGGCTGCAGGTGTTGATCGCTCATGGCGACCGATGATCGGGGACGGCACGCCGCTCGTCGAGGCCGATGCGGGCCTTTCCCGCTAGAATCGGCCGCATGGACATCGGAGCCGAACTCGCCGAACGACTGGAACCGCTCGGCACCGTGATGGTGCGTAGCATGTTCGGCGGCCAAGGCCTGTTCATGGACGGCCGCATGTTCGGCCTCGTGGCGCAAGGTACGCCGTACCTCAAGGCCGACGACGAGACGCGCTCCGACTTCGTCGAGGCCGGCGCCGAACCCTTCACGTACGGCAAGCCGAAGGACTCGTTGTCGAAGGCGCAGCTCGGCTACTACGAGGTGCCGATGTCGGTGCTCGAGCGCGACGAGGATCTCGTCGAGTGGTCGCGTCGCGCCGTGCAAGTCGCGGAGCGTGCCGCGGCGAAGAAGCCGAAGCGCAAGTCCGCTCGTCCGCGCACGCTGCGCGGCATGCGCGGGCTCGGACCGAAGAGCGTCGAGTGGCTCGCCGAGGTCGGCATCGAGACACCGGCACAGCTCGAGAAGCTCGGTTCCGTCGGCGCGTTCCTGCGCGTGCGCAAGCAGCAACCGAAGGTCAGCTCGAACTTGCTCTACGCGCTCGAAGGTGCGCTGCTCGATGTGCACTGGGCGAAGCTGCCCGCCGACTTGAAGCGTCGTTTGGTCGACGCAGTCGAGCCGCGCTAGCGATCGGAGCGCGACGCTACGGTCGCTCTGTCGTGCCGCGCCATGCGGACATGCCACCCTCGAGGTTGAAGAGCGCGAAGTGCCCTTCCTTCGAGAGGAACTCGCACGCCGCGGCGGAACGGCCGCCCATCGCGCAGACGACCAGCGTCGGTCGCGCGTCTTCCTTCAGCTCGTGGTGACGTGCTTCGAGCTCGTCGATCGGAATCAGCAGTGCGCCTTCGATGATGCCGCCGGACGTTTCTTGGTGGCTGCGCACGTCGAGCACGCGGAACTCGCCGGCTTCGACCTTCGTGCGCGCGGCTTCTTCGCGAAGGTCGCGCCACAAGCGGCCCTCACGGATCTGATCGGGATCGAGCGTCTCGCCCGCGGCTTGCCGCGCCAGCAGCTCGCGCAGCGCGCCGAGCGCGGTGTCGAGCTCGTCCGACTGGTTCGCGAGCCGGCGACGAACGTCGGCGCGCACGTCTTCCGCGCCGCGGCTCGAGTTTCCGGAACGGACGAAGGCGATGGCGGCGAGCACGAGGGCCGCGGAGGCGAGCATGAGGGCGACGGATTCCATGGCGCGAAGTCTAACGCTGACGAATCCCGCAATACCGTGCCGCGTACGTTTGTCCGACATTCGCCGAGAGCCGGCCTCGCCGCCCGGGCGAAGGTCGGACAAACGTACGCGGCATGGTATTGCGAGATTCGGCGGGGACTGTCGCCCGGTCCAAGCCCTCAGTCGCGCTTCGCACGCACGATCGCCAGCGAAGCCGTGAAGCCGTGCAGGAAGTTGCGACCGCCGACCGGACCGATCTCGCCCATCGCGAAGATGCCCGCGGCGGGAACCTCGCGGCCGAACTGAGCTTGGACCCGCGAGACGTCGTGGTCGGCCACCGGGAACATGCGGGTGCCGCGGCCGTTGCAGGAGAACAGCAACACGCCCACCTCGTCGCCTGAGACCTTCTCGCCGAGCAGCTGGTCGAGGTCCTCGCTGGCGCTCTGCGCGTCGCGCACCATGAACTGGACCGTCTGGCCGGCCCGCAGTGAGTTGTCGGCGATCGCGATGCCGCCCTCGCGCTTCTCGATGCCCATGATCCCGCGCACGAGGAAGTCGCCGCGCTCGAAGGTCGACTTGTTGGCATCGACGGCCACTCCGAGGAACGGCGCGCGTTGGAGCAGCGCGGCGTCGCGCGACTTCAGCGACTGGAAGACCTTCTGGAGCATATGTGCGGCTGTTTGACCACCTAACTTCTTGATGACGTGGTCTTGGACCTTCGTGATCACGAGGGGCTCGTGGATCGGGCGGCAGCCCTGGCTGACGACCGGTACGACTTCCACCGAGCCGCCCAGCCAGACGCCGACGGCGCCCCAGGCGAGCGTCTCACTGTCCTGAAAGAGCTGATTCTGGCCCGGTCCCTGCCCGCCGGAGGCCATCCCGCCGATCACGGGACGGCCATCGAAGCTCTCGCCCAAGACCTCGAGGTACTGGCCCATCGGGAAGGAGAAGGGGTCTCCCAGCATCAGCAGGGTGCCTTCCCGTGCGAACTCGGCCGGAGGCAGGCCGGAGAACTGCACCTCGCTCTCCTCGTCGGCGCGCGCCCCGACGCGGAAGGGTTCGATCAGCACGCCGTCGCCGGCGAGTGCCCAGAGCGAGAGGGCCGGACCCTCTTCGACCTCGCGCGAGTCGCCGATCACCGTCTCGCCGGTGCAGCCCATGAGGTGCTTGGCGCCGGTCGCGCGCATCAAGCGTCGGCCGAGACCCTCGAGCGCCTCGCCGTGGTGGTGCGTGACGAAGACGACCAGCAGATCCGGCGCTGCACCGCCCAACTGTTCGTTCAGCGCAGCGACGACCTCCGCCTCGGCGGCGTCGGATGCGGGGAGGATGGAGAGCGCGGAGGCGAAGCGAAGATCGGTCATCTTGAGAGGCTGGTGGATCCCGGATCCGGGGCTAGGGAGTGTCGCGTGCGAGTTTCGGACTGCAGGGCCTTGGGCTCCAGCCCGGATCGCGCCGAATCCTCCAATCGGCGGTGCCATCCATGGCGCCGGACGATAGGCTATTCGCCAAAATTCGTGCTGAGAGACCCGCTCCACAGGGGGCTCAGAGACCGAACCAAAACCGGCGCCGCGCGGCCCTCCCACTCTACTCTTCTCGCGCATCGCATCGCTTCGGAGATGCCCCGGAGACACCGGCCTGAAAGGCCAAGCCAGAGACCATGACGAAGACTCAGGAACCGGGAGCCGAACTCCCTCTCCAACAGCAGGACAGCGTCGTTGTTCGCTTTGCGGGCGACTCGGGCGACGGTATGCAGATCACCGGCGGCCAGTTCACGAGCACGAGCGCGGCGGTCGGCAACGACCTCGCGACCTTGCCCGATTTCCCCGCGGAGATCCGTGCACCTGCCGGCACGCGCGCCGGTGTGTCCGGCTTCCAGCTGTGCTTCAGCTCGAAGGACATTCACACCCCCGGTGACCGCCCCGACGCGCTTGTCGCGATGAACCCTGCCGCGCTAGTGGTGAACGTCAAGGACTTGAAGCCCGGCGGCATCCTTCTGATCAACACCGGTGCGTTCAACGACAAGGAGTACAAGAAGGCGAAGATGGAGAACCCGTTCGAGGACGGGACCTTCGAAGGCTATCGCCTGATCGAAGTCGACATCAACAAGCGCGTTGCCGAAGCGCTCGAGGGTTCGCCCCTCAAGCCGAAGGACGTGCAGCGCTGCAAGAACTTCTACACGCTCGGCCTGATGTACTGGCTGTACAGCCGCCCGATGCAGCCGACGGAAGACTTCCTGAACAAGAAGTTCGCGAAGAAGCCGGATCTCGCCGAAGCGAACATCAAGGCGATGCGTGCGGGCTTCAACGCCGGTGACATCCACCAGCTGTTCCAAGCGCGCTACCAGGTGCCCAAGTGCACCGAGCTGCCTCCCGGTACGTACCGGAACATCATGGGCAACGAAGCGCTCGCGCTCGGACTGACGGTGGGGGCCAAACTCTGCGGCGTGCAACCCTTCTTGGGCTCGTACCCGATCACGCCCGCCTCGACGATCCTCGAGACGATGGCCGCGCAGAAGAACCACGGCGTGATGACCTTTCAAGCGGAAGACGAGATCGCCGCGATCTGCTCCGCGATCGGTGCCAGCTTCGCCGGTCACCTCGGCATGACGTCGACTTCGGGTCCCGGCCTCGCCTTGAAGACCGAAGCGATGGGCCTCGCGGTGATGACCGAGCTGCCGCTCGTGATCGTCAACGTGCAGCGTGGTGGACCGTCGACCGGTCTTCCGACCAAGACCGAGCAGGCCGACCTGATGCAGGCCGTCTTCGGTCGCAACGGTGAAGCTCCGATCCCGGTCATCGCCGTCTCCAGCGTTGCTGACGCGTTCGACTGTGCGGTCGAAGCGTGCCGCATCGCGACGCAGTACATGACGCCCGTCTTGCTGCTCACCGACGGTTACATCGCCAACGGTTCCGAACCGTGGCGCTTGCCGAAGCTCGAAGACCTGCCCGACCTGAAGGTGAACTTCCGCACGCAGGCCGAAGGCTACTTGCCCTACTCGCGTGACGACAAAGGCGCGCGTCCGTGGGTCAAGCCCGGCACGCCCGGCATGCAACACCGCATTGGTGGTCTCGAGAAAGCGCACCTGACCGGTGATGTCTGCTACGACGCCGAGAACCACGAGTTCATGATCCACGCTCGCCAAGAGAAGGTCATGAACATCCGCGAGACGATCGCCACGCCCGAAGTGCACGGTGACAAGGACGCGGACTTGCTGCTCCTCGGTTGGGGTTCGACCTACGGGCCGATCGCCGACGCTTGCGAGATGATCAACGCCAAGGGCCACGAAGTCGCGCGCATGCACTTGCGTCATGTGTGGCCGATGCCGAAGGGCCTCGACGAGATCTTCTCGAACTACAAGGCCATCTTGATCCCCGAGATGAACATGGGGCAGCTCGCGCGCATCCTGCGCTCCGAGTACCCATCGCAGAACTTCCTTTCGTACTCGAAGGTGCAGGGTCAGCCCTTCCACTCGAGCGAGCTGGCCGAGAAGGCCATCAGCGTCCTGGAGAACTAGTCATGAGTGATGCCAAGACCCTCACCAAAAAAGACTTCAAGCCCGATCAGGACGTCAAGTGGTGCCCCGGTTGCGGGGACTACGCGATCTTGAACGCCGTGCAAGCGGCTTGCGCGAGCATCGGAACGGCGAAGGAAGACGTCGTGTTCGTCAGCGGAATCGGCTGTTCGAGCCGTTTTCCGTATTACATGGACACGTACGGCTTCCACACGATCCACGGTCGTGCACCGGCTTTCGCAACCGGCATCAAGGCGTCGAACCCGGACCTCACGGTCTGGCTCGTCACCGGCGATGGCGATGGGCTGTCGATCGGTGGTAACCACCTTGCGCACCTCTTGCGTCGCAACGTGAACATCAACGTCCTGCTGTTCAACAACGAGGTCTACGGTCTGACCAAGGGGCAGTACTCGCCGACCTCGCCGCGCGGTATGCGGACGAAGACCTCGCCGATGGGCTCGATCGATCGTCCGTTCAACCCGATCAGCTTCGCGCTCGGCTGCAACGCGACCTTCGTCGCGCGCACGATCGACACGCACATGAAGCACATGACGCGGACCCTCGAAGAGGCGGCGGCCCACAAGGGGACGTCCTTCGTCGAGATCTACCAGAACTGCGTGATCTTCAACGACGGTGCGTTTGACGACGTCGCTGACAAAGCCGTGCGTGACGACAAGACGATCGACTTGCGCGCGGGCGAGAAGCTGGTGTTCGGCAAGGATTCGGACAAGGGTATCGCGATGAAGGGCTTCGAGCCCCACCTCGTGGATCCCGCGGATGCGGACGTCTGGGACCCGACGCGTGAGTCCTCGGCCGCCTCCTTCCTGATGTCGAGCCTCGACCACGAGCCCGGCATGCCGAATCCGATCGGTGTCTTCCGCTCGGTTCCCTCCACGACCTTCGACGCGGACATGTCCGCGCAGCTGGCGGAGGCCGTCGAGCAGAAAGGCGAAGGCCAGATCAAGGATCTGATCTATGCCGGCGAGACCTGGGAAGTCAGCTGACCGACCGCGGAGCCGGCTTGGAGTGAAGTACCGTGCCAGGTTCAGTTTTTCGATCTAAGCAAGCAGCCCGCGTCCATGACGCGGGCTGCTTGCTTAGATCGAAAAACTGAACCTGGCACGGTACTTCACTCCAAGCGCGTGGTGAGCCCTTATCATCCTCCACATGAAGCTGATCCCCTCCGACTTCATCTGGCGCAACGGCGAGTTGATCCCTTGGGCCGATGCGACGATCCACGCACTTGCGCACGTCGTGCACTACGGAAGTGGTGTGTTCGAAGGTGTGCGCGCCTATCCCGGTGACGGCGGCCCGAACATCCTCGGGCTGAAGGAACACGTGCGACGTCTCTTCGAGTCGTGCCACATCATCGGCATGCCGCTCGACTATGAGCCGTCCGTGATCGAAGACGCGATCGTGCAGACGGTCCGCGCGAACAAGCACGAGAGCTGTTACATCCGGCCGTTCGCGTTCCGCGGCTACGGCGAACTCGGTGTCGATCCGACGACGAGTCCGGTCGAGACGATGGTCGCGACCTTCCCGTGGGGCGCGTTGATGGGGTCGGAAGCGCTCGAGCAGGGCGTCGACGTCGCGGTCTCGAGCTGGCGTCGCATGGCGCCGAGCACGCACCCCGCGATGGCCAAGGCAGCGGGCAACTACCTCAACTCGCAGCTCGTCGTGATGGAAGCGAAGGCGAACGGCTTTGCAGAAGGCGTCGTGCTCGACGTCGATGGTTACGTCGCGGAAGGCAGCGGTGAGAACATCTTCGTCGTGCGCGACGGCCGTATTCTGACGCCGACGACCGGTGGTTCGATCTTGGCGGGCGTGACGCGCCGCTATGTGATGGACCTCGCGCGTGAAGCGGGCATCGAAGTGGTCGAGCAACGCATCGCTCGCGAGATGCTGTACACCTGCGACGAGCTGTTCTTCACCGGCACCGCAGCCGAAGTCACGCCCGTGCGCAGCGTCGATCGCCGTCTCGTCAAGGACGGCAAGCGCGGTCCGATCACCGCGCTGCTGCAGAAGAACTACTTCGATCGCGTCTACGCGCGCGTCGAAGACAAGGGCGGCTGGCTCACGCCCGTGCGCTGACGCGATGGAACTCTCCGGCAAGACTGCTCTGGTGACCGGAGCCGCGCGAGGCATCGGCCGCGCGTCGGCCTTGGAACTCGCGCGTGCCGGCGCGCATGTCGTGCTGCTCGCGCGCTCGACGGACGCGCTGCAAGCGGTGCAAGCCGAAGTGGAAGCGGAAGGCGGCACCGCGCTCGCGCTACACGGAGACCTCACCGACCCCGCGGTCTTCGAACGGCTCGCCGATGCCGCACCGGCGGTCGACGTGCTCGTGAACAACGCAGCCTGCTTCGCCACCTACGGTCCCTTCGAGGGCGTGCCGGCGGACGAGATCGAGCGGGTCATGGAAGTCGACCTGCTCGCGGCGATGCGGCTCGTGCGCCACGTCCTGCCCGGCATGAAGGACCGCGGCTTCGGCCGCGTGATCCACATCGGTTCGGTCGCCGGCAGCCTCGGTGGGGCCGGCCAGGTGGCGTACTCGACGGCCAAGGCCGGCCTGCGTGGCCTGATGGTCAGCGTAGCGGTCGAATGCGCTCGCCAGGGCGTGACCTCGAACCTGCTCGAGCTCGGCCTCGTCACCACGGAGCGCACCTCCGCCGCGATCGACCCGGCGATCCGCGATGCACTGGTGCGCAACACGCCCGTCGGGCGCCCGGGGACGCCGGAAGAGGTCGCCTGGGCGGTCCGCTTCCTGGCCGCGCCCCGCTCGGCGTACATCACCGGTGCGGTGTTGCCGGTCTCGGGTGGTCTGGGTCTCGGGCTCTATCCCGAGCAACTCGGCTGAGCCGGATTGCTGGGGAACGGGATTCGGTTCCCGAACCGGTCCTCCAGGACCCGAGGAAGGAGACCGGCCCTGCCGCCTCGTGGCACTTCGACCCCACCCGCTGACGGGGGGTAGTGTTACGTGGACCGTTCCGTCCACGACGAATCCGCGGCGTGGCAGGGGGGGCGGCCCGGAATCCGAACCAGCCTGAGGTCATGAAACGAAACAGCAAACCGAAGGACGAGGGCCTTCAACAGGGTCGCAAGGCCATCGACCAACTCGACAAGGAACTCGTCCGCCTCTTGGCGGAGCGCATGAAGGCCGTGCAGGGAATCGCGGACGTCAAGCGCGAGAACCCGGATGCGCCGCTGCGCGACGACACCCGCGAGCGCGAACTCTTCGAGGTCTGGTCCCGCGAAGCGGTCGACCGCGATCTCTCCGGCTACTTCGCCGGTCGCGTGCTGCGCGAGATATTGAACTGGTCGCGGCGCGAACAGGAGCGCCGGCTGCGACCGAAGGGCGAGGAGTCGACGACCGGCGCGGTGCGCGTCGGATACCAAGGCGTACCCGCTTGTTACTCGGACATGGCGATCACGAAGCTGTTCTCCACGCGCGACAACAAGGGGCTCGCGCGTCAGGGCTTCCGGTCCTTCGCGGCAGCGGTCGACGCGCTCGAGGCCGGTGAGATCGACTACGCCTTGCTGCCGATCGAGAACACGATCGCGGGCAGCATCAACGACGTTTACGACTTGCTGGCGCGCCGCAACGTGACGATCGTCGGCGAAGAGATCATCGACGTGGAGCACTGCTTGGTCGCGCTGCCGGGCACCAAGCTCGAGGATATCCGCGTCGTGCGTTCGCACCCCGTCGCGCTCCAGCAGTGCGGCGAGTTTCTCGACAACCTCGTCGGGACGGTCGCCGAGAGCTACCACGACACGGCTGGCGCCGCGCGTTCGATCGCCGTCGAGAAGGCCGTGGACGTCGCCGCGATCGCCTCACAGGAGTCTGCGGAACACTACGGACTGCAAGTGCTCGCTCGCAAGGTCCACGACCAGCGCGAGAACATGACGCGCTTCTTGCTGATCGCACGTGAGCCGGAGGTCTTCGATCAACGCATGCCCAGCAAGAGTTCGCTGGTGATCTCCGTAAACCACCGCCAGGGCGCTCTATTGTCCTGCTTGCAGGCTTTCGCGACTCAGGGCGTGAACCTCACCAAGCTCGAGAGTCGGCCTCTCGCGGAGACGCCGTGGGAGTACATGTTCTACATGGACATCGAGGGACGCCTCGATGATCCCGCGGTCGCAACAGCGCTCGAAGAGCTCCGCGTGCACACGAACCGCCTGAAGGTCTTGGGCAGCTATCCGCGGTGCATGCTGGAGGGCGCGACCGTGCAGGTCAGCGTGCCGCAGGCTCCCACGAAGAAGAAGGGCGAGGTCAAGAACGGCAACTCGATGCCGAGGATCCCGGCCTCGCCGAAGAAGAGCAGCGCGTTGCGACTGGCCGGTTCTCGCGAAGATGCGAGCCGCACGCGAGTGCGCATCGGTGGTGTCGAGATCGGCGGACCGGAGTTCGTGTTGATCTCCGGCCCGTGCGCGATCGAGAGCCGCGAGCAAGTGCTCGAGGCCGCTGCGATGGTCAAGGCGTGCGGAGCCCGCATCATGCGCGGCGGCGCGTTCAAGCCGCGCTCGTCGCCGTACTCTTTCCAAGGACTCGGCTTCGAAGGGCTCGACATGCTCCGCGAAGCGGGGCGTGCGTACGAGATGCCGGTGGTGACCGAGGTGTTGCGCATCGAGGACGCCGGTCGCATCGCCGAGAAGGCGGACATGCTGCAAGTCGGCGCGCGAAACATGCAGAACTTCGCGCTGCTGCGCGAGCTCGGCCGTCTCGACCGCCCGATCCTGCTGAAGCGGGGCATGAGCGCGACGATCGACGAAGTTCTGATGGCCGCCGAGTACATCATGGACGCGGGCAACAACCAGGTCGTGCTCTGCGAGCGGGGCATCCGCACCTTCGAGACGGCGACGCGCGCGACGCTCGACGTTTCCGCGGTGCCGGTTCTGAAGTCTCGGACGCACTTGCCGGTGATCGTCGACCCTTCGCACGCCGCCGGCGTGCGGGATCTCGTCCTGCCGCTCGCGCTCGCCGCGACGGCTGCCGGTGCCGACGGACTGATCGTCGAGGCGCACCCGCACCCGGACGAGGCGCTCTGCGACAAGGACCAGGCCCTGACGCGCGCGGACCTCGAAGAGCTGGTCCACGCCCTGCGGCCGATCGTGGCGGCCCAGGGTCGCACGCTCTGATTCTCGCTGAGGCCGGCCGGCGCGGATGGCGCCTCCCGGCCTCTAGATGCCCTTTTCGAGCCCCCGCTGGCCGCTGAGGCCTTCGCGGGCTCGGCACGGGGGGGCGGGGCGTGCCGGCTGCATCGGAATGAAACTCAGGTCGGGGGACCGGATCGGCCGATTTCTTTCAGGACTCCCTGGCCCCAGTCCCCTCCGCCTCATGTCCATCCAGCAAATCAGCGCCCTAGCGCGAGGCCTCAAAGAGGCCGACCCCCACGACGAGCGCGTGCGCTCCGTGAGTGCGGCTCGTATCGACGAGCTGCGCACCCTCCTCTCCCGTGCCGGTTGCTCGGAGCTCGTGTGCTGCTTGGAAGCGGCCGCGACCTTGATCCGCATGACCGTGGAGAACCCCGGGCCGACGACACCGCAGCTGATGGATGTCGTCGCCAAGCTGGTCGAAGCCGTCGACTCCGCGTTCGGGTACGAGAGTCCGCACGTCCAGAAGGTCAAGGCGATCGGGGACTCCGGTCTGTGCCTCGCCGGACCGAGCAAGGCGACCGAGCCGTCGGAGCCGGCCGCGACGGCCACAGCTGCTCCGAACAAGCCCACGCCGCCGACGCTCGACAAGAAGCTCGCGAAGGGGGGCAGCTTGAGCCTCGCCGGCTCGCCCGCGCCGCGGGTTTCCCAAGGGAAGCCCGCGGCCGCCACCGGCGGCACCGCGCAGCCTAGCGCGCCGTCACGGCCCCGCCGGGCCGTTGCGATCAGCGATCAAGGCTCGGGTGCGGCACCGCTGCTCAACGACATGGTGTTCGGGGAGCTGATGATTCAGCTGGGTCACATCAGCCGCGAGCAGCTCAATGACGCGCTCGACCACCAGGCCGCCAAGGGCGGTCGTCTCGGCCAAGCGCTGATCGACCAGAACTCGACCAGCTGGGACGTCATCGAGAACGTGCTGCGCTTCCAGCGCATGCTGAACCCCGAGGACGCGCACTCCGAGCAGGTCGAAGAGTCGAAGCAGGCGCACCCCACCGCGCACCGCGAGATGCCGAGCATGCTCGGCGAGGTCGTCGCGCACCTCGGCTTCACGACGCCCGAGAAGGTCGAAGAGGCCCTGCGCGTGCACAAGGCCACGGGCATCCGCATGGGCGAGGCCCTCGTGCAGATCGGCGCGCTGACTTGGCCGCAGCTGCGCGAGTCGCTGCGCCTGCAGCACAACATGCGCTACGCCGCCGGACACGCGGACGTGAAGTCACCGAAGTTCGGACAGCCGGTCGCCGGCAAGTAGGTCCGGTCGCCGCCGGACGGCGGCTCGACCCGAGTCCAGCCGGTCCAATGCACTGGAGCGCCGCCCGTGAGGGCGACGCTCCAGTGTTCTTTTGCGTCCGAGCTCGAGTCGAGCCGCGGTCGCCGGTCCTTACAGGGTGAAGTTGACTTCGACGCTGTTGGAGAGGTTCGAGCCGGTGCCGCAGGGGCCGGTGAAGTCGCGGAACCAGATCTGGAAGTAGCGCGTGCTGGGAGCCAACACGTTTGCTTCCGTGACGATCGACGAGGTCGAGCTGGCTTCACCCAGGCCGTTCGTGGTCGTCAGTTCCATGCGCTCCGTCGAGCCGCCGACGCAGAGGTTGCCGTCGCGGAAGGGAATCTGGACGCTGTTGGTGCCGGAGAGCCACATGCCGACCTTGTTGGCCGGGGCGCCGGAGATGCTGAGGACCACGTCGTCGTTGGCGATGCTGGTCGTGCCGTAGGCGGTGATCAGAGCGCCGCCGCCGGACGAGTTGACGCAACCCGCAGTGTTGTCGATGTTGCCGCAGGCCGAGATCAAGCTGTGGCAGTAGCAGGAGCCGGTGCCGATCTGGGTCGGGCCGCCCACGCCGGGACCTTCGACCGGAGCGGTCAGGACGTCGCCGAGACCGACGGTGTAGAGCGTCAGCTGGCCCGTGCCGGCTTCCGGCGCACCGTTCGCGGTGAAGCCGAAGCTGTACATCGTGCCCCAGCGGAGCGCGTTGCCGTCGCTGTTCTGCGACGGTGTCGTCGTCGAAGCCCACTTGGCCACGCCACCCGAGTGGCTGAACGACCAGTCCGTGTTGTCGTAGGGTTCGCCCGAGTGGTAGTTCACGTCGGTGAACCAGACGTCCGTCAGCGTCGCGGCGACGTTGGCGGGAACGGCGAAGGAGTAGCCCGCGTCCTCCGAGTTGTGGTTCTGGACCGCGTAGTTGTAGTTCCAGGTGCCGTTGCCGTTGTCCGTGGCGCGGTAGGCGACCCAGTAGTAGCCGTGCACGCCAGGACCGGCCTCGTCGAGGTTCTGGACCTCGGTGATGACTACACCGGCGTCTTCAGCTCGCCAGGCCATGATGGCCGGGTCGCCGATGACGGTCGAGCCGATGCCGGTGAGGCCCATCGAACCCGTCACGTTCATCTTGCGGTACGACGCGTTGTTCGCGGCGTTGCCGGCGGCGTGGTCGTCGAGGGCGATGTATTCGGACTCGATGAAGTACGAGGCCGCGGCGTTGCCGGGGTCGCTCTGGTCCATCTCCGAACTCGGGACAACCACGCGCCCACGGTTCGTTCCGCCGGTCGCGCCGGTCTTGGTGTTGTGGAAGCCGCTGGTCGAGCTGATCTCGGACTTGCGTCCACCGCTGCGGCCGTCGTTCAGGCCTGAACTGTAGGTGTCGGCGCAGCCGAGACCCAGGGTGTCGCAGTTCGTGGCCTGGCAGGAGCCGCAGCCGATCTGGCTGAGGGCGCAGAAGCCGTGCTTCAGGAAGCTCTGGGCAAGCTGCTCGAAGCGGCCGTCCTTGAGCCGGAACATGTTCTGCGCGATGACCGGATGGTTGTGGCTGTTCGAGTACCAGTCGAGCGTCGCGTTGCCGATGTTGCAGGAGACCGTCGCGAAGCTGTACGCCTCTTCGCCGGGCACCGAGCTGTAGTGCTGGGTGGCGTCAGAGCCGCCGATGGTCTCACCGACGCGGAATGTGATCACATCGGGACCGACCTGAGCATTGGAAACGCCGGCCAAGAGGGCGGTGGCAACGAGGGTGAATTGAATCGTCTTCTGCATGTGAGTAGGGACCTTCCCTGGGGGTGAGCGGAACGGGTCAGGGGGGGTGATGGGGGGGCAGCGAACGTCCGGCAAAAAGAGCAGCACGGGCGTTTCGACTGAGTCGGGGGGGGTCCAGGACTAGGCCTAACCTAGGTTCCGGATACCGCCAATCCTGCCGGATGGGCTGGAAGGCCCGATCCAAAGCATATGACGAAAGCTCGGGGCCGGGGGTTCCCCCTCGAAATGAGCTTCGCTGCTCCCGATACGGAAGCGGGAGGGCCCGCGTTCCGCCCAACTGGCCCTGAGATCACTGAAAGTGGATCTGGACGCCCTGGGAGTCGTTGGAACCGGTCCCACAGGGCGAAGAGGCAGGGTCCCGGAACCACTGCTGGTAGCGCCGCAGGGCACCAGGCCCCGGGATCCGACCCTCCGTCACGATCGAGACGCTGGAGCTTCCCGAGCCGACGGCGTCCAGAATCACGACTTCGAGCCGTTCCGAGGGGGGTGCCGAGGCTGAAGATGCCATCCCGACATGGGGTGCTTATGGGCGATGTGCCCTGCAGGAGCAGGCTGGGTTGGTTCGGGCGTGCGCCTCGGATCGTGAACTCGAGGTCGTCCGTCGTCATGCTGAGCGAGCCGTGGGCGCTGAGGACCGCTCCCTGACCGAGCGAGCTCGCGCAACCCGCGCCGTTGCCGGGGGCCGAGTGGTTGCCGCAGGGGCAAGTGCCCGACGAGCCGTCGCCGAAGCAGAAGGAGGTGCCCAAGCCGGCGCCAGGTCCGGGACCGGCCGCCGGGCTCGAGAGCGAGCTGCCCACACCGGGGCGCTAGAGGTCGATGGTCGCGAGGCCGACGGCCGGCGCCGCGTCGGCCGTGAAGCCGAAGGAGTACAGCGTGCCCCAGCGCAACGCGTTGCCGGCGGGGTCGAGCGCGGAGGTGGTGGTCGAGCGCCACTCAGCGGTGCCGCCCGCCTGCGTGAACACCCAGTCAGTGTTGTCGTACGTCTCGCCCGAGTGGTACTCGATGTCCGTGAACCAGAGGTCGGTCAGCGCGGCGGAAGCGCTCGCCGGGACCTTCAAGCTCGCGGCCGCTTGTCCGGAGCTGAGGTTCTGCACCGCGTAGCTGTAGGTCCACGTGCCGTCGCCGTTGTCGGTGGTGCGCTGCCCGAAATAGAAGTAACCGTGCACGCCTGACCCGGCTTCGTCGATGTTCACGACTTCGCTGATGACGACGGCGGGGTCTTCGCTCTTCCACGCGAACACCGCGGGGTCGATCGCGCTCGGCGCCATGCCGTACATCGAGTTCGACGGTTCGCCTTGCGGGTTGCCCGGCGCGTGGATACCGACTTCGCGCCGCGACGCGTTGTTCGCAACGTTGCCCCACTGGTGATCGACGGCGGAGGTCGGGACGATCAGTCGGCCGCGGTTGGTTCCGCCCGTCGGCCCGGTCTTGCTGTTGTGCGAACCGTCGGTAGGGCTGATCTCCGACTTGCGTCCACCGGAGGAACCGTCGTTCGTGATCGCGAGGTAGGTGTCGGAGCAGAAGGGCGTGAGCACGTCGCAGTCGGAGAGGTTGGGGTTGCGGAAGCCGCAGTCGCTCGCGGGGACTGGCTGAGCGCGCAGAAGCCGTGCTTCAAGAAGCTCTGACCGAGCTGTTCGAAGCGTCCGTCTTTCAGGCGCTACATGTTCTTCGCGATGACCGGGTGCCCGTGTTCCGACGGGCGCCAGTCGAGGAAGTCATCGCCGATGTTGCAGGACACCGTCGCGAAGGAATACGCCTCTTCGCCGCCGACCAAGCCGTAGTGCGTGAAGTCGTCGGTGCCGTCGATGTACGCGCCGACTCTGACGGTCACGACATCCGGACCGACGGTCTGCGCAGAAACTGCGGCGCTGAAGCCGGCGACGAACGCGAGGCTGGGAACGAGGCGGTGCTTCATGGTGCTGGGACGCTCGACGCGATTCGTAGGGAGGGCGCAGACAGAGCGGAATTCAAGCCTATCACGGTCTTCGAATGCCGGTCGGGCGACGCGCCGGCGTGCACCTCGAGCGCACGAAGAAGGCGGCGCCGCCCCCGAAGGAACGGCGCCGCCTGTGCGCTCGGTGAGCCGGTGAAGTCTTACTGGAAGGTGACTTCGAGGCCGTTGGAGAAGTTCGAGCCGGTGCCGCAGGGCGTGGCGATCGGGTCACGCGACCACTGCTGGTAGTAACGCGTGGCGCCCGGTCCGGGGATGTTGCCCCCGGTCACGATCGAGGAGACCGTGGTGCCGGAGCCGGCAGCGTCCAGGAAGACGACCTCGACACGCTCGGTCGGGGTACCCATGCAGAGGACGCCGTCCTTGAAGGGAACGGAGATCTGCGTCGCGCCTTGCAGCAACATGCTGGGCTGGCTCGGACGCGCTTGGGTGACCGTGAAGCTCAGGTCGTCAGCCGCGAAGCTGTTCGAGCCGCTCGCAACCAGGACCGAACCGAAGCCGAGGCTGCTGTTGCAACCTTCGCCGGCACCGACGGCGGACTCGTTGCCACAGGGGCAAGGAACGCTGGTGCCGTCACCGAAGCAGAACGCCGACGCGATCTCGCCACCAGTGATGGTGAGGTCGAGGTCGTAGGTGTTCTGCGGGCCGGTGGCGTTCCAGATGTGGACGCGAATCCAGTAGGTCTGCGTCGAACCGGTGTTGTTCGTCCACTGCATGTCTTCGTCGTTGCTACCGGTGTAGCCGCGGACGAGGTAGTCGCCGCCGGCTTCGCCGCCGCAGTTCGGGGAGTTCGAGTCGTACAGGTACGTGTCGATATCCGCGATCGAGGTGGAGAAGCTGCAGTACACGTCGAGCGTCCCGCCGTTCGGCACGTCGATGGTGAAGAAGTCTTCGTCCGTGTCCTTGACGATCAGGCCTGTGTAGCTGCCTTCGGTCAGGGGCGCGGCTTGCGCACAGTTGTCGTTCTCTTCGTAGATGTCGTCGCTCGGCGGCGGAACGCTGGTGACCTGGATGTCCATGTCGTAGCTGTTCTCGGTTGCCGGGTTCGACGCGAAGAGGTTGACCTGCAGGTAGTAGGACTGCGACGCGCCAGTGTTGTTGACCCACTGGATGTCTTCGTTGTCGGTGCCGGTGTAACCGCGGACCAGGTAGCTGGCCTTGTCACCACAGGTGGCGCCGTTGTTGTCGTACAGGTAGCAGTCGATGTCGCCGTTGGCATTCAGGAAGCTGAGTTGCACGTCGAGCGTGTCGCCGGGGGCGAGCACGATCTCGTAGTGGTCTTCGCTGGTCTGCTGAACGAGCAGGTTGCTGTAGGTGCCGGGGCTCATCAGAACCGCCGAGGCACAGTCGTCGTTCGGCTCGTACGCGTCGTCGATCGGTCCGCCGCCGCCGCCAGGGCCCGAGCCCATGATCGGGCTGCTGATCGAGCCGCCGCCGTGGTACAGGTCGATGTTGGCCGTGCCGGCAGTCGGGCCGCCGTCACTGGTGAAGCCGAAGCTGTGGACGGTGCCCCAACGAATCGCGTTGCCGTTCGCGTTGGTGGCTTCGGTCGTGGTCGAACGCCACTCGGCGACGCCGGCGGTGTTGGTGAACGCCCAGTCGGTGTTGTCGTACGGCTCGCCCGAGTGGTAATCCACGTCGTTGAACCAGACGTTGCCGATGTTCGCCGTGCCGTCGACCGGAACGCTGAAGGATGCACCGGAGGCTTCCGAGTTCAGGTTCTGGACCGCGTAGCTGTAGTCGTAAGTGCCGTCGCCGTTGTCGGTGACGCGATGACCCACGTAGAAGTAGCCGTGGATGCCCGATCCGCCCTCGTTGAGGTTCAACACTTCGTTGACCACGACGCCCGCGTCTTCGGCTTGCCAGCCCATGATCGCCGGGTCGACGGTCGTCGAGGTCAAGCCGCTGAGCGAGTAATCACCGTTCACCTGCACCTTGCGCCACGAGGCGTTGTTCGCGGCGTTGCCGGCAGCGTGATCGTCCGCGGCGATGTACTGGCCTTCGATGAAGTAGACCGCGCCGGGATTGCCCATCTCCGAGGTCGGGACGACCAGTCGCCCGCGGTTCGTTCCGCCGGTGGGGCCGTTCTTGACGGTGTGGATGCCGTCAGTCGGGCCGATGTCGGACTTGCGGCCACCACCGTTGCCGTCGTTGAGACCGGCGCTGTATGTGTCGGCGCAGCCGAGGCCGAGGGTGTCGCAGTTGGTCGGCGAGCAGGTGCCGCAGTCATTGGCCGTCTGGCTCAGTGCGCAGAAGCCGTGCTTCAGGAAGCTCTGGCCGAGCTGCTCGAAGCGACCGTCCTTGAGACGGAAGATGTTCTGCGCGATGACCGGGTGGTTGTGGTTGCTCGAGTACCAGTCGAGGGTCGCCGTGCCGATGTTGCAGGACACCGTCGCGAAGGAGTAGGCCTCTTCGCCGGGGACGCTGCTGTAGTGGTTCATGTAGTCGGTCCAGCCGATGGTCTCACCGAGACGAGCCGTGATCACGTCCGGACCTTGGGCGAATGCGAGGCCACTGAAGAGGCCTGCAACCGCGAGGGCTGTAAGGGCATGCTTGCGCATGTAGTTGCTCCTGATTGGGGGGGCGGGGGAATCTCTGATGCGGCCGACAGGGGATGCAGGGCTGCACGAGGGTTCATCTGAAACGATCGAGGCGAATCCGTAAACGGATCAGTAGAAGAAGCCTACCCGCAGAATGAGACTTCGGTAGGGAAAGCGTGCGTCGGCGCACGTGGGCACTGAAACGGGCGTTCTGGCGGTGGGGGAGTGTGCGCTCACCGCACGCCGCCGCCCCGCATCGAAGCGCCCTTCCCGTGCCGAGAACACCGATTCCGGCTCAGCGCGGGGCTTCGAAGCCCGCCAACTCGGCTTCCAGGCGGCCGAGTTCGGCCAAGAGCGCCGGGTCCGAGGGAGCGAGGGCGCTCGCTTCGTCGAAGTAGAGACGCGCTTCGGACGTGCGGCCGGCCTCGAGCGCGGCGCGAGCGACCCGCACGCGCAGCTCGGCGTGGTTCGGCACCTGATCGGTGGCGATCCGGAAGGCGGCCAGGCTGCGGTCGATCAGCCCCAGGTTGTAGCGCGTCTGTGCCAAATCCACCCAGGCGTCGGTGTAGGCCGGCGAGAACTCGACCGCCGCCTCGAGCGCGGCGACTGCGTCCGCCGGTCGCCCGGCGAGGTTGCGGATGCTGGCGAGTCCGTACCACAAGAGAGCGACGCTCGGGTGATGAGCAAGGGCCTCGGCGAAGACGACTTCCGCTTCGTCGAGTCGTCCGGCGCGCGCCAGCTCGAGCCCGAGCACGCGGCTCGTGAATTCGTGACCGGGCGCGTCTTCGAGAGCCAGCCGCAAGTGCGCTTCCGCCTCGCGCGATCGACCCTGTGCGGCGAGCCACTGACCGTAATCGGCGTGGACGCTCGCGCGCCCGCCAGACTGCCTCAGGGCACGACGTAGTTCGAGTTCGTAGCGCTCTCGATCACCGAGCAGGAGCGCACCCCACGCCAGGCGTTCAGTGTTGCGCCAGTTGGGAGCCAGGCCGATTCGGTCGATGTGCATCGCGGAGTCGCGCAGCAAGGTCGCCGTCTCGAGCTCTTCCGCAGTCAGTTCGCGGACCGCGCCTTGACCGACTTCGAAGCGCACTTGGCCGGCGGCGGCCCAGGCGTCGTCGCGTGCGACTTCGTTCCAGCGCACGATCCCCGAGTGCACGGTGAAAGCCAGCAGCAGCGTCATCGTCGCGAGGAAGGCCCGTCCGTGACCAGTCAGCTTCCCGCTGCGCTTCAGCGCGGTCGACTGCAGCGAATACGTCGGCCGGCGCAACATGCGGAGCGTCTCGATCGCGAGGTAGGCGAGGATGCCGGCGATCGCGAGCGCGAACAGGAACGGAATCTGGGCGTAGAGGCCGCGGAAGACCAGGAAGAAGACCGTGTAAAGGCCGGCGATCAGCGCCTCTTCGGCGAGCGAGTAGTCACTGTAGCGCAGCGGCCGCCAACGCTTGATCGGCGTCTTCGGCGCATTCTCGCGTCGGTCCTTGCGCAGCTTCGGCCACAGCGCCGGCGCACCGAAGGACAACGACAGGGCGTCATTGGGGCAGACGCTGACGCAATCGAGACAGCGCATGCAGCCCGCGTCGACCACCATGCGGTAGTCGCGCACTTCGGCGTGCACCATCACGTTCGAGGTGCAGGCGGCTGTGCAGTGGCCGCAGCCTTCGCAGGCGTCCGAGACGCGGATGCGGAAGGGGGCGACGCGGTCGACGACGCCGAAGATCGCGCCGTAAGGGCACATGTAGGTGCAGAAGCCCTTGTTGCCCAGGAAGTAGACGATGCCGAAGCCACCGATCAGCAACGTCAGGATCGCGATCGGCCATGCAGGGAAGGTGTCCCAGAAGCCCTCGGTGGTCAGTTCTTGGCTGAGCTGCCAAGCCTCGACGTGTTGGTTCTCATCCAGCAGGAAAAGCCGCACGAAGACCGGGTACAGGAACATGTACACGAAGGCGATCATCGGCACGACCATCAGCGCCTTCGAGCGGAAGGGCTTCGGCCGGATGCGCAGCTTCTTGAGCAGCCAGGTGCAGGCGTCCTGGACGGCGATCAGGTGGCAGGCCCAGCCGCAGAAGAAGCGGCCGGCGATCGCGGTCGTCGCGATCATCACCAGGAAGAAGATCAGGCCGGCGTTGATCACGCCGCGCTTGGAGAACTCCATGCCCTCGGACGGCTCGAGCGGCGAGATCGTCGAGCCGGTCGACCACCAGTGCGCGACGTGCAGCGCGATGGCGACGTGCACTCCCAGCAGGGCGATCGCGCGCCAGCGACCCGCCTTGGACGACTTGCGCTCGCGCTTCGGCGCCTTGGGCGCGTTCTCCGTGATCACCGACATGCGGCGAACATAGTACGCGGAGCGCTGAGCGTGCGGTACCGAGCCGGGGCCACTTCCTCACAGCTCGCCGTCTGCTGCGGCGAGCTGTGAGGAGGTGGCCCCGGCTCGGTACCTCGCGCTGGGGTTGCGCGGGTGTTACTGCCAGATCACGCGCACGCCGTTCGAGAAGTTCGAACCGAGGCCGCACGGGCTGACGCCGCCCGGGTCGCGGTACCAGTACTGATAGGTTCGGATCTGGCCGGCGGCGACGTTGCCCTCGGTGACGATCGAGGAGGTCGAGACGGCGTTGCCGCCCACGTCGGTGAAGGCCACTTCGAGGCGTTCCGTCGGGTTGCCGACGCACAGGATGCCGTCCTTGAAAGGCGTCGAGATGGTTGTCGCGCCTTGGAGGAAGATTCCGGGAACGCTTCCGCGCGCCTGGATGACGCTGAGGACCAAGTCGTCGTTGGCCACGCCGTCCGAACCGCTGCCGGAGAGCACGGCGCCGAGGGTCGTGGAGTTCAAGCAGCCCGAGCCTGAGCCGAGGGGGGCGTCGTTCGCGCAGGGGCAGAAGCTGAGGCTGCCGTCACCGAAACAGAGGGGCGTGCCGACCGGCGTCGGTCCCCCGCAGTTCACCGAGCGATAGATGACATGGACGACCCAGTCCCCGGGCACGTTTACTGAACAGGCGTCGGTCCAGCCGCCGGGGATCGCGAAGATCACGTTCTTGCCGGGGTTGCACCCGTCGACGTCGTAGCCGGGGCCGGGGTCGAAGGGGCTGTCGTTCGACGTGTTCGCGAGTTCGAGGGTGACGGTGAACGGCCCGCTGTTGATGATCTTGTTGCCGGGGATGGTCGAGATGTCGAACTCGTTGAGTAGCCCGCCGTCGGTGAGGACCGGTCCCGCCAAGCTGAACTGCGGGACGCCCGGGTTCGGCAGTCCGGCGGGGTAGATCTTGATCGCCGACTCGAGCGAGTCGGGCGCCGTGCCGAGCAGCGAGCCCCAGGCGAATCCGATGCGCAGGATCTCGATCGGGTACTCGGAAGGGTCCACGTCGAGGACCGCGCCGACTTCTTCGCCGGCGACGAAGCACGGGCACGGCGTGAATCCCGAACCGGTCCAGTTCTGCAGCGGGGGCTGTTCCGGGCAGGGTGCACCTTGCGGCGCGGCGAAGAGCGCGGGCGCGAGGAGGAGTGGGGCGCAGAGCGACAGGAGGCGAGTGCTTGAGACCATCGGGCACGACGCTTTCTGATCCGCGAGGGATCTCGAGTTTGGAGGGAACGCCTCCAAGTGTACCGGACGATCCACATTCCGCCCCTGCCCGGACACCGTACCCGTGCTAGCGGGGCTTCGCGGCCAAGTATTGGTTCGGCCAGTGCTGGTCGGTGTAGCCGCAGTGCTCCGCGGCGTGCAGCGTCAGGTACGCGTCGGCGAGGTGTGGTCGCGCCATCGCGGCGAGGTCGGCCCGTCCCGCAGCGATCACGGTGTTCGCGTGGTCGATGCCTTGGATCGCACCGACGGCCATCACCGGGATCTCGGCTTCGTAGCGGATGCGCTCCGCGAACGGCACTTGGTACATGCGACCGTAGATCGGCTTCGAGACGGGCGAGTTGCCGGCGCTCGAGACGTCGATCAGAGGGCAACCGTGTTGTTTCAACAGCTTCGCGAGCGCGACGGCGTCGTCGAGTGTGAAGCCTTCGCCGGCTTCATCCATCCAGTCGGTCGCGGAGATGCGCACGATCAACGGCTTGTCCGCCGGCCAGACGGCGCGCACTGCGTCGTAGACCTCGAGAGGGAAGCGTGCGCGGTTCTCGAGGCTGCCGCCGTACTCGTCGGTGCGCTGGTTCGAGAGTGGCGAGAGGAAGCTCGACAAGAGATAGCCGTGCGCCATGTGCAGCTCGACGAGGTCGAAGCCGGCTTCATCCGCGCGCCTCGCCGCTGCCACGAACGCGTCTCGCACGCGATCCATACCGGCGCGATCCAGCTCGCGCGGCGTGGGCCAGTCCGTGTTGAACGGCAGCGCGGAAGGACCTTCCGCTTGCCATGCGCCTTCACCTGCGGTTAGCGGTGCATCAGCTTGCGGAGCCCACGGCAAGTGCGTGGATGCCTTGCGCCCGGCATGCGCGAGTTGGATGCCGACCTTCGAGACCGAGTGCGCGTGCACGAAGTCAACGATGCGCTTCCAGGCGATCATGTGCTCGTCCGTGTACATGCCGGCGCAGCCGAGCGTGATGCGTCCTTCGGCTGCGACGTTGGTCATCTCCGTCATGATCAAGCCCGCGCCTCCGACGGCGCGGCTGCCGAGGTGCGTCAGGTGCCAGTCGTTCACCGTTCCGTCTTGCGCGGAGTACTGGCACATCGGCGAGACGACAACGCGATTGACGAGCTCGAGCTCGCCGACCTTGAACGGCGTGAAGGCGGGCGGCGGCACCTTGCCGTCGGACGTCAGCGGCGCACCGCTCTCGATGCGGAACTGTTCCGCGACGCGCGACATCAGCGCCGGATCGCGCATCGACAGGTTGTCCCAGGTGATGCGTTTGGAGCGCGACATCAGGTTGAACTGGAAGATCAGGGGGTGCTGATGCATGTAGCGGTACGAGTTCTCGAACCACTCGAGGCTCGGTTGAGCTGAACGCTGCACCTTGATCGCATCGACGAAACGGTCGTCTTGGTAACCGGCCAAGGTGGCGGGGACGTCGCTGCAGCCGCGGTCCTCGAACGACTTCGCGAGCGCGATGGCGTCTTCCATCGCGAGCTTGGTGCCCGACCCGATCGAGAAGTGCGCGGTGTGCGCTGAGTCGCCGATCAGCACGATGTTCTTGTAGTGCCAGCACTCGTTACTGACGGTCGGGAAGGTCCGCCACATCGAGCGGTTGGTCAGGACCTCGTGTCCGTCCAGGTACTCGGCGAACAACTCCTGCGTGAAGGCGGCGGTCTCTTCTTCCGTGGCCTCGTCCAGCCCGGCCTTCTTCCAGGTCTCTTCGCGGCACTCGACGATCCACGTAGAGAGACCCTCGGCGAAGGGATAGGCATGCACTTGGAACAAGCCGTGCGGCGTGTCCTTGAAGACGAAGGTGAAGGCGTCCAGCGGCTTGGTGGTGCCGAGCCAGCTGAACTTGCAGTGACGCCAGTCGAGCTTCGGACGGAAGTGTTCCGCGAACCGTTCGCGGATGCCGGAGTTGATGCCGTCGGAGGCGACGATCAAGTCGTGCTCGGCGAAGGCGGCGAGGTCTTCGATCTCGGTCGAGAAGTGCAGGCGGACGCCGAGTTCCTCCGCGCGCTCTTGCATCACCATCAGCAGCACCTTGCGTGGGAAGCCGCAGAAACCGTGCCCCGTGGTGCGCACGCAAGTGTCGCCGTAGAAGGTGTCCATGTCCTTCCAGTAGATGAAGCGCTTGGTGATCTCCGCGAGAGACTCGGGGTCGGCCTTTTCGAAGTTGCCGAGGGTCTCGTCGGAGAACACGACGCCCCATCCGAAGGTGTCATCGGCGCGGTTGCGCTCATAGACGTCGACCTCGGCCTCGGGGAAGGCCTTCTTGATCAGGATGGAGAAGTAGAGGCCGCCGGGGCCGCCTCCGATGCAGGCGATCTTCATCGTCATTCGTTCTGTTGTTGGCGTCGCGTCGCGGCTGGGGCGTGGGGGTGAAATCCTAACATTGCGCGTTGCTGCGGGCGCTCGGCCGAAGACCGGAGTCGCGCGTTCAGCGAGCGGGACGCTGTTGTCCGCCGAAACCGCCGTTCGTCGATCGGCCGAGCCCGGCCGCAGCATAGGTCGCTTCTTGCACGCCGCGCGCCAACACGCTGCGCAGCTTTCCGTCCTCGAGCGCGAGCAGCGCCGAGATCGTGCAGCCCGCAGGCGTCGTGACTTCGTCCTTCAGCGCGGCCGGGTGGCGGCCGCTCTCGATCACCATGCGCGCGGCGCCTTGCACCATCTGGCAGGCGAGTTCAGTCGCTGCGGCGCGGGGCAAGCCGACCATCACGCCGCCTTCGCTGAGCGCTTCGATGATCACGTAGACGAAGGCCGGGCCGGAAGCCGAGAGCCCCGTGACCGCATCCATGTGTTCTTCGTCGAGACGCATCACGCGACCCAGCGGCGCGAACATCTGTTCCGCAACGTCCAGGTGCTCGTCTCCCGCGTGGTTGCCGGCGCTCAGCACGGTCATGCCTTGCGCGATGAGGCACGGCGTGTTCGGCATGGCGCGTACGACGGGCAGCGAACGCTGCGTCAGTGATTCGATCGACGCGGTCGAGACGCCGGCTGCGATCGAGACGAGCAGCGGGTCCTGCGCGAGCGCGCCCTGCGCGGTGAGCTCGGTAAGCAGCTCGTCGAGCTGCTTGGGCTTGACGCACAGCAGCACGACGTCGGAGCTCGCAACGGCTGCCGCGTTGTCTAGCGTGACTTCGATGCCGAGTTCTTCGGCTGCCGACTCCGCCGCGTCCTTCCGGCGCACGGTTCCGACGATCGTCTTCGGATCGCGCCCGGCTTCGATCAGTCCGCGCATGAGCGTGCGTCCCATCGTGCCGAGTCCGAGTACGGCGAGTCGCTTCGCGTTGTCCATGGCCGCACTGTAGCAAGCGGCCGGGTGGCGGCGCGTGCTCAGGGTGCGGCGTCGCTCGCTTGGCCCAGCTCGGCCAGGTACAGCTCGCGCAAGCGGCGCGCATACTCGCGCACTTCGGAAGTCTGCCAGTCGTCCGTCGGAATAGGCGCGTACACGACGACCCGAATCGTTCCGGGACGCACGGCCCAAGCTCCGTGGGGAAGCACCTTCTCGATGCCGTGCATCACGAGCGGAACCAGCGGCACGCCGGTCGCGCAGGCGAGGTGGAAGGCACCGAGTTTGAAGTCCCCCAGCTGCCCGTCGCGTGAGCGCGTGCCTTCGGGCGAGATCATCACCGCGCCGTGTTCTTCGCGGATGCGGCGACCGGCTTCGGAGAGCGAAGCGATCGCGCGCTCGAGGTTTTCGCGTTCGACCGGAATCATGCCCGTCGCTCGGAACGCCCAGCCGATCAGCGGCACCTTGCCGAGCTCGCGCTTGTACATCACGAGCGGTCGATCCGGCGTGTGCGCGGCGAGCAACGGGATGTCGAGCAGGCTGACATGGTTGAACAGCACGATGCGCGGATCGTCGCTGAACAGGTAGTCCGCGCCGTCGAGCGTCGTCGACACGCCGAAGGCATGCAGCGCGAAGCGACCCCAGGGACGCACGAGCGATCCGACGCGCGGTCGCGTCCACCTCGGAAAGGCGAGCGCGCAGAACGCGATGACGCCGCTCCACAAGAGCAGCACCAGCAGGACGGGGAGCGTCAACAAGACGTTCCGCAAGGGGAACGACTGCGGCGCGTCAGGCTTCTTGGCCACGACGCTTCAGCTCGCGGTCACGCAGCTCGCGACGCAGGACCTTGAGCACGTTGCTCTTCGGCAGCTCGTCCAGGAACTCGATCTCGTCAGGGATCTTGTACTTGGCGAGTTCCTGCGCGCAGTGCGCGCGAATCTCGTCTGCGCTGAGCATAGCACCGGGTTGCAGCACGATGAACGACTTGACCGTCTCGATGCGCCGCGGGTGCGGAACGCCGATCGTCGCGGCTTCGAGGACCTTCGGGTGCGACATCAACACGCCGTCGACTTCGTCCGGATAGACCTTCAAGCCGTTGCAGTTGATCATGTCCTTCATCCGACCTTCGATGCGGAAGAAGCCGTCCTCGTCGATCGATGCGAGGTCGCCGGTGTGGAACCAACCGCCCTTCAGCGCGCCGGCGGTCTGCTCGGGCTGCCTAAAGTAGCCGCGCATGACTTGCGGGCCCTTGAGCAACAGCTCACCGACTTCGCCGACCGGCATCTCGGTCACGCCGTCCTCGGGGTCGACGATGCGCGCGTCGGTGTCGGGCACCGGGATGCCGATCGATCCGATCTTGCGCGTTCCCGAGAGCGGATTGACGTGGGTGACCGGCGAGGTTTCGGAGAGGCCGAAGCCTTCGAGGATGCGCGAGCTGGTCAGCTGTTCGAAGCGCTTCAAGACGTCGTCCGCGATCGGGGCGGAGCCCGAGACGCAGACGCGCAGCTGCGAGAGGTCACGACCCTCCACGCCGGGGAAGTGGTTGATCGCGTTGAACAGCGCGGGGACGCCCGGGAAGATCGTCGCGCGGTGTTGTTCGAGGTTCTTGACGAGATGCTTGATGTCGCGCGGGTTGGGCTGCAACACGATCAGCGCGCCGATCCTCAAGCTGAGGTTCATGCAGACCGTCATGCCGAACACGTGAAACAGCGGCAGGCAGCACATCATCACTTCGGACTGTGACTTCGAGCTGCCAAGCAGCACTTGTTCGCACTGCTGGACGTTCACCGAGAGGTTGCGGTGCGTCAGTTCCGCACCCTTCGAGCGCCCCGTCGTTCCGCCGGTGTACTGCAGCACCGCGATCTCGTCCAAGTCGAGCGTCGGGCGCGGCGCATCGAGAGCGCCGGACGCGATCAGCTTGTCGAACGAGTGCACGCCGTCGCCGTAGCGGACCTTGGCGATCGTCGGCGGGTTCGAGCGGCGCAGCTTGAACGGCGCGAGCCAGTTCAGCGGGAAGCGCATGTAGTCAGGAATCGAAGCGACGACGTAGTGCTTCGGCGACAAGCGCGAGCGCGCGTCCTTGATCGTCTGCTCGTAGAGGAAGTCCGCCGTCACCGCGATGTCGATCTCCGCGTCGTTCCACTGGTGCTCGAGCTCGTGCGGTGTGTACAGCGGATTGGTCAGCACGACTTGCGCACCGATCGCGAGCGCCGCTTGGTACGCGATGACGGTCTGCGGCAGGTTCGGCAAGTGAACGGCGACGCGTTGTCCCGGCTGCACGCCGAGGTCCGCGAGTGCGCACCCCAGGCGCGAGACGTGATCATCGAGCTCGCGGTAGCTCAGCACTCGATTGAAGAAGGCGAGTGCCGGTGCATCCGGCATGCGCTGAGCGGTCTCGCGCAGGAACTCCGGGATCGCACGGTCCTCGTAGTCGATCGAGGGCGACGTGCCCGCGGGATAGTGTTCGTGCCAGCTGCGTCGTTCCACGGTGTCCTCCGAGCCGTGAGCATGCCGATCGGCCTCTCGCATTCCTAGTCTGCCGCCGAGTGTGTCGCGAGAGCCGAGGGCCTCGCGCTGAGTCTCCGGACGTCCATCGATTCGCGCCGCGAATCGATCGGCGCAGTCCAACTGCCGACTGCACCGGCCCGCGTCCAGCTACAAAGGTCCCCGGCGTCGCGAGTTCCGCGGCGCCGTCACTGGCGGATCACTCGACATGCACCTCGCACTCACGGACCTCGCTTGGCAGGCGGACTGGAACTGGACGCTCGGCTGGAGCCTGGTGATCGCCGGCTTCATCTCCGGAGCCGCGCTCGGGCTCGGATTTCAGCGCGCGAACTTTCTCGGTGGCTACCAGAGCTTCCCGCGGCGCCTCTTGCGGCTCGGGCACGTCGCGTGCATCGCGCTCGGCGGAGTCAACCTGCTCTGGTCGTTCGCGCCGCTCGAGTCCGAGTGGATCGGCCTCGGCGGACTTGGCTGGGCCGTCGGCGGCGTGCTGATGCCGACCCTCTGCGCGCTGACCGCGTGGCGGCCGGGCTTCCACCGTCTCTTCTTCCTTCCCGTGCTCAGCGTGACGCTGGGTGCCTTGATCGGACTGCTCTCATGAAGATCGGACTGCTCGCGATGAGCGGCGTGCGCGCTTGCGATGCAGAGTTGCTCGAGCTCGGACTCACGCTGCCCGGCTTCGTCGAGCGCAGCAAGCAGGTCGCGTCGCTGCCCAGCTTGGGGCTCTTGTTGCTCGCCGGCGCGACGCCGGAAGGGCCCGAGCTGCGCTACGCGGAGGCTGCGGCGGAAGGCGAGGAACCCGACTGGTTGCTGGACTGCGACCTCGTCGCGATCAGCACCTTCACGGCGCAAGTGCGCGAGGCATACCGCATCGCGGATCGCCTGCGCACCGCGGGCGTGCAAGTCGCGATGGGAGGCTTGCACGTCTCCGTGCTGCCCGATGAAGCGCTCGAGCACGCGGACTGGGTAGTCGTCGGAGAGGGCGAGAACACTTGGCCGGAGCTCGTGCGGCGCATGGCTCTCGGAGAGCGCGGCGGCTTGTTGCGCGCTGCGGATCACGAACCGGTGCGCATCACGCAGCTGCCCGTCCCGCGCTACGACTTGCTCGAAGACCGTCCGTACAACCGCTTCACGCTGCAAACGACGCGCGGTTGTCCGTGGCGCTGCGACTTCTGCGCCTCGACGGTCATGTTGGGGCGGCCGTACCGCAAGCGCCCGATCTCGCAGGTGCTGCGCGATCTGCATGCGCTCCGCGCCGTGCGCTCCGACCCGTTCATCGAGTTCGCGGACGACAACACCTTCGTCGATCCCGCGTGGGGGCGCGAGCTGTGCGAAGCGCTGCGTCCGGAAGGCTTGCGCTGGTTCACCGAGACTGACATCTCGGTCGCGGATCATCCCGAGTTGCTCAGCGCGATGGCGGCTTCCGGTTGTCGCCAAGTCTTGATCGGGCTCGAGTCGACCGACTCACGCGTGTTGAGCGGGATCGAGCAGCGCGGCGACTTCAAGGCGCGTCGCGTCAGCGATCAGATTGCAGCGGTGCGCCGCATTCAAGCGCACGGGATCACGGTGAACGGGTGCTTCGTGCTCGGCCTCGACGGCCAGGGGCCCGAGTGCTTCGAGCAGATCGAGCGGTTCGCCGAGGAGAGCGGGCTCTACGACGTTCAAGTGACCGTGCAGACGCCGTTCCCCGGCACGCCGCTCTACGACCGCCTGCGCGCGGAAGGCCGCATCATCGATCCGGAGCGCTGGGAGGCGTGCACCTTGTTCGATGTGAACTTCGAGCCGACGGACATGACGCCGGACGAGCTGCGCCGCGGCTTGCACGGACTCTCGCAGCGGCTGTACAGCGCCGAGGCGGTCGCGGGGCGTCGTTCGAGCTTCTTCACGCGCTTGCACGAGTTGCGCCGCGGGAGGCGGCCGGCTCTGCGGGCGAACGTCATGCAGCGCCGAGCCTGAAGGCGTGCGCGAACGAATCTGCGGCCGACCGGCCGAGTCGTGTGCGCGAGTCGCTACGATCCGCCGGTCATGACCGACCCGATTCCGAAAGCGACGTCGAGCGCGCGCGGCATGTGGCTCGCGCTGGGCTTCGTGCTGAGCCTCTTCCTGGTTCCCTACTTCCTGGGCTTCACGCTTCCGGATGACTACGAGGGTTCCGTGCAGGTCGACGTCGACCTCGCGCCGCGGCGCGTCTGGGACCAAGTCTTCGACCACCTCGCGCATCCGCTCTCCGGCAGCAGCGTGCAAGAGATTGTCGATCTGGAACCGACCAACTCGGGACCGGCCTGGGAGGAGCGCATGGAACGCGCGCTGCTCGTCGTGAAGACGACGGTCATGGATCCGCCGCTGCAGCTCGAACGCGTCGCCTTCGATGCGGCGAACGGCGTGGAGTCGACTTGGCGCTACGAGCTGACGCCGACCGAAGGCGGGACGCAGTTGATCGTGCGCCAGCACTTGAAGATCACGGACCCGGGTTTCGCGACGCCGTACTTCCGCGTCTTCACGCACTACCTCGACTTCGCGCGGCAAGCGCCGCGGGATCAGGTCGAGTCGATCATGGACGGTCTGGACCAGACCAGCTTCGAGATCGTTCCGGTCGACTAGCAGTCGATCGCGGCTGTGGTCCGGCGGGCCGCTAGAGCTGCCCGAAGTGCGCGGTCAGCAGCTCGGTGAGCTGGCTCGAGCGAGAGCACTGTTCCAGGCCGGAAATGCGCATGCGGCGGGGCCTCTCACCGTCTTGCAAGCGCAGATCGATCAGGTGCGCGAGCAGCGCGAGGGGGACGCGGCGCAAGTGGCTGCAGTCGATCGACCAGTCGGCGGACTTGGGCGTGATCTCCCACAGCACGGTCATGTCTTCGAGCAGTTGATCGAGTTCCGCACCGTTCGCGGAGTCGGGCACGCAGAGCTCGAAGCCGCCGTCGTGCGGGCGCGTGCTGAGCCGTCGACGCGGCGCTTTCGACCGGCGTTCCGCCGGGAGCGGTTCGGCGAAGATCGGTGCGGTCGCGTCGCCGCCTTCATGAGCGGCGAGTTCGATGCGCGCGAGCAGCTGCAGGAAGACGTCGTAGTCTTCGACGCTGGCGGGAAGCTCGCAGCAGCTGAGTTCCCAGAGGCGCGTCTCGAGCTCTCGGCACAAGAGGGGTAAGGCGCCGGGCGAACGCAGCCTTCCGAACTCGGCGATGCGCGCGACTTCCAGCAGGTGTCGACCGAGGTCCGGTTCGATTCCGCGGTCGATCACGCGCAGCGAGTGGTGGAGGGACTGGATCGCGGCGTACAGTTCCGTATGGCTACGGATGGGCGCGAGTGCTGCCTGGGGGGGGAGGTTCATCGGGGGGGGAGGCGACTGCTTACCATCTCGTACGACGAATGCCACGGCGACAGATGCGGACTTTGTCATTCGTCTGACCCGGATCGGGCGGTTCGCTCGTTGCGGGGCGCGCGCCGCTCGCTGTGGACAGACGATCCGAGTCCGGTCGTGGCGTGTTCAGAGACTGATCGGCACTCGGGCGCCGCGTGTGTCGGCCCGACCCCGACGAATCGGTGCGCGTTGCCAAGGCCGGGACGACACTGTTCGGGGCGAAGCTCACGCGGGGCGGCGCTGCGACTCGAAACGAGTCACTTCGACTTCTGCTTGGTGAGCCATAGCAGGTAGCGACCTTCCAAGCAGTTCTTGTCGAGCTCGGGTGATGACAGCGGAACGCCGTAGGCCGACTCCAGGCTCGCTTCGAAGTCTTCGATCGAAGCGCGTGCGTCGAGTTCTCGCAACCAGTCCGCGAACTTCGCCTGCGAAGCCTTCTTCGATCCGTCGCCGGCGATCCGCAGCCAGTACATGAAGCCGATGCGATAGGCGCGCAAGAATTCGGCTTGGTCCTCCGCGAGGCCTTTCGGCGGTTCCGGCAGCGCTTCGGCGCCGGAGCCGAGGAACGGTCCGAAGATGAGCTTCTTGACCGTGTCGTCTTCGCTCCTCAGCAGGAAGTTCGCGTGCTTGATCTTCGAGCGCCCGCGTTCCTTGCCGCCGTCTTTCTGCGCGTAGCGCAGAGGGCGCAGGTAGTGATAGCGACCTTGGTTGTAGCGCCAGCGGTTCTTGGCGGAGGCGGTCGGCAGGATGCCGCCTTGGGACTGACCACCGGGGACGAAGGTCTCGCGCGCTTGGGTGCTGCGACCCTCGAGATGTCCGTCGGCGCGCGTGTCGATCTCGCCGAAGCCTTCGATCACCATGTTGATCGAGAGGCTGTGGATGACGGTCGACGGCAAGTTGTCGTCGTAGAGTCGGACCAGCATCGCGTTCAGCGCGAGCTGAGTGATCTGTTCGCCGAGCGAGAGCGGGTTGTCTTCCTCCATCTGCGTGCCGTTGGAATAGGTGGACCCGGTGACGCCGTCCGCCGGATACGCCATAGCGAGACCGATGAGGTTCATGTCGGTCATGTTGAACTGGTGCCAGTTCTCGAGACCCTCGACCCAGAAGTACTGCTGCAGGTTCGGTCGCAGGTAACCGATCACGCAGAGCATCTCGACGAAGTCCGCACGGGTCGGAAACAGCGCAACTCGGACGGTCTCGCGCTTGTGATCGCCGCCGATCAGCGCGCCGTTGCGTGCAGCCTCGGTCAGGCGGCTCGTCAACTCGATCATCTCAGGCGGCGACTTGACCATCTCGTGCAGCGTGACCGCGCCGGCCTTGGCGCTCGCGGCCAGCTCCTTCGCATCCCAGCCGTCGATCCACTCGCGCACCTTGGCGAAGTCCGCGCGGATGGCCTTCGTCTCCGGGCCGTTGCCGCGCGCCCAGTCGAGCCAGATCAGCTGGGCGTCGATCAGGTTCAGGCAGAGGCCTTGGAAGCGGGCGGGTTCCGAAGGCGTCGCTAGAGTGCGGCGGGGGATCGCGAGCTCGAAGATGCCGATCGGTGCGCTGAGGAACTCGGATTCGACGAATCCCTCGAGGGTCAGCGTCTCGGAGGTCGCTCCCGTTCGGCCGTTCCGCTCGAGGTAGCTGACGGCCGCACGCTCGTAGTCGATCGAGTCGGGCGCGGCAGCCGGGACGAGGTTTCCCGCGCCGAGCAGGGTCACGAGAGTAGCGAGGCGAGCGAGGAGTTTGCGGGTCATCCTGGTCCTTCCGGGCTGGGTGTCCGCGAGCCGAGAGCGCGCGGAGCATGTCGGATGTCTGCCGACAAACGTGCCGCGGCCTCGACTGTTCCCGCCGATTCCCGGTTTATTTGGAACGTGGGGTCCACCGGGCTCTCACCGTGCCTCAACCTTCGTCGGGCGCCAGAACCTCGACACGACGATCCCCCGTCCCGGCGCGTCGTGCGCCGAGACGGGGGATCATGATCGTTCCGCTGTGCGGGGCGCGCTCAGCCGGCGAAAGCCGCTTCGACCTTCTTCTGCAGCTCGCCGTCGTTCATCAGCTCTTCGACGATGTCGCTACCGCCGAGCAGCTCGCCGCCGACGAAGACCTGCGGCGTGGTGGGCCACTTGCTGTATTCGATCAGCGAGGGGCGGATGTTCGGGTCATCGAAGATGTTGACCACTTCGAACGGTTTGCCGAGGCGACCGACGAGGGCGATCGCGTGCTGCGAGAAGCCGCACATGGGCATCATCTTGGAGCCCTTGGCGAAGATGACGATCTTGTTGCTCTCGACGACTTCTTGGATCTTCTGTGCGTTCCACATGTTGCGGACTCCGTTAGGGGGTGCGGGTTTTGATCTTGAGCGCGTGAATCGCGGCTCCGAGATGATCGCCGACGGCGGCGTGGATCATCTTGTGCTGATCGAGCCGACTCTTGCCTTCGAAGAGCTCGGAGACCACCTCGACTTCGAAGTGGTCGGAGGTGCCCGTCATATCACTGACGGCGACTCGCCCGCCCGGGAAGGCCTTCTGGATCATGGATTGGACGGCTTCGACGGTCAGCAAGGCGGTGCTCCTTCAGGTGTTGGATCGCGCGAACGGCCCAGGATCCTGCCAAAGCTCACGTGAACGTCAAGTTCCGGCCCGCCGAACCGGCCCGCAGCGCAAGAAGTACGGTGCCGCGTGTCGATTTCCCGCTGAGCGGCCGTGGGCAGGCGGGGCGCCGGCGCGAGCACTCAGTAGACCTGCCGGCACAGTTCCGTACCCTGCAGCCGCCATGCAAATCCCCCACACGCAACGATCACTCGCCTCGCTGGGCGCCCTCGCCCTCCTCCTCGCTTCGACCGTCGGCTGCGCGAGCACCGAGCGCGCATCAGAGGCGCCCGCGGAGCAGAATCCCGCCGCGGCCGGCCCTGCCGCCGAGACGCCGCTCGCCGAAGCGCCCGCTGAAGAGGCGAGCGTCAAGCCCGGCATCAACGACAACTTCCTCGATCCGGCGCTCGATGTCGACAAGTTCGTCGAGCGCTTCGAGGGTGAGAGCCGCGAGGTCTTCGCGAACCGCGTCGCGATCGTGAAGGCGATCGGCGTCGAACAGGGTGCCGAAGTTGCTGACGTCGGTGCGGGCACCGGCGCGTTCACCGGCATCTTCGCCGAAGCCGTCGGCTTCGAAGGCACCGTCTACGCACTCGACATCGCGCCGAACTTCGTCGAGCACCTCACGCAGCGTGCGATGACCGAAGGCCACTTGAACGTCGTGGCGCAGCTCTGCTCCGAGCGCTCGGTCGACCTGCCCGCGGACAGCATCGACCTCGCCTTCATCTGCGATGTCTACCACCACTTCGAGTTCCCGCGCAGTACGATGCGCTCGCTGCACGATGCGCTGCGCGAAGGTGGTGAAGTCGTGCTCGTCGACTTCGAACGGATCCCGGGCGAGAGTTCGGACTGGGTCCTCGGCCACGTGCGCGCCGGCAAACAACAAGTCTTCGCTGAGCTGGACAGCTACGGCTTCGAGCTCGTCGAAGAACTTGAACTCAGCGGCCTCGAAGAGAACTGGGTCGCGCGCTTTCGCAAGCGATGAGCTCCGCTGACCGCCGGCGCCTCGGCAGTCCCTCCCTCAGCGCGATCGTCGCGGCGAACATGATCGGCGCCGGTGTCTTCACGACTTCCGGCTTCGCACTCGCCGACCTGGGCTCGCGCGGTCCGGTGCTCTGGGCTTGGTTGCTGGGCGGCGTGATCGCGCTGCTCGGCGCCGTTTCTTACGGAGCGCTCGCCGCGCGCCTCTCCGAGTCCGGTGGCGAGTACCTGTTCCTGTCGCGCAGCTTGCACCCGCGCATCGGCTTCCTCGCCGGCTGGGTATCGATCTGGGCGGGCTTCACCGGTGCGATCGCGCTCGCTGCGGAAGCGGCGCAAGCCTACGTCGCGCCATGGGTGCCGAACTCGGTGCCGCTCGACGTGGTCGGCAGCCTCGCCATCGTCGCGGCCGGTGTCGTGCACACTTCGGGAGTGCACCGCGGCGTGCTCGTCCAGAACCTGGTCGTCGCCGCGAAGCTGTTGCTGCTCGTCGGCTTGGTGGTGGTGGGCGCCGCGCAGCTCGAGACGCACGCCGCGCCGCCGCCGAAGGAGTTCGGCTTCGCGACCTTCGCGGTCACCATGATCTGGATCTCGCTGAGCTATTCGGGCTGGAACGCGGCGGTCTACGTCGCGGGAGAAGCGCGCGATCCGCAGCGCACGCTGCCGCGCTCGATGATCGTCGGAACGGCTTGCGTGACGGTCTTGTACTTGGCGTTGAACTGGATCTTCGTCAGCGCCGCGCCGGTCTCCGAGCTCGCCGGCAAGAGCGACATCGCCGCGGTCGCGGCGCGCGCGCTCGGTGGTGCGCCGCTCGAGAAACTGGTGCGCGTCGTGTTGGTCGTCGCCCTGCTGACGTCCGTCTCGTCGATGGTGATGATCGGTCCGCGCGTTATCGCACGCATGGCGGACGACGGCCGCCTCCCGCGCTGCTTCGCCTTCCACGGCTCGGTTCCGCGCGCCGCGATCTGGACGCAGGTCGCGCTCTCGGTCGCGATCCTCTGGATGTCGGGCTTGCGGGAACAGCTGACCAACTTGGGCTGGATCCTGAGCGTGTTCACCGCGCTGTCCGTGATCGGCTTGATGCGCTTGCGCAAGCGCGAGGGCGCCGAACGCGTGCCGATTCCCGGCTATCCCTTCGTGCCCGTGCTGTTCGTCGTCGCGGTCCTCGGGCTCGCGGGGACCATGGCGTTCACGTCTGCCGGCGAACTCTGGCCCGCGCTGGTCTTGCTCGCGACCGGCGCACTCTTCGGCCGAATCAAGTGACGTGCGGTGCGGTGTTCGTACTTCTCAGCCGCCGCGGGTGTGCATCTCGACGTGCGGGTCGTCGCCGGCGAGCGGCGCGACGCGTTCCGTCTGAGCGAGGCGGTCTTCGGCGCCGCGGTCGGTGCGCGCGGCCCAGATGTCGCGCAAGAAGGCGGCGATCGCGGCGCGGTCCGTGCCCTCGCGCAACATCGAGCGCAGGTCGTGCCCGTGTCGCGCGTAGAGGCAGAGGTACCACATGCCGTCCGCGGTCAAGCGGCTGCGGTCGCACGAGCCGCAGAAGGGCTGCGTGGTGGAGGAGATGATGCCGAAGAGCGTGCCGTCGGGCAGTCGATAGCGATCGGCGGGCGCGCTGTGATCGTCGGCGTCGAGCGCGGCTTCGATCGGTCCGTAGCTGGCGGTGAGTCGTTCGAGCATCTCGGCGCGTGAGACGACGGTGTCCATCGACCACTGGGTCGCGCCGCCGACGTCCATGTACTCGATGAAGCGCAGTTCCGCGCCGACGGTACGCGCGTAGTCGAGCAAGGTCTCGAGCTCGTCGTCGTTCGTGCCGCGCATGACAACGGTGTCGAGTTTCGTGCCGGCGTCTCGACCGACGATCGACTGCAGGACTTCGATTCCGCGCAAGGTGTCGGCCAAGCCGTCGCGTCGCGTCAGTTGTTCGACACGTTCCGGCCGCAAGCTGTCGATGCTGATCGTGAAGCGGCGCAGGCCGGCTTCGACCAGCGACTGCGCTTGTTCGGCGAGCAGCAAGCCGTTGGTCGTGATCGCGAGGTCTTCGATCTGCGGGATCTCGGACAGGTGTCGGACCAGTTCCGGCAAGCCGCGGCGCAGCAGCGGTTCACCACCGGTAAGCCGCAGCTTGTTGACGCCGAGCTCAACGAACACCCGAACCAAGACGGCGATCTCCTCGAACGAGAGCAGGTCGTGCTTCGGGAGCCACTGATAGCTCTCCTCCGGCATGCAGTACGCACAGCGGAGGTTGCAGCGGTCGGTCACCGACAAGCGCAGATTGCGCAGTGGGCGTCCATGGCGGTCGAGCAGCGACATGTCGGCAGGATAACCCGCGCGGCGGAGCCGGACGGTCGGAACGTCCAGAAGACGGTCAGGTAGGCGTCAAAGTCGCGGCGCATCCGGATCGCGGAGTGCATTCATGCAGTGGTCGAGCAAGTCCGTCAGCGTCAGGATGCCGACCAGCCGTCCGTCTTCGACCACCGGCAGCGAGCTGATCTTGGCTTCATGCATCAAGACTGTCGCCACCGAGAGCTTGCGGTCGCGGTCGACAGTCAAGGGTCGTTTTGTCATCGCGGAGCGGACTTCGCGCGTCTCCGCCAAGCCGCGCGCCGTGGCCTTGCGCAGGTCGCGGTCCGAGAGGATGCCGACGAGTGCGCCGTCATCGACGACGGGCAAGTGGCGGACGCCGAGCTCTTGCAGTCGTGCCGCCGCGGAGGCGAGCGACTCATCGGGCGCGACCGAGATCGGGTCGGCGCTCATCTCCGCTTCGACACGCGGGTCGAGCCCAGCGAAGGACGTCGAGTTGCGGCAAGCCTCGCTGTAAGCCCGCGCGAGATCGAACTCGGTCAAGATTCCGACCAAGCGGCCATTGTCGATCACCGGCAGACAACCGATGCGGCCGAGCACCAAGTCGACGGCCGCCGTCACGACCGAGTCGTCGGAACTCACTGTGGTCAGCTTGTCGCCGAGCTGGTCTTCGAGCGGCTGTTGCGACTCCGTTCCGCCGGGGCGGAAGGCCAGCAGACCCGCGCGGTCGAGCAAGTCGCGGTCGGAAACCACGCCGAGCACCGCGCCGTCGCGCACGACGGGCAGGTGTCGGATGTCGAGCTCTTCCATCAGGTCGAGCGCCTCGTCGAGCGTCGCCTCGGGGCGGATCACGGCGGGGTCAGGGGTCATCAATGCACGGACGTTCATCAGGATTGCCTCCACCACGAGTGTGTCGGATTGCGCCCGCGCTCGGAGGGGGCCGCACGGCGTAGAGGGCCGCGGAGGGGTCCGTAGCCCGCCGCGCGCGCGAACCGGCTCGCTCGATGTCCTGGAACGCTCGATCTCTTCGTCCAAAGTGGTATGGACCTCTGCACACTGAGCGGGGATCCTCACCGCCCCGATTCACGTCTCTGTACAGAACCATGATCCGCCTCACCCCTCTCGCGCTGCTCCTCGCCCTCTCCGCTTGCTCCACCGACGCCACCGAGGCGGGCGGGGGAACGGCCGCGGACCAAGCGCCCGTCACCGAAACGCAAGTCGACGAGAACACACCCGCGGAACCGACCGCGCAGGAACAGGCGATCATCGAGAGCTTCCACGCGCTGCAAGCCGCTTGCCTCGACCGCAACGGCGCGAAGGTGCGCGAACAGTTCGCGCAGGCGACACGACAGCACTGGGTGCACATCAAGGACCTCGCCATGAACGCCGACAAGCAAAGCTTGCGGCGCGAGAGCATGGTAGTGCAACTCGCCGTGCTCGTGCTGCGCGCGAAGGCTGGCTTCGAGAAGCTCGAGAGCTTCGACGAAGTCGGCATGATCCAGTACGCGCTCGAGAACAACCTGCTCGGCAACCAGATGGTCATGGGCATCGAGCCGCGCGACATCGAGATCGATGGTGACCACGCTGTGAGTGGCGCGATGGAAGGCCACAGCGGCAAGCCGATGGAAATCCGCTACGGTTTCGCGTTCGAGAGTGGTGCGTGGCGCGTGGATCTCGCGCCGGCCTATCAGATGGCGAATGAGATCTTCGCTGCGAAGCGCGCGGCGCACGGTGTTCCCGGGGACGAAGAGGAAGCGCTGTACTTCCTCGTCGGCAACGCGACCGGCACCGCCGGAACCGAAGCGCTCTGGACGCCGCTCTCCGACCTCGCGGACAACTGATCGCCGGAGCGGGTCGCGCCGGCGTCAGCCTTCGCCACCCGTCACGCCGATGTCCTCGAACCACAGCTCGGGGTGTTCGGCCATGAAGCATTCCATCAGCGCGCGGCATCGCGGATCGTCGACCACGACGAGCTCGATGCCGCGCGACTGTGTGTAGTCCTCCGGCCCGCGAAAGCTGACGTTCTCGCCGATCACGACGCGCGGGATCTCGTAGAGCAGGATCGCGCCGCTGCACATATCGCACGGCGAGAGCGTCGAGTAGATCGTGCAGCGCCGGTATTCGTCCGCGCGCAAACGCCCCGCGTTCTCGAGGCAATCCATCTCGGCGTGGTGGATCGGGCTGCCGCGTTGCACGCGTCGATTGTGGCCGCGGCCGACGATCTCGCCGTCGAGCAGGAGCACCGAACCGATCGGAATGCCGCCTTCGTCGAGTCCCAGCTGCGCCTCTGCGAGCGCGGCGTCGAGCGCCGCTGAGTCGAATTGATCTTTCATGAGGCCTCTCGCTCCGGTATCCAGGCAGGGTAGCCACGCGCGCGCGCGGAACCCAGCGGCCAGGAGACCTGCTTGAAGAAGAACCTGATCTACGGCATCGACGACATCCCGCCGCTCGCCGAAGTCGTGCCGCTCGGCTTCCAGCACTACCTGACGATGTTCGGGTCGACGGTCGCCATCCCGTTGATCCTCAAGGACGCGCTGGGCATCGGCGACGACAAGGTCGCGCTGGCGATGCTGATCAGCACGATGTTCTTCGTCAGCGGCATCACCACGCTGCTGCAGACGACGCTCGGCAACCGCCTCCCGCTGATCCAAGGCGGTTCTTTCTCGCTGCTGGCGCCCGCGATCGCGATCTGCAGCATGGCGAGCTTGAAGACCGCCGGTTTCGAGGTGCGCATGCAGCACGTGCAGGGCGCCATCATCCTCGGCGGCATCGTGGAAGCGGTGATCGGCTACTCCGGACTCGTCGGCAGGCTGCTCAAGTACGTCGGTCCGATCACGATTGCGCCGACGATCGCGCTGATCGGCCTCTCGCTCTACAAGTTCGGGGCGCCGCAGGCCGGCTTGCACTGGGGCATCGGCGGACTGACGATCGGCTTGATCATCCTGTTCAGCCAGTACATGAAGCGCACGCACCGCGCGTTCGAGCTGTTCCCGGTGATGCTCGGCATCTTGATCGCGTGGGGGACCGCGTGGGGTTTGACGGCGGCGGGTGTGTTCGAGGCCGGACATCCCGCGGCCGTCACGACCGACGGCATCGCCGCCGCGACCTGGTTCCGCGTGCCGACGCCCTTCCAGTGGGGCTGGCCCGTCTTCGGCGCGGCGGCCTTCGTCGGCATGTTGGCCGGCATCCTCGCGTCGATCGTCGAGTCGGTCGGCGACTACTACGCTTGCGCACGGCTCGCCGGGGTGCCGGTGCCCGACAAGCGCACCGTCAGCCGCGGTATCGGCATGGAAGGCATCGGCTGCGTGATCGCCGGCATCTTCGGAACGGGCAACGGTACGACGAGCTACTCGGAGAACATCGGCGCGATCGGCTTGACGCGTGTCGGAAGTCGCCGGGTCGTGCAGGTCGGCGCGATCATCATGATCGTGCTCGCGTCCTTCGGCAAGTTCGGCGCGCTGTTCACGGCGATCCCCAGCCCAATCGTCGGCGGCATGTACTGCGCGATGTTTGGCATGATCACATCAGTCGGGCTCTCGAACTTGCAGTTCGTCGACCTCAACTCGGCGCGCAACCTGTTCATCATCGGCTTCGCCTTCTTCATGGGGCTCTCCGTGCCGGTCTACTTCACGGACAACCCGGTAGCGCTCTCCGAGCCCTACGCGTGGTTCGCGGACATCTGCAACACGCTCGGCAGCACGGGGATGGCCGTTGGCGCGTTGGTCGCGTTCGTCCTCGACAACACGATTCCCGGTACCGATGAAGAGCGCGGGCTGACCGCGTGGAAGGCCTAGCCGGCGGCGAATCATGTCGCTCTTGCTCAGCTGGATCCGTGCTGCGGTCCTGCGCGCCGGTTGGGCGCCGATCGCCGTCTTCCTCCTGCACGTCGCGATCTCACGTGGTCTCGGCGCGTACTTGGAGTACCCCTGGCTCGACCAGCCGATGCACGGCTTGGGCGGTGTGGCGATCGCGCACTTCTTCTGGGTAGCCACCGGCCTCGCCGAGGCGACGCCGATCCTCGGCAGCTTGCCGCGTCCGGGCCGTTTGGTCTCGAGCATGGCGTTGGTCGGCACCGCGACCGTCGTCTGGGAGTGCTTGGAGTGGACCGGCGACGCGCTCGGCTACACCAGCGCGCAGGTCGGCCTGGACGACACGATGCTCGACATGTTGCTGGGTTTGGCGGGGGGCGCGCTCTACTTCGGGATATGCGCAGTGCGGCGCGCGTAGCCGATTGTCACGAGGTGGAGAAAGCCGGCTCTCGTCGAGTCGCTCCACGAGCGCGCGGCGCGCTTACGCTAGACTGTCGACGCTCTGCGGCGGATTCCGCCGCGCCCGATTCCCAGTCTCCGCCCCGACCTCGCGAGGAGGTCGCCGATGCTCGAGCGCTTCTACAAGCCTGATAGTTCGTTCGTCTACGTGCGCCTCAGCGGGGCGCTGGATGACTCGCAAGTCCGACAGGAGATTCACGACTACAACCGTGAAGCTTCCGGCCGCTCCGGGATCTTGGAGCTCACTGACGCACGCCTCGTCGAGGATGTGCATCAACTCAGCGTCGGTGGACTCGTCGACAACGCCGGTCTCGAGCGGGGTCAGAGTCGCGTGGTCGGCGGCAAGCTCGTGGTGGTCGTCACGACACCCGTGCAGTACGGACTGGCCCGCGCTTACGCCGAGATCTCGTCGAACTTCCGCGAAGCCGTCGCGGTCTTCTACGACTTCGACGAAGCCTTGCGCTGGCTCCTGCCTCCCGCGGAGGTCGAACCGGCGAAAGAGTTCATCGCCGGTCTCGCGCTTCCGCGAGAACCGCTCGACTGAAGCTCGGTCGGCGCGGCGCGCGGACTTGTTAGGCTCAGGCTTCGCGGTCGTTCACGCGGCCGTTCGAGTCACGCCACAACAGGGAGATCGGATGTTCGACCGACTGTTCGCCGCCGGCTTGCTCGCCCTCACGAGTTGCGTCTCCGTGATGAGCACTCACCCCATGACGCTCGTCGAGCTCGACATCGACGGTGCACCGCACGTCTTGCCCGGCGGTCCATCGATCTCTACGTCGATGATGTCTATCGCGGCAACCCCGTGGACTCGCGCTTCCGCATCTGGCTGGAAACGGGCGAGCATCAGTTTCGCGCTCGCGTTGCCCGAGACGGAAGAACGCGAACATCATGACCACCCCGACTTTCGCGTCGACGGCAAGGTCTTCGCGAGTCTCTGCAAGGACGGCGACTGGGCGATGCTCAAGCTGACCCCCGAAGCGCAAGCGCGCTGCGTCGCCAAGCAACCCGACTTGTTCGAGGCCTTCGCGGGCGCGTGGGGCAAGCAAGGTTGCACGCGCGTCCGGCTCGCCAAGGCGCAGGAAGCGGACGTCGCGAAGCTCGTCGACGTCGCTTGGAACCGCACGGCGCCGAAGCGCTTGTTGCAGGGGGACTGAACAAGGCGGTCGCAAGACCGAGTAGGACGAGTCATGAAAGCCATCTGGAACGGAACCGTCATCGCCGAGTCGAACGACACCGTCGTCGTCGACGGCAACCACTACTTTCCGCGCGACGCGGTGAAGTCGGACTTCCTCGTGCCGAGCGACAAGACCACCGTCTGCGGCTGGAAGGGCACAGCAAACTACTACTCGCTCGAGGTCGACGGCGCGCAGAATGCCGACGCGGCGTGGTACTACGCCGAGCCGCTGGACGCCGCGAAAGAGATCGCGGGGCGCGTCGCCTTCTGGAAGGGCGTCGAGGTCGTGGAGAGCTGACCGCGCCGTTCGCCGAACCGTTCTCGATGTCGAACGAATCCACGCGCAAGCGCCGCGAATCCGATGACCTGCGCAAGCGGCACCGCGAGATCACGCGTTCGCTCGTCTTGCCGCAAGCCTTGATCTGGGGCTTGTTCGCCGCCGTTCCGGTGACCTTCAAGGGCGAGCCGGGGATCGACATCAGCATCGCCTTGCTGATGGTGCTCGCCTCGCTCGTACTCGCGATCATCAGCTTGGTCTCGGCCATCCGCTCCGGCTACTTCCACGCCTTCGCCCTGCAAGTCTCTCTGCCCGCGCTCGTCATCGCAGCTCACTTCGCGATCCACGAGCTGCGCATGCCGCCGACGCGCGACGCGGCCGAACACCAGCACCTGGTCGGCTGGACGCGCGCGCAGGTCGAGGACGAGTTCGGAACCTACGGCTCGCAAGTCACGCACTACCGGCAAGGCTCCGCGCCGGAGGTCGTGCTGCTCTACTATCCCGGCTTGAAGCTGACCGTCTCGAGCTCGGGTACGATCGTCGCCGTCGAATCCAACTGATCCGCTCCCGATGCACGCCGCACACTTCATCCTCTACGTCGCCGATCAAGACGCGAGCACCCGCTTCTACCGCGAGGTGCTGCAAGCGGTGCCGCGCCTGCACGTTCCCGGCATGACCGAGTTCGAGCTGCCCGGCGGTGCCGTGCTCGGATTGATGCCGGCGGCGGGCATCCGCCGTCTACTCGGTGAGGCGTTGCCGGACCCCGCGGGTGCGAACGGCATACCGCGCGCGGAACTCTACCTCGTCGTCGAGAACGCCGAAGCCGCGCACGCGCGTGCGCTCGCGGCCGGTGCGCGCGAAGTCGGTGCGGTCGCGCCGCGCGACTGGGGACACACCGTCGGCTACGCGTTGGATCCGGACGGACACGTCATCGCGCTCGCGAGCGCCGTGTCCGCGAACTGAACTCGTCGCGGGGGCAAACCGGGTTTGCGGCGAGGCGGAGCCGCCGTCATGATCGGCGGCGTCCTCCTTCGATCCGTTACCGCAATCCCTCGACTTCCCGGAGAGTCTCTGTGCACCTCAACATCGAAAACGCCGAAGGGCCGTTCATGCTCGTGGTCGTCCTCGGCGTGATTGCGACCCTCGTGATCCACGTCGCCTTCGCGCTGGCCGTTCTCTCGGACGCGAACACTCTCGGAGCCCGCACCGCGCTCGTCGGCTCCTTGATCTGGGCGCTGGCCACGCTGCTCGGCGGTGTCTTCGTTGCGGCGATCTACTGGGCTCTGAACCGCTCCGTGCTCTCGCCGCTGTACGCGAGGCAGTCGCTGCGGACGCTGCTCCCCGAGTCGGGATCCGACTCGGAACAGTTGAGTCGTCCGGTCGAGTGATCCCCGCGCGAGGACCTAGAGCCGACGGTACGTCGCCGGATCGGCGCGCAGCACGAGCTGTTCGCCGTGCGCGACGACCTCGCCGGTGACTTCGATCGGTTCCGCGATCAAGTCGAGCACGCGGTCGTTCACCGCACTGCCGTCTTCGTCGACCAGCAAGAGGTAGCGCGCGCCGGCTTCAGTTCGCACGAGCAGCACCGGCGGGAGGCCGCCGCGGATGCAGTTCGCGGCGCATGCGCGGTGCGGCTTGAGGTTGCCGGGCTTCATCACGCCGAGGTAGCACTTGCTGTCGACGATCTCGCCGCGATACGTGCGCTCGCCGAGCGCGGTCGAGGGCGCCGCCGTCGGTCCCGGCGTGTCGAGCGTCACGATCGAGTCGGGCACGAGTTCGAGCATCGTCTGCCCGTCGCGGTGGATCAGGCTGCCTTGCAGCTCGACGTGTCGACCGAGGTAGTCGGCGACGAGCTCGGACGCTCCGAATTTGAAAGGAGCGACGAGCAAGTAGCGCGAGGTCGAGTCCGCGTCGTTCGACGCGCGACCGGGTCTCGCGACCAGCAGCGTCGGAACGGGTTCGTTGGTCAAGACTCCGCGGAACGACCGCACCACGCCGAACTCGAAGGCGGCGTTCGAGAAGGGCGAGAGCGTCGCGACGATCAGCACCGCGACCGCCGCCGCGCCGATCAGCAGCGAGCGCACGCGACTTCGCAGCCAGCGCCCGAGTGCCGGCGGCGCATCGGGCAAGTAGCCGACGTAGAACTCGTCGTGAGCGTCGTGCTTCACGCGTCGGCTCCTTCGGGGCTCCAGAGCGCCGGTTCGACCGGCGTGCCGGGCGGCAAGGGGGTCTCGTGCACGTACACGGCGTCGCCGTCGACGCGAATGCGGAAGGTCGGCACCTGCTCGTCGAACGGCGCCGGCGATGCGCCGTCGTGCGGACGGTACTGGTAGCCGTGCCACGGACAAGTGACGCAGCCGTCGATCACGCGGCCTTCGCCGAGCGGACCGTTCTGGTGCCGGCAGACGTTCGAGATCGCGCTGAGCTTGCCGTTGTAACGGAAGACAGCGACGCGTTCACCCGCCAGCGTCACGATGCGCGCGCGGTCTTCGGGGATGTCGCCGGCGTCGCCGACGTGCACCCAACCGTCTTCGGCTCGCGGCGGACGGAGCGCATCCGCGCTCGACTCGGCGGATCCGGCGACGACGTGCAGTCCGGTCACCATCACCACACCGAGCACCACCAAGCCAAGGAGCAGCGGGTTCTGCTCCGCCTGCAAGATGCCGAAGGCGACGTGCGCGACGAGCAGCGCGTAGGCCAGGTAGACGAGCATGTGCAGCGCCTTCCAGACCGGCGGCGTCAGATTCGCGAGCCAGAAGTCGTGGCTGGTTGCGGCCATCAGGAAGAGGATCGCGAGCGCAGCGGCACCGAGCGGCTGGAAGGGGAACTGCGCGATGCTGTCGTAGCGCGTGTTCGCCAGGAACAGGCTGACGAGCGGGTTCATGTCGCCGAAGCCGTGGAACTGGATCAGCGAGATCACGCCGTGCACGAGTCCGAGCGCGAAAGTCGCGACGCCGAGGTGGCGGCGGTTGTAGAGCAGCGGCAAGAACCGTCGATCGAGTCGCGCGAGCGGGCCGATGCAGAGCACCAAGTGCAGCAACAAGAACGCGCCGGTGCCGAGCGCGCGGATCAACAAGGTCTCGGCCGTCGCCTGCGGATGGATCGCGAACCCGACGCCGACGAACAGCGCGAGGTAGATCACAATGCCCAGCGCGAGCGCCTTGTCGTAACGTCGCTTCTGGCTGTTCCAGCCGACGGCTCGATAGGCGTGTCCCATGGGTCAGTCGATCTGTGGAGTGGTGACGCTGCCGACGACTGCGTGGTGCGCCAGGCTGTAGAGCACGAAGTGCGCGCGGATGGAGTCGTCGGCGACGGCGAACTCGTCGGTCTCACGACCGTGGAGCGCACCGATCAGTACGGCGTCGTCCGGCAAGGCCGCGCCGTCAGCGACCGCTTGATCCGTGGTGTAGAGCAGCACGTCCGGGAACGGCAGGCCGTCTTCGCACTGCACGGCGATGAACTGGTCACCTGCAGCGGTGACCGCGCGACGCAAGCGCACGCCGTCGAGCTCGAAGTACTCGAAGTACTGAGCGGTGAAGCGCTGGTGGTCAGGCTCCGAAGGGACGACTTCCGGGTCAGACCACTCCGGGCGCGATGCGATCGCGGCGACGAGCAGCGCGGGCAACGCGACGGCGAGCACGATGCTGGTGCGGCGGTGCGCGCGTCTCAGGGATGCGATCAAGCCGGTCCTCCGCGCGCGGCGCGGCGGTGCGCGTTGCACTCGACCGGTCTCGAGGCATCCTTGCGCAACACGCGGGGAAGCAACAGCGGCCACAGAGCTGCGGCGCCGGGGATGATCAACAAGCGAAAGCCGCGCGAGCCTTCGCGCGCGTCCGGATCGAGTCGATCGACGAAGCGGAACGCGAACGGAACAGCGAACAGCAGGCCGAGCGCGGCATAGGCGAGCGCGAGATAGACGAGGATGGGGATCACTTGGTCCATGTTGAGCGCCACGCTTCGAAGTCCGCTCGACCATCGTGACGAAGCATCTTGCGACTCGAGCGGTGTAGCATAGCGGGCTCGGTGAACGCCACTTTCTCGGTCGCGCGCCCAGCCGTGCGCGGTAGCGCCGCGTCCACCCCACTCGAGAGAGGTTATCCCCATGAGAAGAGAACGCATCGCGAGCTGGAACGAGCTCGAAGACCGCAAGCCCGTGTACGCCCTGGTCGAAGGCGTCGACTTGGTCGTGATCCGCTTCGACGACAAGGCGTCCGTGCTCTACGGGCGCTGCTTGCACCGCGGTGCGTTGCTCGCCGACGGACACGTCAAGGGCGACGACTTGATCTGCAACGTGCACAACTGGGACTACCGCCTCGACTCGGGGGTCTCCGCCTACAACAACGACGAAGCGCTGCCTCGTTTCGAGTCGTGGGTCGAAGACGACGGCGTGTGGGTCGATGCCGATGAGATCGCGGCCTGGGCGCATGAACATCCGCAGCCCTACGATCGCGAGTCGTATCAAGGGCTCTACGCGGATGTGCACGGCACGCCGCAAGAACCGGCCACCTCGCTGATCCACCAGCTGGCGAAGCAGGGACCGGACGGGATCGGCGGGCACGGTCCGAGCGTCGCGATGGGCGTTGCGCCGACGGAATTGCCGCGTTGGGACGACTTGCAGTTCGTCGTCGCGCAACTCGCGCGCTTGCCGCTGCTCGACGAAGCCGAAGTCGGCACCGAAGTCGTGATCGGCCCGCGCGCGAAGAAGCCGCTGCAGCTGGACATTCCGCTCTTCGTGTCGGACATGAGCTTCGGCGCGCTGTCAGCCGAGGCGAAGGAATCGCTCGCGCGCGGCGCGGAAGCAGCCGGCACCGGCATCTGTTCGGGCGAAGGCGGCATGCTGCCGGAGGAACAGGCGCAGAACTCGCGATACTTCTACGAGCTCGCCTCGGGTCGCTTCGGCTTCAGCATGGACAAGGTCAAGCTCGCGCAAGCCTTCCACTTCAAGGGCGGGCAGGGCGCGAAGACCGGCACAGGCGGTCACCTGCCCGGCGAGAAGGTGACGGCGCAGATCGCCGCCGTGCGCGGGCTCGAGGTCGGACAAGCCGCGATCTCGCCGGCGCGCTTCCCCGACTGGGACTCGATCGATCCGATCCGTGACTTCGCGGCCGAAGTGCGCGAAGCGACCGGCGGCATCCCCATCGGTTACAAGCTCTCCGCGCAGCACATCGAGGACGACATCGACGCCGCTCTGTCGATCGGCGTCGACTACATCATCCTCGACGGCCGCGGCGGCGGAACCGGCGCGGCGCCGACCCTCTTCCGCGACCACATCTCCGTCCCGACCCTGCCCGCGCTCGCGCGAGCACGCCGTCACTTGGACGCGAGCGGTGCGAGCGACGTGACCCTGATCATCACCGGCGGCCTGCGCACGCCCGCGGACTTCTGCAAGGCGCTGGCTCTGGGCGCCGACGCCGTCGCCGTCTCCAACTCGGCCCTGCAAGCGATCGGCTGTCTCGCCATGCGCGCCTGCAACACGAACGCCTGCCCGGTCGGCATCGCGACGCAGAAAGAAGACCTGCGCAAGCGCCTCGAGATCGCCAAGAGCGCCAAGCAGCTGACCAACTTCTTCCAGGCTTCCGCGAAGCTGATGAAGGTCATGGCGCGCGCCTGCGGACACTCCCACCTCTCCGAGTTCGAGCCGCGCGACCTGACCAGCTGGAAGCGACAGGTCGCCGAGCTGACCGGCGTGCGCTACGCGGGCGTCGTCTGAAGTCCTAAGCTCGAAGCCTCCTCCAACAACCCAAGCCCGGCAGCTTCCCATGCCCTACGTCAACATCCAGATCCTCTCCGGCGCCACGCGTGAACAGAAGTCGCACCTCGTGCGCGACGTCACCGACTCGCTCGTCCGCGAGCTCGGTAAGCACCCCGATCACATCCACGTCGTGATCCAAGAGGTCGCGGAAGAGAACTGGGGTTACTCCGGGATGCTGACCGACGACTGGAAGCGTCAGCAAGCCGCCAAGCCGAAGTCGTGAAGTTCGAAGCGCAACCGGTGGCTTGGGTCGAGTCGTCGCGCAAGGAAGCGATCGACGACGACTGGTCGAGCGTCGAGTCGTCCATCGTGCTCGACGAGTCGTTCGACGAAGCGGCGCTGCAGGGCATCGAAGACTTCTCGCACGTCGAGATCACCTTCTTCTTTCACCAGGTCGATCCGGCGAAGATCGAGCGCGGCGCCCGCCACCCGCGCGGCAACCCCGACTGGCCGCTGACCGGCATCTTCGCGCAACGCGCCAAGAACCGCCCGAACCGCATCGGCCACACGACTTGTCGCCTTGCGAAACGCGACGGCCGTCGCTTGCACGTCGCCGATCTTGACTGCATCGACGGGACGCCGGTGCTGGACATCAAGCCGGTCTGCAAGGAGTTCCTTCCGCGGGAAGCCATGAGTCAGCCGCATTGGACGAGAGAGTTGCTGCGTGACTACTGGGAGAGCGGACCGCGAAGGTGACCGTTTCGCTCAGTCAGCGCACGCGCGAGCACGTCGACGAAGGGCAGCGAGAGCGGGCGGAGAGGCTCGTCGAAGAGCAGTGCGGCGACAACTAGCCGCTCTGGCACGACATGACGCCGGAGGGCTTGGAACGCGTTCGCTTCGCTGTGCTCAAGCTGAGTGGCGGCGAGGTCGAGCAACTCGACCCGAAGGAGGTGGAGCGCGAGGGAACGCTTCGCGACGCGTACCATCCGCTGTGTTGGATCACCGCGACCTTCCTCCTGCTGGTCTTGGTCGCAGCGTTGCTGGTCTACCTGGATCCCTTGAGCACCGGGCGTCTTTTCGACGCGGAAGAGTGGCGCGACGCGGACACGGGGTGGAGCATTTCCGATACCTATCCGCGTCGCGAGCTGGTCGATGGCCTGATCAAGCGACGGGGTCTGATCGGACTCACGCGTGTGCAAAGCCGAGCGATGCTCGGCGAACCGCACTGGAAGGACTGGCCGATGCGGGCGACCGCGGAGAACGACCACCACCTAATCGGCCCCGAGCGCTTCTTCCTCTGCATCGACGACGTGTGGTTGTTCCTCGACTTCGACGCAGAGGGTCGCGTCGAGCGCGCGCGGCTCTCAGTCGGTGACGAGTGAGTCGGTCTCTTTCGCGATGTCGCCCTTCCACATGCCGTCGCGGTTCGTCGTGCCGGCTTTGGCGCGTTTCGCTTCGCGTTGGCGTGCGACGAGGTCTGCGTGGGTCGTGAAGTAGGGGAGGCTGATGCCGATCAGCTCGGAGACCGAGTTGTATCCCTTCTCGCCCATGAAGGCCGCGAGGCCGTCTTGGAGGTCAGCGATCATCTCGTAGCCTTGCAGCATCGCGCCGGTGCAGACTTGCACGGTGCTCGCGCCGACGGCCATGAACATGATCGCGTCTTCGGCGTCCATCACGCCGCCCATGCCGGAGACGGATGCCTCGGGGCAGGCGCGCGCGATCTCCATCACTTGGCGCAGCGCGAGCGGCCTCACGGCGCGCCCCGAATAACCGCCGGGTTCCGAGTGCCCTTCGACCGTCGGCATCGGACGCATCGTGTCGAGGTTGATGCCGATGATGCCCAGGATCGTGTTGATCGCGCTGATGCCGTCCGCGCCGCCGCGCAGCGCCGCCTTCGACGGAACGGTGATGTCCGTGATGTTCGGTGTCATCTTGGCCCACACGGGGACCTTCGACGCCGACTTCACCCATGAGGTCACCTCTTCGACGATCTCGGGGTCTTGACCCATCGCCGCGCCCATCTTGCGCTCGGGCAAGCCGTGCGGGCACGAGAAGTTGAGCTCGAACGCATCGATGCCGGTCTCTTGAACGCGCTCGGTGATCTCGACCCAGCGGTCCTTGGAGTACTCCTCCATGATCGACGCGATCAGCGCGTGACCCGGGTAGGCCTCCTTGCACTGGCGCAGCTCTTCGAGCCACACGTCGAACGGCCGGTCGGAGATCAGTTCGATGTTCTGGAAGCCGATCACCTGCTTCGAGTCAGGGTCCGCCGTCAGCTTGCCGTAGCGCGGCACGACGTTCGTGACCTTCTCGTTCTCGAGGCTGATCGTCTTGCAGACGATGCCGCCCCAGCCGAGCTCGAACGAACGCTGGATGACCTTCCCGTTCGTCCCGGGAGGACCCGACGCGAGCACGAAGGGGTTCGGGAACTTGATCCCGTCGACGGTGACGCTGAGGTCGATCATGACTGTGCCCTCGGGTTAGGAATCGATGGCGTCTAAGCTCTCGGCGAGGATCGCCAGTGCTTCGTCGATTTCGGCCGCGTTGACGGCCATCGGCGGCGAGATGCGCACGACGTTGCCGTACAAGCCGCCCTTGCCGATCAACAAGCCGCGCTGCTTGGTCGCTTCGAAGAGCGCGACCGTGGCGGTCGGGTTCGGCGTGCGATCGCCGGCCGTCTCGTCGACGACCAGCTCGAGCGCTTGCATCAAGCCCATGCCGCGCACGTCGCCGATCAGCTTCGGGTGTTTCTTCTGCAGCTCGACGAGTCCGGCACGCAAGCGCGCGCCTTGTTGTTCGCAGTTGGCCGGCAAGTCGTCTTGCTCGATGACGTCGAGCGTCGCGAGCGCGGCAGCCGACGAGATCGGGTTGCCGCCGAAGGTCGAGATGGTGAGCTTCTTCAGCGAGTTCGCGATCTCGTCCGTCGCGATCGTCACGCCGAGCGGCATGCCGTTCGCCACGCCTTTCGCCATCGTCATGATGTCGGGTTCGACGCCGTAGTGTTCGATGCCGAACATCTTCGTGCCGGTGCGACCGAAGCCCGTCTGCACTTCATCGCAGATGAACACGCCGCCGTACTTGTGGATGATGTCGACCGCGACCTCGAAGTACTCCTTGGGCGGCGTGATGAACCCGCCGACGCCTTGGATCGGTTCGGCGAGGAAGCCGGCGATGCTGCCGGTGGTCGTGGTCTGGATCAGGTCCTCGATGTCGGTCGCGCACTTGATCTTGCAGCTCGGGTACTCGAGGCCCAGCGGGCAGCGGTAGCAGTACGGCGACATCGCGTGCTTGATGCCGGCGATCTGGCTGGGCACGGCGCGCCACGGCGAGTGCGCGGTCAACGACTGCGCGAGCATCGAGCGGCCCGAGTAACCGTGTCGCAGCGCGATCAGTTCCGTCGCGCCGGTGTAGACCTGCGCGAGCATCACGGCGGTCTCGTCGGCTTCCGTGCCGGAGCAGGTGAACATCGACTTGTTCAGCTTGCCCGGCGTGATGCGCGCGATGCGTTCGGCGAGCTCGACGATCGGGACCGTGGGGTAGAGCGTCGAGACGTGCCCGAGGCGCGCGGCTTGCGTCTGGATCGCGCCGACGATGCGCGGTTCGCAGTGCCCGACCGAGACGGTCAAGATGCCGCCGAAGAAGTCGAGGTACTCGGTGCCGTCCAAGTCGCGCACGCGCAGACCGGAGCCCGACTCGAGCACGATCGACTCGGCGTAGTAGTTCGCGACGGACGGCAGCAGGTGTTCGGCGTGGCCGGCGCGGACGCCGGCCGCGCTCTTGTGGTCGAGGGTCATCAGAGTGATCGCTTCAAGTAACGGCCGGCTCCACGCTCGGCCTCGAGGTTGCCGTTCGAGTATCGCAGCACGCCGTTCGAGAACACGTGCGTCGGAGCGCCCTTGGTCTCGAAGCCTTCGAAGATGTTGCGGTCGCACTTGTGATGGTGCGTCCTTGCTGAGATCTTGCCGGTCGCGGCCGGGTCCCAGACGACCACGTCCGCGTCGGCGCCGACGGTGATCGAGCCCTTCTGCGGGTAGAGGCCGAAGATCTTGGCCGCGCGGGTCGAGGTGACGTCGACGAACTGCTGCAGGCTCAAGCGACCCGTCGTCACGCCGTAGGTGTACATCAGCGCCAAGCGATGCTGGATGCCCGCGGCGCCGTTGGGGATCAAGCGGAAGTCGTCCTTGCCGCGATCCTTCTGTCCAACCTGGTTGAACGGGCAGTGATCGGTGGCGACGACTTGCAGCGAGCCCGAAGCCAGCGCGGACCACAGCGGTTCTTGATGACCTTTCGGACGGATCGGCGGCGACATGACGTACGCCGCGCCCTCGAAGTCGGGCTTGTCGTAGACCGAGTCGTCGAGCAGCAAGTACTGCGGGCAAGTCTCGCCGACCACGTTCTGGCCGCGCGAGCGCGCTTCGATGATCGCGGAGACGGCTTCTTGGCAGGTGACGTGGACCACGTAGAGCGGTTCGTTCGTCATGCGCGCGAGCATGATCGCACGCGACGTTGCTTCGCCTTCGAGCGGCGCGGGCCGCGAGAGCGCGTGGTCCTTCGGCGTGTTGCGCCCTTCCGCCATCAGCCGGTCTTGGAGGTCGACGACCATGTCGCCGTGTTCCGCGTGCACCGTCGTCAGCGCGCCGAGGTCGCGCGCCGCATTCATGATCTGGATCAGCTCGGGATCGTCGACGCCGATCGCGCCGCGGTACGCCATGAAGGTCTTGAAGGACGGGATGCCTTCGTCCTGCACGCAGCGGCGCATCCACTCGGCGGTCTGGTCGCCCCACCAGGTGACTGCCATGTGGAAGGCGTAGTCCGACGCGGACTTCGCGGCCTTGTCGTGCCACGCAGCGAGCGCTTCCATCAGGTCTTCGTTCCGCGCGGGGATCACGAAGTCGATGATCGACGTCGTTCCGCCGGCGAGTCCGGCGGCCGTGCCGGTCTCGAAGTCGTCGGCGCTGACCGTGCCCATGAACGGCAGCTCCATGTGCACGTGCGGATCGAGCCCGCCGGGGAAGACGAACTGTCCCGACGCGTCGATGACCGTCTCGCCGTTCGCTTGGAGGCCCGCGCCGAGCTCGACAAGCTTGCCGCCGGCGATGCGCACGTCACCGACGTACTGGTCCAGCGCGGTGACGATCGTTCCGTTCTTGATCAGCGTTCCCATGGTTCTTCCTCTTGCCGACTAAGGCAGCAGCTCGCACATGTCGTCGTACGTCTCGGGGCGGCGGTCGCGGTAGAACTGCCACGTGCGCCGCACTTCTTCGATCATCTCCAGGTCGAGGTCGGCGACGACCAGCTCGTCCTGGTCTTCACTCGCTTGGGCCAAGAACTGACCGCGCGGATCGACGAAGTATGAAGTGCCGTAGAACTCACCGATGTTCCACGGGTCTTCGGTGCCGACGCGGTTCGAGCAACCCATGAAGTAGCCGTTCGCCACGGCGTGCGCCGGTTGTTCCAGCTTCCACAAGTACTGCGACAAGCCCGCGACGGTCGCCGACGGGTTGAACACGATCTCGGCGCCGTTCAGCCCGAGCAGGCGCGCGCCTTCGGGGAAGTGGCGGTCGTAGCAGATGTAGACGCCGATCTTCGCGTAGCGCGTCTCGAAGACCGGATAGCCGAGGTTGCCGGGCTTGAAGTAGTACTTCTCCCAGAAGCCCGAGGTCTGCGGGATGTGGTTCTTGCGGTACTTGCCGAGGTACTTGCCGTCAGCGTCGATCACCGCCGCGGTGTTGTAGTAGACGCCCGCTTGTTCGCGTTCGTAGACCGGCACGACGATGACCATCTCGTACTTGCGCGCGTATTCCGACATCAGCGCGGTCATCGGTCCGGGGACCGGTTCCGCCGCCGAGTACCAGCGCGGGTCTTGACCGGGGCAGAAGTACGGGCCGTTGAAGATCTCCTGCAAGCAGAGGATCTGCACACCCTGCTTCCCGGCTTCGTCGATCATCGGAAGGTGCTTGTCGAGCATGGCCTTCTGGATCTCGGCGACCGGACGACTCTCGTCGTTGATCGGGTTCGAGCACTGGATCAGGCCGCAGCGGACGTTTCTTGTCATCGTTCGTTCTCTGAGGGGACTGCGAGTCAGCGCGTTACCAGCGCGAGATGACGACCTTGCGGTCGGTGTAGAAGTCGTAGGCCTCACGGCCGTGCGCCTTGAGGTCGCCGAAGAAGGAACCTTTCGCGCCGCCGAAGCCGAACATCGCCATCGGCGCTGCGACGCCGATGTTCACGCCGACCATCGAGGCGTCGATCTCGTACTGGAAGGTGCGCGCGGCCTTGCCGGACGTCGTGAAGATCGAGCTGGCGTTGGCGAGCGGGTGGCGCTTCGCGACCGCGATGGCTTCGTCCAGGTCGTTGACGCTCGAGACGCAGAGCACCGGGCCGAAGACTTCTTCGCGCGCGATGGTCATCTCGGGCGAGACCTCGTCGAACAAGCAGGGGCCGACGAAGAAGCCTTTCTCGGGCAGATCGTCGTCGCGGCCGTCGAGCACCAACTTCGCGCCTTCATCGACGCCTTGTTGGATCAGGCCGAGCACCTTCTCTTTGTGCGACGCCGAGATCAGCGGTCCCATGTCGATGCCCGGCTGCGAGCCGTCGCCGACCGTGATCTTCTTCAGGCGCTCGAGCAGGCCGTCGCGCACTTGGTCGTGACAGTCGCCGACGGTCAGCACGACGCTGGCCGCGAGACAGCGTTCGCCGCAGCAACCGAACGCCGACGCGGTGATCGCGTCGAGCGTGTAGTCCATGTCCGCATTGGGCATCACGACGATGAAGTTCTTCGCGCCGCCGAGCGCTTGCACGCGCTTGCCGAGCTGCGCTGCGCCGCTGTAGACGATCTCGGCGACGGGCGACGATCCGACGAAGGAAACGCCTTGGATCATCGGGTGCGTGACGATCGCTTCGACCGACTCGCGTCCGCCGTGCACCATGTTCAACACGCCGGGCGGGAAGCCGCAGTCGTGGATCAGCTCGAAGATCAGCTTCGTGCTGAGCGGTACTTGTTCCGACGGCTTGACGATGAAGCTGTTGCCGCACGCGACCGCGAACGGGAAGAACCACAGCGGCACCATCGCCGGGAAGTTGAAGGGCGCGATGCACGCGAAGACGCCCATCGGCTGGCGCATCGAAGTGCAGTCCACACCGCGCGCGACGTCTTCGAGCGCTTGCCCCATCATCAAGCTGGGCGATCCGATCGCGACTTCGACCATCTGGATGCCGCGCCGCACGCTGCCCATCGCCTCCTCGAGGTTCTTGCCGTTCTCGCGCGTGACGGTCGCGGCGAGTTCGCCGGCGTGTTGCTCCATCAGCTGCTTGAGTGCGTAGAGCGGTTGCACGCGATCGACGACCGGCGTGCGACGCCAAGCTTCGAAGGCGGCCCGGCCCGCGCGCGCCGCGGCGTCGATCTCCGCGTCGCCGCACAGCGGGACTTCGGCGAGGACTTCCTCGGTCGCAGGGTTCAGAACGTCGAGTGAGTCATCGGCTTCAGCCGAGACCCACTGACCATTGATGTAGTTGTCGAGTCGCATTGCCTCTCCTCCCAGAGCGCCTTCGGTGCGAACCCGTGATGGTAGTCTCCGGACGGCAATCGCCATAGGGCTGCCCGTTCTGCGGCACGGAAGCTCAGTTACGCCGGAGGTGGCGGAATCCGCCGGCTCGGGCAGGATGGTCCGACTGGCGCGGAACTTCTTCCGCGACTCCCCGCGCGCCGATCAACGAGTTCTTCGAGTTGCAGCCCCATGAGCAAGCCCACCGTCCGGTCACTCGCGTCGCTCTTGTTCGTCGCCTTGTTCAGCGCGCCGGTGCTCGCCGCACCGCAGTGCCCGGGTGACGATACATCCGAACCGAACGACACCTGCAACATGGCGACCAGCTGGAACCTCGGCGGCGCGAACCCGACTTTCGTCGGCCTCGGCTCGAACCCGGACTTCTTCGAGGTCTTCGTCCCGGCGGGCCAAGTCATCCTGGTGGATCTCTACGCGATACCGAGCCGCACAACATGTTGCGCCAGCGCAACATGTTGTGCGGCTCGGTACAGCGCGTTCGCTTGCACGCCGTCGGCGCGGTAGGCAGTCTGGTGCGCCCGACACCATGACGAACCAGCCTCAAGTTTCTCCGCTCGGACAGAGCCCGCCCCGCCCCGATGGACCGGGCAAGGTGACCGGGGAGACGCGTTATCTCGATGATCTCGAGATCGAAGGGGTCTGGTACGGCGCGACGGTTCGCTCGGAGGTTGCGGCGGGGCGCATCGTCAGGATCGACGGGGATGCGGCGCGTGCATTGGGTGCCGTGGTCGTCACCGCGGCGGATTTGCCCGGCCCGAACGTGCTGAAGGTGATTGCCGACGATTGGCCGGTTTTGGCCGCAGAGCGCGTCGAACACGTCTCGCAGCCCGTGGCGCTCGTCGCGGCTCCGACGCGTGAGTTGGCGCGGCGCGCGGCGAAAGCTGTGGTCGTCGAAGTCGAGCGGGAAGTGCCCGTGCTCGAAACGGACGATCCGGCGCAAGTGCTGCCTTCGGGCCGCGATCGCGTGCTGGCGAGCTGTCGGTCGTCGCGCGGCGACGCGGCGAGCGCGCTGTCGAATCCGGCCGTGATCGTCGTCGAAGGCGTCTACAGCACCGGCCACCAAGAACACGCCTACATCGAACCGCAAGGCGCGGTGGCGATCCCGGACCGCGAAGGTCACTACGAGATCATCGGCTCGATCCAGTGTCCTTATTATGTGCACGGTGCGCTGGAACACCTCTTCGGCCCCGGCAGCGTGCGCGTGCGGCAAGCGCCGACGGGTGGCGGCTTCGGCGGCAAGGAAGAGTATCCCGACATGCTCTGCGCGCACGTCGCGCTGCTCGCCCGCGCCTCCGGACATCCGGTCAAGATCGTCTACGAGCGCAGCGAAGACATCCGCGGCACGACGAAACGCCACCCTTCGCGAGTGCGCGTGCGCACCGGTCACGCACCGGACGGAACCTTGCTCGCGGTGGAGGTCGAAGCGGTCTTCGACGGCGGCGCCTTCATCACGCTCTCGCCGGTCGTCTTGTCGCGCGCCGTCCTGCACGCCGCGGGCCCGTACCGCTGCGAGAACGTGACGATCGACGGACGCGTGCTTGCGACGAATACGCCGCCGAATGGGGCTTTTCGCGGATTCGGAGCGCCTCAGACGCAGTTCGCGATGGAGCGTCAGATGGACCTCGCGGCGCGCGCTCTGGGCCTCGATCCGCTGACCATTCGCGAGCGCAACGCGTACCGCGCGGGCGACGTCACACCGACCGGTCAGGTGCTCGGCGAAGACACCAGCGCGCTCGAGTGTTTGCGCGCCGCCGTGGACCGCACGGACTTCAAGTCGCGCTGGACGACGAACGAACGAGCTCGCGCCGCCTTCCACGCGCGCGGCATGCCCGCGCCGGGCATCGGGCTCTCGCTCTTCTGGCACGGCACGGGTTTCACCGGCAACGGCGAACGCCGCATGCGTTCGCCCGTGCAGCTCGCGCTGCTGGCCGACGGGACGGTCGAGATCCGCGTCGCCGCCACGGACTTCGGTCAAGGCACCGAAGTCGTGCTCGAACAGATCGTCGCCGACGCTCTCGGCACCGGCATAGATCAAGTGCGCTTCGCCGAACCCGACACCGATCGCGTGCCGGACTCGGGCCCGACCGTCGCGTCGCGCACGGTCAGCGTCGTCGGCAGCGCTCTGCATGAAGCCGGCGTGCTGCTCTCGAACGAACTCGCTCGTGCGGGCGGCGTGGTCCGTGACCTCTTGGCCGGCAAGGACGAGCTGGTCTTCGAGACGCACTTCGAACCCGATCCGTCGACGGACTTCGATGAAGAGACCTACCAAGGCACCGCCTACAACGCGTACAGCTTCGGCTGCGATGTCATCGAGGTCGATGTCGATCCGGACAGCCTTGCGACGGCCGTGAAGCGCGCATTGTTCGTTGCCGATGTCGGCCACGCGATCCACCCCGTGCTGTGCGCGGGACAGCTAGAAGGCGGCGGATTGCAAGCGATCGGCCAAGGCACGATCGAGGAGATGAAGCTCGAGAACGGGCGTTATCTGCAAGATCGGCTGACCAACTACCTGATCCCGACGGCTCAGGACGCGCCGGACATGGACAGCATCCTGCTCGAACACGCGTCGCATCTCGGACCTGCCGGGGCGAAGGGTGTCGGCGAGCTTCCGGCCGACGGCGGAGCGCCCGCGGTGATCGCGGCGATCGAGAACGCGACCGGCATCTTCAGCTTCGACGCGCCGGCGACGCCGGAACGGCTGATGGCGGACCTGCGCATCGGCAGCGTGGTGCCCGGTGGCGCCGCGGTCGATGCCTTCGGCTTGGAGTTGTTGCGATGACGGCGTGGAAGCTGCAGCTCAACGGCCGTGAAGTGACGGTCGATGCGCCGCCGATGGCGCGCGTGCTCGATGTGTTGCGCGAAGACTTGGGCTTGACCGGCTCGAAGGAAGGCTGCGGCGAAGGCGAGTGCGGTTCGTGCACCGTGTTGCTCGACGGCAAGCCGGTCTGCTCGTGTCTCGTACCGATCTTCCAGGCCGCAGGTCGCGACTTGCGCACCGTCGAGTCGATCGCCGGCGCGGAACTCGATCCGCTGCAGCGCATGATGGTCGACGCGGGCGGCGTGCAGTGCGGAGCGTGCACACCCGGCATCGTCGTCAGCCTGCGCGCCTTGCTCGATCACAACCCGAATCCCGATCGCGCCACGGTGCGCGAAGCAATCGCGGGCAATCTGTGCCGTTGCACCGGCTACGAGCGCATCTTGCGCGCTGTCGAAGAACTCGTCGCGGGCGGGGAGACCGGCGCATGACCGCGGCTCGCAGACCCGCCGACTTGGCGGAAGCGCTGGTTGCGCTGCAGGACACGGGCGCGATCGCCGTCGCCGGCTGCACGGATCTGATGGTCGTGGATCACGCGCTCGCGCGGGTACACGCGAGCGTCGTCGACCTCTCGGGCCTCGTGGAACTGCGCGGCATTCGCGAGACGGACGGGGGGGTGTGGATCGGGGCGGGCACGACTTTCGGCGAGCTGCGCGCTTCGTCCGTCGTCGCCGAGCGCTTCCCGGTGATCGCGGAGATGTCCGCGACGATCGGCGCGCTGCAGATTCAGAATCGCGCGACGGTCGGCGGCAACATCGCCAATGCGTCTCCCGCGGGGGACTCCCTGCCGGTGTGGATGGCGCTCGGCGCGGAACTCGAGCTCGCCGGCCCCCAGGGAACCCGGCGACTGCCCTACGACGAGATGCACCGCGCCTATCGCGAGACCGCGCTCCAGCCGGGCGAGCTGATCGTCGGCCTGCGCTTGCCGTTCGGCGGCGCGGACGAGGTGCAACGCTTCTGCAAGGTCGGAACGCGTGCTGCTCAGGCGATCTCGAAGGTTGTCGCCGCGCTGCACGCTGACGCGCGTGACGGCGCGCTGCACGACCTGCGCATCGCCGCCGGCTCCGTCGCGCCCACGCCGGTGCGCCTAAGTGCGGCTGAACAACTGGTCGAAGGTCGACCGCTGACCGCCGAGCTCGCCGCGGAGGCCGGCTTGGCTGCAGCGCGCGAAGTCACGCCGATCGACGATGTGCGCTCGACGGCGGACTACCGGCGCTTCGTGCTTGCGCGGACCGTGCGGCGTATGCTGCTCCGATGCATGGGGGAGCAGATTTGACCGTGGATCGAGTGTCAGTGACCGTGAACGGCGTACCGCGCGAACTCGACGCGTCCGGCGACATCTCGTTGCTCGACGCGTTGCGCGAACAGTGCGGCACCTTGTCCTTGAAGGACGGCTGCCAACCGCAAGGCCAGTGTGGGTGTTGCCTCGCGATCGTTGATGGCCGCGCCGTCACGACCTGTGCGATTCCCGCGACGAAAGCGGCAGGCAAGTCGATCTCGACGCTCGAAGGTGCCGGCGAACGCGACCGCAAGCTGCTCGCCGATTCCTTCGTCGCCGCGGCCGGCTTGCAGTGCGGCTTCTGCATCCCGGGCATCGCGCTGCGCGCGCAGCACCTGGTCGAGAAGAACCCGTCGCCCGATCGCACCGAGATCGCGAAGGCGATCGACGTGCACCTCTGTCGCTGCACCGGCTACACCAAGATCGTCGACGCGATCGAGCTGTACGCCAAGGCGAAGCGCGGCGAAGGTGATCCGGTGCCGCTCACCGACGGCGGCGTCGGAACGAATCTCGGGCGCGTGCAGGGTTGCGAGCTGGCGCTGGGCGATCGCCCGTACGTCTGCGACTTGCAGCGCGAAGGTCTGCTGGCCGGTGCGGTGCGGCTCTCCGATCACCCGCGCGCGCGCGTCCTTGCGATCGACGCCACCCGTGCGCTGGCCTTGCCCGGCGTGCACGCGGTGTTGACCGCGGCCGATGTACCGGGCGAGCGCTGGTACGGCTTGATCTTGAAGGACTGGCCGGGCTTCGTCGCGATCGGCGAAGAAGCGCGCTGCGTCGGCGACGTGATCGCGGCGGTGGCTGCGGACGACGACCGCATCGCGCGACGCGCCGCGGACTTGATCGACGTCGAGTACGAAGTGCTCGAACCGGTCACATCGCCGGCGATGGCACTCGCCCCCGGCGCGCCGCAAGTCAATCCGACGCACGGCAACCAGCTCTCCAAGACGGTCATCCGCCGCGGAGAACTCGACGCCGCCCGCGCGGAATCCGCGCACGTGGTCAGCGGCCACTGGTCGACGCAACGCATCGAACACCTCTACCTGGAGCCGGAATCGGCGCTCGCCGAACCGCTCGACGGCGGCAAGCTGCAACTCTACACGCAGGGCCAAGGCATCTTCGACGACCGTCGCCAGGTCGCAGCCTTCTTGGGGATCGACGAAGAATCGCTCGAAGTCGAACTCGTGCCGAACGGCGGCGCGTTCGGCGGCAAGGAAGACATGAGCATTCAAGCTCACGCGGCCTTGCTCGCTCAGAAGCTGGATCGATCGGTGCGCGTCACGTTGACGCGCGAACAGTCGATCCGCTTGCACCCGAAGCGCCACCCGATCGAGATGGACTACGAAGTCGGCTGCGACGCGGAAGGCAAGCTGACCTTCGTCCACGCGAGGTTGATCGGCGACACCGGCGCGTACGCGTCGGTCGGAGCCAAGGTGCTCGAGCGCGCGGCCGGGCACTCGTGCGGTCCGTACGATGTGCCCGTCGTCGATGTCGAAGCCGTCGCGGCGACGACGAACAACCCGCCCTGCGGCGCGATGCGCGGCTTCGGCGCCAACCAGTCGCACTTCGCGATGGAAGCGTGCATGGACATGCTCGCGGAGAAGGTCGGGATCAATGCGTGGGAGATGCGCTGGCGCAACGCGCTGGAAGTCGGCGGACGCTTCTCCAGCGGCCAAGTGCTCGAGAAGTCGATCGGCTTGAAGCAGACGATGCTCGCCGTGAAGGACGAATACGATGCGCACCTCGCCGCCGGTCGCGCGGTCGGCGTGGCGTGCGGCATCAAGAACACCGGCATCGGCAACGGCGCGGTCGAGTGGGGCAAGGCGCGCCTCGTGGTCGAGGACAACGGAACGATCTCGCTCTACAACGGCTACACCGAGATGGGCCAGGGCCTCTTGACCGTGCTGACGCAGTGCGCCGTCGAGGTCACGGGCTTGCCCGCGAACCTCTTCAGGCCCAAGGTCGACTCGACCTTCGCGCTCGGCTGCGGACAGACCACGGGTTCGCGCGCGACGCTCTTCGGCGGCCGCGCGGTGGCGGACGCGGCGTCGAAGCTGCGCGAGGCGCTGGATGACGGCGCGACGCTCGACGAGCTCTGCGGCCAAGTCTTCGCCGCGGACGTCAAGATCGACGACACCAACTCGCCGAACGAAGACGTCGATCCGCCGAAGACGCACACGTCCTTCGGCTTCGCGACGCAGATGTGCGTGTTGGACGACACCGGTCGCGTCACGCGCTTCGTCGCGGCGCACGATGTCGGCCGCGCGGTGAATCCGGCGCTCTGCGAAGGACAGATCGAAGGCTCCGTGCACATGGGGCTCGGCTACGCGCTCTCCGAGGACCTCGCTTGTGAAGGTGGTTGGCCGGAGACGTACAAGCTGCGCGAGATCGGCGTGCTGCGCGCGCGCGATATGCCCGAGGTCGAAGTGGTCTTGATCGAAGAACGCGAACCGGAAGGTCCCTTCGGCGCGAAAGGCGTCGGCGAGATCGGGCTGGTGCCGACGGCCGCGGCGGTCGCCGGCGCGCTCGCACGCTTCGACGGCATTCGGCGCTACACGCTGCCGATGAAGGACTCGCCCGCGGGCGCCGCGATCAGCGTCGGACGCAAGCCGCGCGCGGCGAAGGGCGGAGGGAACGCTCGGTGACGGGCTGGGACGCGGGGCTGGTCAATGCCCACACGCACCTCTACAGCGGGCTCAGCTCGCTCGGCATGCCCGCGCCGAAGGTCAAGCCCATGAACTTCGTCGAGATCCTGCAGCAGGTCTGGTGGAAGCTCGATCGCGCGCTCGACGAAGACATGCTGCGCGCCGCGGCTCGTTTGACGGTGGCGGACGCCGTGCTCGCCGGCACCACCGGTCTGATCGACCACCACGAGTCGCCGAACAGCATCGAAGGCAGCCTCGACGTGTTGGCGGATGTCTGTCAGGAGATCGGCATTCGCGCGGTGCTCTGCTACGGCGTCACCGAACGCAACGGTGGTCGCGACGAAGCGCGGCGCGGGCTCGAAGAATGCGCGCGCTTCATCGCATCGAATCACAGGCCGCTGGTTCGGGGCGTGCTCGGCATTCACGCGTCGTTCACGGTCAGCGACGAGACGCTGTTCGACATCGGTGATGTCGCTCGCGATCTCGAGACGGTCGTGCACGTGCACGTGGCCGAAGACCGCGCCGACGTCGCCGATGCGCGCGTGCGCGGCTACGAAGGTCCGCTGCAGCGGCTGCTCGAGAACGAGACGCTGCCGCCGGGTTCGATCTTGGCGCACGGCGTGCACCTCTCCGCCGATGAGATGGCGCTCGCGAACGAGAACGGCTTGTGGCTCGTCCAGAATCCGCGCTCGAACAAGAACAACGGCGTCGGTTACCCGATGTCGATCCACGCGGCCGATCGCGTCGCGTTGGGTACGGACGGCTTCCCGTCCGACATGCTCGAAGAAGCCGCCGTGTTGCTCACGGAAGCGCGCGAACACGAACCGGACCCCGAAGAGTCACTGACCCGCATGGAACGCGGCGGCGAGCTGCTCGCCGAACGCTTCAACGGCGGTGGCTCCACACCCGACGCCTGCGTGCGGGTGGGGACGGTGCTGGTGGACGGCTGCGAAGTCGTGCGCGACGGCCAGCTGGTCACGGCCGACTTCGACGCGATCCGCGTCGAAGCAGAAGTCCAAGCCGGGCGCCTGTGGGCGCGCATGGCGGCACTGTAGGATCAAGAGCGGGCTATAGGAGGCCCGTGTGCACCATGAGCGAACTGGGACTCGAGACCGGCGTGATCGACGCCGACGCAAGGCAACGAACGATCGAGCGCTTCAAGCGCGCCGGGTGGCGACTGCCGACCTTCGCGGAGCTCGCGGAACCGTCGAGCATGGCTGCGTCCGTGCGCGACTCGCTGACGGATGTCGATCCGGACGCGGCGGATGCCCGCAACCTGTACCGCGTGCATTGGCACAACGCGGCGGATCGGCGCGGTTTGGTCGACGTTCCCGGACACTTGGTGCTCGGCGAAGAACTCACCGGCGTGCCGTCTCCGATCGTGCTGCTGCTCGGCGACCGCTTCCCGATGATTTCGGCGCACAAGGTGCTCGCGGCCTACGCCTGTCTCGTCCCGCGCTTGATCAGCGGGCGCTTCGACGCGGATCGTCATCGCGCGATCTGGCCGTCGACCGGCAACTACTGTCGAGGAGGAGTGGCGATCTCGCGCACGCTCGGTTGTCGCGGTGTTGCCGTGCTGCCCGAAGGCATGAGCGAAGAACGCTTCGAGTGGCTCGGCCGCTGGGTCGACGATCCCAGCGACGTGATCCGCACGCCCGGTTCGGAGAGCAACGTCAAGGAGATCTACGACGCCTGCACCGGGCTCGCCAAGGACGAAGGCAACCTGGTCTTCAACCAGTTCTGCGAGTTCGCGAACCATTTGGTGCACTGGCGTGTCACAGGCCCGGCCTTCTCGCGCGTCTACCAGCACCTGAAGCAGGACAACGCGAAGCTGAAGCTGGCGGCCTTCGTGTCGGCGACGGGTTCGGCCGGCACGATCGCGGCCGGCGACTACCTCAAGGACCGACACGGGACGCAGATCGTCGCGGTCGAAGCGCTCGAGTGTCCGACGATGCTCTACAACGGCTTCGGCGAACACAACATCCAGGGCATCGGCGACAAGCACATCCCGCTGATCCACAACGTGACGAACACCGACGCTGTGGCGGCGGTCTCGGATCGCAGCACCGACAGCTTGAACCTGCTCTTCAACACGGAAGTCGGCCGTGAGTGGCTGCGCAAGGATCGCGGCTTGTCCGCGGAACTCGTCGAGTCGCTCGGGCACCTCGGTCTGTCGAGTATCTGCAACCTGCTCGCGGCGATTCAGTACGCGAAGCGCAAGGAACTCGGTCCCAACCAGCTGGTGATGACGGTCGCAACGGACGGCGCCGCGCTCTACCGCACGGAAGAGCCGAAAGCACTGAAGCGGCTGTTCCCCGGCGGATTCGGCCGCGGAACCGCGGAAGTCGTCTTCAACGAACACCTCGCCGGTGCGCACGACGGGCACTTGCTCGAGTGCGGCATGCGCGACCGCGACCGCATCTTCAATCTCGGTTACTTCACCTGGGTCGAGCAACAGGGCGTCTCGATCGAGGAATTCGAACGACGACGCCACCAAGACTTCTGGATCGACTTGCGCGGGCACATGGACGAGTGGGACGCCGGCATCGCCGAGTTCAACCGCGAGGCGGGGACGGTCTGACGATGAGCGCGGAGGCCACACTGGTCTGCGCGGCTTGCGGACAGCGCATCGACCCGCGTTCGCAAGCGCCGTACCGCTGTCCGCGGGCCGGAGACGACCGCGATCACTTGCTGAACGTGCAGTTGTCCGCCGACACAGCGTTCGAGTTCGCGGCGGATGCGGCGCAACCCTTCGCGCGTTACGCGGAGCTGCTCTATCCCTTTCATGCCGCGAAGTCGGCCGGCTGGCCGGCTGCGCGCTACGCGAAAGCGGTGCGGCGCCTCGACGAGCAACTCGAAGAAGTCGCGGGCGTCGGCTTGCGCTGCACGACGCCTGTGCGCAACGACGCGCTGTCGGATGCGCTGGGTTGTGCCGCTGAAGGCGGCGTGTGGGTCCAGAACGAATCGGATCAGCCGTCGGGTTCGCACAAGGCGCGACACTTGTTCGGCGTCGCGTTGTGGCTCGACATCGCCGATGCCTTGGGGCTCGCCGGCGCGGGTGAACCCCTCGCGGTGGCCAGTTGCGGGAACGCGGCGCGCGCTGCGGCGGCGATCGCGCTCGCCGCGGGTCGCGAACTGGTCGTCTTCGTGCCCGACTGGGCGAGCGCCGACACGCTCGCCGAGCTGCGCCGACTCGACGCGGACGTCGTGGTCTGCACGCGCCGCGCCGACGACCCGCCCGGTGACCCGTGCGTCCACCACTTCCACGAAGCACTCGCGGAAGGCGCGCTGCCGTTCAGTTGCCAAGGCACTGAGAACGGTCTCGCCGTCGAAGGCTCGCGCACGATCGGGTGGGACGCCGTGATCGCCGAACCGCACGGCTTCGACCGCGTGCAGCTGCAAGTCGGAGGGGGTGCCTTCGCCTCGGGCTTCGCGCAGGGCGCAGAGTTCGCCGTATCGCGCGGCAAGTGGGCCGCGCTGCCGCGGATCTACGCCGTGCAGAGCGCCGCGGTGGCACCCTTGGCGCCCGCGTGGGCTGTTCTCGCGAAGTGGACCTCGGAAGGTGGGCTCGACGCGGCCGTCACGCGCGCGCGCGGGCGTCGCGCGGCGGCCATGCGACCGGTCGAAGATCCGGGCACGAGCGTCGCGGACGGCATCCTCGACGACGAGACCTACGACTGGCTCGAACTCGCGCGCATCGGAATCGCCTCGGACGGCGCGGCGCAGGTCGTCTCTGAAGAACTGCTGCGGCAAGCTCACCAACTCGGTCGGGACGCGACGGGCCTCGAGGTCTGCGCGACGGGGACCGCGGGACTCGCGGGGCTGCTGCTCGACCACCAGGCTGGAAAGCTCGACCCGCAAGAACGCAGCCTCGTCGTCTTCACGGGCGCGCAGCGATGACGCGCACGATTCGCATCGCGCTGATCGAGACGCGCAACGCCTTCGCGGACATGCCGCCGTCGGTGGACGAACTCGACTCGCTCGCGCCGCGCTTGAACGACCTGCGCCTCGCCAACGTCGAGCACCATGTCGAACTCGCGCGCGTGGCCGCCGCCGCCGGTGCGCAGCTGATCGGCTTCGGCGAACTCTTCACCGGTCCGTACTTCGCGCTCGAGCGGCGCGAGTTTTGGCGCGGACTCGCCGAAGACGCGCGCGACGGCCCGACGGCCACGCGCTTGCGGAAAGTCGCACGCGAGCTCGGCATCGTGATCGTCGCGCCGCTCTACGAACTCGACTCCCAGACCGGCAAGCGCTTCAACACGGCTGTCGTGATCGAACGCACCGGCGAAGTGCTCGGCATCTTCCGCAAGGTGCACATCCCCGCCGGCGAGAACGAACAAGGCTCGTTCCACGAGACCTTTTACTACGAGGGGTCCGACGGAGCGCTGCGCAACGGTCCGGCGAACATCTCCGCGAACGCTCACTACCCGGTCTTCGAGACCAGCGTCGGTCGTCTCGGCATCGCCATTTGTTACGACCGGCACTTCCCGGCCAGCGTTGCGAGCCTCGCGGCGAACGGCGCACAGATCTTGCTGCAACCGTCGGTGACCTTCGGCGCGACTTCGCGCCGCATGTGGCCGCTCGAAGCGGAGGTCGATGCACTGCGGCATCGGGTCTACGTCTGCCCGTCGAACCGACGCGGTGCGGAAGCTCCGTGGGGGATCGAGTACTTCGGCGAGACGGCCTGCTTCGGCCCCGGCGGTCGGATCAAGATGCGTCGCGAGGGGCCGGATCTGCTTCTCGCCGACCTCGAGCTCGACGCCTTGACCCCGGGCGATTCCGGCTGGGACCTGGCGCGAGACGCCCGACCTGACTGCGGCGACTGAACGCGCCCGCGAGGCTCTGGGCAGATCATTCGTGCAGAGCTTCCCCCTCCCCTCTGGGCTCACGACTTCTCGATCGCGTTCGAGTCCCTGCGTTGCTCGACGTACAGCACGCGGGCAAGGCAAGATCCTGGACGGAATGCGGTGCGATGGTGGAGGATGGAGCGCCCGTCGACACGACGCCTCGCTCCTTTCCAGCCTTGCACTGTTCGCTCCCTCGATCCTCGTCGTTCTGCATGACGAGAATCCGAGTCGGTGAGAGCGGTGCCTTCGGAGACCGCAGATGAAACTCAACCACTCGTGGCTGCAGACGATCCTCGCTACCGCCGCGTGTCTCGCGTCGGTCGGGCGAGTGTCGGCACAGTGCGCACCCGCGGATGCGTTCGAGGACAACGACACTTGCGCGGCGGCGGCCGGTCTGCCGGTCGGACTCACGACGGGCTTGAACGTGTCGACGGACGACGTCGACTACTTCAAGGTCAGCGTTGCGCCGAACGACCAAGTCATCATCTCGCAGAACTACAGCGCTGCGCAGGTCGAGCTCCTGATCGAGCTCTTCGATGACGCCGCGTGCACGACCTACCTCGACGGATCCGGCTGGGGTGGTGGCTCGAATCAAGTCGCCTACGGCAACGGAACGGGTGTGACGAACGACTTCTACCTGCGCGTCAGCGTTCTCGGCGGAACGTGCAACGATTATGACCTCGACGTCGTGATGCAGCCCGATCCGTGTCTCGTGTCCGGGTTGGACGATGCACTCGAAGACAACGAATCGTGCGCGGTCCCGGCGGTGCTCACGCCCGGAAGCTACACGGGGCTCTTCATCGCCGTCCAAGATCTTGACTTCTACGCGATCGACGTTCCGCCGGGCGATGAGGTCACGATCGATCAGACTTACGCACCGGGCGTTGAGCTCTACATGGAACTGTTCACCGACTCAGGCTGCACAACGCTCGTGCGGAACGACGGCTGGGGCGGAGGGTCGAACAACTTGTCGTGGGCCAACGAGACCGGGATGCCCGCGACGGTCTATGTCGGGTGTCACGTGGACGACGTCTTCGGCAGCTGCACCATCTACGATCTCTCGGTCGCGGTCGTGCAAGACGTCTGCCAAGACCCCGGCTCGGACGACTTCTTGGAAGACAACGACACCTGTGACGCTTCGGGAAAGGCGATCACCTCGGAGGTCTACGAGGACCTCTTCGTCTCGAGGCTCGACACGGACGTCTACACCTTTCAGCTCGCGCCGGGCGGCTACGCGAACATCGCGGTCGATCACATCCAAAACAACGGCGATATCGACATCGCCCTCTACGACGAAGCATCCAACACTTGCCTCGACGGCGCTTCCTTCGTCGCCGCATCGCAGAGCTTCGCGGACAGTGAGGTGATCTCGTACAGCAACCTGACGAGCGACACGGTGACGTACTTCTTGCACGTTCAGATGTGGGACGGATCCAGTCACGGCTGCAACAACTACGACATGAGCATCGCGCTCGTCGGCGACCAGATCTCGACGCCGACCTGCGCGGGCGACGCGACCTTCGATGCCGGATCGGGTCCGGTGAGCTGTCCGTGCGGCAACCACTCGGTCGTGGGCGCGAATGAAGGTTGCCTGAACAGCCGAGGGCGCGGAGCCGCGATCGCCGCGACCGGTTCGAACTTCTTCGCCGATGACAACTTGGTTCTGAGCGTCTCGCAAGCGCGCGCGAACCAACCGAGCATGTTGGTGCAAGGCGCAGCGCTGTCGGGCGTGCCGTTCAAGGACGGAATCTTGTGCAGCGGCAATCCCACGGAACGCGTCGAAGTGGTGCAACTCAACGCGAGCGGCGCCGGATCGACCAGCGGTTCGATCGTGACGCAGGGCTCGGTTCCCGGCCCCGGCGTCGCGCGCTATTACCAGTTCTGGTATCGCGACCCTGCGCTGTCGGCGTGCGGCACGGGATCGAACTTGTCGGCCGGACTGTGCGTTGCGTGGATCTGAGCGCGGCGCGCCGATCAGATCTCGCTGGTGAACGCCGGCCAGTCGATCGCATTTCGATCGAACAGCGCGCGCTGCAGGCGCGCGAGCACATCGACCCAAGTCCAATCACACTTGCCGGTGAGCTTGCCGTGCACGGTCGACTCGGGATCGTTGGGATCGAAGTGCAGGTCGAAGCCGGGGCCGCTGTACTGCGAACCGCTCGGAGAGCTGAGGAGTTGCAGTTCCACGCCTTCGATGCGCGCGCGCAGTCGCTCGATGTCACCGTCGCGTTCGAAGCATAGGCCGTCGTGTTCGCGGAACCGCTTCCAGTCCGGCAGGCGGCCGAAGATGCGCGGCTTGAGCACATAAGGACCGCCGTCTTCGGGGCAGAAGACGTCGCAGTTGCCGCACTCGTTGCAGAAGTCCGCGAAGTTCGCGAGCTGGTGTCCGCCCGCGAGCTTGAGTTCGCCGGTGGTCTCGAAGTGGAAGCCCGTATTGTCGAGGCTCAGGCTGCGGATCGCGATCGGCGAGTCGTCCAGGCTGTAGCTGAAGTTCGCGTCGTTGGGGCAGACCGGTACGCACTTGTCGCAGTTGATGCAGTCGAACAACTCGAGGCGACTGCCGATCTTCTTGGGCGGCTTCGCATTGCGCGCGCGAGCGTAACGATCGTCTTCGGCGAGCATCGCGAGGTAGGTCTCGGTGTTCTGCACGACGGCGCCACGGCGGAGCTCGTCGTAGTCCGCCGGTTCGAGCGCGTCGCGCAGCGGCTTGCCGGCGCTGTACGCAGCTTGTGCTGCCGCCGCGGCCAGCGGGTCCAGTCCACCGACCTGCGCGTCGAAGCGGTCGTAGGCACGGAAGATCCAGTCGTCCATGCTCACCGCATCGGCCGCATTCATGCGCGAACTGAGTTCGTCGAGGTAGCCCTTCGCGCGCGCGTAGCCGCCGGGCCGCAGCAGGTCGGAGCAAACAGTCGTGGGCACCAGGTCGAGTGCCGCAGCGTGGTGGAAGTTCTTGCGGTCGATGCCGGCTGAGAAGGAGACGGGGATCGCCGTACCGAGTTCGCGCCGGAAGTCGCGCACCAGTTCCATCGCGAGCACGTGCAGCGGTTGTCCCGAGAGATACATCTCGCGCGACGCGCGCGGGAAGAACTTGCGGTGGTTCTCGACGATCAGCGTGTTGGTGAACTTCACGCCGAAGTGCAGACCGCGCTGCGCGGCGCGTTTCGACAGCCGCTGCGCGATACCGAGCGCTTGATCCCAGTGCGTGTCTTTCTCGAACGCGGACTCGGGAACGCGCAGGTCCGTGTAGTCGAGCCGTTCGTGCAGGATCGATTCCAGTCGCTCGCGACCCAGCAGCGTCGGGTTGAACTTCACGACGCAGTGCAGCGCGTACTCGTCCTGCAGGTGCTCGACGATGCGCTCGATCTCTTCCGGCGGACAGCCGTGGAAGGTGGAGAGCGTCAAGGTGTTCGAGATGCTGCCCGGGTAATCGAGATCGCGCAGCGACTTGTAGTCGCCCGGAATCTCCTTGCGCAGTCGAGCGACGTGCTTGCGGCAGTCGAGCATCTCGTGCAGGAAGCGCGCGACGGAGTCGCTCTTGATGCCGGCGAGGTCGTAACCGACGCTGAGGTCGTAGATCGTGTCGCACGCGCCGTCCGCGAACGCGAGCTCATCGCGTTCTTGCAGCGCACGCACGAGCATCAGCGCCTTCACGTACTCATCGCGCGACTCGTCGAGCTTCAGCTCTTGCGACCACTCGACGTTGAAACCGATCGTCTGCATGTCGATGCAGGGACGCGGGATCTCGAGCTCGTCGAGCACCTGCACGGTCTTCAGCTCGAGGATGCGTCCGCCCGCGAGCCACGAGAGCGCGATGTTCTGCGCCATCTGCGTGTGCGGCCCGGCGGCGGGTCCGAGTGACGTGGACGCGCGTTGCCCGTTGACACGCACCGACAGATCCGGCGAATCGACGCCCGTGAAGACCTTCGCGACCGGCAAATCGTAGATCGATCCACGCTCCGAGAGTTCTCGGTCGAGGCGAGTGAGCAGTGCTGCGAGCGGTAGCGGCCTGAGATCGACCATGCACTCAAGGTACGCCTCCGCCGGCTGATTCGGAAGGCTGCGCGCAGGGCGGGTATCATCCAGCGGCCCCCTGCTGGTGGCACCCCGAGAGAGACACGCCCATGCCGCTTGCTATCCAATCCTTCGATCGACTGACCAACTTGACCGGCGCGGAAGCGCTCGAAGTGCTCTCGCGCGCGCACCCGCTGCTGGTGCACTTTCCGATCGCGTTGCTGCTCGCCGCGGCGCTCGCCGAACTCGGTCGCATGCTGCTCGGTCGTCCGGGTCGCTCGCCCATCGCGTTCTACTGCGTCGTGCTCGGAACGCTCGGCGCGCTGGTCGCCGGCGTCTCCGGCTGGTTCTGGGCGGACCTCGATCCGCCGAGCGCGAAGCAGGCCGACACGCTCGCGTGGCATCGCTGGACGGCCGTCGCCGCCGCGAGCCTCGCGACCCTGGCGTTCCTCGTCGGTCTCTTCGCGAACGGCGAAGCGGGAGCGCGCGCGGCTCGCGTCTACCGCTTGCTGTTGTTCCTCGCTGCGGGCGCCGTGACTCTCGCGGGCTCGAAGGGCGGCGACTTGGTCTGGGGTGAAGGCCACTTGTTCGAAGGCCTCGAAGAGCAACCGGCCGCGCCGCAGCCCGATTCGAGCGAGAGCGCAGCGAAGGACTCCGCGCAGCCGGGCGTCGCGCCGAAGGATGTCGACATGGCCGCTGCGCCGAACCTCGCCTCGGGGATCGACATCGTCGCGCGGGTCGACTTCGACCGTGACGTGCGGCCGATCCTCGAAGCGAGCTGTGTGAGCTGCCACGGCGCGAAGAAGAAGAAGAGCGGCCTGCGCCTCGACCGTCGCGGTGACTTGTTCGAGGGCGACCGCGACCTGTGGGTGATCATTCCGGGGGCGCCGGAGGAGAGCTTGCTCTTCGAGCTCGTCACCTTGCCGCTGTCCGATGACGAGCGCATGCCCAAAGACGGGGACCCGCTGACTGTGGAAGAGATCGATGTCCTGCGGCGCTGGATTGCTCAAGGCGCGGTGTGGGGCGACGACGCTTCGAGCGGCGAAGTCGGCGGCGGCTGATCCCGTGCGAGGGGCTGTTTGTCCGTGACCTGCGACGCCCGATCGGGAAGGATGCTCGCGGAGGAACCGAATGCCGCCCATCGACCGCGATCAACGAATACAAACCACCTGCTTGCTGATCGTCAGCGGCGTCGCTCTGGCGCTCTCGCTGTACTGGCTGAAGGGCGTGATGGTGCCGTTCGTGCTGGCCGTGTTCCTGAGCTTCGCCCTCGCGCCGCTGATCGACCTCTTGATCCGACGCGCGCGCCTGCCGCGGTCTGTCGCGCTGGTCGTGACGCTGTCGCTCGCGCTCGCCTTGATGCTGCTCTTCGGTGGGATGGTGACGAGCTCCGTGCGCAGCATGGCGCCGAGCCTCCAGCGTTTGGAGACCGGCATCGTGGAGCTGGTCGACCGCGTTGCCACGGGTCTGCGCCTCAATGATTTGCAGGCTTCAATCGCGGAATGGACACGTGACGAGGCCGATACGGGGGCTGCGGGCACCGCCGAGGCGGACGGCGAACGGGCGCCCGATTCCGCTCTGGACCCGCAAGGACTCCGGGGCACGAAAGCAACCGATTCATCGGCCGGCGAGGCCGCCCCCCCGACGGCGGAGCAGGGCAACTCGTTGATCAGCGCGATCGGCCGCCGCGTTGTCCCTGCGATCGGCAACGTGCTGAACGGCATCACGAATCTGCTCTCGAAGTCCGTGCTGGTGCTGATCTTCCTGATGTTCCTGCTCGGCGGCCGCCAGAACTTCGACATCCGCGACGACCGCACGACGCTAGGCGTGGTCGAGCGACAGGTCCGCAGTTACCTGCTGACCAAGATCATCGCCTCGCTGGCGACGGGCATTCTGACTGCGATCGCGTTGCGCATGATCGGCGTGCCTTCGGCGATGCTCTTCGGCTTGCTTGCCTTCTTGCTCAACTTCATCCCGAGCATCGGTTCGATCCTCGCGGCGCTGCTGCCGATCCCGATGGCGCTCGTCACCTTCGACCTTGGCACGTCCGCGGGCGTGGTCAGCGTGATCCTGACCTTGACCGTTCCGGGATCGATCCAGTTCCTGATCGGCAACGTGATCGAGCCGAAGGTGATGGGGGACTCGCTCGACTTGCATCCGGTGGTCGTGATGCTGTCCTTGATCTTCTGGGGCACGATTTGGGGGCCAGTCGGGATGTTGCTCGCGACGCCGATCACCGCGGTCATCCGGCTGATGCTCGACAAGCTCGAACCGACGCAGCCGATCGCTCGGGCGATGTCCGGGAAGCTCGGAGCCTGACGCCGGCTCGATCGAGCGATCCCGCACTGTCGCGAATCGGGCTCGACAGGCCCTGCGGCCAACTGGGACTGTGAAGATCGACGCGCATGAGGCATGATGGAGGCGGCGCCGGCTTCGGCGCTGTCCGTCCGGATGCTGCAAGGATCCGCCATGCTCTCGATCTCACTGTGTCTGCTCTGCGCGTCGATCGCGACACCTACCCCGGAGTCCGCTCCCGAGGTGGTGGCGACGAAGTACAAGGTCTACCGCACCTGGGACTTCACTCTCCCGAAGGAGCGCTGGCTGCCGGTCGGCGACGGATTGCCGTTCGCGGGCCTCGGCGACACCGCGTTCAAGGCGGCGCTCGACGGCACCTCCCTGCTGCTCGACTCCGACGGAGACGGTGAGACGGATCTGAGCATTGCGCTCGAGGACACGAAAGACGGCAAGACGCCGCTCGTCGTCCTGCACGCCGGCGATTCCGGCGGTCGACGCGCCGTGCGGCTCTCCGACCGAGGCGGTTGGCATTACGCCCCGGCCGGTGCGGTGGTCGCGAAGTGGCGCGACACGCAGTTCAAGGTCATCGACCAGAACGGCGACGGTCGCTTCGACGGGATCGGCGAAGACGCGCTGGTCGTCGGACGCGGCGAGAGCGCCAGTTACCTCTCCGAAGTGACCAATGTGGCGGGCGAGCTGTTCCGCCTCGAAGTGGCCGAAGACGGCTCGCAGCTCAGCTTCACGCCGTTCGAAGGCGAGTCGGGCGTGCTCGACATGCACGGCGGCTATAAGACCGAAGCGAAGCTCGAGCGCGTGGTCGTGCGCGACACAGGCGGGCGCTACTCGTTCGACCTCGGCAAGGCGACGGCCGGCCTGCGCGTTCCCGCTGGTGAATACCGGCTCGAAGACGCTGTCGTCGTGCTCGGCAGGGGCTCGGTGGACATCAAGCGCGGCAAGCTCGGCAGGATCGACGTCGCGGCAGACGCGATCGTGCAACTCGACTGGGGCGGCCCGCTCGAAGCCAGCTTCGACTACGTTCGCAGAGGCGGCGAACTGCGCTTCAGCCCGCTCGCCGTTTGGTACCACGGGCAAGCCGGTGAGCTGTACTCGGGCTGGAACCCGCGCGGCACCTCGCCGAAGTTCGTCGTGAAATCGAAAGAGACCGGCGAAGTGCTGGTCGACGCCGTCTTCCCCGGCAGCAGCTGAGGCCGCGGTTGGGTCCCGGTCGCCGTGAGCGTGCCGGATCGACTTGCGATCGAAGTCCGCATGGAAGTCGACAACTGGGGTTTCGGTCGGGTGACCGGAATGCCGCTACGAGCTGAATAGACACCGCCGGCAGCCTTTGCCGCCGAACAACATCGCGGCTCACGCCGCAGCTTACGAACCACCGCCGGGGGCCTGCCGGAGCTGAAACTCCGCGGGCCTCCCGCGCTTCCCCCTAGACCGTCGCATGAACTCGTGATCGAGCGCTCCCTTCGACTGCTCGCGCCCATTGTCGGTGCACTGCTCTGGCTCTTCGCCGGTTCCTTCGCCCACGCGCAAGCCGTGCAGGAAGGGCGCATCCCGGTCAAGCTTGTCGCCGGCCGACTCGTCGCCCGCTGCGACATCTCGACTGAAGTGCGTCGCATTCCGGTGAACCTGTTCATCGAGTACGACAACCCTTGCGGACTCGAGCTGCACAATCGCGCGGCGGATCCGCTGAAGACGGAACGCGAGGACGGCTCGCGCCGCACGATCACGATCCACTTCCAGGGCGGTGAGATGCGCGTGCCCAGTCGCGAACTCGGGGACGAAGATGCGCTCGAAGCGTTCACCAAGTGGTACTCGACCGAGCTCGGCGACAACGCGGTCGTCGGCACGATCGGCGCCGCGGTGCTCGCGAACTACCACCTCGTCTTCGACCTCGGCGCGGGTGCGATCGAGTTCAGTCCGCCGCTGGCGCGCGGCGCGGAACACCCGCCGGTGCCGACCGGCGGCGCGAGCGTGCCGGTCAGCGTCAAGAACGAGATGATCTGGCTGCCCGTGCTGCTCAGCGACGGCGTACCGCGGACCATGGCGCTGGGCACGTCGCGCTACGACACGATCGTCGACGAAGGCTTTTGCGAAATGCGCGGGCAACCGGCGGGCGACCTCGGCCCGGCGCGCGTGGGGGACTGTGATCTGGCATCCATTGCGGCGCTGCGTCCCGCCCCTGTGCCGTTCACACACCGCGACGGCGCGCTCGGTGTGATCGGTTCCGGCTTGCTGCAACACCTGCGCGTCGAAGTCGACCGCGAGAACCGCTGGGTGACGATCACGCCGGTCGGCGAGCCCGAATTCCCGGCGGCGGACCGTGCGTTCTTCGAGGCGCTGGTCAGCGAAGACACCGACGAGCTGATCGCCTACCTCGAAGCCTATCCCGAGTCGCGTTGCGCGCCCGAAGCCGCGTCGCTGCTGCTCGACTGGTTCATCGAAGAGGGGTATGAGGGCGAAGAGATCGACATCGCGTTGACTTGGATCGACCGCTCGTGCCGGCCCGATTTGCGCGCAACGGCCGCGCTCGAGCGCATGCAGGAACTCGAAGGGCTCGGCATGACTGCGGCGGCGGTGCGCGCTGGTCAGCTCGGGGTCGAAGGCGGCCGGGACGATCGCTACCCCGACGCAGTGCACAAGCTGCACATCGAACTCGGCACGATCCTGCTCGAGCGTGGCGAAGGTCGCGAAGCGTGGAAACACCTCTTGTCCGCCGCCTTCGGCCTGCCGGAAGACGGCATGGTGAACCTTCAGCTCGGTCGCTTCTACGAACAAGAAGGGCGCCATCGCCGCGCCTTCTCGCGCTACGTCCAAGCGGTGATTCAGCCTGAGAGCAGCCCGCGCGCGATGGAAGGCCTCGTGCGACTGCAGGCCGTGATGAATCCCGACGAGGCGCTCAGCATCGACCTGATCGAGCGTTTGATCTCCGGCAAGATCGAAGGCTTCGGCGCGGCGACGAAGTACGAGTTCACGCCCGAGACGGACACCAACCGCGTGGTCCTGATCGAACACATCACGAACGCGCACGAAGAAGGTGCCGACGGCGGAGCGTTGGGCCTCGAGGGCATTCTCGATCACTTCGAGCGCGAGAACGTCGCGGTGATCAGCTACCACCTGTCGACGCCGCAACCCGATCCGCTGCACAACCCGGCCGCGCGCCGCGCGAACTTGGTGCACGACGCCGAGGAGTCGGTGTTCATCGTTAACGGTCGCGGGCGCGTGCCCGGTCGGGCTCGCACGCGCCAGAAGGAACAGGTCTACGGCGCTCTGCGTGGCGCGGTGATCGCGGAACTGGCGCGCCCGTCTGACTACAAGCTCAGCATCGAAGCGAAAGTCGCGGACGGTATCGTCTCCGGCGCGGTGACGGTGGAAGGCCCGCAGGCGTCCGGTATTCGACTCGAGCTGTGGCTCGTCGAGCGCGGCGTGCTGTTCCCCGGCAAGTCCAAGGTCGTGATCCATCGCATGCTCGTGCGCGACACGCTGCTCGACTCGGTGCGCGGCGAACCGCTCGCGGTCGACCTCGACGGCCTGATGCTGCGTGACTTCGAGCGCTCGCTCGCCGACGTCCGCGCCGCGAACGAGGAGTTCCTCCTCGATCGACAAGCCAAGAAGTCCGAGCTGGTCGAGCTGGTTTCCACGGCGATCGATCCCGGACAAGTCTCGGTCGTCGCGCTCTTGCGCCGCAGCTTCACCGGCGAGGTGTTGCAAGCGTGCTACGTCGAAGCGCCGCTCGAGGAACAAGAATGAAGCCCGCGTCCGACGAACGGCGAGCGCTCCGCGAAGGGCTCGCTCAACTGCACCGCCGCGGCCACCGGGAACACCTCTCGCGAGTCACGCGTCGCGCGTTGCCTGCGGCGATCGAGTCCGGCTTGTGGGCCGCCGCGGTGCTGCCGGTCGCCCTGCTCGCGTTGGCGTTGCTCGCGCGGTTCGGCGGACCGCACCCGCGGGACATCGGCCTGCTGCAGGCGTTCATCGGCATGTTGGTGATCGCCGCGGCCGTGACGGCGTCGCGCTTGTGGCTCGTGCGCTCGTGCGCCATCGACCGTGCCGAAGTGCTCGGCGAGTGCGATCGCCTGCTCGACTCCGGCGGACGCCTGCTCGCCGCCGACGACTTCATCCGCACCGAAGCGGACGGACCGTTCGTCGCGGCGGCACTGCAAGAAGGTCGCGAAGCGCTGGATGGCTCGCGAGAACTGCAGTTCCCCGCCGGCGGTTCCGCCGCCCGAGTTCGCGCGCGCGCCATCGGCGCCGGTCTCGCGGCGCTGCTGCTCGCGTGGTTCATCACGCACGGCACTTCGTTGAAGATCGATCAGGTCGCGGAAGTCGACACGACCGTCCCGCCGACGGCGGAAACGACTCCCGACAGCCGCACTCCCGACGCGCCGGTCGACACCGCGACACAGGTGCCGCCCGAGACGCGCCCCGAACCGAACTCGAAACCGCCCAGGCGCGGCGAACGCGCCGAGAGCGCGCAAGACGGCACGCCCCCGTCGGATCAGGTCAAGGACTCGAAGGGCCGCACCAAGGGCGGGCGCAGCTCGGCGGCGAAGAGCTCGTCGGGCTCCGGCGCATCGCGCGGCGCGCCTTCGAGCCAGTCGCAAGAGAGCACCGAGTCGGAAGAGTCCGCGAAGCCCGGCAAGCAGCCGAAGCCCGGCAAGGCCGAAAATCCCGAGTCCGAGCGCAAGCAAGAGGAAGACGCCTCGGGCGCGACGGCCGGCCGCGGTTCCGGTTCGGGCTCGACCAAGAACCCGTCGACCAGCGACTGGACCAGCAAGGACCACATCGAAGCGCAACCGGACGACGACCAAGGCGAAGACGCCGACGTCGACGACGAAGAGTCGGACTCGGAAGCGCGCGGTGGCGTGCAACCCAGCCTGCGCGATCGTCGCCCACCGGTGAACCGCGACTTGCAGATCGGCTTCGCTTCCGGGCGTCCGAATCCCGACGCGAACGGACGCGGCGGACCTTCGCCGCAGAAGAAGTCGCGTGGCGTCGCTTCGCTGGTGCTCGGCGTGCCGATCCCCGATCACATCAAGGGCCGGGCGAACCCCGGCCGCACCAAGGTCACGCAAGAACGCGTCGAGCCCGAAGCGGAGGACGCGAGTCCTGCCGTTGCGGAATCGCGTCGCGCTCGCGAGAACCCGGTGGGAACCATCGAGCGCCATGAACTCACGCCGTGGATGCGCGAGTTGGTGCGGAACTACTTCAAGCGCGCCCCCGTGGCCCAAGAGAATTGAGCATGAGCATGCAAGGAACCGCCGAAGACGCCCGCAAGGCTGCACAAGAATTCCGCGACGTCCACGACAAGATCCGCGACCAAGTCGGCCGCATGATGGTTGGGCAGAAGGACGTGATCGACGGCGTGTTGGCCGCGCTCTTCGCCGGCGGACACGTGTTGCTCGAAGGCGTGCCCGGCCTCGGCAAGACGATGCTCGTACGCTCGCTCGGCGATGCCGTGCACCTCGCCTTCTCTCGCATTCAGTTCACGCCGGACATGATGCCTGCGGACATTCGCGGGACGCAGGTGCTCGTGGAGACGGAAGGCGGCGGTCACGAGTTGCGCTTCCAAGAAGGTCCGCTCGTCGCGAACCTCGTGCTCGCTGACGAGATCAACCGCGCGACGCCCAAGACGCAGTCCGCCTTGCTCGAAGCGATGCAAGAGCGGCAGATCACCGTCGGCAAAGAGACTCGCAAGCTCGCCGAACCGTACTGCGTGATGGCGACGCAGAACCCGGTGGAACAAGAAGGCACCTACCCGTTGCCCGAAGCGCAACTCGACCGCTTCCTCTTCAAGCTCGTCGTCGGCTACCCCGCGGAATCGGAGTACCACGAGATCCTCGACCGCACGACGGGCTCGGAAGAGGTGCACATCGAACCGGTCTCCGACGCGGCCGAGATCCTGCGACTGCGCGATGTCGTCCGCTCGGTCCCCGTGCCGGACACCACGAAGACACACGCCGTGCGCCTCGTGATGGGGACGCAACCGGGCGGCGAGTGGTCACCCGACCTGGTGACGGAATCCGTCGCGCTCGGTTCCAGCCCGCGTGGTGCGCAAGCGCTGCTCCTGGCCGGCAAGGTCCAAGCGCTGCGCGCGGGTCGCTTCGCGGTCTCTTGCGAAGACGTGCGTTCGGTCGCGAACGCCGTGCTGCGCCACCGCGTGATCCTGAACTTCCAAGGTCAGTCGGACGGGTTGACGCCCGACGACATCGTGGATGCGGTGCTCGCGCACGTTCCGGCGCCCGGCGACGCTTCGTGAGCTGAACCGTGGAAGCTGGAGATCTCTACGACGCGGACTTCCTCGAGTCCTTGACGCGCTTGCGAATCATCGCGACGCGCGTGAAGGGTGGAGGGCGTCATGCGGAACAACGCTCGCGCGACCTGGGCTCGGGCTTCGACTTCCGCGACTTCCGTCCTTATGCGCCGGGTGATGACCTGCGCGCGATCGATTGGAACATCTACAGCAGGCTCGGCCGCGTGTTCGTGCGCCTGTACGAAGAGCTGGAAGACTTGCCGCTCTACGTCTTGCCCGACATCTCGCGCAGCTCGTTCCTCGAAGAACCGCCCCGCGCGCGAGCCGGTCTGCGCGCGGGCCTCGCGCTCTCCGCGATCAGCTTGAACCAACACGACTCGGTCGGCGTCTTCCCGTTTTCCGATGATCTGTCGGTGCTCGTGCGTCCCGCGGCCGGCAAGCGGCGCGTGCTGACGCTCGCCGAACGCTTGGCGTCGATCGAGCCAGGCGGTGAGACGGACTTCGGCAAGTCGCTGTCGCGCTTCGGCGCGCTCGGCTTGCGCGAAGGCATGGTCGCGATCGTCTCGGACTTCTTCGACCCGCGCGGGATCGAAGCAGTGACGGCTGCGCTCGGCAAGCTGCGCCATCGCCTGTTGCTCGTCCAGCTGACGCGCAAGTCGGATCGCGAACCGGATCTGACCGGCGACCTGCGCCTGGTCGACTGCGAGTCGGGCGCCGCGGCGGACGTCTCGATCTCGGCGGCGACGCTCGAACGCTACCGCGCGGCCTACGATCGCTTCCAGGAAGGGCTCACCAAGTTCGTGCGCTCGCGCGGAGCCGGCATGTTGCAGCTCGACGTGGAAGCCGAAGTCGTTCCGCAGCTCGCCGCAGTCTTCGAGGGCGGAAGGTACGTCGCGTGAGCTTGAGCTTCTTCTCGCTCGGCGCGACCTTGGCCGGTGTTGCAGCACTGGCCGGCGGCCTGTACTGGCTGCAACGCTTGCGCGTGCGCCACCGCGAAGTCCCCGTCGTCACCGCGCTCTTCTGGCGCGAAGCCGTCGAAGAGACCCGCGCGCGAGAGCTGCGCCTGCGCTTCCGTCACCCGCTCGCCTACCTGTTCATCCTGGCGATCTGCGCGGCGCTCTGGCTCGCGGCGGCAGGCTTGCGCGCCGATGCCGGAACGGACCGTCAACTCGTGCTGCTGCTCGACGGTTCGGCAGGCATGGCGCGCGGGACGCGCTTCGACACCGAGCTGGGCCGGATGCGCGACATGCTCGACGGCCTGCCCGTCTCGAAGCGCGCGGCGATCTTCTGCGGCGCAACGCCGCGAACGATACTCTTGCCCGGCGAAGAACTCGCTTGGTTCGATAGGCGCAGTGCGGGCCTGGCACCCGAAGCCGCACCGTCGTCGATCGAAGACCAACTCTTCGCGCTCGCGAAGACCTCGACCGCAGCACGACCGACGACGGTCGTGATCTTCGGTGACGCACACCTCGACGAGGCCGCGCTCGACCTACTCCCGGAACACTTCGAGCTGGTCACTCCGAACGACACGCGTGAACTCGGCACAGAGTGCGGGATCACGGCCTTCGGTGTGACCCCCGCTGCGTCGGGCGACTGGACGCTGGTCGACGCGTTCATCGAACTCTCCGGTTCAGCGCTGCGCGACGTCGAGCTCGAGCTCGCAGGCGAGGCGCTTGCGCAAGCTCCGGAAGTGGACGACGCGAACGGCCGCCGCAGTTTGGTCTACCGCGACTTGGCCGCGAACGGAGAGCTGCTCGTCGCGCGCTTGCGCGGTTCCGACGGCCTGCCTGCGGACGACACCGCGAGTTTCGTGATGCCGCTGCGCCGCCGCGTGCGCGTTCAAGCTGACCCGGCGTTGCCGTCGGTCATCGCGCGCGTGCTCGCCGCCGATCCCGGGGTCGAGCTGGTCACCGAACGACCGGACGTGAGCTTCGGCGGCACCGCTGCGGAAGGCTCGCCTGCGTTCGCGTTGAGCGGGGACCGCGCCGGCATCGTCGTGCGCGCACCCGCCGGCGACGCGTCGCTGACCGGCTTCGTGTCGAACCTGCAGTCCTTGGGCTTCGGCGCTCTCGGCGACGCTCCGATCACGTTCGAGGTCGCCGCGACGCGCAGCTTGTCGCTCGCTCGCGGCGCGCTGGACGAAGAACAAGGTTGGACGCAATCGCGCTCTTTCCCGCTGTTCGTTTCCGCCTCGACGCGTTGGTTGTCGGGCAGCACCGACGCCCCGCGCTGGGTCGCGGCCGGTCGCGCGATCGAAGACGCGACGGCCCGCACCGATGCGCTCGGGCGCACACTCGATCCGCTGGGCGCTGCGTTCACTCCGCCCGCCGCCGGCGTCTATGCCGCCGCCGCCGGTCCGGCCCTCGCAGCCGCGCTGCTCGATCACGACATGACGATCAACGCCGAATCCGCCTACCGCGTCGATGCGCGCACGGTGGTCGAACGCGACCCCCTCGACTTCGCTCACTGGCTGGCTCTGCTCGCCTTCGTCGCTCTGTTGGTCGAGTGGGCGCTGGTGCGCCGCGGCCGCATGCCCTGATCCCATGGCACTCGAATTCCTCTCACCGCTCTGGCTGCTCAGCCTCCTCGCGATTCCGATCGTGTGGTTCGGCGTGCGCAGTCGTCGCGATCTGCTGCACCGCAGCTTGCGCAGTGCCGCGTTGATCGCGCTGGCTTGTGCGCTCGCGCGACCGGTCTGGTGGGACACGCAGGGATCGCCGCACCACGTCTTGGTGCTCGACGAATCGTCCAGCGCGGACGGCGCCGAACGCGAGGCGGTGCGCGCCGCGCTCGCGCAGTGGACCGCGCAGCTCGGAGACGACGCGCGAACCAGCTTGGTGCGTTTCGGCGACGCGCTGCCCGGCGACACCACGCTGTCCTTGGACGCCTTCGACGATCACGCCTTCATCACGGGGTCCTGCGGCGCAGCGCTCGAGCTGGCGGCCGCGCGCATCCCCGCGGGCGCGCGAGGTTCGATCACGCTCGTCACCGACGGCTTGGCGGAATCGCGGGACTGGGGCGTCGCCGTCCAGGCGCTCACGGCGCGCGAGATCCCGGTTCACAGCGTTCTGCTCGACACGCTCGCCGGCGACGTGCGCCCCGTGCGCATCGCCGCGTCCGGGGAGTGGCGCGTCGGCGAAGAAGCGCGCCTCGCCGTCAGCGTGATCGGACGCACGAACGACCTCAGCTTGGTGCTCGAGGACGAGAACGGTGAACTCGCGCGAGCCGACGGCATCCGCTTGAACGGGCGCGGCAGCTTCGAGCTGGCCTTCGAACCCGCCGAAGCCGGCTTCGTCGAATTGAGCCTGCGCGTGGAAGTCGCGGACGGCGCCGACGCGCACCCCGGCAACGAATCACTGGGCGGCGTGTTCGCGATCCAAGATCCGCTGCGCGTGCTCTACCTCGGCGGTCGCTTGTCCGGCGCTTCCGAACAACTCACGCGTCTCGTCGGTCCGGGCTTCGAGCTGACCGAAGGGCCCGCGGCCGAGTCAACGACGCTCGCCGCGACGAACTACGACCTCGTCGTGCTCGACGACTGCTCCGCCGACGCGCTCCCGCTCGGCGCACAAGCCGAACTGCGCGACGCGGTGCTCGCCGGAACGACCGGCTTGTTCATGTCGGGCGGCCAGTCGTCGTTCGGGCCGGGCGGTTACGCGGACGGCGCACTCGCCGAAGTCTTGCCCGTCGAATCGGTGCAGAAGGAAGAGAAGCGCGATCCGTCGACTTCGCTCGTCGTCGTGATCGACACTTCGGGCTCGATGGGCGGGGAACGCGTGCAGCTGGCGAAAGAAGTCGCGCGACTCGCGGTCGGCCGGCTGCTGCCGCACGACAAGGTCGGCATCGTCGAGTTCTACGGTGCGAAGCGCTGGGCCGCTCCGCTGCAACCGGCGTCGAACCGCATCGAACTGCAGCGTGCGCTCAATCGCATGGACGCGGGCGGCGGAACGGTGATCCTGCCGGCGATCGAAGAAGCCTTCTACGGGCTGCAGAACGTCCAGACGCGCTACAAGCACGTCTTGGTGCTGACGGACGGCGGCGTGGAACGCGGCGCATTCGAACCTTTGATCCGTCGCATGGCGGACAAGGGGATCGCCGTCTCGACCGTCTTGATCGGCGGCGCGGCGCACTCCGAGTTCCTCGTCAACATCGCGAACTGGGGCAAGGGTCGCTTCTACTCGGTGCCGGACCGCTTCAGCTTGCCCGAGATCATGTTGAAGCAGCCGACCACGACGAAGCTGCCGGCTTACCGGCCTGGCGTGCACGCGATCGAAGCGTCGGGTTCCAAGCGCTGGTGGGGGGACGTCGACCGCGACGAGCTCCCGCCGCTCTCCGGCTACGTCGAGTCGAAAGCGCGCGGCGAAGCGGAAGTCCTGATGCGCACGCAAGAGGGCGGCCACCCGGTGCTCGCGACCTGGCGCACCGGATTGGGTCGCGCGACGGCGCTGACGACCGAACCGACCGGCGCAGGAACCAGCACGTGGAGCGACTGGTCGGGTTACGGTCAGATCTTGGCGCACGTCTTGGCTTCCAGCGCCGCGGACAACCGCGACGCGTGGTCGTACGAACTCGAACGCGTCGGACATCGCGCGCACCTCACTGCGACGCGGATGATGCCGACCACTTCCGTACCGCGCGCGCTCGTCGTGCGCGATGGCGACTCAGTCGCGCTGACCTTCGAAGCTCGCGCCGACGGCTTGCTGGAAGCGGTCTGGCCGCACGATCCGGACGCGGCTCTGTTCGTCTTCGCCGGTCCGGAACGCGACGAACGCCGCCTCGCCGCTGCGCCGCGCTCCGATCGCGCGCCGGAACGGAACGTCGATCCGCAGCTTGGACTGGACCTCACGCGACTCAGCGCGGCGACCGGCGGACGTGAACTGCGCCCGACGGTCGTCGCGACCTTCGATCCGCCCGCCGGACCGACCGGCGACTCGCTCGGTCGCACGCGCCTCGCTCCGTTGGCGCTGCTGATCGCGCTCTGCTGCTACCTCGCCGACATCGCCCACCGCCGACGCCCCCGCGTCTTCGCTCGATGACCAACCTGCCGACCGGTTTGATCTGCGCTTGCTTGTTCGGTGCCGTGCCCGCGGCGCGCGCGAACGCGTGGCAAGCCGTCGATCCCAGCGCGATCGAAGTCCCGCTCGACGACGTCTTCGCGGGGCCCGCCGAAGTCGAACGGCTGTACTTCGAGACGCTCGCCGCGGACGGCATCATCGCGCCGCTGTTCGACGAACTCGACATGCGCATCGCGACGGACGACTTGGCAAGCGATCGTTGGGTGGCGGCCGAGCTGGCTTGGAAACACGGCGACTTGGACCGCGCCGCGGCGCTCTACGGCGCGTTGTGCGAGTCGGATGACGCGCCGGACCTCGCGTACCAACGCCGCGCCGAGCTGTTCGACGCGCGTGGTCGCGCTCGCGAAGCCCTGGATGCCTACAGCGAGCTGCTGAACGAAGACCGCGCCGGGCTCGACTCGGACGTGCTGCGCTTGCGCATCGCTCTGCTCGAGACTGAGCTCGGAACGGGTCCGGGCGGCGTTCCTCGCGAACATGGTTCACCGAGTGCGTTGGCGACCTACGCCCGTGAGTCGGAAGACCCCGAGCTCTGCAGGCGCACTGCGCTCGCGCTCGCCAGCCAGGGTAAGTTCGCGGAAGCGGCCGAGCTGTACGTCGCCGTCGGCGAAGACACCGCGCGCTTCCGTCAAGAAGTGCGTCTTGCCGAGTGGTCACTGGCGGCGAAGAACTACGAGAGCTCTCGGACGCACGCGTGGCTCGCGGTGCGCGAAGCCGGCTTGCGGCGGGATCGACGCTACGCGCTCGGCGTGCTCGTCGAAGCGCATCGCGCCGACAAGTCGCTGAAGACCCTGATCGAACTCTTTGCCGAGACGCCCGATCTCGATGATCAGTCGCGCGAGGTCTGGATCGACTTGCTGCGCGAGACGGGCGAGATCGACGAAGCGCTGCGCCTGTTCCGCGAGTCCTCGGAAGGCAGCTTCACGCCGACCATGCGCCGCGAGCTGCTCGAGATCTGCCGCGAGTCCGGCCGCGAAGAGATCCTCGTCGATGCCTACCGCGAGCTGCTCGTCACGGAACCCGAGATCCTCGAGTGGCGCGAAGGCTACGCTCGTTACGAGCTCGAACGCGGTCGGAGCGATGCTGCGGCACTGCTCTGGACGGACTGGGTTCCGACTGCGCCGCTCGACCTCTTGCTCGAAGGCGCGGAACGCATGCGCGCACTCGGCTTGGATCGCGAAGCACTCGACGCGGCCGAACGCTCGATCGCCGAGAACGGACCGGCCAGCGTGGAAGCGGAAGCCGGCTACCTATTCCTGTTCGACTTGCACCTGGACCGCGGACGTCCCGAGCTCGCTGAGGAGGCACTGTCGCGACACGCTGCCGCCGTGCCGCCCGACGCGCCCGGCCGCTTGCAGCTCGCCGAGTCTTACGAGCGCCTCGGTGACACGCGCCGCGCCGTCGAAGTGATGGAAGGCGTGCGTGCAGCACGTGGTCCGGAACGCTCGGGCGAAGACTTGGAGATGCGTCTCGCGTGGCTCTACTCCGAAGTCGGGGAAGAAGAACTCGCGCTGGAACGCTGGCGCGAACTCTGGCCGCAAGTTGCTTCGGTTCCCCGGCGTCGCTACGTCGAGGACCGCATGATGACGGTCGCGGCGCGCCTCGGCGTGCTCGCCGAGATCGCCATCGAGCTGGAAGAGAAGCTGCTCGCGGGCGAAGCCGACGACAAGGACGCTGGGCTCCTCGTGCGCCTCTACACGCGCGTCGGCGACGCGGTATCGGCGTCGGAGATCATCGATGAGTATATGCGACGCAGCGGTGGTGACTTGCGTGCCGCGATGGCCGAGAAGTCGCGCGTCTATCTCGCCTGCCGCGACTACTATAACTACGAGGCGACCGTCTCGGACCTGATCGAACTCGATCCCGAGAACGAGTCCGACTACCTGCGGCAGCTCGCGATGAGTCAGCTGGAGCGCGGCGCCTACGACGAAGCGCACGAAGCGCTCGAGCGCTTGAAGCAGATCGACGGCGCGTCCGACGGCGCGGAATTCGAAGCGGGCGTGCTCGCGCTGGCGGGCATGCGCGACGACGCGGAGCGCGCGTATCGCAAGGGCATCGCGCGCCACCCGGAACGCATCGATGTGTACCTGCTGCTCGCGAACGTGCTGCGCGACCTTGGGCGCACCGAGCTGGCCATCGGCATGTTCCAACACCTCGCGGCGACAGCGAAGGCGGACGATCTGTTCACGATCGCGATCGACGGTCTGCTGAACATGGAAGCGCCGCCGGCGAAGCTGCGCTGGGCGCGGCGCGTGACGCTCGAGCGACTCACGGCAAGACATGATCGATCGTATCTCTACCAGCTGCTCGCGGACCTCTCCGAGGAACTCGGCGACCTGGACGGGCGCTTGCGCGCGCTGGAAGGCCAGCTCTCGATCGTCGGCGAACGACGCGGTTCGACGCTGCGCGAGTTGATGGATCTCGCCGGCAGCAAGCGCCGGCGCGATGAACACCTCGCCTATGGTCGCCGACTGCTCGCGCTCGGCGATTTGGTACCGCCGCAGGTCTACCTGGATCTCGGTCAAGCCTTCCTCGAAGGCGGCCAAGTGACGAACGCGGCGCGCACCTTCGGGCTCGCGACCGACTTGCCCGACTACGGTGCGTTCCAGCGCTTGGTCGGCGAGAAGTTCGAACAAGCGCGCTTCTTGGACCACGCATTGCGCGTCAACGAACGCGCGCTGCTCGGAGCGCCGACGGACGTCGCGCTGATGCAGAAGGTCGGCAGTTTGCACGAACGCCTCGGGCATCGCGTCAGCGCGGTCGAACTCTACGATCGCTGCGTCGAGATCCTCTTGGCGCGACGCCCGCTGCGCGACGGCAAGGCGGAAGAACAAGCGGAAGAAGATGAACCGTTCAACTACTGGTCGGGCAACCGCAACGTCGATGCGTACGACCAGCACTTCGCCGGCGTGCGACAGAGCTTGTTGGCCACTGCGACGGACGAACAGCTGTTCGAGGTCAGCTGGAACCGCGAACTCGACTCGCTGCGGACCGACTTGGAACGACTCACCGCCGAAGGGGTGGACGTGCCGTTGGACGCGCACCCCCGCGTCCGTGATCGCGCGAAGTTCCTGCGCCACACGGCGCTCGCGACGGGTTCGCCCGAACGCGCGACCGAGCTCGATCTGGATCTGTTGCGGCGCTATCCGTCGGACGAGCGCTTGCTCGGATCGCTCGTCGATGAACGCGTGAGCTGGGGTTACATCGCCGACGCCCGCGCCTTGATCGAGGCGGCGGACCGCCCCGAGGCGCAGAAACGCGACCTCGCGTCGGCGTTCGGCGAAGGTGAGTCACGCGGCGTGCTGAGTCCGACCGCAGCGACGCGCGGTGTGCTCTCGCGCATCGCGCGCGGCGATCGCGAAGGGCTGCTGAAGCACTTGCAGAACGTCGATCTCTCGGGATCGTCGAAGGAGGACCTCGAAGCCCTGCCGCTCTTGCACGGCGCGGCGGCGTACCTCGGTGACAGCGAACTCGTGCTGGCCTTCGGTCGTCAGTGGCTGGTACTCGCGCTGAATCACGCGAAGGGTTGGCAGGGGTCGTCGATGATCCAGACGATGCTCGGTCGCAGCCGTCGCGTGCTGGACGATGACCAACGCCGGTCTTTGATCGGACAGCTCATCGATCGCGTGACGTCGAACCCCGAAGACGCCGACGCGGTGCTGCGCTTGCTGCCCGAACTCGAGGGCTGGGTCGACGGGCCTTTGCTCGACGCGGAGACCGCGCTCGCGCTGATCGAAGAGAAAGCCTCGTCCCAGTTCTACGGCGTGATGCCGCTGTTTGCCTTGGTCGCGGCGGAAGACCTGCTCGGCTGCGTGCGCAGCTTGTGGCCCAAGGTCGCCGAGTCGCAGCGCGCGTGGTTCTTGATTCAGTTCGTCAAAGAACTCGACCGCGCCGTCAGCGTGGAGTTTCAGGACTTCCTCGTCGGTGCCTTCCAAGAGTCGCTGGCCGACTCGGACATGGCCGACTTTCTGGGCTACTTGATCTCGGAATTGAGCGAGTCCGACAACATGAATCCCGAGCTGGTACTGCGCTTGACCGCGGCCGGCAAGGAACGCCAACCGAAGGACGCTCAGCTGCGGCTGGCTTACGCGCGAGCGCTGCAGCGCGCCGGTCGCGAAGAGGAAGGGCTCGCTTACGCGCTCGAAGTCTTCGAGGACTTGATCGACGACGCCTCGGACGACTGGCAAGTCCGCAACAGCATCGAAGAACTGCCCGCGCCCTACTTGCCGGAGCGCGCCGACGAGTTCTTGGCGGCGTGCGATCGCGCGCTGGAAGCCGGCGGTTCCGCGGAACAGATCCTGCCGCGTCGATTCGTCTTGCTGCGCCAGATGGATGACGACGCGCGATACTTCAGCGAGCTACAGGCAGCCGTCGCCGAACACCCCGAGATCGACGTGCTGCGCGATCGCTTCGTGGCACTCTTGCGCGAGCGCGGAATGCGTCATGACGCCGTGCAGCTCTTGGAGACGCGCTTCCTCGAAGACCCCGATGACGACGATTTGCGCAATCGAGTGCGTCGTGCGTGGGGTGCGCTGGAGAATCCGGTGCAGGAACTCGCCACCTTGCGCGAGGCGCGCGCCGACGCTGCGGATTCAGCCGACGACGAAGTCGACGTGCAGGAAGAAACGCGCAACGCGCTGCCGACGCCCGCGGACTTGGTCGCCGCGCACGCGGAGGGCGACGAACAACGCGTCGGCGATCTGCTGCACACCCTGTGGCGCGGCTGGGGCGGACGCAGCCAGCAGATGGGCAGCTCGATGATCACGGTCATCTCGGGCGGCGTGATCTACAGCAGCGGTAGCGGGGGTGGCGGCGTGTATCAGGTCGACTGGCCCGCGGTCGTCGGGGAAGACGTGACCGAGGAAGCAGTGGTCGATCAGCTGCTCGCGCAGGGCGGTCTCGTGGCGTGGAATCGGCGTGCGGTACTGGCGCTGGATGAAGCCGCTGAAGCGCAAGCGGCCGAAGACGCAGCGGAGACGCGCGAGAGCAACGCGTGGGTCGTCTTGGCGGGTGACCCGGTCGCTCAGGCTGAGATGCAACTGGCGCGCCGCACGCTGACGCCGCGACAGTTCGACCGGGCCACGGAGTTCGTGCGTGGCTTGGCGCGGGCCGAAGAACTCGAAGGTGGCGCCGGCGAAGCCGTGCGCGAGCTGCTCGAACGCACCGCAGCCGGTCGCGCGGGCAAGCTCGACCACGCGATGCTCCTGACGCTCTTCGAAGAGGATCCCGAAGCGGTCGGATCGGAAGCGCGGGCCTTCTTGGACGAGTTCTGCGCGACCTTGAACCCGCTCGACGGCGGCCAGTTGCGTCGACTCGCGCGCGTGGCCTTGGCCGTCGGCGATCCGGAACGTGCGCGTAGGCTCTACTTGTGGTGCTCCACGCTCGCCGGCTCGGCGTCCTTCGGCGCGAGCTCGGGCCGCATCGACGCGCGAAGCTTGCTCGACGAAGTCTGCATCAAGCTCGAAGGCGAGGACCGCATCGAAGTCATCGAAGCCGTGCTCGCCGTCGAAGAACCGGTCTTCGATCCCTACGGCTGGGGTCGCGGCAGGTACGACGACTTGGTCATCTCGACGTGGAGCCGCGTGCTGCCGCCGCCGGAAGCGCTCGAGTACGCGTCGAGCGCCGTCGAGCGCGCCACGCAGACGCAATCGGGGATTCAGCGCTCGCTCGCGCGAACGGTGGGAGTCCTGTTGGCGCGCGCCGGTGATGCGCAGCGATCCATCGAGGTGCTCGAGTACGCGCTCTGCAAGTTCGAGGCTTCGGAGGTGACCTTCGAGAGCGAACGTGCGCAGTGGTTGTCGTACACCCTGAATCCGGGCAGCTTGCGCTCGGAAGACTTGCGCACGCTGTTCGCGGACGCGGAAGCGTGGAAGGACGCCGTGCCCGATCCGGACACCGCCAAGGCCGCGTGGCTACGCGCCATGTCCGCCGCGGTGATCGAGTGGGATCTCGCGGATCGCTTGTCACCGAGCAGCAAGGGCAACTTGATCGCGCTGCTCGCTGTGCACTGTCAGGAAGCCGGCGATGCCGAGCTCGCCGGACGCTTGCGCGAGCGCTTGGCCGATGACGCCGGTGATGACTACACGAAGCTCACCTGGTTGATCGACGTCGATCGGGCGCTGGGCCGAACCGCAGTCGCGGATGAAGTCGAAGCGCGGCTGCTCGGCGAAGGTCGTCTGACGATCGGTCGCTGGGTTCCGGCCTTGCAGCGCCTCGAGGCTTCGCAAGGGCGCGAAGCCGCGCTGGAACGAGCCCGCGATTTGGCCACCTTCGGACGTCCTCAGGCGCTGTTGGAACTCTTGATCGAGTGGACCACGGGCGAAGAACAGGCTGAGTGGCAAGCGGCGCTCGCCGCGCGCGAAGCCGCGGTCGCCGAGCTCGAAGTGCTCGACGAAGCCGAGCGCCTGAAGCGCGAAGGCACGCACGGACGCCGTTGACCCGTCGCGCGGACTCCGGCTTCAGTCGGTGTCCGCGTCGTCGGACCGGCCGTATTCAAGCTCGACGTCGAGCGGCCGCGTGGTGGTCGACTCCCAGCGCTCGAGCAGCGGCGCGAGCGCGATGCCGCGACGTGAGACCATCGCCTTGCCGGTCGCCGTGTCGCCTTCGTTGGATGCGGAGTCGCCCGCGCTCTCGCCGGCCTCGGCCAACGCGCGCGCCGCGCTGAGCAGCTCGAGCGCGCGGTCGTGCTGTCCGAGCATCCACGCGACGCGACCGCCGAACCAGCGAGCTTCGATCGAGCGGTGGTTCAGGCGCGCCGCATCGTCGAAGCTCGTCTGGGCCGCCTCGAGCTCACCGGCGAGCATTTGCACGACGCCGAGCATCAGCTGCGGTCCCGATTCTTCGCTGTTCAAGGCGTGGCTGCGCTCGAAAGCCGTGCGCGCCGCTTCGACGTCATCGAGCTCTGCAACGCCGCCCGGCAGGCGCAGCCGACCGATCTGCATCCATCCGCCGCTGCTCTGCGGCTGGAAGTGGACCATGCGCTCGAGTGCCGCGAGTGCGCCGCGCTCGTCACCGACTTCGATCAAGCAGTTCGCGAGGTAGTAGAGGCAGTCCTCGTGGCCGGGCCACAGCGCGAGCGCGGCGTAGTACCCGTCGACGGCTGCGGTGTAGTCGCCGGCGATGCGCTTCGTCTGGGCCTGATCGCGCAGCTGGTAGAACCGGCGTTGGTCCGCGACGTCGCGCGGTCCGGATGCGTCGCGGTCGCGTCGGCCGGGGAACGGGCGCACGACGGGAGGCGAGCCTTGCGTCCAGTCGACCAAGGAGTTGGGCAGCAACCGTCCCAGCTGTTCTTCGGTGCCGTCGGGCCAGACGACCTTGATCGAATCGACGACACCTGCATCTCCGAGGCCGAAGCTGACTTCTCCGACAGCTCGCTGGGAGAGGTACGAACCTTGCGCGCCGACGACTTCGAGGCGCGTCGAGTCCGCGGCTGTCAGGTAGACGCGCGCGCCGAGTGCGAAGCGATTTCCGCGCGGTTGTCGCAACCGGAGTCGCACCGCGGCGCGGTCGTTGCCGCCGTCGTTGCGCAGCAAAAAGACGGGCCCGCCGTGCTGGATGACGACCAAGTCGTCGTCGCCGTCGAGGTCGTAGTCGAAGTTCGCGCCGCCGCGACCGACGTAGGCTTCGCGGAAGAAGTCTCCGCTGACCGCGCCGACTTCGTGGAAGAAGCTGCGCTCGTCGAAGGCGTGCCAGAACAACTGGCTGCGCATCGGTTCCATGCGCGTCTGGTCTTCCGCCAGCGGGATCGTGCTGCCGTTGATCACGTACAAATCGAGCCGACCGTCGTTGTCGTAGTCGAAGAAGGCCGTCGCCCAACCGACCTTGTCGAGTGCCTTGTGACCGAGACCGAGCCGGTCGGCGTCGTCGAAGAAGATCGCCGACGATGGTGCACCGTCTTGACCCTCGACTTGGTGCTGGCGGTAGAGTGCGTTCTCTTGCGAGACCCAGTGCGTCACGAACAGATCGAGATCCAGGTCGCGGTCGTAGTCACCGGCCGCGAGCCCCATCGCTCCGCGGTAGTCGCCGACTTGCGCTTCCGCCGTGCGATCGATGAAGGTCCCGTCGCCGCGGCCGATGAACAGCGCGTTGTCGGAGACGTCGTTGGCGACGTAGAGGTCTTGGTGTCCATCTCCGTCGAGGTCGCAGAAGAGCGCGCCGAGTCCGCGACCGGCCGGATCGTGCACGCCGAGCTCTTCGGCGACTTCGCGAAACGTGCCGTCGCCGTTGCCCGCGAACAACAAGTTGTGCGTCGGTTCGAAGGTCGATGGATTGATCAGGGCGGGGATCACGCGGCCGTACTGCGAGGGAGTCGCGCGCGAGCCGAGGTCTTCCGTGTAGGCGACGTACCCGCAGACGTAGATGTCGACGGCGCCGTCCGCGTCGTAGTCGCCGACGGCGACGCCGGACCAGAAGCCGTCGCGCCCCTGGAAGCCGGCGGCTTGCGAAGCATCGGCGAAGACGCCCGTTCCGTCGTTGCGGTAGAGCCGCAGCAGGTCGTAGCCGGCGACGATCAGGTCGAGGTCGCCGTCGGAGTCGACGTCGGCGAACGCGGACCCGTTGACGAGCGCTCGCACGTCGATGCCGCAGGTCGAAGTGACGTCACGGAACGAGCCGCCCGCGCCGCCGAGGAACAGACGCGAAGCGCCTTCGGCTTGCGCCGGTGCGCCGTGAGCTCCGGCGACGTTGCCGGCGAACACATCGCACCAGCCGTCGCCGTCGACGTCGCCGAGCGCGACACCGCTGCCCATGTCCTCCGGCAAGCGGTTCGTGCGCGTCGCGGGGAAGTGGTTGAAGCGCAGTCCGCTCTCGGCCGCGGCGTCGGTGAATTTCACGCGCGGATGGTCATCCGGCACATCGCGCGCGAGCGAGTCGAAGAGTCCTTCGCTCTGTTCGCCGGCTTGGTAGACCTCGACGTTGTTCGTCAGTCTCTGCATGACGAACGCGCCGACCAGAATGCCCGCAGCGAGCACCGTCAGGGCCGTCTTGCGCTTCCGGCGGAAGAGCTTCACAGCCCCTGTTTTCCGCCGTCGAGCAGCTGAACCGTTCCCGTCGCGACGGACAAGGTCGTGATCGGCGCCGTCAAGTTCGCGTCCTCGCCGAAGGTGAAATTGAGCAGATATTGGTCGAACTTGCGGTAGTTCAGCTCGACGGAGACGGCGAGCGGCCCTTCCAATTCGGCGGGGACAGCGAACTCGAACGCTTCGTCCAGCGGAGCTTCGCCCGCGGGCCCTTCGGCGCCGGAGCAGCTGATGTCGAAGTTCGCGATCTCTTCCGAACCGGGGAACAGCGAGCGCTTGAAGCGCACGCCGACCATCTCCCAGAGGTTGTGGCGGTCGATCAGGTTGCCGTAGCGATCGACGGGTTCGGCCTTGAACATGAAGGTTCCGGTCTCGATGAAGTTGCGATCGTCGACGCGTCCCGAGTGGAACACGGTGGCGCCGTTCGCATCGGTCACCTCGACGTGCAGCCAAGCTTGAATGATGTCGAGCGGACCGGTCGGGAAGTCGTGACCGACCTTGTTGTTGATGATGTGCACTTGCAGCTTGAAGTCTTCACCTGCTTGCACGCTTTCCGGCAGTCGGAGTTCGATCGGCACGGCGGGGCCTTCGGTCCACTTGTGAGCGATCTCGGGGATCTCGAGCTCGCCTTTCAGCCAAGCGTGGATCAGCGCGACGTGTTCGTCGGCACCTTCGAGTTCCATCAACGCCGGGATGTACTGATTCGCGCCGAGGAAGCGGTGCGAGCGGTGCCGGCCGTCGGTCGCAGAGCGGTTCGAGTCCGCTTCGTCGCCCGACGCGGGATCGCGCGATGCTTGCAAGGGCATGTGACACTCGCGGCACTCGACGCTGCGTTCGGGGATCGACTCGTCGAACCAGCGGCTCGCGCGCCAGTTGTCGAACTGGTTCTGCAGCTGGACCCAGCCGACCTGGTTGACGGACTCGTCGATGAACTGCTTATGACAAGCCGCGCAGAACTCGGGCGTCTTGAACATGCGCCGCGAGAGCGAATCGACGTGGTGGTCGGGGTAGGTGCGGATCAGATAGTCAGCGAGGAAGGTTGCGAACTTGTTGTCGCGTTGTTCCCAGACGTAGCGCTCGGGCTGCGACATGACGTAGTTCGCGTTGCCGGCGATGTCGGTCTTCTCGATCGCGTGGCAGGCGAGGCACGAGATGCCTTCTTGGTAGCCGTCGAGCCCGGTCAGGTTGTCGACGCCGATGTTCTTGGTCCCCGAGAACAGCGAGATCGGGTCGTGGCAGCCGCCGCAGTAGCGCGTGGAGACCGCGCCGTTCTGTTTCGCCATCACGGCTTGGATGGCTTGGAAGCCGACGTCCATCGATGCGTAGCGGTGCGCGCTCGGCAGCCACTCTTGGTAGATCTCCTCGTGGCAGCGTGAGGTGCCGCAGGTCGCTGAACCGGCGAGCGTCCGCGCATCGAGCGCGCCGCCCGTGGTCGTGCGCGCGAGGCTTGGCGAGAATTGCGTGCCGCCTTCATAAGGCTCTGCGTCGTAGTCTTCCGGGAAGACGTTGATCATCTCGACAGGTCGCAGCGCGAAGGTCAGCGCGCCGGTGACGACCATCAGCGCCGCGGCCGACAACGACATGACTCGCGTGTGGCCGACCAAGCTGCCGATCAGCTGCGGGTCGGCGTCCCGATTCATCGAGCGCGAGCGTGCCCAGAGCGACGCGAAGTGTGCGCCGAGGAACAACAGCACGCCCCAAGTCGTGAGGTTGTGCGTCGTGCGCCAGCCGTAGGTGATCTGCGTGCCGACGACGCCCTGCGCGGTCAACACGATGCCGGAGACGGAGCAGACCGCGAGCATCACCGCGGCCGCGTAGCCCGAGAATTTGATGTGCGTCAGCGGGTAGTCCCAGTAGGCCCGGATGTGGCGCGTCAGGTAACTGGCGGCGGGGGGGACGAACAGAAGGCCGACCACGCTGTGCAGCACGACGGCGTGCTGGTTGAAGACGCTGAAGGGCAGCAGGTCGATCGTCAGGCCGGTGACCAGCAGGAAGAGCGTGACGCCGGAGACGATCCGACCGGTCTTGTCGCGCCAGCCGCGGACGCGCAGCTCGCGCCACGCTTGGCTGGAGGCTTTGGGGGCGGGTGTGGACATCGTGCGAAGGCGGGGTGGTTCGGCCCGCCGGAGCGGGGTCCGCGGAGCGCGGTCGTGGCCTGTCCAGGCTATATGCAGATCGATAGATCGGCAATTGGTCTGAACGTCGTATCGGCTCTCAGGACTCCAAGAATGGCGATTCCGTTCCGAACCGGGGCGAGAGCGCGCCGGAGGGGCCGTCCAGGGGGGGCGGCGACCCGGCGCGCCGGCCCTCGCTCCGGACCTCGGCGACTCAGCCGGCCGTCTCCCGCCCGTGCGGCGCGGCGCGTGGGCGGGAGGTCGTGGCTAGCGGACGCCGAGCTTGATACGGCCGCCCCGTGTCGCCTGCTCCTCGGTCTCGACCGGGCGCGGGCGGGGGCGGCGCACTTCGAGGCGCTCGTCGAGCTTCGAGATGTCGGCGCCGCGCAGGGTTGCGACGATCAGGGCGAGTCGCGCTTCCGCGATCTCCATGGCCGCCTTGCGACCGCGCTTCTCGCGACGACGTTCGGCGCCCGGCTGGAGCAGTTCGAGCGTCTGGTCGAGCGAGACCTCGGTGCGACCGAGTTCCGCGTCGATCGCGCGCAGTCGTGCGATGGAAGCTTCCGCCTGCTCTTCCTGTCCGGTCAGCAGGCGTGCACGGGCATCGGCCGTGACCTCGTCGCGGATGCGGTAGAGCTCGGCCTTCTTCTGGCGCAGGCCTTGGGCCAGCTCGCGACAGTCTGCGGCGGACGGATTGGCGAGTTCGGTCGCGCGCTCGAGGTCGGCCGTCGTGAACTCGTGGACCAACACGATCACGCGCTGCTTGTCGTCGCGCAGACGGTGAATGGCTTCCTGCAGCTTCGGCAGCTCCCGGGGCAGCAAGTTCACGTCACCCGGCAAGTAGTCGATGCTGCCGATCTCGGGCAGCGGTTCGTCCGAGCCGCCGCCGAACAGGCCGGAGACTCCGCCCATGATGCCACCGGTGACTCCCCCGACGAGCGGGATGTTCTCGGTCAGCGCGCCGGCGGCGTCGGTGACGCCTTTCGTCAGACGCAACGGCGAGCGTGCGACGGCGAGCGTAATTTCCTTGGCGATGACGGTGGTCGCTACGCGCGTGATCTCGGCCGTGCTGATGCCCGAGGAGCTCATCTGGATCGTCGGCGGCGCGAGCACGACTTCGCCGTCGGAGTTGCGCAGCGCGAACAGTGCCGACTCGAGCGGCATCGAAATGCCGAGGAAGCGAGTGATCGGACCGTCGGAAGGTTCCGAGACGGAGATGTCGCGGAAGGTCGACTTGGTGTTGATCGCCATGCCGCGCTCACCGCGCAGTCGGACGCGCAGCGTGCTGTCCATCGAGCCGTTGCCGATCGTCACGCCACTGTCGGCGGCCGGTCCGCGCAGCGAGCGCAGCGCGAGTTCGCTCAGGCTTGCGTCGACCCACCCGTCGAGTTCGGGGTACACGCTGACTTGGGCGGAGAGCGTCGCTTCTTGGAACAGCGGCAAGGGTTCGAAGCCTTCACCCAGCTCGACGACGCCGGCTTCGACGTAGGTGCTGACGCGCACGGGCAGCTTCTCGGTGAGCATGCGTGTCGTGAAGCGCGAGACTTCCACGGACAAGCCGGTGAGCGGCAGGTGGAAGGGCGGGTCGTAGCTACTGTCTTGAAAGTCGAAGTCGACGCCGGACACGAGCAGCTCGTCGATGCGGATCTCGCCACGCGGAGCTTGCGGACCGCCGGCGACGGGAGGCGCGGGTTCGACGGGAGCCGTGGTCGAGTCGTCCATGGCAGGTGTCGCCGTCGACGGGAAGGCCGCTTGGAGTGAGGCGGGATCGATCACGAGGCCGAGGACGTGCACGCCGTTCGCGTCGCGAGCGAGGCGCGCGCGCGGTTCGACGATCTCGATGCGCTGGATCACAACCTCTTGTCGCGCGGTGTTGATGCGCGGCGCGTTCAGCTCGAGCGAATCGAGGCCGAGCAGGACCTCGCCGTCGGGTTCTGCGCGGAAGGCGAGGTCCGTGACGAGCAGGTCGACGCCGAAGCCGCGCTTGAACTCGAACTTCGTCAGGCCGCGGCGGCGCGCGTCGAGAGTGGCTTCGAAGGTGCCGTCGAACTGACCCGCAGGGAGTCCTGACGAGTCGATCGCATCAGCGAGTTGAGGAAGCAGTTCGATGACGCCGTGGCCGTCGAGGCCGCGCATCGAGAGCGTGCCCTTGATGCCGGGCTGCGGCGCGAAGGGTGAGAGTTCGAGATCGACGGCGAGCTCGTCGATCAGCGGACTGGCCGTCGCCGAGAGGCGCAGCTCGTAGGGTGCGAGTCCGCCGGGATCGTCCGACATCAACACCTGCGGCTGCGGCGTCGTGGCGCGCATCCCGATCTCGAGCGGAGCCGCGCCTTCCGCTTGGAGGTCGTCGGTCAAGATCAGGCGGTCGATGCCGACGTCGATCATCCCGAGCTGGATCTGCGGCAGGCGACTGTCGGCCGCGACCGGCCGGCGGGAGACTGTCCGAACTTCCGGTTCAGCGGAAGCTTCGGCGAGTGCTTCAGCGGGGTCGGCGGCGGGCTTCGCCGCAGGATCGATCACCATGCCGAGCACGTGCCAGCGCGACCGCAGATCGCGGTGGACGCGCAGCTCGACACCTGCAGTCGTGAACTCGGCGAGCTCGAATCGGCCCGCGGTGCTGTCGATGCGCGGCGCGTGGAGTCGTGCGGAGTCGATCGAGAATAAGGGTGTCTCGGCGTCTGCTTCGGTCAATTGCAGGGCTCTGCACTCGACGAGCAGCGAGCGTCCACCCGCTTCGACGGCGATCAGTTCGGCGTTCAGCTCGGTTTCGAAGTGGGCGTCGCCGGACTCCGGAGTGATGTTCGGAGGGAAGTACGCGGCGAGGCGCCGGAAGTCGAGGTGTTCGCCGACGACCTTGCCGCGCGCCTTGATGGCGCGCGGATCGAGCACGATGTTTCCGTCGACTTGCATCGATCGTTCATCGCCTTCGAAGATCCAGCCCAAGCTGAAGCCGGCGTCCGCGGCGCCCGGTCGCAGAGCGAGGCCGTCGACCGTCGCGTGACTCGTGATGACGATGTCCAGGGCGGGTTCGAGCGACTCGTCGCGCCACAGGAAGCGCGCGCCGTCGATGGCGAGGTGTCCGAGCTCGAAGCGCATGGCCAGCGAATCGAGCGCCGCGAAGGGATCGGAAGGCGTGCCGTCTTCGATGTGGACTTCGACCGTCGGCGCCGCTTTCGCCTGCGCGCCCTTCACCGGGGCCGGGTTGTCGGCCTGCGCCGGGATCTCGTCGACCGCAGCGGATTCCAGGATGCCTTCACTCGGCTTGTCGCCGAATCGCAAGCCGGCGACGAGCAGCGCGCCGTCGGGATCGCGCACGAGTCGCAGGACGGGGTCTTTGATCGTCAGTTCGCCGACCTTGACCTCTTCGGAGCTGACCGTGACTCGACCGAGCTTGAGTTCGGTGGCGGAGACGAAGGGAGCGCTCTCGGGGCCGAACTCGAAGTCGGCGGCGCGCGCATCGAGCGCGATTCCATCACTTGTGAACGCGAGCGAACCATCGAAGTCGGCGTGGGCCGCCGAGGTCGCGTCGACGACTTCGATGCCGGCCTGGTCCAGGTAAGGCTTCAGCGCGACGGGTGCGAGGCCTTTTCCGACGAGCTCGAGCTGCCAGTCGATGCCGAGCACGTTCGGCCGTGAGTTCAATGTTCCGTTCAGCTCGAGCGAGTCGATGAGTCCCGGTTCGCGCAAGAAGGCGGTCAGGCGCGCGTGTCCCACGGCTTCGTCGGAATCACCGCCGAACGCCAAGTCTTCGATCGACGCTCCGATGTCGTCGATGTGGAACTCGACGGTGGGCGTCATCGAAGCGTCGATGAAAGAGAACTTGGTGTCGTCGATCGCGAGGCGTCCGACTTCGATGCGCCACGGGGTCGCGGTCATACGCGGCTCGGGTGCGTCCCGGCCCGCGGGAGAGTCGACCGCGGGTGCCTGCGGTTGGGTCGGTACGCCGGTCTCGTCGGGCGTTCCACTGTCATGGATGATCACGTCCGCCGTCTGTGCGAGCGTGTTCACGCCGAGTGCGGACCACTCACCGCCGGCGAGTCGTTGCGCCGTGGCGCGCAGGCCCGCGAGTTGCGCTGCACCGAGCGTCACCCTCCGCGCATCCGTATCGACGACCAATCCGCGCACTCCCGCGTTCGAGATCGCGAACCAGGGCTCGGTGGAGTCGCCTTCCGCGAGTCGCACGTCGCTGACGCCGAAGTCGACCGACCAGTTTCCCGCGTCGAGCGGCGTGCCGCTGACGTTGAACGTTGCCGCGGCTCGTCCGTCGACCCACACGCTCTCGAGGCCGAGCGGTTCGAGGTAGGGGGTGAGCTTGGCGAGATCCGCGCCTCGCGCGTCGATCGAGGCTCGAAGCGAGGGGCCGGCAGCGAAAGGCGCGAGCGCGCCTTCGCAGTCGATCGTGCCGAGGAGGCCCTGCGCCAAGAGGCGCGCAGACCAAGCGGTCGACTGTTCGGCCGTGTTCGAGTCGAGCTGCGCGAGGTGGAACTGCTCCAGCTCGAGCGCGAAGTCTTGCGGCGGATCCTGCCCGTGATCGACGAAGTGCACTTCGCAGCTCGTGGCGTCGATACTGTCGACGCGCAGAGCGAACGGCAACATCTCGGTCAAGCTCGGGGGAGGGCCCGAAGCGGTCACCGAGTCGTCCACTTCCTCGGTCTCGTCTTGGGCGAGCGGCTCGGCGGACTCCGGCGGAGCTTCCGGCAGTCCGGCGAACGCGAAGCCGCCGGCGCCGAAGCGTCCCTGTTCGTCGAGCACCGCACGCACTCGCACGCCCGAGAGCGTCACGGGTTCGATGTGCAAGAGCGGGCCTTGTTCCATCGCGACCGCGGTTGTCCAGCTGTCGAGCGCGAGGGATTCTACGCCATCGACGCGCCACTGCGTCTCCGCAACGCTGAGCTTGAAGTGGTTTCTGCCGGAGTCGGTCGCGAGCGCGTCGACATCGAAGCGTGCGTCAGCGTCGATTCGTTCGGCCGTGGGCGTTACACCGACGAGCTCCAAGTAGCCGGCGAGCGGCCCCGGGCGCAGACCGCGCATCCGCAGCACGACCGAGGCATCGACCTCGGGGCCGCTGATTTCGGCGGTGGACTCGAGTTCGAAGACGTCGAGCACCTGCGGTCCGGCGGCGGCGATCAACAGCTTGGTCATGCGATCCTTGTCGCCGAGGTCGGTCAGTCGCACGAGCGCAGTGACCGTCGTGTCGAGCGGCGGATCGGCGAGCGCGTCGTCGAGGTGCAGGCGCAGATGTGTTCCGCGCAAAGCTTCGATCACGAAAGGCAAGTCGAAGGAGGCGGGGCCCGACTGTTCTTCCCGGCTCGCAACCGGCTCGTCGGCCGCGGTCTGAGCATTCTTGGTGAGGAACGGCTGGATGACGGGGGCGACGTTCCAGCGCGCGAATTCGTCGCGCGTGAGGTGCAGATCGAGGCCGTCGGATTCGACGCGGCGCACGATCAGGTTACCGCGGAACAGCTCGAGTACGGCGACGTCTACGCTGGCGTATTCGAGTTCCAAGATGGGCTCGTGTTCGTCGCCGGCTGTGTGCCACAGGCTCAGTCCGTACAGGCGAGCTTCGCCGGCGAGGACGTCGAACTCGATGGACTCGACGTCGCTCTCCAGGTTCAGCATGCCTGCCATGAAGCCCAGCGCCGGTGCCGCGCCGTAAGCCAGCGCGAGTCGTGCGATGACGGCGAGGACGGCCAGCCGAAGGAAGCGACGGCGCCACTTGCGCTTGCGCGGGGCGGGTTGATGGGGCTGCACTTCGTTCGACTTGCTCACGACTTGGCCTTCTTCTCGGCCTTGGCGGCTTCGCGCTTCCGGCGGTCTTTCGCGAGTGCTTCGCGGCGTGCATCCGCCTCGTCGAGCGGGTCGTAACCTTCCGGCGCAGCGCCTTGCGCCTCGAGCCAGTCGAAGGCACGAACGCGCGCCGCGACTTGCTGGTCTTCGAGGAAGATGCGGTTCTCTTCGGTGATGCGCTGCATGAACTGGGCCCGATTCTTCGAGACGGCGAGTGCGTCTTCGATGAGCACCGGAAACTGTCCGGCTTCGCCCGCGTGCTTCAGCAGCAGTCCGAAGTGGCTGGAGCTGATCTGTTCTTCGGAGAGCGCCGTGGTCAGGAACTTGAACGCGCCGCGCTCGAGGATCCAGCCGAGTCCGCCTTCGGATGTCATGCCGGTTTCGCTGTTCTCAGCGGCGGTCACGACCGTCTCGGCGTAGAGCTTCAGGTTCTCGTCCGAGACGATCAGCGCGAGGTCTTCTGCGAGCGGGGCGCCGGTCGTCGTGGTCAGGAAAACGAGCGTCTTGCGCTGCAGTCGATCGAGTCGCAGGTTGCGTAACGCGGCGGCGATCCGGCGTTCTTCGAGTTCAGTGTTCTCGAGGCGCCGAGCCGCTTCTTGCGCGAGTTCACGCTCGCGCACGAAGTCAGCCAGCATCGTGGAGACGAGCTCGGCATGCGCGGCGGCTCCTTGTTCTTCGGTCGGCGCCGAGCGCACATCGATCTGCATGGCGAATCCCGCGCCTTCGTCGCCGGGGAAGGGCGAGGGGATCAGAATCAGGATGGGGCCACCGTCGACGGTGGGCGGCGTCTTCAGGAGCAGGTACTCGCGTTGCAGTACGCGACTCTCGCGTGCGACGAGGTACGGGTCGAGATCGGCGCTGATCTGTTCCGTCGGGTGATCCGAGACCAGGTCTTCGGTCGGGTTCGCGAGCTGGTCGATCAGGACGCCGAAGTCGATCGCGTCGCCGAGGCCACGCGAGAATGAGAGCGACATGCGCCGCTGTGCCTTCGCATCGATGGCGAGCTCGAGCTCTTCGACGGACCGCACGGCGAAGACGGTCGACGTCCCTTGAATCAGCGCTCCTTCGAATTCGTGCAGCGGCAGGTGTCGACCGTTCGTCTGGGCGTCGAGTTGTTCCAGGATGGTCGGAGCGACGTCGACGGTGGCGTACTGCACGCGCGTCGTGAAGATCGGGCTCGGCAGGATCGCGGACTCGCCGCGCATCGTGCCGATCAAGCGCGCTTGGGTTCCGAGCGGCGGCAGATCGAACTGCGGCAGGCGTTCGTAGTAGGTCAGCTCGCCGCGCAGCGCGAAGGCCTGTGCAGGGTCGACGTCTTCTTGCAGGACGGTCAGTTGCGAAGGGCCCGACGGCACGCCGCCGACGAAGTGTCGGGCTCCGTACTCGAGCGCCGGTGCGACGACCGGCGGAGGTTCAGCGGCATCGCCGCCTGAACGACAGCCGGTGACCAAAACACAGACGAAGGAGACCGCGCAGGCGGCCTCCAGTACCCAGAATCTCCTCAACGCCCTGCTCCTCCGATGTCGAACTCGCGGTCCCGATCGGACTGCGAGGGCGAATATTCTAGCCTGGAACGGCCGCCGCGCTTTACGCGGACCTTCCAAGTCGAGGGCGGCGGCGGCCCGGCGTGCCGAGCGCGGGGCAGCGAGGCCGCCGGGAGCCGGTCAACGACTCGCGGGCTCGTCGTTTCGGCAGGCGCCGGAGGCTCAGCTCAGCGGCTTGATCTCGCCGTCCTCGAAGATCGTCAGGTGCACCTCATCCATGCCCTGATGATCCTTGGGTCCGAACTGCAGCGTGACGCCGCCGAGGTCGAACCTGCCGATCTCCTCGATCGTGCTCAGGAATCCTTCGCGCGTCGGGAGGCCCTCGATGCTCTCCAGGACCTGGCAGTAGAACTTGGCGGCCAGGTAGCCCTCGAGGGTGATGAAGCCGACGCGATCGGATGCGTTCTGTGCCTCGAGCGTGGCGTGATACTCCGCAATGACGGGGATGCTCGTGTCCCACGGGAAGGGGACGATCTGCGACACGATCACCACGTCGTGGTCGTTGCCGAGCGACTTGAACAGCGTGTTCGCGTCGACCGACGAGATGTTGCAGAAGACGGCGTTCTGCATCTGCATCGTGTGTTTCGCCGTGCGGATGAAGTTCGCGCAAGCCGGCGATGCACCGACCATCACGACGGCTTCCGGAGAGGCCGCGACGCTCCAGCGCTCTCTCGATCGCTTGCAGGCCGGCCTTACCGTAGCCGTCGTTCAGCGTCAGCAGCTCGATTTTGCGCCCGTTGATTCCGCCGCGCTGGTTCCGGCTTCGGAAGTAGTAGTTCAGGCCGTCGCGCATGTCGCGACCCGGATCCTCGTTGTGACCTCTCAGCGTCGCGCACCGGCCGAGCAAGATGCGCTGGTCCGTCACGCCGGTGGCGTCGCCTCGTGAACCCGAAAGTGCGAGGGGGGTGAGCAGCAAAGCGAGCGCGAGCGTGCGGAGGAGCGAGGGGGGCATGAGTGGACGGAGGGCCGAGGCCTTCCCGTGGGGCTGAGGACGGGCGGGGAACCGGTGCTTCCTTCGGAGTCCGGCGGGGGGGTGCCTCGAGCCGACTCGTTCGCTCCTGAAGATCGGCGCGGGGGCCTGTCGCGGAGAGCGCCAGGGACGCGGTCCCCGCCCACGCGTGGACACGAAGAACGTCCTCCCGGCGGACCGAGAGGACGTCGCGTTCGTAGCTCGCCGGGGCGCTGATTCAGCAGCTCAGCGTCTGATGCCGCCGGCTCGCACCCCTGAGGGGACGCCCGCACCAGTGCCGAGGTACCAACCACCCCAACCGTTGCCCCAGCCGTGGCCGATGCCGCTGTCCGCAGCGGCGTTCTCGATGCGGATCTTCATCGAGCGGGCTTCGGCCCTGGACGGATCGAGCACCAGTGCCCTATTGACTTCGTTGAGGGCGTTGTTGAACGAACTCTTGACCATCGCGATGCCGGCCAGGTTGAGGTTCGCCGTGACCATCACATCGATGAACTGAGCATCGAGGCTGCCCGCGGCTTCCTTGAAGCCCGTCATGTCTTGGTTCCGCTTGACCGAGCGCTCGACCATCTTGCGACCGCGCTCGCCCTCGTCGACGGACTTCTTGAAGTGCTTGGTCGCGCGCGACGAGCCGGCCGAGGCGAGCATGCCCTTGCGGTTCTCATCCACGGCGCGGTGGTAGCGCTTGCGGGCGGGAGCGAGTTCCTTCTCGACCGCGCTCGCGTCGGCGCGGGGCGCACGTTCGTCGTTGACTCGCTGGGATTCGGCCTGCGCCGCGAGCTCGCTCATGATCACGCGGGCGGCATCCGCGGCCGGTTCGTTGGGGAGCTCGTTGATGATGCGCGAGAGTTGTTTCTCGGCTTCCTTGGTGTCGCCCTTCTGGAGCGCGGTACGCGCACGAGCGAGCAAGTCGTCGCTGGCGATCACACGCAGCTTCTCGATCTCGACTTCGATCTTCGGACGCAGGTCCGGATCGACGGTGAGCGCTTCGACGTAGTGGCGCTTCGAGTAGGCGTACAGCCCGTGGTCGCGCGTGTAGTTGCCCAATTCCATCAGGCCTCCGCCGTCGTCCTTCGAGACTCGGGCCTTCATCAGGCGATAAATCGAGCGCGGCGCGAGTTCGTCGTAGGTCAGCGTCTGCTCCGCGCCGTTCGACAGCTCGAGTGTGATCGAGAGACGGTCGTCCGAGCGCAAGATACCGCGCACGATGCCGCCCGACTGCAGGGTCAATGCTTGCGGGCGACCGAGTTCGCGCGACGCAGCGGCGCCGCCGTAACTGACCGCCGTGGTCCTCGCGCCGGTGGCTACCAACGGGCCGCACGCGCAGAGATCGTTCGCGGGATTGCCGACTCCCTCGGCGCACGCGGTGAAGTGGCAGCCGTAGAGGTCGCCGTTCGGTTCACCGCAGATGCAGGCCGGCGTTGCGGAGTCGACTTGCGCGCCGCTCTGTCCCTTGGACGATTCTTGTGACTTGCAGCTCGATGCGCCCAGGACAAGGGCGAGAGCGAGAACGGAAGCAGTGCGTTTCATGATCATGATCCTTGGGTTTCGACTCCGAGCGCTCTGCCGCCCGGGCTCGGCGACGATAACGGCTGCTCGACTGGCGGGCGAGTTTCAACTGTGCTACAGCCTGCGGCGTGACACGCACCTCGCTCGACCTGGTACGAAGTGGAATGCCTCGTACAGCACCGGGATCACCGCATGGTTCTCATCAAGTCTATCGCACCGCTGCTTTTCGTCCTGACCACCGCTTGTGCGAATACCGCACGCTTCCAGGTTCAGTCCGGAGGTGAGCCGCCCAAGCTCGAGAATGTCTTCCAGCGTGTGCACACGTCGGTGGTGACGATCCGCACGGTCGGCAAGTCGACGGAGATGGACTCCTTCGGTCGGCTGGCGTCCGCCTCCGGCATCGGTTCGGGCGTGTTGATCTCCGATGATGGTCGCATCCTCACGGCGTCACACGTGATTCAGACCGCCGACGAGATCCAGGTGGAGTTTCCCGACGGGACGACCCTGCCGGCGCGCGTGCTCTCGTCGATCCCTTCCGCCGACGTCGCGATGATCCGGCTGGAGAAGCCGCTGCCGAAGCGCGCGACGGTCGCGAAGCTCGGCGACTCCGATACGGTGCGCGTCGGTTCGGAGGTCTTTGTCGTCGGCGCTCCGCTCGGCATCTCGCACACCTTGACGGTGGGCTACGTCTCCGCGCGTCGCGCCGTGCGACTGTCACCCGGCCACCCCCAAGACGTGGAGCTCTTCCAGACCGATGCAGCGATCAATCCCGGCAACTCCGGCGGTCCGATGTTCAACCTGCGGGGAGAAGTGATCGGCATCGTCAGCCACATCGTCTCGAAGTCGGGCGGAAACGCCGGCCTGGGCTTCGCGGTCACATCGAACGTTGCGCGCGAGTTGATGCTGAAACGCAACGCGTTCTGGTCGGGGCTCGACGACGTCATGGTTGCGGGCGAACTGGCGGCGGCCTTGAACGTCCCGGACGGGCGCACCGGCATGCTGGTGCAGCGCGTCGCCAAAGGGTCGCCTTCGGAGAAGCTCGGCCTGCTGGGCGGCTCGATTCCCGTCCAGATCGCGGGCCAGCAGATCTTGATCGGTGGCGACATCGTGCTCGGCGCGCTCGGTTTGTCGGTCTCTGACCCAACTTTCGAGCACGACTTCATGGTTGCACTGGAGAAGCGCAGGCCCGAGGACACGCTGAATGTCGAGGTGCTGCGCGCGGGTCGGCTGATCAAGCTCGAGAAGCGCTTTGCTGAGCTGTCCCGCTAAGCACTTCTGCGCAGGCGAAGGGCTACTAGCTACGTCCTACGCCCCATGTCGCGGCCAAGGCAGCCGCTCTAGCCTGCACGCATGTCAGGATCGCCGAGTTGCACGCTACGGTGCGTTTCGATCGCTCTTGCCTCCGGATTGACGAGTCAACCGGCGATGACGCTCGGCGGCGATGAAGGGGATGGCCGACAGCCCTCCTACTTCGACACTCTGAGCCTCGATGCAGTTCGGCGGCTCCCGTCGCCGGACCAAGCGACGCAAGACTTGCCGGTGCGCGGGTTGTTCACGACACGCTGGCGGACGCGTTGGGCCGACGGCGACTCGCGCAGCGACCTCTCCGCCTACCTGGGGCTGGATGTTGGTGCGGCCGGTGCGACGCCGTTCTCCTTTCACGCGCGCCTTGGGGGAGCATGGGATACCAGCGGCAGCTCGGACCCGAGTTCGTTCGACGGGATCCTGCAGAGCTACGACTCCAACTCTTGGACTCGAGTCTACGACCTCTACGTCGACGTCCACGCTGTCACGGCTCTGAGCGTTCTGCGCGTCGGGAGACAAGCGGATATCGAGACTCCCGAACTGGCCGTCTACGACGGACTCCGAGTCGCCACGGCGGAACAAGGCGCGTTGGACTGCTCTGTCGGTGTTTACGGCGGCCGCGCGGTTCGGTACTACGACTCCTTCGGCGACGGCGATGCGCTGTATGGGGGCTTCATCTCTCTGCGCCCTTGGGAAGACGCTCGTGCACGCCTCGACTGGATGCACTCGGAGGATGAGACGACCTTCGGTGGCGTGCGCGACGATCTGATCGGACTCGAATTCTGGCAACGGGTGGACGAGTTCCTGCGCTTCGGCTGTTACTACTCGATATTGGATGGGCGTGATCGAGACTTGCGCTTCGACGCGGACTGGGCGCTGCCCGAGGCCGATGCGCAGCTGAGAGCGCGCTACTACCAGCTGCTGCAGTCGCAAGAGTTCCGGTCGACCGAGTTCGATCCGTTCTCGGACGTACTGGGGGTCTGGGACCCCTTCCAGCGCCTCAACCTCGACGCTTCAAAGCGCTTCGACGCGGACTGGAGTCTGCGCGGAGGCCTTGACTTGCGCCGTGTGAACAGCTCGGCGGACCTCGGTGAGTTCAACCGCGACTTCGATCGCTTCTTTCTCGGCTGCGTGCTCGAGGAGACGCCGGAACAGCCGTACACGGCGGGCTTGACCGCCGACTACTGGCAGGGGTCGGGGCGCGACATCTGGACCTGGGGGATCGACGCCGGTCGGCGAATTGGTGTCGACACGCGCGGGACGATCGGCAGTTACTACTCGCTGTGGAAGTCCGATCTCGAACTCGGAACTGAACGCGAAGATGTCCGCACGTACTTCGCGCGCCTGGAGTACGACGTGAGCGAAGACCTGCGCCTGGAAGGGAGATACGAGCTGGAGGACTCGTCGCTCCTCGACTTTCACATCCTCAGGTTGAAAGCGACATGGAGCTTCTAGTGACCCGACGCAGCTTGGCCGATCGATTGCGCTACTACGGGCTCGTCACCTGGGTCTCCCTCATGATGACGATGCTGGGCTGTTCGATCGTCGGCAGTTCATGGACCGCCGACGACAAGCCGTCGTTCAACCATCGCGCGCACATCGCGCAGGGCTTGACGTGTCTCTTCTGCCACAAGATCGCGCCCGCCGGCGGGCCGCCGATGATGCCGGAGAAGGACCTCTGCCTGGTGTGCCACGCCGAGAGTCCGCAGCAAGCGGAAGTCGAGTCGTTCTTCACGAACTACGACCTACGGCGCGACGACCTGAGCTTCAGCTCCGAGGTCAAGTTCAGTCATCCGGTGCACGAGGAGTCCATCAAGGACTGCGGTACGTGTCACCAAGGGATCCGCACGAGCGAGAGGTCGGGTCTTCAGCTTCGACAGGGCATGGACGGCTGTGTCGCCTGCCATGAGTCACTCAACCTGCCCAGCGACTGTTCCAGCTGTCACGCCGAGATCGATCGCGACTGGAAACCGGACAACCACGCGCAGCTCTGGACCAAGCGTCACGGGCAGATCGCGCGCGAGCGCAGCGGTCGGGCGCTGGAGAACTGCGCACTATGTCATACCGAGGATACGTGCATCGACTGTCATGCCGTGGAGCAGCCCGGTTCGCATACTGAGTTCTTCAGAATGCGAGGCCACGGCCTGACGGCGTCGATGGACCGACAGAACTGCGCTGCATGCCACCGCTCCGACTTCTGCAACCGGTGTCACCTCGAGACACAGCCGCTGTCGCACTTCACCAACCCGAACTTCGGGAGCCCGCGCAACGATCACTGCCTCTCCTGTCACTACCCCTTGCGTTCCGAGAACTGCTCCGTCTGTCATCTCGGAACTCCCAGCCATTCGATCGCTCCTCCTAAACCAATTTGGCACAGCCCAGCCATGGACTGTCGATCCTGCCACGAGGCGGGGATCAGACTGGACCACGCCGATGGCGGCCAGGACTGCAACCTTTGCCATCACTGATCGAAGGACACCTTCAGATGAACACTCATCCAGCTTCGAAGTCTCTAGTCCGTCCGACGCGAACGCTGTCGGTCATCGCTGTCGCAAGTCTCGTCTTCATCGCCTGCAAGGGTGATCAGGGGGATCCTGGAGCGCAGGGTCCTGCAGGCCCTGGATCGGATTCCGAAACCCGGACTGAGCTCGCGCGCGCCGAAGCAACCCCCGGGATCAACGTCTCGATCACCGGGCTGAGTGGCGCGAGCGGCGCCGGGGGTAAGTTCGCGGTCGGAGACACGATCACCGTCGCCTTCACGGTCGAGAAGAGCGACGGGACGGATTGGGATCTCTCTGAGCTTGGATCGTCCGCGATCTTGGTTTCGGGTCCGACCTTCAACTACAACCCGATCATCGATCGACTCGGCGACCTGCACACGGCTTCGGTTCAACAGGCCGATGGCTCCTACCGCTACACCTTCCCGACCGCCATTCCCGCGGTCTATCTCCCGCCGGCGAATGACACGCCGTCCTTCGGAGTGGACGATGGCGAGCTGCAGGGCTTGCCGCTGCTCGACGGCACCTACACGGTGGGCATGTACACCTCGTGGAACTACACCGTCGAAGGAACGGGATTCCGCGACGCCGGTGATGCAACCTTCGACTTCTTGCTCGGCGCCAGCGCGACGAGCTTGGTTCCTCGCGAGTTGGTCAAGCGCGAGAACTGCAACCAGTGCCATAGTGACTTGCAGTTCCATGGTGGGCTCCGTCGGGCGACTACGCTCTGCTTGCTCTGCCACACGGCCGGTGCGGAAGACAGGAATGTCGCCAGCGTCGCCGGCGGAACGCCAGGGGAGACCATCGAGTTCGGAGTGATGGTCCACAAGATCCACAACGGTGGACACTTGCCTCGCGTTCTAGGCGTCACGACGGATGCGAGTGGTGCTCGCGACTACGCGGCCACTCCTCGCCCGTACCAACTCGTAGGATTCGGCAACAACCTGCATGACTACTCAGAGATCGAGTTGCCGGTTTGGCCGAACATGAGCAGTCCGATGCCTCGCGACTCCGGCTACGCAGCGCTCGGCTCGACCGAGCGTGGTCTGGAAGATCAGATGAGACGGGGCGTGACGAACTGTGCGACCTGTCACGGCGACCCGGACAACGCCGGGCCCATCAGCGCTCCCGTCGACGGCGACCTGATCTACACCCAGCTAAAGCGGAAGACTTGCGGATCGTGTCACGATGATTGGGTTCCGACCAACCCGTACACGGCGAACACGCAGACGATGCCCCCACAGCTCAACGATTCGGCATGCACTTTGTGCCACGCCGAGACGGGCAACAACCTGGCCGTCCGCGATGCGCACTTGCATCCGCTGAAGGACGCTGGCTTCGCGACCGGTTTGAACCTCGCCGTCGCGGATGTGGCCGAGGGCGGAGTCAACGATGGCGACGGCACGATCGATCCCGGTGAGAAAGTGGTCGTGACCTTCACGCTCACGGACGACATGGGATCCGACGTTTCCGTCTCGACCTTGAACGCCTTCGATGTGGGCTTCTCGGGTCCGAACGAGAACATGAACCTGCTGCTCTACAGCGGCTTCCCGAGCGCGGCACTCTCGGATCCGCAACCGTACGTCTCGGCACTGCCGCAGCGTCGGTATGCCGAGTACCTCGGCACGGCGACGGGTGCTGCTGACTCGTTCGGGTCGAACTTCACGCCGCATTGGAACGTGTCCGGGGGCCTGACTGAAGTCTACGAGCGGGGTGTCGTCGCCGGCGGCAGCAGCACGCTCGCTGCGGCGACGGGTCCGGCCTTCAACTACATCGATGTGGCGGACGCCACGGGATTCGATCGCGATGATTGGATCGTCATCGAAGACGGCTCGGCGCGTCGTGAGTTCTTGAGGATCCAGTGGGTGGATGGAACGCGACTGTGGTTCTCATCCCCATACTCGGCGGCCTATGCGCCTGGTCCCCAGACCACGCACGACGTCGGTGACTCGGTCATTGAAGTTTCCCTGACGCAGCTCACCGAAGGCGTGGAGTACACGCTGGTCGAGGCGACGGGAGTCGTCGACGAGTCGGGAGGGTTCACCACGGGCGCGGACATCGTCGTGAGCTACACGGCCGACTTCGTCATGCCGGCGAACTATAGTCTCGCCGTGAACCAAGGCACGGACTTGGGTGAAGCTGCCGGCTCGTGGGTCGACCTGCCGATCGAGAGCGGCACCTACAGCCTGACGCTCTGGGGCTCGATTCCTCGCACCCTGAGCCTGTTCGGTGAGTCGAACTCCTACCGCGAAGTCTCACCAGGATTCCTGACGGACGTGCTGGTGGGGGATGAGACTGTGGCCGATCCCTACGACAAGATCTCGAGCGCGGACAACTGTTACGCCTGCCATGCGGACATCGATTTCCACGGGGGGAGGCGGCGTGGATATGAGACGTGCGTGATCTGTCACGGAACGGCCGGCAGCGGTGACCGCCCGCGGTACGTCGCAGCAAACGCGCCGGCGACCGACGGAGTCACGATCAACTTCCGCAGCATGCTGCACAAGATCCACCACGGAGCGGAACTCGCGAATGCTTCGACGTACGAAGTGATCGGCTTCGGTACCGGCTACCCCGACAACTTCTCGCCGCACTCCTACGAGGACGTCACCTTCCCGGCCTTCCCGGCGGGTACGCAGGCGTGCGCGACGTGCCACGGCGACGGCAACACGGCCTGGATCTCTCCTGATGCCCGCATGCACAGCGGCGGCCAGGTGACGCCGACCTTGGCTTGGACCACGGCTTGCGGAAGCTGCCACGACTCCGGTTCGGAGCTGGCACACATGGACGCGCAGACCGGTTCCTCCGGCGTCGAGTCCTGTTCCGTGTGTCACGATCCCGGCAAGTTCGCGGCGGTGGAAGTCGTCCACACGCCCCGCTAGCGATCGGTGAATCGATGGATGGCGGACGTTCTTGGTTGGGGGCCCTCGCCCTCGCCCTTGCAACGTCCGCCGTCGTTCTGGTCTGGTACTCCGGGTCGAGCAGCAAGGATGATGGTCTGCTCGGTCCGGAGTCGACTCAGCCCCGACCGTTGCATTCGGCGAGCACCTCACGGCACGTCGCCTTCGAGTCACTCGCCGAGAGCCGTTCCTCGCTCGAGACTCGAGCCGCCGGAAGGGTTGGGCACGGCGACGACGAAGACGAACGGCGTTCCGGCGGGTTGGATCGAGAGCCCGAGACAGAGGCAGAGTATCTGGCCGGACTCGAAGCTCTCGTCCACAGCGACCCCGAGCGGTTCGATGCGCTCCTCGCTGAGCGTGTCGGCGACGAGACTCTTCCGGTAGCGGAACGCGTCGCCATCGCGCGGGTCGCCTGGCAGGCACGTCGGCCCGGCTGGGAGTCGGCGTATCGCGCCGGCCTTGCCACGAGCGACTCGGGCGACGTTCGATTCAGTCGAGCCGTCCAGAACTGGCTCTCGAGGGACGCCGCGGCACACGTCGAAGCGCGGGAGTTCCTCCGCGCAAGCCTCTGGGGCCCCTCACCAAGTGTCGCGACGAGCCGCGGTCGTCGTGCACTCGCGGGCAGTCTCGCGTCCGCAGTGTCGGACGCCGAGTGGGTCTCGCTCGAGGCGCGACTCCACGGCGAAGCGGACGCCGAGGTCGTGCTCAGCGCTCTGATCGGCCGCGGGAGAAGAGAATCCCCCGAGGAGGCTGCTCTGCTCTTCGAGCGCTTCGGGCTCGATGCCCCGTCCGATCTGCACGCGAGCGAGGGGGATTGAAGTCTACGAATCGGCGCTCAGTCGGCTCGTGCGCCGCGCAAAGCGGCGAGCAAGTCGTCGTTGCGGAACGGTTTCTCGAGCAAGATCCAGTCCTCGCCGAAACAGCGCTCCAGCTCGCGGCGGCTTCCTGAAGCACCCGAGGTGAACACCGCAGGGGTGGTCAAGCCCCCTTCGCGCCAGCGCCTGACCAGCTCGGGACCGCTCGTGCCGGGCATCAGCACGTCGGTCACGATCAACGCGAATCCGGCGCGTTCGGCTGCCGGAATGCTGAGCGCTTCGTCGGCGTTCGACACGGCGTGGACTTCGTAGCCGAAGGATCGCAGCAGTCGCGCCATGTAGTGGCGCAGCACGTCGTGGTCGTCGACCAGTAAGACGGACTTGCCCGCGCCTTGGCCTTCGACTTCCTCGCGCGCTTCGGTCAGCGTGCGCGGCCGACCTTGGGCGTGTTCCAGGTACGCGTGCAGCGCGGGGCCGCCGGCCGGCGAGCTCTCGTTGATCAAGCGACCGCCGGAGCGCTCGATGACACTGCGTGCGACGGCGAGGCCGGGCCCGCCGACTTCGACCGCTGACGAGAGCGGATGGCTGCCGCCGACCGTGAGCTTGACGAGCGCGTGCTCTTCATCCTCAGCGGCGCTGACATTGATCTGCGCGTCGACTGGAAGCGCGCCGCGAACGGAGAGCACCATCCCGATCAGTGCTTGCTCGAGCTGCCGCGGGTCGGCGTGCACGCGCGGCGTCTCCGGTTCGATCTCGAGCGTCAAGTGCGTCGAGGGATCGAGCAGCCGTCGCAACATGCCGACGGAGCGGCGCATCAGCGGCATCAGTTCGACCGGCTGGAGTTCCGGGTCGCGTTCGTACGAGAGCGCGGCGAGTTGTTGCCCCAGCGCGGCAGCACTGCGCGCCGCAGCGTGAATCTCTTCGAGGTGCGGAGTAGGATCGCCGTGACGCGCCTGTTGCATCGCGATTTCGGCGCTGCCGAGCATCACGGTGAGCAGGTTGTGGTAGTCGTGCGCGATGCCGCGGACGAGCAAGCCGGCAGTCTGCAAGCGCTGCGATTCCAAGCCGTCGGGGCTCTCACCGCTCATCGGAATCCGCCCGATCAGTCGAAGGATGCGGCCATCTTGGACGATGCGCTGCACGGCGCCGTCCGCCTCGAGCGCGGCGTGCATCCGGCCGGCGCCTTCGCCGCCTCCGTACATCGTCGGCAGATCCGAGAGCGCGAGGTCCTTCGGTGTGAGCGCTTCGAAGCCGAAGAGTCGCTGCATGGCGGCGTTGGCGAACTCGAAGTGACCGGATTCCAGGCAGTGCGCGAGCAGATCGTTCGGCGTGCACTGCTCGTCAGGCGCCGGGTCGAGGACGATGCAGAACAGTGCCTCGGAGGCCTGATTCAGCAGCGTCGATAGCTGTTCCGCGGTCGGCTGGTTGGGCGGGGGATTGGTCATCGCTCGAGCGGAAGATCGGGTGCGACCGCTGTCGTCCATGTTCGACGCCCCGGCGCGGCACGGCAAGCTCGAAGGCGAAGGTTCCTCTCGCAGAAGGGGTGGTCACGCCTGGATCGGAATTTCGCATCCGCCGCGGCTGGATTGCTCGTACAACCGCTGATTCCATTCCGCCACGAAGCCATGCTGAAACTGACTCTCGCCTGCCTCCTGCTGCTCACGGCCTGCAGCTCTTCCAACGGTCCCGACACCCAAGCTCACCAGACGATGACTGATCCGCAGCCGGAGGGACCCGCGAGTCCCGAGCGTGAACTGGAAACGGCGACCTTCGGAGCCGGATGTTTCTGGTGCGTCGAGGCGGTCCTCGAACAGCTCGACGGCGTCGAATCGGCGACCTCGGGCTACATGGGCGGCCACGTTGAGAATCCGACCTACAAGCAGATCTGCGGCGGCGACACGGGACACGCCGAAGTCACGCAGGTGAAGTTCGATCCCAGCGTGATCTCGTACGAGATGCTGCTCGCCTGGTTCTGGAAGCTACACGATCCGACGACGCTGAACCGTCAAGGCAACGACGTCGGCACGCAGTACCGTTCCGCGATCTTCTTCCACAACGCCGAGCAGGAACGCATCGCGCGCGCGTCGCTCGCCGCCGAAGAAGCCTCGCTGAAGCATCCCGGCCCGATCGTGACTGAGATCACCGCCGCGTCGATCTACTACCAGGCCGAGGACTACCACCAGGACTACTACCGCGGCAACAAGTCGCAGGGCTACTGCCGTTACGTGATCGCGCCGAAGCTCGAGAAGCTCGGACTCGAAGACTGACCGGCGTGGTCAGTGCACGAGCCCGCCGCCGATGAACTCGCGAAGCAGCGAGGTGGCGGGCACATCATCCGGCTGCACGGCGACGTATAGGTCGAGCAGCTGCAGCAGACGGTAGGCGGAAGGGTACGAAGGGTGTTCCTTGGGCACTTCGAGCAGGCAACGTTCGGCGTGCACCTTCAAGACGGCGGGTTCATAGACCAGCGACGTATCGAACACCGCGTCGGCCAAGTCTTGGAACGGGAAGATGTGCAGGCGTTCGCCGCGGCGCACCGAGCGCCAGCGCTCGATCGTGTCAGCGGCGGTCAGCCCGCGGTGTGCGCGGTCGCGGATGATGCGCCGCAAGAGTCGCAGGTCCGACGCCGGTAGGTGTGTCAGGTCGTCGACCGGAAGAGACGTCATCGGCGCGACGAAGATGCGGAAGATCTCCGACTCGGGCAGCGACTCGAGCAGGCGCGGATTCAGCGCGTGGAGGCCTTCCAGGATCACGACGTCGTTCTCGCCCAGCTTCAAGTGCTGTCCGCCGTGCGGATCACTGCGTCCCGTCAGGAAGTCGAAGGATGCCGTCGCCACTTCTTCGCCCGCGAGCAGCTTGCCGATCTGCTCCTGGAAGAGGTCGACGCGCAGGGCGTCGATCGACTCGAAGTCGAGCTCGCCGTGGTCATCGCGCGGCGTGTCCTCGCGATTGACGAAGTAGTCGTCGAGCGAGATGCCGACCGGCGTGACGCCGGCGACGCGCAGCTGAATCTCGAGGCGGTACTTCGAAGTGGTCTTCCCGGAGGAGCTCGGTCCGGCGAGGCAAATCACGCGCGCGGGGCGGGAGTTTCCGGTGATCTGGTCCGCGATCGCGAGGATCTGTTTCTCGTGTGCACCTTCCGCGACCCGGATGAGTTCGCCGATGGTTCCGCTGATGCAGTGGCGATTCAGGTCGGCGAGGCTGCCGAGTCCGAACGGCTTCATCCACTTGCGCGGCGCTGCGGTGATGCGCGCGACGTGGTCGGCGATCGAGAGCGCCAACGCTTGCCAGCGCTCTTCTTCGGTGGCGGATCCGCCTTCTTCGACCGGTTCGCGCCCGACCGGCGGCGGCAGCAAGAGGAAGCCGTCGGAGTGCGCGTGTAGGATCGCGCCGCCGAACGGACGGCTGTCAGGGAGCATCGCGCCGACGCTGAACGCGATTCGTTCTCCGTAGGTGACGAGCGGGACGGCGCGTTGCCTGAAGTGGTCGAGCAGGCTGGCGGCTTGCGTCCAGCCTTCGGCCAGGAAGTACTTGCGAGCGTCGGGAACGCTCCACCACTCCTCGCGCAGGGCGACGCCTTCACGCACCAGTTCGTCGAGCTGTTCGGAGACTTCGCGTGCGAAGACGTCCAAGTCGTCCACGCCGTCGACGCGCAGCAACTGGCCAAATCCGACGGAGGGTCCACAGCGCACACGCGAGGTCGGGCGCGCTCGATGCGCGGCTTCGATCGTGAGCAGGATCAGGCTGCGCCGGTAGATACGGCGCCCTTCGGTCGTGGCCGTGGTCACCGGCGAGAGCGTGCAGTTCGAGTTGATGCGCGTGGTCAGCGGGGCGACGTGACGGTCGATGGTCGCGGCGACGACGAGGGCGTCGTCGACTTCGATCGGAAGCAGAGCGCCGGCGGTGACTCCCGTGGCGGCAGTGCGCGTGACGTCGCCGATGGTGACGTTGATCGCCTCGCTGCGCGGCAGATCCGGTTGCGGGAAGAGCAGTGCTTCGAGCGCGGTCGGACGCGCTTCCAGGAGCTCGCGGAACTCACGAATGAAGTGTTGAGCGAGCATGCGCTCGAAGCGCAGCGCGACCGCGGGTTCGCGTTCACCGAACCTGAGCATCTCGGAGAGCGGGAACTGCACCACGCGGCAGGTGCCTTGCGCGACCGCTTCGAAGAGCGGTGCGCGCGCCGGTGCGATCGACGCCATCGCGTCGAAGAGGTCGCCGGGTCCGACCTGAGCGAAGGCGACGCCGTTGTGCAGGAGCAGCAGTTCTCCGCTGAGCACGAAGCGCGCCCCCGGCGCCGACCCTTCGTAGACCGACTGGCCTTCTTCGTGCTGGAAGAGCCGCGCCAGCGGCAACAGCCGCTGCAGGTCGCCGTTCTCGACGCCGTTCGCTTCCAGCATGCGCCCGATCTCGTCGCGCAGTTCGTCCGTGATCTCGAGTTGAACCATGCTCTCACTCAGTCTTGCGAAACGGAGTTCCGCGCGTCGATCACGGCCGGAGCAGTCCGGCCGTCTTGGTCAGAAGACGATAGCTCATACGTGCCGGCTTCCGTCGCGGGTCGGAGAACGCCGTCGCGCGATAGCGGCCGAAGCGGTGCAGCCAGTAGTCGACGACGGCGTCTTCCAGCGCGTCTTCCAAGCTGTACGCGGGGCGATCCGCGGCGAGCGCTTCGAGGAGGCGCAGGAAACCGACGCGCTTCATGCCGTCCATCCAGCGGAACAGACCGTCTCCGCCGGCAGGGGTGCCGACCACCTCGCGCTCGGCTTGTGCGAGTACGTGATCCGCGTCGTCCAGGCGGAAGCCGAGGAGCTCGTCGTCGGTACCGAGCGCGGCGAGGCGTCGGTGCGCGCGCCCCGGATCGTGGTCCGCGATCAGTCGGCCCGGGCCTGCGATCGTCAACCGACCGACGCTGTAGTCGCGCGGTTCGCGCGTCGTGAAGTGCGAGCCGCCGGCGAAGCGCACGGTCCGACCAGCGGTGCGCGAGCGCGCGGTCTCCACGCGATCGCGACCGAGCACGGCGCGCGCCATCGCGAAGCCGTGGTAGGCGTAGGCGCTCTGTTCGAAGTGAGCGTGCGTGAAGCATTCTCCGGTCGCGAGCAGCGGATCCCAGCACGGCAGCGTGTAGCAGTCTTCCGAGACCCACACGCGGCGGAACGCGTCGAGGCGGTCCAGGTGTCCGAGGTGCTTGAAGAGCATCACGGGCGTCTCGATCAACAACTCGCAGCTCGCGGGAACCAGCGGGCCGAGTTGCTGCAGCACCGCAGGAACCGCGTGCTTCGCGACGACCAGGTAGATCAAGTCGAGGCCTTCGAGCCGCGCGGCGGTCAGCGTGTCGAGTGCGATCACCTCGCGCGTCTCAGCGCCGTCGGGGAGCGGCTTCGCCTTGCGCGATGCGATGCCGGCCAGTTCCCACGACTCGCTGGCGCGCAGCGCCGGCAGCGCCGTCTCGCGCACGCGCTTACCGGAGCCGACGATGAAGATGCGGCGCCTCAAGCCGATGCCTCCGCGGCGAGCTCACGCTGCAAGTGCGCCGCGAGTCGGATCGAGAGCGCGACGATCGTGAAGGTCGGGTTCGCGCAGCCGCTGGTGGGGAAGACCGAGGCACCGGCGCAGTAGAGGTTGGACGTTCCGTGCACGCGCAGGTCGCGATCGACGACGGACGTCTCTGGGCGGTCACCCATGCGCGTCGCGCCGAGGTGGTGCGAGGCGTCTTGGTCGATCGGCCAAGGGTTCGCTTGGTCGAGGTCGGACTGCAGGTTGCCGATACCCGACGCGCTCAGCTCTTCAGCGAGCGCCGCGTGCAGCTCGATGAGCGAGCGACGGTCGAGATCCGTCGGCGCGTGTTGCACGAGGGGCAGCCGGCGGCCATGCGCGTCGACTTCGCTGGACAAGCTGACGCGGTGCTCGGGATCCGGCTGCATCTCCATGAAGTTGCGCAGCCGTACGCGGCGCACCGGCGTCTTCGCGCGCGAGGCGACGCGGTGGTAGATGTACGCGCCGACCGCAGGCGCGTCGCGCACGATCCACCAGCAGAGCTGCAGCCAGCCGCCGATCCCCTTGCGCGCGTTCTGCAAGTCGGAGTCGTCGCCGGTCTCCGAGTAGTCGCGCAGGTGCACGACTTCGTCCTTGTGGCGACGCTTCCAGAAGCGCAGCAGTACGGCGGAGCGTTTGACGAGCAGCACAAAGGCTTCGACGCCTTCGCTATCCGACCATGGGAAGAGCGGTTCGAGGCGCACGTAGCTGTTGAGCAGCTTGCCGGCGCGTTGTTCGGACTCGCGCAGTCGCAGCCCCGCGTATCCCGCGAAACCGTCGCACAGGCAACCGAAGTAGTACGGCAGCTCGTCGACGGGCTGCGCGAGCTTCAGGATGCCGTGGTAGTTCTTCGGGTGGTTCATCAACCGCCGCCCGACTTGATCGTGCGCGTTTCCGAGTCCGTTCGACAGCAGCAGCAAGCGCGCGTTCTCGATGCCGCCCGTGGCGAGCACGCAGGCTCGCGCGGAGATCACCGCTTCGCGTCCGCCGCTGGCGCGCACGCGGATTCCCGTGACGAGGCCGTCCGCGTGTTCGAGTTCGATCACGCTGGCGTCGAAGTAGACGTCCGTGTCGGTGCGCTCGAAGATGTCGCGTTGTTCCTTGCCGAAGTTCTGCGGTTCCTCGGCGGCGAGGAAGAGCTTCTCTTCGATGCGCGACCACTCGGGCTGCAGTGTCGACTGAGCGCGCAAGCGAGCGAATCCGTTGGACGCGAACAGCGACGCGCCGGGAAAGCGGAAGCGCTCGGCCGCGGCGCGGTAGTGGGGCGCGAGCTCGTCGAGGTCGATCGGCCAACCCGAATCGGCGATCCAGTCGCGCGCCTCGAAGTCGATCGGATCCAGCGGGCTGGACAGTCCGGCCCAGGTGGTCGAGGAGCCGCCGAGCACGCGCTCGCGCGAGTACTCCTTGATGTGAATGCCTGCGCTGCGCAGGTCCTTCAGTCGATCGGCGTGCGCGGTGCGACGCATGCGTCCGCTCTCCAAGACGCAGATCGACAGACCGCGACCGGCCAGCTCGGCGGCGACAGTCGCTCCCGCGGGCCCCGACCCGACGATCACCAGATCGTAGTTCGCGTCCGCTCGCAGTCCGTCTTGGTCGAAGTCGATCAACATCGCTGGAGGAGGCTACTCCAGCGCCACGGGCGAGGCGAGCCGCTAGGCGGTCGCTCGGGCCGATTCGTGCGTGGCCCGGAGCGCTTCCTGGTCCGCGCTCAGTAGAGCTCGCTGCGGTCTTCCAGGTAGTCGCGCCACTCGGTGGGCGACTCCAGGCCTTCGACGCCGGTGATCGAGATCAGCGCGTTGAGCGCCGCATCGCGCACTTCATCCTCGGGATCGCCGAGAGCGTGGAGCAGCGCATCGATGGCGATCGGCGAGGCGAGCTGCGTCATCACCCGGCAAGCGGTCAGGCGCACCAGGTCGTTCGAGTGGTCGAGGGCGGGAGTGAGCGCGTCCGCCAAGTCGTGCCGGCCTAGCTCCAATCGCGTCGACTCGCGCAGCAGCTCGAGGAGCGGAACGGGGGCGCCGCTCAGTACCGGCTCCGAGAGGCGTGCGAGCATTCGGCTGACGGCTTCGCGCTCGCGTTCGTGCCACACGGTCCAGAGCTTGGTGTTGGGCGGCAGGGTCTCACCGGAGATGCGCATGAGAGCCTTGTGTGCCGCGTCTCGCAGCACTCGGTTGGAGTGATCCAGGAGCTCGATCAGCTTCTCGATGTGGTCTTCGCTGCGCAGCTCACCGAGTGCGATGCACGCCGACTCTCGGATGCGAACATCAGAATCGTCGAGTCGGTCGGCAAGGCTGTCGGCGACGGTGCGATTCCGCGGCTCGTCGAGCGAGGGACCGATCAATCGGACTTGCGCGATCGCCAGCGAAGCCCACTCGTCGCTCCAGGTGATCACGTCGCTCAGGAGGGGCAGCGCACGCGGATCACGCGCGTCTCCAAGCGCTTGCAGCATGGGTTCGCGGAGCGCCGGCGGCGTGCTCGACCACTTGCGCCCGAGCGCCGCGGCCACATCCGGTCGGGTGATCAGGTGGTGCAGCCCGTCGCGAAAGCCGGCACGCAGCGCGGCGGTCGTCTCTTCGGCGTCTTCTTCGCAAGCGAGCGCGAACAAGAGGTCCACGTCGAAGGCGTTGCCGAAGCGGCCGTAGACGCGGCAGGTGACGACGCGTGCATGTTCCTCAGTCGCGCCGAGCAGCAGGCGATCAGCAGACTGCCTGACGACGTCGGCCGGCATGCGAGCCAGTGCGGCGAGCATGATCGACTCTTGCTGGATGCTGAGGCGCTGCGGCGTTCCTTCAGCCGTTGCAGGAACCGACTGCTGCAGCATGAGCTGCAGGCAGAGATCAACGCACGACTTCGCGTTCTCGACGAGGAAGTCCTCGACGGTCGCCTCCGTGGGCGGTTCGTCGCCGCGCAGCGCCCGCAAGCTCTCGATCGCCTGGGTCTCCACAGCGTCCAGCTCCGACACGAGCTGACTGCTCGCCGACGGTGCGAGGAGCACCATGACGAGCAGGCAGCGAGTGATGAGCTCGAGACTGTTGTTAATAGCCGCCCTGCTCCTGTCCATAGCCTTGATCCGCGGGGGCGAGGCTCGGGGTAACTTGCTGGCCGGTCGCGGAGTACGGCAGTTCACGCCAGAAGAGGGTCTCGACCGTCGGCTCGGCATTGTTGTTCACCGTCAGCAGGTTCTCGTCGAAGTGGACCTGCGAGTTGCTGTCCAAGTGCACGCGGCGCGCCACCACGGCACCGAACAGCTCGAAGTTGCTGTTGATCTCGACGTAGGCGTTCGGCGCGTAGATCGTGCCGTACATCTTCGCGTTCGAATCGAAGTCGACAGCGTCGAGATCGACTTGGTTGTCGGGATCGATGACGTTGTCCGAGTTCAGATTGAGCGTGAGGTCGGCCGGGTCGAAGCTTGTCGCGGAGAGCATCGTGTTGCTGTCCATGATGAAGTCGTCCAGCACGAAGATCTCCGCTGCGCCGTTCGTCGCGTCGATCCACATCTCCGCGTTCGAGTTCAGGTTCGCCGAGTGGACGACCAGCGTGATCGGGCCGGTGACGTTCAGCGTGCTGTTGGACGTCAGCTCGAAGTCATCGAAGAAGAAGGTGCCCGGGCCCAGCGAGCCGGTGCCGCTCAGCGAGTAGTCACCCGAGCTCGTGCCCGTCGGGATCTCCAGCGGCGGCATATCTTGCGGGGCGCTCGCCGGCGCGGTCGCGCCGCTGACTTCGGCGTTGCCGACGATCGAGACCGCCCCCGAGGGGCCGGGCGTCGCATCGCCGTGGATGCCGCTGTTCGAGCGCAGGCCGATGTTCGCGTTCGAGCCGACGTTGCCGTTCTCATTGGCGAAGCGATCGTTGCCCGATCCGTTGGTCTTCTGCGAGGTGTAGCTGCCGTCGCTCGAGTCGTAGCTGTCCACGAAGGCGTTGGAGTCCATCGTGACGCCTTCATCTCCGAAGGCGGCGAACAGCGGCGTCACTTCGATCGTGCGTCGCAGCACGAGTTGCAGCCGAGCGCCGGATCGGTTGTCGACTCCCGTCGCGACAAGCGACGTGATGTCGTCGCCGAGGTCGGCGGAGTCGACGAAGAAGGTCGCGCCACCCAACTCCATGGGATTGGCCTCGCTTCCGACTGCACCGAGACCGCCGGCCATGAAGTCGACGTACGCGGCGTTCATTCCCGCTTCGGCGGCGAGGCTGGCGGCTTGTTGTTCCCGCAGCCCGCGCGACTCTTTGCCGGATGCGGAAGTCGTGATCAAGAGCCCGAGCGAGATCGTCGCGGTTCCTGCGACGAGGAATGCGGTGAGTGCGAGGGCGGACCCTCGCTTGTCGGACTTGGAATCGAATGCCTTGTTCATGCCTGCCATGCTCTGCCCCGTCTCTAGTTCCTCAGCCTGATCGACGTCTCAGCCGTGCGAGTCACGCGCGTCCCGTCCGACGCTACGCCTCCCACGCTGATCCGCATCGTGATCAGGTTCCCGTCTTGTTCGAAGTGGAAGCCGGCCTCGTCGGTGAGCCCGTTTCCGTTGTCATCCGCCCCGTTCGCCGTCTCTCCCAGGAAGTACTCGGTCACGTCGTTGCAAATCACGACGCGTACTTCGTCGGCCTCTCCGACTCGCTTCCAGAGCGCCAGGACGCCCTCGTCGATCAAGCCATCGCCGTCGTCATCCAGGCCGTTGTCCGCGTCACGCGGGTCCTGCTCCCATGCGATGTGCGTCACGGATCCCGCCACCATGGCGCCGTCGACCATGCCGGCTGCGCTCAAGTAGGTCAGGCTCGGGCTGTCGGGTGCTACCGGCGTGAAGTTCGTGAAGAGGTTCATCACAACCGCGCTCTGCAGCTCGCGGGCGACGCGGTCGAGTCCTCGACGCGCCTTGCCTTCGGCTTCGTTCTGCTGATTGGAAGACCTCAGGGCGTTGTTGCCCGTCGTCTGGATCAACATCGACAGGCCGGCCATGATCGCGACGAGCGCCATGCTGACGACGAGCTCGAGGAGCGTGAAGCCGGAACGGCGCGCGCGCTTGCTTCTCCGCGTCTGCACTAGATGTCCGCCAAGTAGGTTCGGAACTCGATGCTGGCGCTGCCGCCGCGACCACGCCACTGCAGGCGTACCACCACGGGGAGCAGCTGGTAGTCGCCGCTGTGATCGAGTGCGTCGACCACGCCGTCGGCATTCAGGTCGCGCGGAGTGCCGAAGCGGTCGTCGGCAAGATCTTCGCGCAACATCAACGCTCCACCGGCGCCCGGCGCGGTAGGGAACAAGATCTCTCCGACCAGCCCGTCGGCGTCGCCGGCCCGTGCTTGGAGCCCGGTCACCGCGAAGCCCGCAGCGAAGAGGTTTCCGGCGCCGGGGTCATCGACGGCCGTCGCGTTGTAGCGCGCGAAGACCTCGGCGAAGGTCTCGGCTTGCATGCGCTCGATCATCTGGCGCGCCGCATCGCGTGCAGTGCCTTGTTCGCGTTGCAGCTGTCCGGCGTTGAGCGACATCATGATCGCCTGGCCGAACGCGAGCAGTGCGATGGTCAGAACGCTGAGCGAGACCATCACTTCGAGCAGACTGAATCCGGCTCGTGTGGCGAGTGGGTGACGGCGAGCCTGGAGGAGGCTTCGGAAGCGGATTCGACGACGGGAGAGGGGCATGATGCGATTGGGTCGAGTTCCGGCGGCGCCCGGGGTTGCTGGCCCGAAGTGAGATCGACACGAAGTCGTCGGCAACCCAAGGAAATCGCAATCAGGAGCGGGTGGTCTGCTGAGCGGGCGGGCACAGGGCCCCGCAAGGCCGGTACGCCCGTTCCATATTGTTGTCGGCGCGTCGCAAGCGCCGGCGGTGGAGCGCTCAGTCGGACGCTTCCCACTCCCAGCGGCTGATCACGCGTACCGGGAGGGCTTCGTCGAACTCGGTCCGCGCGGCGGTGCGCAAGGCATCGACGACGGCTTGCTCGGGCCGGCGTGTTCCCCCGACTTGGAACACCAACACGCGGCCTTCGGGCTCACGCACGAACGAAGCGTCGACCAGCCGCAGGTCGTCGTCGAGCAGCTGTGCGAAGCCTTGGCGCAGCTCGGGAGTCAGTTCGTCAGGTGAGACGTACGTCGGCCGAAAGATGATCAGGTAGAGGCCGATCGCGCTGAGCAGTGCGATGAAGCCGGCGGCGACGCGTCGCGTGGTTCGGCTGCCTTCGGTGATGTCGCGGATGCCGACGGCCCACAACGCGAAGGTCGTGGCGAGCACGATCGCGACGGCGTTGATCAAGAACAGCAAGGTCGCGCCGCCGGCGAGGTCGTAGTCACCGATCGAGAGCGCGAGCCCCGCGGTCGCGATCGGCGGAACGAGCGCTGCGGCGATCGCGACGCCGGGAAGCGCGGCGATCAGGCTGGGTCGCGAAGACGTGTAAGCACCCGCGAGCCCGGCGGCGAAGGCGATCAACATGTCGAGCAGCAGCGGCCAGTCGCGCGCGACCATCTCGGGTGTGGCGAGCTGGAAGCGCGGCACGCAGAGACCGGAGAGGAATCCGATCAGCAGCGAGGTCAAGAAGCCGAGGAAGACGGTTCGGCCGGCGAGTCGCAGGAGCCGCGGGTTGCCTTGGACCATCGAGAGGCCCATGCCGAGCAGCGGCGTCATCATCGGCGCGACGAGCATCGCTCCGATGATCACAGCGGCGGAGTTCTCGATCAGACCGGCTGCCGAGATCAGCGTCGAGAGCGCGATCAGCGCCAGGAAGTCGAAGTCCCAGGCTGAGTTGGACTGCACGCGTTCGAACAGTCCGACGCGAGCGTCGCGTTCGAGCTGCGGAACCGTGGTCTGCAGCCAGACTTCGACCTGGCGTTGCACGCGACCGCGGATGGGGATCGCGGCGCGCACGAAGGCGAGGTGGAACACGTCGTTCGATCTCAGTATGCGCTGAGCGATCGTGCCGCGCATTCGCTGTCCGATGGCGCCGACCTTGGACGTTCCCATCAGGACCAGGCCGGCCTTGCGCTCTTCGGCTTCCTCCAGGATGCCGGCGTGCGGGGAGTCCTGGATGCGGACCACGCGATTCGCGCGCGACGCTTTGTCGTCGAGCGCGTGACTCAGGATCCGGTCGAGGATGCGACGACCGACGTACTTCGCATCGGAGCCGATCTGCGGCTCGACGACGAGCGCGGTGAAGCGCTGTTCTTCGGTCGACATCTCGCTCGCGAGTCGCAGCGCGGCGGCGCAGTGCGGTCCGCGGGCGCAGGGGACCATGAGGGTGTCCGACTCGGGCAGCTCGCGTCCGGCGCGAATCAGCACGATCTCGCTCGCGACGTTGCTCAGCAGATAGCGACGCCGCGAGCTGGCTTTGGCGTTGTCGTCGTCGATGCTCAGCCGGCTCACGATCAACAGCTCGGGTTTCGTTTCGCGCAGCTGCTGCACCAACTCGCCGAGTCCGCCGGCGGCTCGCAAGGACCGTGCACTCACCTGCAGCGGCTGGGGCTCGTTCGACTCGAGGCTCGGCTCGGGCGCCTCTTCGGCTTCCACCGCTTTCGGCTTGACGATCCAGTCGCCGACCCAGCGGTCGAGCTCAGCAGCGATCTCGGAGCCGAGTCCCGCGGATGTCAGGTCGACTGCGGCCGCTTCGTCGTCCGTCTTGACATCGGAGCGCACGACGATCTGCAGCTCGGATCCGCGGGCAGCCGCGATGCGCAGCGCCCAAGACAGCTGGAGGTCGAGTCTCGAGCTCGAGTCGGCATAGAGGGTGACGGTCGGCATCGTTGTGCAGTCATTGGACCAAAGGGCTGCGCTCGGAACGAGGGCCGGCTGCGAGTCAGAGATCAGTGGCGCCCGGGCGCTGCGCTTGCGAGAGTCTTTTGCGAGAGTCGAGACGCGCTCGAACCACTCCCACTGAACGCCGCATGCTCACCGCCTCCATCCGCTGCTCACTCGTTGCGCTCGTCTGTTCCACGGCAGCGCTCTCCGTCCGTGTCGATCCGCTGCGCGAAGCTCCGGACGCGAAGGAGATCAAGCAGTTGATCCAGGAGTACCTCGAGCTGGATGCTCGATCGCTCGAAGGCATGAAGCAACAGGACGAGATCTTCGCGCGTCTGGATGAGCTGCCGCCGCTCACCGATCGCGACCGCAAGAAGTGGTCGTCCGAGATCACCAAGCGCTGGGCGAAGGGCGACAAGCTCGTGAAGAAGAGCGGGCGTCACTACTTCTGGGAGGACGGCAAGAAGGGGCTCTACATCGTCGGTGGCGAGTCGAAGCGCCCGAAGGGGCTGTTCATCGGCATGCACGGCGGCGGCGTGGGGTCGGGCGACGCGGGCTCGAGTGCATCCGCGTGGAGCTCGGCGGCGAGTGCGCAGGACTGGGTCGGCATCTTCCCCGAGGTGCTCGAGAAGACCGAGCGCGGCTGGACCGACTCCGGCACCGAGGAGTGGGTGATGGAACTCATCGAACAAGCGTGTCGTACCTGGAAGATCGACCGCGATCGCGTCTTCTTCGGCGGCCACTCGATGGGCGGGTACGGGACATGGACGCTCGGAGCGCACCACGCCGACCGCGTCGCTGCTCTGACGCCTTCCGCTGGAGCGCCGACTCCGGTGCGCGACGCGGAAGGCAGCTTGATCGACATCGAAGAAGGTGTGATCCCCAACCTGCGCAATGTGCGCGTCGTGATCTACCAGAGCGATGACGATCCGAACGTCCCTCCCGACGCGAACCGCGCCGCCGTTCAAGCGCTCGAGTCCGCGCAAGCACGCTGGGGCGGCTACGACTTCGAGTACTGGGAAGTCAGCGGTCGCAAGCACGAGCTGCCGCCCGGCGGCACGACCGACTTCCTCGCGCGCGTCGCCGACCGCCGGCGCGATGCGCGTCCCGAGAAGCTCGTCTGGCAACCCGTCCTCGAGTGGAAGCGACAGTTCTATTGGTTGTGGTGGGACGAACCGTTGCGCAACGCGATCGTCGTCGCCGAGCTCGACCACGAGTCGAATGAAGTGCGCATCGAGTCGGAGCAGTCGGTGAAGGGTCTCCACGTCTTGCTCGACGAGGAACTGCTCGACCTCTCGCGAGAGGTCGTCGTGCTGGTGAACGGCGAGGAGCGCTACCGCGGCGTGCCGGTTCCGAGGCTCTCCGTCTTGCTCGCGACCGGCGGCGGCATCGATCCCGCGCGCACCTATGTGGCGCGCATCCCGGTCGGCGGGTGACCCGCACGACCGTTCCGAGAGCGGAACAGCATCAGCGGCACAGGGAACGCCCCGTCGGCGGGAATCCGGCCTGTAGCGGCTGAAGATCACGTTCGGTGCCTTGGCACCGCCTTTGCGAAGAGGGGGCCGTGCCCGTGGAAAGCACACGACTCCAACCCCTCTCGCCATGCACACCAAGCGATTCATCTCAGCCCTGATCTTGGGCAGCCTGCTCAGCGCGCCGACCGCGGCGTTCTTCCATGGGGGTACCTACGCGGGCCCCGGCGACACGGTTCCTCCGGGTGGAGGCCCGGGCGGTGGTGGCGGCGGCTCTCGGCCGACGCCCGGCGGCGGTCCCGGCGTTCCCGGAAGCGGTGGTCCGCCTTCGCCCACGACGCCTCCCGGTGCTCCCACGACTCCCGGCGGCGGCGGTTCTCCGACTACGCCGAACACCGGCGGTGGCGGCGCGACGAACGACTGGACCGACTGGCAGTACTGGTGGGCGTTCAATCGCGCGCCGTACCTCGACTTGAAGTCGCGGGTGCAAAGCGGCGCAACGACCGGCGATGCCGGCTTCTTCATCGGCTTCGGTCAGGATCGGATGCGCGGAGTGACCTTCGCGCCGAGTCGTGCGACGCTCGACGAAAAGGTGCTGCCCGCGCTCCTCGAAGCGATCTTGAACGAACGCAACAACGACGTGGTGACGGCCGCGATGGTCGCCGCCGCGAAGATCGGTGACGCGACGGGTGAAGATGGAGAGAGCCCGGTCAGCCGTGCGATCGGCACGCGCTTGGCCGATCCGGTGCAAGAGATCGCCGAGACGGCGGTCCTCTCGCTGGGCATCCACGCGGCGCCCACCTCGCTCGACGAGATGATCACCATCGCGCGCGACGATGTCGCCGGCCGCCGCCTGATCGGTAAACCCGAGTCGCCCATCAACCAACGCACGCGGGCGTTCGCGGTCTACTCGGTGGGCTTGATCGGTAATGCGAGCAGCGACGTGGAGCTGCGCCGCGAAGCCGTCCAGGTTCTCTTCGAGGTCCTCGAGGGCCCGCGCGAAGCGACGCGCGACGTGAAGGTGGCCGCGGCGATCTCGCTCGGTATCGTCCCGATCGAGCCGCTGGAGCGCCTCGGTGAGGCGGAATCGGCAAATCCCTGGGATTCACGTCGGGACCAGATCGAAGCGCTGATCGCACTGCACAATGCAGGCAAGCGGTCGGACTTGCGCGATGCAGAGCGCGCTCACCTCGGGCGCTCGATGGTGCGCCTCAGTGAAGGCGTCTCCGAGGATCTGCGCGAGGATGTGGGCAAGTGCCTGATTGCGGCAGTCGGTAACCGCACGCGCAACGAGACCGTAGCTCTGCGACAGAGTGCCGTGTTGGCGCTCGGTCAGCTCGGTGACTGCGACGAAGATGACATCGACGTCGCGATCCGTGCCGCACTGCTGCGTGGACTCAAGGATCCTGATCAGCAGGTGCAAGCCTTCTCGCTGATCGCCATGGGGCAGGTCGGCGGCCAATCCGGCCCGAATCCCGCGGAGGAAGAGCACGGACGCGGTGAGCTACGTCGCACGCTCACGAAGCAGTTGGTGACCGGCAATCGTCGTCGTCCATGGGCCGCTCTGGCGATCGGTGTGATGGAGCGCGAGCTCGCTGACGCAGGTGCGGCGGTCTCTCCCGAACAATTGCGAGCGCTCGACTCGGCCTTGTCTTCGACGCGTTCGGGTTACGACGTCGCGGCCTACGCTTTGGCGCTCGGCATTGCGCGTTCCGAAGGAAGCGCTCAGACGCTGATGGATCAACTAGACCGTCAGTCGGAAGACGAAGTGCGCGGTCACATCGCGGTCGGACTCGGTTTGATGGACGCGACGGTCGCGACGGAGCAAATCCAAGAGATCGTCAGCAAGTCGAAGTATCGCGCCACCTTGCTCGAACAATCGGCAATCGCGTTGGGCCTGCTCGGTGATCGTGGCGTCGCCGGAAAGCTCGCGACGATGTTGCGCACGGAGGCGAAGAGTCTCGCGAGCCAAGCGGCGATCGCCGCGGCGCTCGGCTTCATCGGCGACTCGGGTTCGATCGATCCGCTGCTCGAGATGCTGCATGACCAAGGCCTGACCGATCGCGCACGCGCGTTCGCGATCGCCGCGCTGGGCATCGTCGGCGATAAAGAACCGCTGCCGTGGAACTCGAAGCTCTCGGTGGACCTGAACTATCGTGCGAACGCTTCGACGCTGGTCGAGGGAGGCAAAGGGGTGATCGAGATCCTCTGAGGGAGAGGGCTCATCGGGCCGGCAACTGCCGGTGAGCGGGGCGCCCTTGGGGGGGCTCCCCGCTCCTTTCTCTCTAGAATGGCCCCTCCTCTTCAAGGGCCGAATTCAGCTCGATTCGAACAGAGGCAGTGGGAAACGGCGCGTCGGTGCTGCATTAGGAACTCACATGAAGAAGCTCGCCGCAATTGCCTTCGCTTGCGCTATCGCGTGGCCGTCGGTCGCTCCCGCCGCCGGTTCGCTCCACGGTGGCAGCTATCCGAATCCGCCCACGGATCCGCCGCCGCCGCCGCCTCCGCCCTCGACGCCGACTCCGGGCGGAGGCTACGGAGGTCCCGGCGACGGGGTTCCGAACGGTCCCAGCACTCCGGGTCCCGGCGGTCCGGCGCCCGCGCCGCCAGTCGTGCAGCGACCGAGGTCGCAGGAAGGTGCCATTCAACTCGACAGCTACGACTGGCAGCTCTGGTGGCACAAGAGCCGCGAGCCTTACTTGGATCTCAAGCAGACCATCCACTTCATCTCCTCGACGGGTGGCGACGTTTTTTTCATCGGGCACGGACAGACCCGGACCCGCGTGAGCCCAATGGTTCCTTCGCGCGCCGTACTCGAGTCGAAGGTTCTGCCGATCTTGGTGCTCGCGATCCAAGAAGAGCGCAACAACGACATCGTGACCTCGGCGCTCGACTTCATCGGTGAAGCGCGTTCGATCGATCCGTTGCTCGAGATGTTCCTGGACGAGAGTCTCACCGACGGAGCGCGTGCTTTCGCCGTCGTGGCGCTCGGCATCGTCGGCGATCGGGACCTCTTGCCGTGGAGCTCCGAGCTGACGGTGAATCTCAACTACTTCGTGCTGACCGAGACGATGGCCGGCGGCGGCAAGGGCGTGCTCGAGATTCTCTGAGCAGTCGAGGCTGGAGACTGTGAGGTGAGCGGCGATAGGCTGAGCCTGTCGCCGCTCACTGCACGTTCATGCCGGATACATCACAAGCCCTGGACTGGATCGAACTAGGTATCGGCCTTCTCGGCGGTCTCGCGCTCTTCCTCTACGGGATGGAGTCGATGACCGGCGCGCTGAAGACTGTCGCTGGTGACGGCATGCGCACCGTGCTCGCGCGGTTGACCAGCAACCGCTTCGCCGGGGCGCTCACCGGCGCGATCATGACGGCGGTGATCCAGTCGTCTTCGGTCACGACGGTCCTCGTCGTCGGCTTCGTGTCCGCCGGACTGATGAGCTTGCAGCAATCCGTGGGCATCATCATGGGCGCCAACGTCGGTACGACAATCACGGCACAGATCATCGCGTTCAAGGTGACGGACTACGCGCTGATCATGATCACGCTGGGCTTCTTCACCAACTTTCTGACCAAGCACGAGCTGCTCCGACGCCTCGGGACGATGGTGATGGGCCTCGGATTGATCTTCTTCGGGATGGGCTTGATGAGCACGGCGACGACGCCGCTGCGCAGCTACGAGCCCTTCGTCGACGCGATGGCGCGCATGGATCACCCGCTCTTCGGGATCGCAGCCGGCGCCTTGTTCACGGCAGTCGTGCAGAGTTCGTCGGCGACGACCGGCATCGTGATCGTGCTCGCAACGCAGGGTTTCATCAGCCTCGAGGCCGGCATCGCCTTGGCGTTGGGGGCGAACGTCGGAACCTGCGCCACGGCACTACTCGCTTCACTGGGCAAGCCGCGCGTCGCCCGGCAAGCGGCCACGGTCCACGTGATCTTCAATATCTGCGGAGCCTTGCTGTGGGTGGGGATCATCCCGCAGTTCGCCGAAGTCGTGCGCTCGTTGTCGCCCAGCTTCCCTGCCTTGGCATCGACGGATCGACTGGCCGCCGAGACTCCGCGTCAGATCGCGAACGCGCACACGATGTTCAACCTCGGCAACCTCTTGCTGTTCATTCCCTTCACGGGAGTGCTGGCCAAGCTGGTCCTGCGCTTGGTTCCGGATCTGCCTCCTGTCGAGACCCCGCGCACGCAGCCCGAGTTCTTGGATCCCGTGTATCTGCAGACGCCGGACTTGGCCGTCGATCGCGTGCGCTTGGAACTGGGTCGTCTCGGGCGCATGGTCACCGAAGCCGTGCGGCGCTCTGACTTGCGACGCAGTGGATCGACCGAGCGAGATGCGCTGCGCGAGAGCTGCCGCAGCAGCCAGGAGCTGAGCGAAGGGATCGTCGACTACCTCAGGCAACTGTCGCTCGTCGATCGCTCGGAACGCGTCAGCCGACGCCTCGAGTGTCTGCTGGAAGCGACGAATCACTACTACTCGATCATCGACACGATCCTGTTGCGTCTGATCCCGATGGACAAGGAGTGGATGGGGCGCGGCCTGAAAGCCAGCCAGGAGACGGTGATCATGTTCCGCGAGTTCCACGTGGACGTGGTCGACATGGTTCGTGATGTGACGACGGCCGTTGAAGAGCAGAATGTGCAGCTCGCCGCGGAACTGATCGAGCGTAAGGCCGCGTTCTACGCTCGGATGGCTCGACTGCAGGCACGGCTCGCCGACCGACTGACGTCCTCGGATCCCGATCGCGTCGTGATCTATCGCTTGGAGAGCGCACTCGTCGAAGAGTTGCGTCACATCTTCTACTTCGGTCGCCGCATCGCGAAGAGCGTGGTGAACCAGGAACAAGAGTCGAAGTCCTCTGCGGTGCTGGTGAGCTGATCGCATGTTGGGCGCGATCGAAGTCGGCAACGAGGTCTCGGAAGACGAGTACGAGGCCGCGGTCCCCGCGCTGCGGCAGGAACTGATCGAGCTGCAACACGAGCTTCGCGAGCGCGGCTTCGCAGTGCTGGTGCACCTCGTCGGGACCGACGTCTGCGGCTGCGAGGAAGTCTACGACCGTCTGCACGAGTGGATGGACGCGCGTTACATCCGCGCGGAGGCCTTCGACCTCGCCAGCGAGGAGGAACGTGAGCGCCCGCTCTTCTGGCGCTACTGGCGTACCTTGCCCGCGAACGGCTTGGTCGGTTTTCACTACGGTGCTTGGTCGCTCGGCGCGCTGGCGTCGGCGCGCTGGCGTCGGCGCTGCGCGGTGCGCTCGACGAACGAGGCTTCGGTCTGCACATTGGGCATGTGCAGCGCTTCGAGAAGACGCTCGTCGACGGCGGCGCGCTGCTGATCAAGCTCTGGCTGCACGTACCCAAGAGGGTCTTCAAGAAGCGCATCAAGTAGGCGTCCAAGGACCCGCTCATGTCCGGCTTCGTCGATGAGCGCGACTGGAAGCTGCTCGCGAACTACGACGAGCTGCTGCCGCTCACTGAGCGCTACATCCGTAAGACGGACACCGCGCAGACGCCGTGGACGCTGGTCGAGAGCTCTGACGCGCGCTACCGCGACCTGACCGTCGCGCGAGCCATCCGCGACACGCTTCAGCGACGACTCCGCGAGCACGCACCGTGTATTCCGCCGTCCGCCAGGGCTTCGAAGGCTGCGCCTGAGTCGACAAGCTTGCTGGACACGGTCGATCTGACCGTCGAGCTGGAGAAGCGCGAGTACAAGCAGCGACTCGTCGAGCTGCAGTCGAGAGTGCACGAACTCAGCACTCGGGCGGCCTCCCAAGGGATCTCGACGGTCATGGCTTTCGAGGGCTGGGACGCTGCAGGAAAAGGCGGTGCGATCCGGCGCATCACGAACGCCGTGCGCGCGCGTTTGGCACGCGTCGTGCCGATCGCGGCGCCGACCACCGACGAGCATGCGCACCACTACTTGTGGCGGTTCTGGACGCGGCTGCCGCGCGCGGGCCGGATGCTGATCTTCGATCGCTCCTGGTACGGTCGCGTGCTGGTCGAGCGCGTCGAGGGATTCGCGACCGAGGCTGAGTGGCGACGAGCTTACGCCGAGATCAACGACTTCGAGTCAGCGCTCGTCGAGCACGGCGTGGTGTTCCTCAAGTTCTGGTTGCACATCAGCGACGAAGAACAGCTGCGACGCTTTCAGGTGCGCGAAACCACCGGCTACAAGTGCCGCAAGATCACGGATGAGGACTACCGCAACCGCGAGAAGCGCGGGGCATACCTCGAAGCACCGACAGGAACCGATCTGCTGTGTCTGGAGCACGTCTTCATGAATTATCGGGGCTAGTCGTTGCTCGGTTCCGCCGGCGTCACGGCCGGTTCGGAAACACCATTCGGATCAGCTGATTCGTCCGCAGCTTGATCCGCTTCCATGCGCCGGATCGCGGCCGCCAAGTCCCACGCATCGTCGGTGGGTTGCGGGCGCTCGTCGAGGTCCTTGAGCATGACCGCTTCGATCTGGCGGATGCGGTCCCGCGCGAGGCTGATGTACGCCTGGTGGTCGTGTCGCATCGAGTGCAGCTCGCGCAGGTCTTGCTCTTCCTTGCGGCGGAAGCGGCGCGACGCGCGACGCGCGCGGTAACCGCGGACGCCGAGCGCGCGCAGCGCTTCGACGGAGAGTTCGAGTGAGCTGTCCAGGGTCTCCTGATAGACGTGTTCGACGCCCGCATCCATCAAGTCGTACGCGTGGTTCCGCGAGCAGGCGCGCGCGAAGATCCGCAGGTCGGGGTAACGCTTCTGGACGGTGCGGACGATCTCGAGCGACTTCTCGACACCCGCGACGGCGACCACGATCAGCTTGGCGTGAGCTGCACCGGCCGCGTCGAGGACGTCGGTGCGCGACGCATCGCCGTAGTAGACCGTCAGCCCGAGTTGTCGCAGCAGTTCGACTTGATCCGTGTCCACATCGAGCACAGTCGCGTCGACGCCGTTGGCACGCATGAAGCGTCCGACGACTTGTCCGAAGCGTCCGAAGCCGGCGATCACGACCGGGTTCCTGACGTTGATCTCGTCCATCGGTTTCGATTCTCGGCCGGTTTCCTTGGGGCTCGAGGGGATCCACTTCTCGTTGATCAGGACGAGCAGCGGGCTGAACGCCATCGAGACGGCGACGACCGCCATCAAGGCGTTCGAGATCGATTCCGGTAAGACCAGCGCCGAGGTCGCGAAGGACAAGAGGACGAAGGCGAACTCACTGCCTTGAGCGAGCGAGAAGCTGAAGAGGCGGTTCTGGTTCGCTGAGAGTCCGAACGCGCGTCCGAGACCCAAGAGCACCGCGAGCTTCACGGCGACGAGTACGACCACCGCGCCGATCATCTCCAGAGGATGGTCCGCGAACAGACCGAAGTCGATCGAAGTGCCGACTGCGATGAAGAACAGGCCGAGCAGCAAGCCCTTGAACGGCTCGAGATTGGTCTCGAGTTCGTGCCGATACTCGTTGTTCGCGAGCACGACGCCGGCCAAGAACGCACCCAGCGCGGGGCTCAGGCCGAGCCCTTTCATCAGCACCGCGGTGCTGACGACGAGCAAGAGCGCCGCCGCCGTGAAGACTTCGCGCAGGCCGCTGCGAGCGATGAAGCGGAACAGGTAGCGCGAGAGGAACCGGCCGATGAGCACGATCATGGTCATCGCGCCGAGCACGGTGGGGGCTTCCCAGCCCGGCGGGATGCGATCGATCAGCAGGCCCGTGGACTGGTCGGCGGTCGCCACCGCCGCGCCGACGGCCAGCACCGGCATGACCGAGAGCATCGGGATGACGGCCATGTCCTGGAACAACAGCACGCTGAACGCATCTCGTCCGCCGGCCGTGCGCAACAGGCCTTTCTCGCTCAGCGTCTGCAACACGATGGCCGTCGATGAGAGCGACAGCGTCATGCCGATCGCGACCGCCTGTGCGAGCGGAATGTCCACCGCGAAGGCGACGCCTGCCAAGGCGATGGTCGTGACGATCACCTGCGTGCCGCCGAGTCCGAGGATCGGCTTGCGTAGCTTCCAGAGTCGACTGGGGTCGAGCTCGAGACCGATCAGGAAGAGCATCATCACGACGCCGATCTCGGCGAAGTGCATCACGTCCTGACTCTCCTCGCCGACCAGCGCGAGCATCGACGGACCGATGATCACGCCGCCGATCAGGTAGCCGAGCACCGAGCCCAGCCCGAGGCTGCGCGCGATCGGAACGAAGAGCACCGCGACGGAGAGATAGACGACGGCTTGGGCGAAGAAGCTCTCGGCGTGCATCTCAGGCCTCGGACTCGTTGGCTCGAGCGCGATTCAGGAGGTGAACCGACTCGATGGGGTCGATGTTCCGCGTACGGTCGCGTAGGCCGATGATCGCGTCGCGGTACTCGCCCGCGGCGGCTTCGATGTCGATCGCGCCGATTCGGTGGGTGCCGTGGACGACGAGCGGCGCGAGGTAGCGCATGCCGCAGAGGCGCGCCGTCTGCTCGACGGGGGCCAGGAACTCGCGGATCGTGTGGCGATTGCCGCCTTCCGAGCAGTACGACTCTTCACCTCCGCCGGTTGTGATCACGGAGAGCGTTTCTTTGCCGGCGAGCGCGTCGCCGCTCGGCCCGTAGGCCCAGCCGAACTCGAGGACCAGGTCCATCCACTCTTTGAGCAGGGCGGGAGTGCTGTACCAGTAGAGGGGGTGCTGGAACACGATCAGGTCGTGGCCCGAGCACAAGGCTTGATCGTGGGGGACGTCGATCTCGAAGTCCGGGTAGGCCTCGTAAAGGTCGTGCACGGTGACGCCGTCGAGGTCGGCGATCGCGTGGATCAGGCGTCGATTGACGCGTGACCGTTCGAGCGCGGGGTGCGCGAACAAGATCAGGATCCGGCGGTGGCGGAGGGGGCTCATGGCGTCGGGATCCTAGCAGCCCGTTACTCGCTTCGAACCGACCGTCGCGGCGATTCCGCGGGCCCCGCGGCGGCGCTCAGCCGGCGGCCCGTGCCGCGTCGAGGCCCTAGAGGAATGCCCCGATGCGCTGGCCGGCGCGTCGGGGCATTATCAGGAGTGTTCACTTCGGCATGCGTTACCGATGCGGACACCCGTCTCTAAGCGAGTTGCGCGCCGAGGTGACGAACCAAGTGGCGTAGTTCGTGAAAATGAACGAGCGCAATACCCGTCGCGAACTCAGCGCGCCGCGGTGTTCGATGACGGCCCGTGCGCGCAAGGCGCAGGTGCGCGAAGCGTCGAGTGAGTCGCGCACTCGTGCGCGAACGAACAACTGCTGTGTCTCCGTTCCGCACGAAAACGCGCGTCGCCTGCGCGCGCTGAACGGACGGCGTGCAGTTCGATTGCATTTTCAAACTGCTGCGTATCTGCAACTGATGACTTACCGCGCCCACGCACACGAATGCTCCGGGTGAGAAGTGTTCGTTCGTGATCTCCGTTCCTCGAGCACACACACTCCGTGTGCCCGGCTTGAGACCTGCTACAGGCGAACAACAGGAGACCTAGCCCGGAGTATTCATGAACACGCACCCCAAACTGCGCAGCCGGCCGGCATCGCCGGCCTCTCGGCCCCTAACGGCACTTTGAGGAATCCGGCTTCTTCGACGACCCGTTCAGGGTCGCCTTCATCGCCAGATCCCTCCAAGCACCGACAGGAACCAATCTGCTGTGTTTGGAGCACGTGTTCATGAATACTCCGGGCTAGCCCGGACTATTCATGACCGCACAACCCGGCGCCTGAATCGTGTCCGAGGACCTGCGGGAGACAGCGAATGCCGTTGATCTCGCCATCTCGCCGCTCTTGACACCTCGCTCGCCCTGGATTCT
>Ga0316209_1000109_pt1 | contig 166987 bp, 165 predicted proteins | sample 6monopyrite_MG_FD_204945 | JGI IMG/M metagenome (GOLD analysis project Ga0316209, IMG submission 204945) | Microbial mat bacterial communities from mineral coupon in-situ incubated in ocean water Damariscotta River, Maine, United States -... | ecosystem: Environmental > Aquatic > Marine >... | reverse complement strand
CCCTAAAGGATTTGGACTTCCAGTCCGTCACGCTTTACCCCAAGGGCACTTCCTTTGGGCGCGCTCGCAATGACATACTTCTGTTTTATCTGGGGCTTCATAGTATGACCGGATAATACCTGTTTATGATAAGACGAACCATCGGAAAAAGTCGCCTGGAAATGGTGGCAAAATCAGGGTGTCGGAGGTTAGTTGTCAGACGACCGTAGCAAATGCCTGTGGTACGAGGAGCGGCGCGATGCAGTGATCTCGCACTTGCTAACAGCGAGATTGCCGCGCTTCGCTCGCAATGACATACTTCTAGTTTACTCAGCAGCTTTCTCATTTAACAACATGACCATCGACACCAAAACTATGATCCCCTGTTACGTAAGCGGCAAAGGCATGCATGCCACCGATGCCACGTGGGCCTTTAAGATCGCGGTGATGGATCTGCTGCAATCGAGTGGTTTGGGTTTTGATACCCGCTCTGATTATTATCGACAACAATTTCCGACGATGTCTGTTGGCGATTTCTCTCGCATGGTGTGTGACCCTATTGAGTATTACGACAAAGAGTGGCCAGGTTGGCAGCTTGAAAACAAGCATCGATTTGATAATGAAGACGAGTTAATCACCGCCTTTTTTCTTGAGCGAGACCTTGGTTTTCAGGCGGCGGCGCAGGTGGCGATTTTCGGTTTTGATGAGGCTGGCTTTGGTTCTGGTGTGAATGTGATGCGTTTTATTCATGCGGGTAAACCGGTGTTGGGTTTTTATAACCCTGACCATTCCCATGCAGGGCATAACATTCATAATGTAATGCAGCTGGCGCTGAACTACCCCGATCTGGTGACGCTACACCGCTACCGTGAGGTTGAAGAGATCACAGCGCATGTTGTGGCGTGGCTTGGGAATGTCAACAACTGTAATTAAGGAACCTCTGATTAAGTGTCATTGCGAGGAGTGAAACGACGAAGCAATCCCATAACTTGATGATTCTTATAATGCCGAGATTGTCGCGCTTTACCCCAAGGGCACTTCCTTTGGGCGCGCTCGCAATGACAAATTTCGGACTTGTTCAGGGGGGGCTTAACTATTGGCAGTTAACTGCTGATTAACCCACTGCTGCAACTGCGTTTCATTCATCGCGCCGGAGACTCTTGCTAGCTCCTTGCCCGCTTTAAACAATGCCAGGGTAGGGATGGAACGTATGCCATATTGGCCTGCGGCGGCCTGATTGGCTTCGGTATCGACCTTGAGCAGCCGCAGCTTGGGTTCTGCGTTGCGCGCAAAGCTGCTATAGATCGGCGCGAATGATTGGCACGGGCCGCACCACGGTGCCCAGAAGTCGACCAGTACGGGAACACCGCTCTGTTGTATGTGTCGCTTCAGTGATTCGCTGTTGACCGCCACGGGTTCACCCTGCATCAGCATATTTTTGCACTGTGCACATTTTGGGTGGTCGCTGAGACGAGCACTTGCGAACTGATTGATGGTGTTGCAGTGGGGGCAGACTAGTCTGGTTTTATCGTTCATGGGATCTTTTTTCCGCGTCGTTATTATTCTGAGAGTTAAGGGCTTGGTTGATGCTTTTCAAGAAGCGGGCGGATTTATAATGCCACCTCATTCCAGTCGATTGATTTAGGGCCTGGCACTCTGTTTTTGTTATAATCGACGGTTTTATCCGCGCTGGATTTACGTTCCAGTTCGCCGTACAGGTTCTATTCTTATGTCTAAAGTTGTTATCGCTGCACTCTATCATTTTGTCACGCTTGAAGATCACGAGCAGTTGCGCCAGCCGTTGCTGGATCTGATGTTAAAAAACAATATTAAAGGCACCTTGTTATTGGCCCGCGAAGGGATCAACGGCACGGTGGCGGGTAGCCAGGCGTCGATTGATACGCTGTTTGAGTGGTTTAAGCGGGACAGCCGCCTGGCAGAGGTACGATATAAGGTCTCTTTTGACGAGGAGATGCCGTTTAATCGTACTCGGGTTAAGTTGAAAAAAGAGATTGTCACCATGGGAGTGGAGGGTATTGACCCGACCCATGTGGTGGGGACATACGTTAAGCCCGAAGAGTGGAATGCGTTGATCGCTGATCCTGATGTCACTCTGGTCGATACGCGTAACGATTATGAGGTGGCGATTGGCACCTTTAAACATGCGGTGAACCCGCACACCGACTCCTTTCGTCAGTTTCCCGCTTATGTGAAAGAAAATATGGACCCGGCTAAACAGAAAAAAGTGGCGATGTTCTGTACCGGGGGCATTCGCTGTGAAAAATCGACGGCGTATATGAAAGAACAGGGGTTTGATGAGGTCTATCACTTACAGGGTGGCATTCTTAAGTACCTTGAAACCGTTCCGGAGGAAGAATCGATGTGGGAGGGGGAGTGTTTTGTGTTTGATAAGCGTGTGAGTGTGACCCATGCGCTTGAGAAAGGGCACTACGACCAATGTCACGCCTGTCGCCTGCCGATTACTGAAGAAGACAAAGAAAATGAACATTATGTTCAGGGTATCAGTTGTCACCATTGCTATAACAAAACCAGTGATGCCCAGCGCGAGCGTTTCAAAGAGCGTGAGAAGCAGATTCAGCTAGCGAAACAGCGTGGTCAAAAACATATCGCGCCGAATGGATAGCTGACTCGGTTGATGATGGTCAGGTTAATTTACTCTGATCGCTATGTGTTCAGTGTGGTTAATTTGTCTTGAAACAGTTCAAGCGTCAATTTCTGTAATAACGCCGGCGCCGAGATTGGCTGTTCTACATCGATAAGGCCTACTGAAAAAGCAAGATAGCCAATCAGTGCCGCGGCATTTCTCCCTTGTTGATGCCACACCTCAAGTGAGTCGGAACCGTCGCGTTTTGAGAGGCGGGCGCCGCTACTATCCATCATCAACGGTACATGCCAGAAAGTTGGAATCGGGTAGCCGAGTGCTTCGAAGAGTTCGATTTGACGCGCGGTGGAGTCGAGCAGGTCGGCACCGCGTACGACATCGGTAATCCCCATCATGCCGTCATCCACCACTACCGCGAGTTGATAAGCGAAGAGGCCATCGGCGCGTTTGATCACAAAGTCACCGACTTCACGGTCGAGCGACTGGCTGACTTCGCCGATGATGCGGTCTGCAAATTCAATCGTGCGTGTGGGAACGCGGTAGCGCCAGGCGGCGGTTTTATCTGGGTGGTGCTGTTTCATCTCGGCGCGTTGCTCGGGGTCTCGGCAGGTACCGGGGTAAATCGAACCATATTCATGGCTGTGCGGTGCGCTGGCAGCTTGTTGGATATCTTTGCGTGAGCAGTAGCAAGGGTAGATTAAATCCTGCTCAAGCAGTTGCTCGAAGGCCTGTTGGTAAAAAGGGGTGCGGGCGGACTGCTCGTATGGGGATGCTGGGCCGCCGCAATCGGGGCCCTGATCCCAGTCGAGTCCGAGCCAGCGCAGCTCTTTGAGGATCTGTTCGCTACTGCCGGCCTTGATGCGTGGTAGATCGAGGTCTTCCATTCGTAGAATAAATGGCTGTTCGGCCAGACGCGCCTGAAGCCACGCGAGTAGTGCGGTACGCAGGTTGCCGAGGTGGAGTGAACCACTGGGACTGGGGGCGTAACGTCCGCTCATGAATAACGATCCGTGTTCAGCATGTTTGTAAACAGGTGGCGATAAAGTAGCCTTTTTTGCCATTAAATGGTGCGGATGCCAGGTGAATCCACCGTTTTTTCATGGTATCTGTCATCGGAAACCGCTATACTTTTGTCCATTATTATAAAAACAATAACAATAATATATTGTTGCGTGATTTGGGAGAAGCAATTCTTTGAGCGGTGTAGCTGCTTAAGGCTCGAGATTTTACAGGGTAGCAGTGACTTCTAGTGCCTTTTTCAAGGTTCCTTTGATCTTAATCACATCAACTAATCATATTTTGAAACTGAATTCGCGGCATTGTGTTGCAGACTAATTGAATAGTGATAATGACTAAAAAAAATAGTTTTACGAAAGAAGAATTACTAAGCTGTGCAAATGGTGAACTCTTTGGTCCAGGTAATGCGCAGTTGCCAGCGCCGCCTATGTTGATGCTTGACCGTATTATTACCATTGATGAAGATGGTGGCGCGTACGGCAAGGGACAGATTATTGCTGAGCTGGATATTAATCCTGATCTGTGGTTTTTTGATTGTCATTTCAAAAATGATCCGGTGATGCCGGGTTGTCTCGGGCTGGATGCGATGTGGCAGCTGGTGGGTTTCTATCTTGGCTGGAAGGGTGGGCCAGGTCGTGGACGTGCGCTGGGTTCTGGCGAGGTTAAGTTTTCTGGTCAGGTTACCCCTGATAAAAAACTGGTGACCTATAAAATCGATTTAAAACGCGTCATTATGCGCAAGCTGGTGATGGGTATTGCGGATGCCGTGATGGAAGTTGATGGTAAAGAGATCTATTCCACAAAAGACTTGCGAGTCGGACTGTTTACCTCAACTGAGAATTTCTGAGGCATTGAGTCAAGCGGAGGGGTGATTAAGTGAGACGAGTTGTAATTACCGGTATCGGTATTGTATCGAGTATTGGCAATAACAAAAGTGAAGTGCTTGAGTCTTTACGTAATGGTAAGTCGGGCATTAAATATAGTGAAGAGTACGCTGAGCTTGGTTTTCGCTCGCATGTGCATGGGCCGATTAAAATCGACCTGACTGAGACGATTGACCGTAAAAAGCTGCGTTTTATGGGTGAAGCTGCGGCTTATAACTATCTGGCGATGCAGCAGGCGATTGAAGATTCTGGTCTTTCTGAAGAGGAAGTCTCTAATCCTCGTGCGGGTTTAATCGTCGGTTCTGGTGGCGCATCTAATAAAAATATTGTGCTTGCGGTGGATACGTTGCGAAGCCGTGGCGCGAAACGTGTTGGCCCTTATATGGTGCCGCGTACGATGGGCAGTACCACTTCTGCAAACCTTGCAACCGCCTTTAAGATTAAAGGGGTTAACTACTCGATCAGTTCCGCTTGCTCGACCAGTGCTCATTGTATTGGTAATGGTGTTGAGCAGATTCAACTCGGTAAACAGGATGTGGTGTTTGCCGGTGGTGGTGAAGAAGTTGAGTGGAGCATGACGGTGCTGTTTGATGGCATGGGCGCGCTTTCATCCAAATATAATGATGCGCCTGAAACCGCTTCGCGCACCTATGATGCAAACCGTGATGGCTTTGTGATCTCTGGTGGCGGTGGTGTGGTGGTGCTTGAAGAGCTGGAGCGTGCGCAGGCACGTGGTGCAAAAATTTATGGCGAAGTGGTGGGTTATGCTGCTACTTCCGATGGTTATGACATGGTAGCCCCCTCGGGTGAAGGTGCAGAGCGCTGTATGAAACTGGCGCTTGAGACGGTGGATGTGCCGGTCGATTACATCAATACCCATGGTACCAGTACCCCGGTGGGCGATGTAAAAGAGCTTGAGGCGATTCGTAATGTCTTTGGTGATAATATCCCTGCTTTTTCCGCGACTAAATCGCTGACGGGCCATGCACTGGGTGCGGCGGGTGTGAACGAAACCATCTATTCACTGTTGATGATGGAAAATGATTTTATCGCTGCATCGGCGAATATTACTGAATTAGACCCGGCGGCAGAAGGGATGCCAGTCGTACGTGAGACGCAAAACGATGTGAAATTGAACTGTGTGATGTCGAATAGTTTTGGCTTTGGTGGTACCAACGCAACACTGGTAGTGAAGCGTTTCGAATAAGTACTTCATCTGAAGTGAGTCAAATAAAAAGCCTGTTATCTAGCGATAGCGGGCTTTTTTGTTGGTGCTATTGATGTGTGGTTTGATTGCGACCTCATGAATAAATCAGGGGTTCCTTAGGCATAAAAAAAGCCTGCCACCATGGCTGGTGACAGGCTTTGAGTTGGGATTAATGCCCGATTATTTTGCAGGACGTGAGGCGCGTTTGCGATCAGTCTCTTTCAGCTGTTTTTTACGTACACGGGTGAAGTTTGGTGTCACTTCAACCAGTTCATCATCATCGATAAATTCAAGCGCCTGTTCCAGTGTCATTCTGATAGGTGGTGTCAGGACCAGGTTTTCATCGGTGCCTGCTGCACGAATATTATTCAGCTGTTTTGCTTTAAGTGCGTTAACGACCAGATCGTTATCACGTGAGTGAATACCGATTACCATCCCTTCGTAAACCTCTTCTGCATGTCCGATGAACAAACGGCCACGTTCCTGTAGGTTAAAGAGTGCGAAAGCCAGTGCTTTACCGGCGGCGTTGGCAACCAATACGCCGTTGTTACGCTGGCCGAATTCATTCTTCTTGAGCGGGCCGTAGTGATCAAAGACGGTGTAGATCAAACCACTGCCCTGAGTCGCGGTCAGGAATTCGGTACGAAAGCCGATCAGGCCACGTGATGGGATGATGTAGTCCAGGCGAACACGCCCTTTACCATCTGGCATCATATCTTTTAGATCACCGCCGCGGGTACCCAGTTTTTCCATCACGGTGCCCTGGTGATTCTCTTCGACATCGACAGTCAGCTGCTCGTATGGTTCCTGTTGCTCACCATCAACTTCACGAATGATCACCTCTGGGCGAGCGATGCCAAGTTCAAAGCCTTCGCGGCGCATGTTTTCAATCAGGATTGAAAGATGTAGCTCACCACGGCCTGAGACGCGAAAACGATCTGGATCTTCGGTATCTTCAACGCGTAGCGCTACATTATGTACCAGCTCTTTAGTCAGGCGCTCACGGATCTGACGCGAGGTGACAAACTTACCGTCTTTACCTGCAAACGGTGAGTTGTTGACCTGAAAGGTCATGCTGATGGTGGGTTCATCAACCGATAGCGGCGGCATTGCTTCAACGCAGGCTGGATCACACAGGGTGTCTGAGATGTTGAGTTGATCGATGCCGGTAAAGCAGACAATGTCGCCAGCCTCTGCTTCAGGCACTTCAACGCGCTCCAGGCCCATGTAACCCGATACCTGTAATACGCGCCCGTTACGGGTTTTGCCTTCGTTATCGATGATGGTGACCTGGGTATTGGTTTTAAGTCTACCGCGAGTAATACGGCCAACACCGATCACGCCAACATAGCTGTTGTAATCAAGTGAACTCACCTGTAGCTGGAGCGGGCCATCGGGATCGACATCCGGTGCTGAAACCTTGTCGATGATGGTTTGAAAGATGGGTGTCATGTCGCCATCGCGTGCGTCAACATCAAAGCTGGCGTAGCCGTTAAGGCCTGAACAGTAAACCACTGGAAAATCGAGCTGCTCGTCGGTTGCGCCGAGGCGATCAAATAGATCGAAGGTCTGATCCAGTACCCAGTCAGGACGTGCGCCCGGGCGATCAATCTTGTTGATCACAACGATCGGTTTCAACCCAAGGTCAAACGCCTTCTGGGTGACAAAGCGGGTCTGAGGCATTGGGCCTTCAACCGCATCAACTAGTAGTAGTACACAGTCAACCATCGACAGTACGCGCTCAACCTCACCGCCGAAATCGGCATGGCCAGGGGTGTCGACGATGTTGATACGGTAGTCTTTCCATTTAATAGCGGTGTTTTTTGCCAGAATGGTAATACCGCGCTCTTTTTCAAGCGTATTGGAATCCATCACGCGTTCAGTGGGTGCGGTGCGGCTATCAAGGGTGCCCGACTGTTGCAGTAACTGGTCGACGAGTGTGGTCTTGCCATGATCAACGTGAGCGATGATGGCTATGTTGCGAAGATTCTGAATCACGAGATGTTGGCTTCCAAGTGTGCGAAAAAGGCGCACATTATACCCGATACTTGGCTGCGGGGCATACACATAATGTAATCGAGTAGGAATGCGGTTGATGGCGGAGAAAAACCCCAGTGAGGGGTGTCGGGGGGGCTTTATAACTATTTGATTAAATTAATAAATACCAACGTCAAGATAGTAGCTGGAGATTTTTCGGATGGCGATCACAAAGGCAGCGGTGCGCAGGTCTTCAATTTTATCATCCGAATGCAGGGTCTCGTGCATGTCCTGGTAGGCGTTACGCATGGTGTCATCAAGGCCAGAGCGCACCAAATCCAGCTCGCTGGCACCGCGTACCATCATCGAGCGGGTCGATTCTGAGAGCTTGGAACCCGTTGCCTCTTCCAGCAGGTTAGCGTATTCATTGCCGCGCAGCTCATCATAGCGTCGTTCCATGCGGCCGAAGCGGATGTGGGACAAATTGCGTATCCACTCAAAGTAGGAGACCGTGACACCGCCCGCATTGACATAGATGTCAGGCATGATGATGACCCCTTTTTTCTGCAGGATTTTATCGGCATCAAAGGTGATCGGACCATTGGCGGCCTCAACAATCATCTTTGCCTGAATCCGCTCAGCATTATCTTTAGTGATCTGGCGTTCAAGTGCGGCAGGAATCAGGATGTCACATTCCATCTCCAGCGCGGCCGCGGTATCGTTAGAAAAGGTGCCGCCGGGGCAGCCTTCAAAAGTGCCATGTTCTACTTTATAGCGATAAACCTCCTCAATCTTCAGCCCGTTTTCATTGCTAATGACGCCGTTGTATTCAATGATGGCGGTGATGAGTGCATCATCTTCTTCCTGTAAAAACTTTGCGGCGTGATAACCAACATTGCCGAGCCCCTGTACGACGATTTTTTTACCGGCAAGGCCGGCGTCAAGGTTGGCTGAGGCGACATCTTTAGGATGGCGAAAAAACTCACGGATCGCATACTGCACGCCGCGGCCAGTGGCTTCAACACGCCCACGGATCCCACCCTGTTTGACCGGTTTGCCGGTCACACAGGCCTGGTAGTTAATATCGTCAGGGTTAAGGTGCTTATAGGTATCGGCAATCCATGCCATCTCACGTTGACCCGTACCGACATCTGGAGCGGGTACGTTAGTCGCGGGGTTGAGGAAACCTTTACGTACCAGTTCTAGCGTGTAACGACGGGTGATCATCTGCATTTCATCACGCGAGTATTTAGTTGGGTCAATCAGTAGTGCCCCTTTTGAACCACCAAACGGAACATCCACCAGGGCACATTTATAGGTCATCAATGCGGCAAGCGCTTCTACTTCATCCTGATCTGAAAAGGGGGCGAATCGAATGCCGCCTTTGGCTGGTAGGCGATGGGTGCTATGCACTGCACGCCAGCCGGTGAAGGTCTCTATCTCGCCACGAATTTTTACCGGGAACTTGACCTGCAGTACTGAATTACAGGCCTTGATCGCCTGGGCCGTGCCTTCATCGAGGTCGATAATCGAAAAGGCGTGATCCACCATGCGGTCGACGTTGCTGCTAAAAGAGGGCGGTGATGATTTGGATTTGTTTGTCATGAGCAGATCCCTTGTGACATATGCTTTAATGCTTCCTGGCTAAACGGCAATCGTAGATTAAAATCATTCAGTTAGATTTAACACGCTGTTAAAAAATTTAACGGCTGATTATAAGAATGAAAAGCGGCCTATATGTCTATCATTACGGCCATTTAAATTTTTACATTAATGGTGTAGGTTGATTTTATGCCGCCTGATGGATTCAATTTCGTACGCTATTTAGACCACAAACATGTGTTTAAGAGGGGGGTAGAGGATGCGCATATACGCTGCTGAAAATCTGCAGGAAGCCTATCTGATTGTAGGGCTGTTAGAACAGTCGGGCATTGCGGTGACACTTAAAAATGAGAACCTGCAAGGTGCCGTGGGAGAAATCCCTTTTACCCACGCCTATCCCGAGATTCACTTAAGCGATGAACGTGATGAACTGCTGGCCCGCAAGCTTATCAAAGAATATGAATCATCTTGTCAGTATCTTGAAACGCTTAATTGCCATCAATGCGGTGAAGAAAACCCGGCAAACTTCCCTTCTTGCTGGGCTTGTGAGGCATCGTTGGCAAAATGAAGATCAGTATTAGGATCGTTGAATAGAGGTCGTTAAAACGCCAGCCAGGGGAAGGGCGATTTTGAATAGCCCCCCCCTATGTTGATGCCTTGATAAACAACCAGCCAAGTAAGCCAAGCATGGTAACGCCAATTAGAATTAATACCTTCATGTTTTAATCTCCTGGTTTTTTTAAGTGCTTCATCTTCAGTTCAGCTTGAGTGACATGCGCACCGATTACGTTTTGAGTTCGATTTTTCGTAGTTGACCACAATTTTAAAAGTATAAAAATTCCGATTTTTCTACTTAATTCATTGGGAATGCTGAGGGTTTAAAGGAGGCAGTCGTTGTGAACCTTATGCAATGGCGCATAGCGTAAAAACAGCAGGGGAGCATACCTTGGTATTGCGTAGGTCATCGATCCTGGACAGGGCCTGGATGCGACTTAGATGAGTATTCAATGCGCCGGTAATATCCCGCTACTATTCAGATTATATTCAGATAATATCCGGCTTAATTACGGCGCCGTGAGATTAATTCACCACTATCTTTTGGTAGCTGCCATGAAACGATAACGGTTGCGATGATCACCAGCAGGCCAAGCCCTGCCATGGTGATGACTGGATCGATACCGTTCCCCGCGACAATCGCATAGAGTCCTGAGGCGATTAACATGGCGAAATTTTCAAAGAAGTTCTGGATTGCCACCGCGCCGCCACTGCCGATGGTTTTGTGGCCGATCTCCTGTAGTGCCGCGTTGATTGGCACCACAAATAGCCCACCACAGATGCCGGAGAGCAGCAGTGCTACGCGCGCCATCCAGATGTTATCCACGGTTGCGAGTATCACGATCACCGCCCCCATCAGGTAGGCGGCCATGCGCGCACGGCGCAGATAGCCAAGTGGAATCAGGCGTGGCACCAATAGCGAACCGATCGCGATGCCGATTGCCACAAACATCGTTAACATCGCGATGTCGGTGGTGGAGTCAACCATCAGCACCACCGGTGCCCATGCCACTAGCAGTACGCGCAGCACCGTTGCCGCTGCCCAGAAGAGGCTAACCCCGAGCGTTGCAAAGCGGGCGCGTGGTGTTGATAACAGCTCACGCATCTGGCTGAAAAAGTTTTTGAGCGCAGGGCCGTTAGCACTTCCGACAACCAGCTTGTGGCGAATCGTTAGTGCAACCCCGGCTGAGATCAGATAGAGCGCAATCACCACGCCCAATGCAAGCGTGATTGAGAGGTTCGCGACCAGCGCGCCAATCAATGAGCCGCCGAGGATGGCAACAATGGTCGAGCTTTCAATCCAGCTATTGGCCTTGACCAGTGAATTCCCATCTGTTTTTTCATCAACGAGCTCAGGGAGGATGCCGTATTTGGCGGGGCTATAGGCCGCTGCCCCAAGGCCGATCATTGCATAGGCGATGAGTGGCTCGATATTCAATAGCAACATAGCCGCACCGGCTGCTTTGATCAGGTTGGCACCGAACATCACTTTCGGTTTTGGGCGTGCATCTGCAAAGCGTCCAACCCACGGCGCGATCACCACATACGCAACAAGAAACGACGCCTGTAGTGCCGGGATATACCAACTGCCGATATCGCTCTGCAGCATCACCATCGTGATCGCGGTAAAGAGCACCGCGTTGTCGGCAAAGGCGGTTAAAAACTGCGTGGTCAATACACGGAAGATATCGCGGTTCATGCCCTGATCTCTCATCACAGCGCCGTTACATTTTTGCTGCGCGGACATAATCAACCTTGCCGGTGCCGAGCAGTGGTATCGCCGCCACTTGAATGATCTGACGTGGGATTGCCGTTTCAGCAACACCATCGGTTTGTGCCTGCGCGATCACAGCGCTGCGATCTGCATTTTCTGCCGTTGTTAATAAAATGACCTGTTCACCTTTACGCGCATCCGGCGTTGCGACAGCAGCATGTTCCGCGTTGGGCCATACACGACTTGCCAGTGCCTCAACCGATGTTAGTGAAACCATCTCGCCTGCAATCTTGGCAAAACGTTTGGCACGGCCACAGATGCGCACAAAACCTTCATCATCAATGGTGACGATATCGCCAGTGTCGTACCAGCCATCACCCAGTTCTGTGGCAGGTGGTACTAATTGCCCCGGGTTTGAGTGCAGCAGATAGCCGAGCATCACATTGGGGCCGCGTACCTGTAAGCGCTGCCCTTCATCGAGCCCTTCAACCGCGCTTAAGCGGTAATCCATTCCCGGCATCAGGCGACCAACGGTACCCGCTTTGTTGGCGATGGGGGTATTGCCTGCAATCACCGGGCTGGTCTCAGTGGCACCGTAACCTTCGAAAATGCGCACACCAAATTTATCCTGCCAGGTCTGGCGTACTTCGGCTTGCAGTTTTTCTGCGCCAGCAAATACATAACGCATGCTATAAAAATCATAGGGGTTGGCAAAACGGGCGTAACCCGCAAGAAAGGTGTTGGTGCCAAACAGCATGGTGGCGTTGATGTCGTAGGCGACTTCAGGCACCACACGGTAATGCAGTGGCGATGGGTAGAAAAAGACCCGCACGCCGGAAGTAATTGGCAGCAGCATACCCGCGCTTAATCCAAATGAATGGAACAGTGGCAGTGCATTGAGCGCGATATCCTGTGCGTTGAAATCGATGCTTGAAATGAGCTGCTGAATGTTTGATAGCAGGTTGCGGTGTGATAACACGACGCCCTTGGGTGTTCCTTCTGAGCCGGAGGTAAACAGCACGACTGCTGGCGCATCTGCGTGACGTGTTGCCAGTTTTGATAGCAGGCGATCACTGCGGCTGGTGATAAGGCCGATGACTTTGTCGAACCCGCTAATGGTAGTGGCGACATCTTCCAGGTAGACCAACTCAACATGCGCTGCCAGCGTTGCAGCGACCGATTCTAGTTTGGCCAGCTTAATAAAACGGCGCGATGTGATCACGCGTTTGAGCTGTGCCGTTTCACATGCGGCCACCATCCCCTGTGCGCCTGCGGTGTAGTTTAGCATCGCGGGTGTCTGGCCATAAAACTGTAGCCCCCAAAAGAGATTCACCGTGGTTAAGGTGCTCGGTAGTAACACGCCAACAAATTCATCATCACACTGTTGGGTGACTTTACGGCCAAGGATCACCGAGCGGGTAATCAGTTCGTTATAGCTTAGTGGGCTGCGTTCAGTATCTTCAGCCACGATGTGTTTACCACCGTGAATGGTGCGCGCATCCAGTAGACGTTCTACCAGTGTCTGGTCTATGTTGGCGGTCTCAAACATCATCGTCGTCATCAGCTTAGTCAGCTGCTGTCCCGCTGCTTCACGACGGGCGCGGCCACGTAGTGATTCATCAACCGCCAGTTTGCGAGGTGCCTGGATGGTGAGGGTGATCTTTGGAAACCAGCTCAGGCGTACCAGACCGCGCAGGCGAGAGAAGGGGGTGTACTGCGCGCCGTCGATGCGAACGGGTAGTATGGTTGCATCGGCGCGGTCAGCCACCAGGCCGGGGCCGTGGTAGACCTTCATCAACGCACCGGTGCGGGTGATGCGCCCTTCAGGGAAGATCACCACGCAGCCGCCCTGTTCAACGCGGCGGATCAGTGAGCGAATCGAGAGTGGGTTGGCAGGGTCAAGCGGAAAGAGGCTAACCAGTTTACTGGCAATGCGGCCAATCAAGCTTTGAGCCGTATAGGTGTTGATCGCAAAGGTAGTCGGAATTGGCAGGTAGGCGTAGAGCAAAATCGCATCAAGGAATGAGGTGTGGTTAGCGACGACCAGCAAGCGTTCGTCTGGCTGTTGAAGATGCTCAATACCATTGACTTCAACCTTATAAAGCTTCTCTAAAACCCAGCGTAAAATTGCCTTGATCATCTTCGAATTCTCCTGCCCGATGTAATATGACTGCGATGGATGTATGATCGACCGAAGAGGCTAATATTTAAACTAAAATGAAAAGTGTTTTGATTTTGTATTATTTGGGTATCGTATAGCTATACTATGTTGCGCTCGTTCCGGTGCAGCCTGCAATCTCCACTTAATTACATTGCGTGTCATTGCGAGCGAAGCGCGGCAATCCCAACTGTATCTCGTTCCCATGTGACCGAAGGAAATGCCCCTGGTGCTCCTGCGTGGGAATGCATACGGCGGGTAAGCTAAAGTGAGGTATGGGTTACCACGGAGGACCGTGGGAACTAGAGTAAGGGTTAACAAAAGCCTGTGAAGCAGGCGCGTTGTATGAGGTAGAAACCGATGGATAAATCAATACTCGAAACCGTTCATGAAGGGGCAGAAGATCTTCGCAAAGCGGGTGTGATAGATGAAGTGACGCTGCGTGAATTCGATGCCCTCTGCCTACCGCCAGTGACTGTTTATAGCGCGCAACAGATTCGAAGTATCCGAGTACGAAATAAAGCAAGTCAGGCCGTGTTTGCGCTTTACCTGAATACCAGTAAATCGACAGTTCAGAAATGGGAGCAGGGAGCGAAGAAGCCGAATGGGCCTTCGTTGAAGCTTTTAAGTTTGGTTGATCGGAAAGGGTTGGAAGTGCTGGGTTGATCGCTTAGTTGATCATTCGTTTTCCATAACGCTTCGTGCCGTCATCCCGTTGTGCTTTTAAATGCGACCATAGGAAGTCCCTTTAGGGGGGGGGTAGTCTAAAGCGAGTTTTATCTCTCTATATTTTATTTACTCATTCAGTAGTATGTTGATTCGACTATAGAGATATAAATAATATGCTATGAATTTATACCTGTTTGTGGCATGTTTAGACCGTGTACCATGATTGAGTTTTAAGCCATGTGGATTGCCTGTTTTGTAGGTGGTTTGTGTGGTGAGGGAGGGTGGTTGGTTGGTTCCTTTGGGGATCATTGAGAGAGGGCTTGTGTTTGCTTGTCGCTGCGATGCGTTTTGCCATTCGGTGACGCTTCTTTGCCTGATGAGTTTGTTGGCTGGCTGTAATTAGCTGATGGCAGCTCGCGACCCAGAGTGTGTGAAAACTAAAACAGTTATATAATCATGCTTTCAGGTTAGATGGAGCATCACCATGAGCGGATTCATCGAGGGCGAAGCCAGAACACAAGCCACGCTATTTCCTGAAAGGCTTGACGACTATATCGCTGAAGATAACCCCGTTCGCGTCATTGATGTCTTTATCGATGGACTTAATCTAGCCAGTATGGGGTTTAAAACGGTGCCTGAAATCACAGGACGCCCCGCATACCATCCCGCCACCATGCTCAAGCTCTACATCTATGGTTATCTTAATCGGGTGCTGTCAACACGCCGTCTAGAACGTGAAGCTGGCCGGAATGTTGAGCTGATGTGGTTGCTTGTTCGCCTGGCACCTGATTTCAAAACCATCGCTGATTTCCGTAAAGATAATACCAAGGCCATTCGTTTGATTAATCGTGACTTCGTCATGATTTGTCGGAATCTCAATTTATTTACCGACGCCTTTGTTGCAATTGACGGCAGTAAATTCAAAGCGGTGAACAACCGCGACAAAAACTTTACGCAAGCAAAACTAAAACGCCGATTAGCCGATATAGATGAAAGCATTGATCGCTACCTTACTCAGATAGAAAGTGTTGACCGACAAGAATCAGAGGCCTCAAAAGGAAAAACCGAACGCCTTGAAAATAAGATTACAAAATTAAAGAAAGAAATAGAAAGGCTCAACAACATTGAAACTCAATTGCTAGCAGCACCCGACAAACAAATATCACTGACCGATCCAGACTCACGTTCGATGATTACGCGCGGGGCAGGAATGGTAGGATACAACGTGCAAACGGCTGTTGATGTCAAAAACCATTTAATTGTGGCGCACGAAACAACTAATATAGGTAATGATCGTGCGCAGTTGGCGAACATAGCTACGCAGGCAAAAGAAGCGATCGGCACTAATAATCTAACTGTTGTCGCTGATCGAGGCTACTACAACGGGACAGAAATAAAGGCATGTGAAGACGCGGGCATCAAAACATACCTGCCTAAATGCCAAACTTCAAATAATCAAGCCAGAGGCTTGTTCGGCAAACGTGATTTTATTTATAACTCTGAAAATGACGAATATAAATGCCCGGCGGGTGAACGTGCCATCTATAGAACCACTCGACATGAAGCTGGAAAAAACATCAAGCGTTATTGGTCATCAGCCTGTGTAAGGTGTTCGATAAAATCACAATGTACCACCGGGAAAGAAAGACGTATCAGTCGCTGGGAACATGAAGCTGTACTTGATGTCGTGGAAGCCAGAATTGACAAAGAGCCTGAACGAATGGCGGCAAGAAGAAATACCGTCGAACATCCATTTGGGACAATCAAATTATGGATGGGTTACACACATTTTCAGATGAGAACCTTAGAACGGGTCAGTGCAGAGATGAGTTTGCATGTTCTTTCGTATAATCTGAAACGCGTGATGAACATTATGGGGGTTGGCGCACTAATAGCAGCAATGCAGGCGTAATGCCCGTGTTTGACCTATGAAAATGGCATTGTTCAACACTCCGGAGAGGGCGCAGGCGACGTTTTTCGAAAAGACCATCGACACACAATGATAATGAAAGTTGGAGCTAACCGTTTAGAGCTTATTTAGGCAATGCTTTGGGTACAGCATTAGCGGCTTAAACACAGGTTTTGTGTTTTCACACACTCTGGGCCAGAAGCTGTAGAAGAACAGCTGGACGTAACACAATAGTCTTGTATTAATAACCATAAGGCAAAATGGATTATTACCTCGTTATCAAAACACTACACATTATCAGCTCAACCGTACTTTTCGGTACCGGCACCGGTATAGCCTTCTTTATGTTGCGCTCGCACTTCACTGACAACCTACATGAGAAGCTTTATGCTGCACGTAATACGGTGTTGGCAGATAGTTTATTCACTATTCCATCGGTTATTGCACAGCGAGTAGGGCGGATTAGCAACGCGTAATCCGCCGCATGAAAACACCAACAATGGAATACAAAGTTAAAGGATTAACTTACCATGCCCAATTATCGACGCAATCGGATCGAAGGTGGTTGTTATTTTTTTACCGTAAATCTGCTTGTGCGAAAACAAAATCCATTGCTGGTAAACAACATTGACCTACTGCGTGATGTCGTAAAACGAGTCCGCACTCGATATCCCTTTCATATTGACGGGTGGGTGATTCTTCCCGATCACATGCATTGCATCTGGACACTGCCCAAAGGCGATACCGATTATTCAAATCGGATGCGTTTGATAAAAGGTATGTTCTCAAAAGGGCTGCCAAAGGAGGAGTGGCTATCGCCTGTGCGGCATCGAAAAGGAGAGCGCGGTATCTGGCAACGACGTTTCTGGGAACACACCGTTATCGATGACAAAGATTATGCCGCTCACATGGATTATCTACACTATAACCCGGTTAAGCATGGTTACGTCGATCATGTTAGCGAGTGGCCTCATTCAACGTTTCATGCGCTCGTTAACAAGGATGTTTATCCATTGAATTGGGGTGCAGTGGATGCGTCATTGCCTGTAGGTGAGCCGGGGTGATACATGCGGCGGATTACGCTTCGCTAATCCGCCCTACAAAACCTGTCTGAGTCGTTGGTTTTGCGTCCAATAGCAGCTATTGGCCGAAAGAAGCTGTAGAAGAACAACTGGACGTAACACAATAGTCTTGTATTAATAACCCTCAGGCCCCCAACAACAATACCTTTCCCGTTTCAATATCAAAGCCTACAGGCAACCGCTATGTTTCTCTCTGAGTTAAGCAATAACACCACAGGGAGAAGCCATGATGCAGTACAGCAACATCCAGCGTATTTTATTATTGCCCATAATCATACTTTCATTGTTTATCGCGCCGCAGGTACATGCAACAACAGATGATGAGTTTATCCCTACCGGATATTTGGGTATTGGCCTCACCTCTACTGACCTGATGCTTAATGATGAAAACCTCTCTCAAACCTATGCAGGAAATGATTCCTCTACATTTAATCAAAATGGAAACGCCTTTAAGCTGTTTATCGGGTATCAATACGACCCACTGCTAGGGCTTGAGATGGGCTACACCAGTTTCGGCGAGATGGTGATGTCTGACAACGGCACAAAAAATAACCTCTTCAATACCGACGGAATCTATTTCTCAACCACCGTGACAAAATCAATCACAGAAAACATAACAGCAACGGCAAAAGCTGGGATGTTTTTTTGGACACTCTTTGACAACGTGGATGATCCGCTAGAAGAGGGGCAGGGGATAACCTACGGCGCAGGCCTTGACCTGAATCTATACGGCGGTAAAGAGCGCACACTGCTCGTCGAGTGGGAGCATTATGCATTTAGTGATGTGTCATTAAAAGATGGAGACACGGTTGGTGTGAGTCTTAAGTTTAATTATTAGGAATGATGGGGCCTCTCTGGTTTGTTCGCTTGACGCAGCGGCCTATATATCGAAAACCCGGGTTTTCTTACGATTTGGTGGCCTGTTGCAGCTGTGCGATAAATTGCTCTGGCGTAACGTTAGCAGTTCGTCTAATTTGTTTTATGACACTGCCATTTTCCATTATGATGAAAAAGCTGGGGTAACCAAACACACCAAATTTTTTCGCTAAGTTTTCCTCATTAATACCGATCTCCGGATTTATTTTTACCGCATGCAGGTTTTCCATATAAGACGTTATTTCCGCTGAAGCCAGCACTTGTTCACGTAGGGCTTTGCAGTTTGAGCACCAATCGGTATAAAAATATAAGGCGATAGGCTTAGTGCTGTTCTGCTGCATTTTAGTCGCTTCAGTATAACCAGGGTAGTTATTGCCCCAGCTGCTTAAGCTGACGTCCAGCGAGAGGTTTTTTAACGCCATAAAGATCAATGCGGTACTTAGTAATATAATTACTAAGGGTAGTAGTTTTTTAGTCACAATATTGTTCTCACGTTATGAGCTAGCACAGACCTTCGTCATCGACCCCTGTTTCAATACCCTATGGTGAGGTATTAAATACCAAAATGAAGTTTGATGGATTCAGCTATCGTGGCCACATCTTGAGGGCCATGCAATTCATATATTTGTTCGCCAGCACCATTGAAATAAAGGGCTGTTCCCACCGAGACTGGCGTGTGCTGGTTGAAATTGATACCGTTTGGACTACCGACATTGATCTTTACGAATTCAACTGACTCTGAATATTCCTCACGCAGCTGCTTAAAGTTGTCTCTAAAGTCCTCACTTATGATGTCATGACCGCTATAAAAAATCGCGATCACTGGTTTGCCTTGACCTATTAAGCTGACCTTAGTGCTGAGTCCTGATGGCAACATTGTCCACGCCGCAATAATCAAACCAACGCCAACTAGCAGATAAGCTATTAACGATAGACTGACTGCGCCCCATTGTCTGTTAAATGACAGCGTATATTTTTTATTGACTGGATTAATCATTTAGGCTGTTTCCTGTGTTTAAGTCTAAATAACAAAAGTAAAATGGAGATGGAAATCCGCCTATTCTAGCCAGGCGGACTTTGTTGTATAAAATGCTGAGTTTAGCCTATTTTTCACCTCAGGATGGGATCAACGTAATTATTTATCATGTTTGAATTTAACGCTAGCATAGTGGCGTCATACTATTTTAACCGACTCTTTTCATCAGTAAAATCATAGCATGTCATTTAAAAAGTGAAGGGTGGTGTTGGTAGTTTTGTGACACTTCTGGATCAATGGGGTTAGTGTTGTTGATTTTTCATTCAATGAGTGCTTTTTAACACGTAAGGAACCAACAGCAATCGGGTCGGACCCAAGCAACTCCTTGTGTGAAAAGAATGAAGGCCTTAAACGGCCTATTTTATGGAAGGAAATGCACCTTTAAGGATTGAAGGGGAGTGCCAAGAGCCAATCGCTACTTCGTGCTAGGTCATGTATGGCACATCACACATCGTTGTCACAAACAGGAATTTCTGCTCAAGTTTACCAAAGCCGCCGTTGCTGGGTTCGTTGGTTATATCTGACCAAACGTCGTTATGGCCTGCGTGTGCCCAACTACATCGTGACTTTTAACCATATTCATCTGCTGGTCATGGGTGGTGAAGAAAACGTAACCCCCGAAAGCCTCCGCTGATTGGAGGATGAACAGCGTAGCAATACAGCAAACGAAAACAGTGCGAGGGTGGCTTTTGAGAAGATCGTTACCATGCCGCAGCAGTTGAGAGAGACGAGCACCTATCACGTTGTCTCGTTTATATTGATTTAAACATGGTGTGTGCGGATGAGGTTGCACACCCACCGACCCCTTAAGCTTTATTTTGAAATAATAACGCGATTCTTACTATCCAGTTCAATTGCTACAATTCCGTTAAGGTCGTGATTATTTAAAAATACTGTATTAGCATCTAAATCAAAAACAACATTTAAATTTGAATAGCTACCAGAGGCTTCCCACGTTGCAAGTATAGATCTACCACCCGTATCAATATCCACTGCCATGACACTCTTATATTTAGCTACGAGTACACGATTATTATCCCTATCAAGTACCAGTCCATCAGCACCAAATAATGATGGGCCGGACCCAACGTCATTATTAGATATAACTTTTCTATTCCCCAAAGAGAGATCAACCTCCAATAATGCAGAGGTACTCTGCTCTATCATTAACACTCGATTATTATCTGCATCAACAACTAAACCTCGGGGGGATAATATTGCAGGGCCAGACCCAATGGCTGTACTTGAGACTATTGAATGATAGCCGCTATCAAAATCCACCGCGATAATGGCATCCAGAGCATCATCGGTCACAAGGGCTCGATTATTTACCGCGTCAATCGCAATATCTCTAATTAACCTAAGCTTTGGCCCTGGGTTGCTGTCAATTAAAGACACATTTTGTTTTACACCAGTGTCCAGGTCTAATGACATTAACCAACCATTGAGCCCACTGCCACTGACAACCCTATTGTTCACGTAATCAAGTACTAATGAAGAAGAGCCTCCTATAGCAGCACCAAATATAGATCGGTTACCGTTTTTTCGGTCAATTGATATGATTCCATCGCCATAGGCATCAGCGGCAAGTATTCGATTTTTTTCATCATCAATTACAATATCCTGCAAGGTATTAAAACTTGGGCCATTACCCACAAAACCGTTATTAACAACGTAAGACCGATCGCCAGTATTTATATCAATGCTATAGACGATGCCCGACCAATCAGCCCCAAATATGCGGCCAAATATTTGATCATACTTTATACCTCTAAATCCCTCGGAAATATCCGGGCCTTGGCCAACGCCTTCACCAGAAAAAATAGAACGTTCCCCTGTTTCAAGATCCACTGTAATAAGCGAATCTCTAAGCACATCTGCAACAATAAGAAATTGAGCACTTACATCCAGCACTAGCTCAACAGGCGCCCAAAAATCTGAGCCAGTGCCAATACCCAGCCCAGAAATAATTGACCTGTCACCGGTTTCAATATCTACAGATAAGATAATGTTTTGCCCATTATCCGCGACATATAGGAGATTTTTACTTATATCTAAAGCTAAACCTTGCGGATATTCAAGAGCTTGACCCGCTCCTATGGAACTGCCTGATATTATTTTTCTATTCCCCGTCGTAAGATTTACTTCAACAATAGCGGAAGCCCAAGCATCACCAATAAGTATTCTGTCATTCACCAAGTCAAGAACAAGATCTTCAGGGCGCTCGAATACTGGCCCACTGCCCTTAGGTAAATGTCTCGAAAAAGAGGTGTGTTTGCCTCCTGATATTACCCGAGCAGCTCCTGTTGATAAGTTTATTTCATACAAAGCCCCATGGGATGAGTCCACAACAAATGCACGATTATTCAGAATATCAAGTTCAATTGCTGATGGCGTATTAGTATAATTACCTTCCCAATTTTTAGTTTCAGACAAAACACCTAAAACTCCCGTGTTTATATTGAATTTTAATAAGCCAATTTTATCATCAACAATATACAGCAGATTATTGACATCATCATAAGCGACATCCATTAGGCCAACTAATACTAGTTCATTATATTTGACAGTTGCACGCGCAGCTGACTCATCGACATTACCCAGCTGGTCCTCAGCTTTCACGACTATTTGATTTACACCCGCACTGAGCGTTATCGTTGCAGACCATGTTTGGTAATTATTATCTGTAGTCGCTTGCACACCATTGACAACTATATTCTTAACGCCAGCTGAATCAGTTGCAGTACCAGTAACAGTGAGCTCATTCGATTGAGCTATTGAAATAGGAGGGGGGAAAAGAATGAGAGCCAGAGGGGCGTCGGTTTCTAACGCTGTATCAACGGGGTTATCTTCTGTCTGTAACTCTATGGGATTATCATTATTTGATGCATCAACAACGGTATTAGAGCCTTCACCACAAGCAGTGATCCCAAAGCACAATATCCAAATAAAAATAATGAAATGAAATTTATTTCGAAATTTAATGATCACGAAGCGTTTCTATTTATTATGGTAGTCATCAATTATTTACTTTATGTTAGTGAAAATAAACCACATTTAAAATGCAATATCACAGCATAATGCGAGCTCATTTCTTTAGTCAAGCCAGAAATCTCGTAGCAGCTATCCATGCCTTGCCGGCCACCCATCTTAAGATCAATGTGGCAGCCAGAGAGCAACCGGGGCGCCCCCAGGTAACTCCTTGTATAAAAAGAATAAAGGGAGCCGTAGAGTCGTATGATCCTATCGCAAAATGGCAAGGTTTGGGTAAAGATGTGAACTTCAATTTGTCTCAGCCGCAATTAGGGCAAGGTGGGCAGGTTTTGCTGTATGCGTGGGAACTCACTGCCAAACAATGGAACTCGGGTCAGATATCGTCTTGCCGGTTAAGCATTTTTAGCGACATAGTTAGCATCGTACGGTAACCCATTTTTTAGAAGGATCAATGGGATCAGTGTCGTTGATTTTTCATTCAATGAGTGCTCTTAACACGTAAGGCACAAAAAGTAGGGCGTCAATAAGCGGTAGAGACTGTGAAAGTATTCAAATTTCATTGTCTCTGGAAATAATCGGCTTCCACAGAAGCCCTGAGAACAACGATCTCTAATTTTTAGTAGTCAAGGTATTAACTGATTCTGAAAATTTCCGAATACTTTCACAGTCTCGGTAGCGCATTGCGCCGCATGTAGTGTGGTAAAGGTAAATAGATAAAGGATCATTGAACTTTGGTCTTGCCTTTTCCTGTGCGGTTCAATAGTGTCATATTCAATAACCGCTCTTTGCTTGCTGGAAAGCAAAGCCCATTGCTTGAGTGAAGAAAGGGACGCTACCCTTTTATTTTTGACTGGAGGTCCAGTGCCCAATAGAAAATATAAGAAAGGATCTGCCTGGAAAAGAACTCACTGGGATCGGTGGACGCCAGGTAGAAAGATACTCCACGTGATTGCTGTGATTCTGTCATTGATAACCTGTGTTGCGATGTTTCTCGCAGCTGCGTACGTTGTATTGATAGTGTTTGGATTGCAGGGGTTCGCATTGAAACTACGTGATGCATTTTTACTGGATTTCGCACATTGGCTATTCGACTAGGCAAAGAAGGATATGGCTGCCCTTATTGACTCTTCCGCAGCGGCTTAAATGCCTCCAGCTCCCAGGGCCGCGTCGCCAGCAATAATCCAAAGTTAGCGCGTTTATCAATAGGCAGCTTGGCATCTTGCCGATGCAACTCTCCAAACTCCTTTGCCAGCGCCTGAACTTTATTGTTCATTATTTCAGCAGAGGCGTCACTCAACAGCCCAAACAGGAAAAGCCGCTGTTTCTGCTCCCCCTGAAAACCTGACTTCAGAAAATTGCTCTGTACCTGTTTCTCAAAATAACGTTCAATCGGGCCGTTGGGTAGCCAGCGAAAATCCTCATCGATGCGCAGTTTGATGCGGTTGCCGGGTAGCAGGTCAATGATCTTAAGCCGGTCTAGCTTTGCCAGTGCCTGGATGCATTCGGTCTCTTTGATCAAATAATTGCTGGTGATCTCTTCAAAGCTCAGGCGGTTGCGTACGCTGACGGCGATCAATAGTAGTTTGGTTTCTTTCACCAGCTCTTCCTCCTGCTCTTTGGTGAGCTGAGTGATGCGCTGGCGGGATTCTTCGTAGAGCAGAAACAGATCGCTTAGTTCCATCTGCATCAGCTGACAGACCTCTTCCAGCCGGTCGAGGCTAAACCTTTTGGTGGCGAACATCCGCTTAACGTTTGCTTCGCTCATAGCGAGCCGCCGGGCGACTTCGGCATAGGTGAGGCGGTTTGTTTTGAGTGCCTGTTTAAGCGTCTCGATCAGGGCGGCGGTCTGGGCCATGTTCTATTCTCCGGTTTTGTTGGGAGTGGCTAACTAACAAATGTCATTGCGAGGAGCAGAGCGACGAAGCAATCTCTCGGTTTGGGGGCTCTTCGTTACGGCGAGATTGCCGCGCTGCGCTCGCAATGACAGGCTAATTAGTTTATCTAAAATATACTACAGGGAGTAAAAACTTCAACTGATTTCGATTTGGTTTATTAAACGGTGCCTCGGGCGCAATATCCTTCATGACTCTCATCCACCAAAAAACCACTAGGAGATGAACATGAAGAGAACAAATTCTTACTTTAGCCTGCAGCGCTTTTGCCTGTTGCTGGGCCTGCTGGTAACTGGCAGCAGCCATGCAGCTGGGCTATTAACCCCGAACGATGGCGTGACCCCTGCGCTTAAAATTAAACAGCATCACGTTGAGGTGGTGATTGAAGATGGCTATGCCATTACAAAAGTAGAGCAGGTGTTTGGTAACCCGCACGCAAACGATCTTGAAGCGATCTACTCTTTTCCGGTGCCGGAAAAAGGCGCGGTGGCGGAGTTTACTGTCTGGATCGATGGTAAGCCGGTGACTGGCGAGGTATTAAAAAAGGAGCAGGCGCGTCAGATTTACGAGACAGAAAAAGCGGCGGGGCGTGATGCCGGTTTGACCGAAAAGGATGCATACAAAACCTTCGATATCAGCGTTTCACCGGTACGTGCCGGGCAGGATACCCGTATTCGTTTTGTCTACCTGCAACCGGCCCATGTCGATACCGGCATCGGGCGTTATGTCTATCCATTAGAGGAGGGCGGTGTTGATGAAGAGAAACTCGCCTTCTGGGGCGGCAACGATGTTGTCGAAGAGCAGTTTAGTTTTAATCTGGATATTCGTTCTGGTTATCCGGTGGATGCGGTGCGTGTGCCGAATCAACCACTGGCAGCCATTACACAACAGGCGGCAACGGAGTGGCATGTTGCACTGGGTGCCAATGCAACGACGACTGCTGTGATTAATGAGGAGGAGACTAATCATGTGACTGCAGCGTCAATACAGGTGCCTGCGACTGCTGCTTATAAACTCGATAAAGACCTGGTGGTCTACTGGCGCCATCAGCAGGGGCTACCGGGCGCGGTTGACCTTGTGACCCATAAGCCGAACGCAAACGGGCGCGGTACCTTTATGCTGACCGTGACACCGGGTGATGACCTGCAACAGATTACAGAAGGGCGCGACTGGGTGTTTGTGCTCGATACCTCGGGTTCGATGAAGGGGAAATACGCAACGCTTGCGGCAGGTGTGCAGAATGCCTTGCAGAAACTGAATCCACAGGACCGTTTCCGACTCGTACTTTTTAATAATCAGACCAATGAGCTGACCAGTGGTTTTGCCAATGCGACAGCGGAGAACGTTAACTACTACATCAATGCATTGATCAAGGTACAGCCGGGTGGTGGTACCAATCTTTATGCTGGGATTAAACACGGGATAAAGTCGCTGAACAGTGATCGTACCAGTGCGATTATTTTGGTGACCGATGGTGTGGCGAATGTGGGTGAAACGGCGCAGAAGAAGTTTATCGAGATGATTAAGCAGAAAGATGTGCGCCTGTTTTCTTTCATGATGGGCAACAGTGCCAATAAACCTTTACTGGGTGGACTCACCAGGGCCTCGGGTGGCTTTGGTGCTTCGATTTCGAATAGTGATGATATCAGTGGCCAGATACTGAGTGCGATCAGCAAGGTGTCACACGAAGCGCTGCATGGGGTCACGCTCGATATCGAGGGTATTAAAACGGCGGACATGACGCCGGCTAAGATCGGCTCACTCTACCGTGGACAGCAACTGGTGATGATGGGTCATTACTGGGGGGATGGCACGGCCGATGTGACGCTGACAGGGCGTGTTTCTGGTGCCGATAAAACGTACCGCACGCAGTTCGCCTTTCCCGCTGCCACTACAGAAAACCCTGAAATAGAGCGACTGTGGGCATATGCCAGTATCGAAGAGCTGCAGATGCAGATCGATCACTTTGGTGAAGATGAAGACAGCAAGCAGGCGATCACCGATCTGGCATTGGAGTATGGCCTGGTGACCGACCAAACCTCGATGCTGGTGGTACGTGATGAAGTATTTGAATCGCATGGCATCAAGCGTAGCAATCGTGATCGCCTTGCGGTTGAAAAGGCGGCACAACAGCAACGTGAACAGCGTGCGCCGGTCTCCCGCCGTGTTGATCAGCAGCAACCGATGTATTCGCAGTCGCGCCCTTCGTTAGGTGGTGGTGCGTTTGATCCATGGACAGTTGGGTTGTTAATGATATCGATTTTTGTTGGCTTGCGTCGGCTTGGTCTTGGATGTAAGCGCCAACAGCGGGCTAACTAAAATAGTTGTCATTGCGAGAAGTGCGCCCGAAGGAAGTGCCCTTGGGGTAAAACGATGCGGCAATCTCTTTATTAGATGATTCTTATAGTGCTGAGATTGCCGCGCTAAAGGATTTGGACTTCCAGTCCGTCACGCTTTGCTCGCAATGACAACAAATGCGGAGAACTAAAATGCAACTGCATAAAATAAAAACTGGGTTGATTACATCAGTTTTGATTTCAATAACACTTTTGAGCGGCTGTACCTTTGCCCCGACACAGCAGTATCAATATAGTGACGAAGTAGGCTACCTCTATCCTCAAGGAGTAGGTCAGATTCCACAGCAGCATAATGGTGTCAGTGTGGCTGCACTACCCCTGCGCATGGGCATTGCCTTTGTGCCAGATCGAAATTCACGAGGCCCCGATGCTGCGCTACTCGAGCAACAAAAGATGCAGTTGATGCAGGAGATCAAACAGCAGCTGTTGGTGGATGCAGTCATCGAAAAGGTTGAGTTGATCCCGTCATCCTATCTCACCTCAAGCGGTAGCTTCAGTGACCTGGACCGGGTGAGTCGTGTCTTTGGGGTGGATACCATTTTTCTCTTTTCGTTCGAGCAGGCGCAGTATACTGATCGTGGTCTATTATCGCTGGGATACTGGACGATCATCGGCTCATATTTTATCCCGGGCGAAAAGAATGACACCAATAGTATGATCAGCGGTGTCGCCTATGATATTCGCCAGCGCCAGATGCTTTTTCGTGCCGATGGTGTGAGCCAGTCAAAAGCGCTTTCGACGCCGGTCAACTATAGTCAGGAGATCAGAGAAGCGCGTATTCTTGGATTTAAAAAGGCTGCTGAAGATCTTGTCAGCAATCTGGATGTTTCGCTTGAGGATTTCAAGGCGGACCTTAGGCAGACGATGCCAGCGCTTGATGCGATTAAGCCGATAGTGGGTGCTGATGATGGTTTCTGGTCCGCTCGTTAATAACTGAATTTTTAGGGGCAACGATGAAGATTTTTATGGCGTTCATAATCGGTCTGTTGTTAATGCAGCCGATCACATCATCAGCGGAGAGTCTTCAACAGCCTGTCGCAGGTAAGGGCTGTGTCATCCTGCTTCATGGATTGGCCCGTAGTGCCAGCTCATTTGACAAAATGGCGGCGTCACTGAGCCAGGTGGGCTATCGAGTCATTAACGTGGATTATCCGTCTCGTAAACAGCCGGTTGAGACCCTGGTTGCCCGTTATGTTTCAAAGGCGGTTGTTGAATGCAAAGGTGAGACGACCCATTTTGTGACGCATTCAATGGGTGGCATCCTGGTGCGTTATTATCTGGCCAACAATAGCCTGGAAAATTCTGGGAAGGTGGTGATGCTGAGTCCACCCAATAAGGGTAGTGAGGTGGTGGATAAACTGGGCGATGTGCCGGGTTTTTACGCTTTTAACGGCCCGGCGGGTCAGCAACTAGGTACCGCTGATGATAGTCTGCCAAATCAGCTAGGGCCTGTGGACTATCCCGTCGGGATCATTACCGGCAATAGAAGCATCAACCTGATTCTTTCGATGCTGATCCCTGGCGATGATGATGGCAAGGTGTCGATTGAGCGGGCGAAACTGGAAGGAATGGCTGATTTTTTGGTGGTACCTCATACGCATCCGATGATTATGAATAGTGATGAAGTGATCAGGCAGACGCGTTATTTCCTGATAAACGGCAGGTTTGATGGCCTTAATCCGTAAGGGTCCTGCGAAGATCTGGCGAGGACCCAGCGAGGGCATCGTATCCCCGCTGATGCCTGATTAGTGTAGAATGGCGGGCTTTATTCTTGTGCCAGTAAATACTATGACCGCTGCAATCTCTATCAATAATGTAAAAAAATCCTATGGTTCGCTTAAGGCGCTAAAAGGGGTTGATCTGACGATTAATCGCGGTGAGTTTTTTGGCTTGCTGGGGCCGAATGGTGCGGGGAAATCAACGCTAATCAACATTATTGCTGGGCTGGCGAATGCCGATTCTGGTTCGGTGAGTGTGCTTGGGCATGATGTGGTGGGCGATTATCGGCAGGCTCGGCATGCGCTGGGTGTGGTGCCACAGGAGCTGGTGTTTGACGCCTTCTTTTCTGTGCGAGAGGTGCTGCAGATTCAGTCTGGTTATTTTGGTTTGGGTAAATCGAATGACGCGTGGATTGATGAACTACTGGATGCATTGGCGCTGACCGATAAGGCAGATGCCAATATGCGTGCGCTTTCGGGCGGGATGAAACGACGTGTATTGATTGCGCAGGCCTTAGTGCATCAGCCTGAGGTGGTGATTTTAGACGAGCCAACAGCTGGGGTGGATGTTGAGTTGCGTAAGCTATTATGGGACTTTGTTGCGCAGCTGAACAAGAAGGGCCACACCATCGTATTGACCACTCACTATTTAGAAGAGGCTGAAAAACTGTGTGACCGGATTGCCATCCTGAACCATGGTGAGGTGATTGCGCTCGATACCAAGGCGTCTCTGTTGCAGAGTGAAATCTGCAATACCTTACATCTGCTGATTAAAACCGCGGAACCAATCGAACAGCTACCTGAATCGTTAGCACCTGCCATTCGAGAAAAGGTGAAGTATCTGGATGGTTGCCAGGTGCGACTTGAGCTGCATAAAGATAAAGATTCGATTGTTGATGTGCTGGCTGCGATCTCAGCGGCAGGGATTAAGGTTATCGATTTAGAAACGGAACGGGCTGACCTTGAAGATGTCTTTGTTGAGTTAACCAGTAAGGCGTCATCATGATCAATCGCGGTTTTTATACGCTTTTTTATAAAGAGACTTTGCGTTTTTATAAGGTGGCATTGCAGACGATTCTTGCGCCGATTATCACTACGTTGCTTTATTTTATGGTGTTCTCGCATGTACTGAAAGACCGTGTGATGGTCTTCGAAGACTTAAGTTACACCTCGTTTTTGATTCCCGGGTTGGTGATGATGACGATTATTCAGAACGCCTTTGCAAATAGTTCATCTAGCCTGATTCAGTCTAAAGTCACGGGTAATATCGTGTTTGTATTATTAACGCCGCTCTCATATGTGGAGTTTTATCTTGCCTTTATGCTGGCGGCGGTGGTGCGAGGGTTGGTCGTTGGGCTGGGGGTGTTTCTGGTGGCAATCTGTTTTGTGCCGGTGCCGGTTTATAGCTTTGCCTTCCTCTTTGCCTTTGCGCTATTGGGTAGTGCGGTGCTGGGAACGCTGGGTATTATTGCCGGTATCTGGGCGGAGAAGTTTGATCAGCTTGCAGGCTTCCAGAATTTTGTGATTATGCCGCTGTCATTTTTGAGTGGTGTTTTCTATTCGATTCACTCTTTGCCGGCATTCTGGCAAGTTGTGTCTCATTTTAATCCGTTCTTTTACATGATCGACGGCTTTCGTTATGGCTTTTTTGGGGTGTCCGACGTTTCACCCTGGATCAGTTTAGGGTTTATTGCGCTGGCCTTTGTTGGTTTGGCGCAATTCGCAATCAGGCTGCTTAAGCAAGGTTACAAGCTGCGCCATTAGAGGGCGATGGTTAGCGAGGATTATCCGCCACTTTGCCAATAGCACTCTTGACTGCTTTTTCGACGTTGCTGTTAATTTGAGTGCGTTCTTCGTCTGGAATGTAAAAGAGCGTGTCGATGGTGTGTCGGACATAGCGAGGTGGTAGCTGGTTTAGCGCCAGGCAGGCGATGTCTTGCATATCATCATAACTTAAGTTGATCTGTTGATCGGCACAGGCCTTGTCAATTTCCTCAATCACGAGGTTTTCATAGAAATTAGAAATCGAAATCATTAATCAGTTTTCCTTTTCAAAAAACATTGTCAATGGCTGAAAGTTTACCGGGCTATTGAAATCAATGTTGATGGTTAATTAGGCTTTGACGCTTTCAGTTTTTCGTTTTATTTCGGATGCAGTCAGTGACAATCATGAGCATCACCGTAACTCTCCTTGTTGGTAGATGCTGAAACAATGCTGTTTCTGTCATTTCTATCGTCAATTATTGAGTAATACTTAATTGGTGCAATGGTGAAAGGTAGGGCCATTATTCGCTGGTTAACAATATTTGAGCGCTGTTTTCTGTGATTCCCTTTAATTACTTTAGTTTTTCTGGGAGTGAGATGGATTGTTTTTTGTATATTAAAACAATGAGATAACGACTTGTTAGCGCCTTCTTGGCCTCAAAGAAGTGTTGGTATGGCAGCTTTTATTGTCGATCTTGACTGTAATAGTCTATTATTTGGTTAGAATAAAGTTCAGCGCTGGTTCAGTATGGTTGCAATTATGAGTGGGCATGGCACTGTCGTCATGCTGATTAAAAGAAAAAATTAAGGAGAAGCTGATGCAAATATTGGCAAAATCATCCTTTACGGTAGCGACCGTCATGTTGTGCAGCGCTATCTCGCTCACTGCTTTTCTTGCACCAATGAATGTGAGTGCAGAAGAAGGTAGTTCTCAGACGACATTAGATGGCCACAACTTTGTGCTTGCGGCACGCTATGGCCATGAAAATGTGATTATCAATCTGCTCAATGGTGGGGCTGATATTGAGCTTAAAGATGAGCTCGGTAATACTGCGCTGATTGTTGCGGCTGCTGAAAATAAACAATCCATTCTCAAATTTCTGATTGAGCAGGGTGCTGATGTTAATGCGCAAAGCAATAATGGCACTTCCGCGCTGATGAACGCCGCTATGTATGGCAATCTTGAGGTGGCTGATCTGCTTTTAAAGGCGGGTAGTAAAATCGACTTGAAAAAGGTCGGTGGAGAAACCGCGTTAATTGGTGCGGTGCAATACGGCCATTTAGCCATGATTGAGCTGTTGCTGTCTAAAGGGGCAGATGCCAATGCGGTGACTAAAGGTGCGTTTAATGAAGGTGGCGGTAAGAGCCCTTTAATGTTTGCCGCTCAACATGGTTTAAAAGGGGGGCATGGCGACTGGAATAAGATTGCAGCCGCGCTGCTTAAATATGGTGCTAAAACGAATCTGACGCGTGCAAATGGTGATACGGCGTTAACGATTGCTCAATGGCATGGTTTTGATGACATCAAAGCGACGTTACAAAAAGCGGGAGCCCGAGATGAGACCCATTACGCCGCGCTTTCTAGTGAAGATTCGCTGATTAAAGCTGCCCAGATAAATGACCTGGTGAAGATTCAGTTACTACTGGATCAGTCTACTAACGTTAATTACCGTGATAGCAATACCGGCGTAACGCCGCTATTGACCGCTGTCTATTATGGCAATATTGACGTGGTGCGCGCCATGGTTAAGCACGGGGCAAATGTTAACCATGTTCCGTGGGGATTAAAAGAGCAGCGGATTGCTAGCTCCAGTGTGACCTATAAGGAACGCGAGTTGCTACGTACCATTTCACGCAGTGATACAGCATTGCTAGTCGCGATTCAAAAAAACCATGCCGAAATAGCCAGCTATCTAATAGACCATGGAGCGAAGATTGCTGTTGGTAATCGCAAAGGCGAGACGCCGACGTTAATCGCGGCCAGGAATGGTAATGCAGATTTGATGGCATTATTGCTTAAGCATGGAGCAGACCAGAACAGGGCGTTAATCGAAAAGAAAGTGGATCGTTTTATTACGCGTATTCACAAAAAAGAGAAAAGGCCTTCGCTGTTAATTGAGGCGGCAAAAGCTGGCCACATTGAGGTCATTGAAGTTTTGCTTACTGCGGGTGCAGATGTTGATATTCAGAATGGAGATGGCGCTACTGCGCTCTTTAAGGCTGCAGAGCAAGGGCATGCAGATGCTGTTGAGTTGTTGTTAGCCAATCAGGCGGCCCCTAATTTATTCGATAATATTGGCCGTACCCCTTTAATGATTGCTTCACGAAATGGCTACCAGAGTATTGTTGAGCAATTGATTTTACACAATGCTGATGTCAATGCGATTGAGCAGCTCGATCCTTCATCTCATCGTGATATATCGATTGGGGGGATGACCGCACTTATCTACGCGTCCCGAGGTGGTCATGCAGAAATTGCGGCGATTCTACTCAAAAACGGGGCAGATAGGCGACTCTCTTCAAATACGGGGGAAACGGCATTAGGCGCTGCAAAAAAGAACGGCTTCAAAAAGATTGAGCAGCTACTTGCGGGTGGTGCTATTGACGATTAAAACAATAATAATATGAGTTATTCAATTACAAACCCTTTTCCTGTGAGAAGGGTTTTTTTATGGCGGCTAAAAAGTTAAAGGTTTTGGGTAATGGAAAAATATTGAGTTATGATCGGGCTATGCTTAACACAAATCAAAACTTAACCTGCTTTATGACTGCCGCACTACTTTTGATCTGTCTGCTGTTGATGCTCGCTGGCTGTGATCGACAGGAAAAAGTGGTTAGTAAGCAATCGATATTAAGTGAGCTAAATGTATGGGTTCACACCGGTAATGAAGAGTCGCTTTTATTACGTAAAGACCAGGTGGCGCGTTTTAATGCGAGACACAGCCGAATCAAGGTCACGCTGATTTCAATTCCCAAGGGCACATATAGTGCGCAGATCAGTGCCGCAACAAGAACGGGTACGCTACCTGATATTATTGAGCTAGACGGCCCATCGTTAGCTAGTTTTGTGACGCGTGGCGCGTTAATGAAACTGGATAAAATTCTAACGACGACAACTCGACAGGATATTTTGCCATCTGTCTTTGAGCAGGGGATGTATCAGGGGCGCGTTTATTCGGTAGCTGAGACGACCAATAGTTTCGTATTGTATGCACGGAAAAGTTTGCTGGCATCAGCTGGCTATCCTGTTCCTGAGAACCCTGGTGATGCATGGGACTTGAAAGAGTTTGAGACGCTGTTAGCGATGGCTCAGAAACATGGTGAGTATTCTGCGGCGATTGATATTGGCCTTAGTAATGTGGAAGAGCCGTATGCAAAAACACTTTATCCGATGTTGTTGTCTGCTGGAGGGGGGCTGGTTGATGGGCAGTCGCCATATAAAGTTGAGGGTCTGTTGAACAGCGCTACAAATATAGGTTTTCTAAAACGCATTCAACGCTGGATTGATCAAGGTTATATCGATGAAAATAGCGATCACAGGGCTTTTAGCGATGGAAGGGTGGCTTTGTCATGGGGAGGGCTTGATAAATATGTTGCGTATAAAGCGCTGTTCGATGATGACCTTGTTGTTGTCCCGTTTCCTGATTTAGGCGGTGGAAGTCGCAATGTGCATCAGACCTGGGGGTGGAGTTTGACAGAAAATTGCGAAGATACACAAGCAGCAATGCGTTTTCTAGAATTTCTGTTTTTGCCTGACGAGGCGAATTTAGCCGCCAAAGCATCGGGTGGCTTACCTGGTACATTTAGTGGGTTGTCAGGTTTTAATGCCTTTAGTGATTCAATATTAATTTCTTCACTTGTTAGTGATCTCGAGAGTGGCATGGTTGCTTCACAAGCGAAGTCGCCACTCTATCCGGTTATCAGCGATGAGTTTCAGAAGTCGTTTGTTCGCATTAAGAATGGTGCATCAGTGGAGGAGTCTCTTGAAGCTGCTGTTGATTCTATTAGTCAACAGCGAAAGAAACTTAAGGTAGAGCTGGCTGAGGAAGGCACTTAGATGGTGTTAAATTATATATTATTAGAATCTTATTCTCTCGGTTTTTGATGTGCTAGTATATTTAAAAGGACTTTAGCGCGGCTATCTTTAAAGAATGTTTAATTTATGGCGATAAGATATTGGCATAGTGATGACAACAATGGGTGTCATTCTAAAACATAAAACGAGATTACTAGAGGGAGCTCTTGGAAATGGACGCGGTCGATTTAATTAAAGGGTCAGTAAAACTTGCAACGCTACCTGAGGTTTTCACTAAGATAAATGAAATGGTGGATGATCCATCTTCATCGGCCTCTGATATCGGTAAATTTATTAGTCAGGATCCTGGTTTGACAGCAAGGCTGTTAAAGATAGCAAATAGTCCGCTATATGGATTTCCCTCCAGAATCGATACTGTTTCCCGTGCGATTACGATTATTGGCACGCGCGGGCTGCGTGACCTGATTTTGGCAACCTCTGTTATCAATAATTTCACGGGAATGCCAAGTGACCATATTGATATGCAAAAGTTCTGGAGTCACAGTCTCTATTGCGGCGTTATTGCTCGCCTGATTGCGGTAAAATGCAACGCGCTGCACACTGAGCCATTCTTTGTCTCTGGTTTGTTGCACGATATTGGTCAGTTAATTATTCTGAATAAATTACCTGAAATGTCGCGTGAAACACAGATGCGAGCTAACGATGGTGCGGTTGCGTTACATGGAATTGAACAAGAGGTCATCGGATTTGATCATGCAAAAGTCGGCGCTGAATTATTGAGGGATTGGCGTTTGCCAGAAACAATTATCGATTCTACTGAATACCATCATGAGCCAGGCAAAGCTGAGTTATCACCACTGGGCGCTAGTATTGTCCATATCGCAAGCGAACTGGCGAGAGAGGTTGAAATGAATTCAGAGTTGAGCGGTGATATCTTTATCTCCTCCAGAGTAGATCAAGTTGCGGTCGCCATTACAGGTTTGAATGAAGCTGTAATTGACAATGTAAAGGAAGAGGCGGCGTTGCAGTTCAGTGCTGCAGTTGAGTTATTCTTACCTAAGGTAGGTTGATCGGCCGTAATTTGCCCGCTAAAGGGGATTGGCTTGCTATGATATAAAGGTATTATCCATTTAGCAGGTAGAGGCTAGCTGTTAAATGGAATGATGGCCGTCACTTATAAGGCCGATGTTTCTATTTTCTGCTGCCAGTAGTTAGCTTTCATATTATCGACCGGCAGACCGAACCAACCTTCTTTATAACCGACAGCAAGATATTCCTGTGCTTCGACAACGCCATTTGCAGCGGCTAATTGATACCATTTCAGAGCAGCTGACTCATCAAAGTCTACGTGTAGGCCACCATGGTACATCAAAGCCATATTAAATTGAGCGCGCGCGTCGCCACCGTTTGCCAGTGGCATCCAGTATGAAAATGCGGCACTATAATTTTCATTGATGGCGGAATTAACTGCGTTGTCGTATGAATCAGCAATTGCGGTAGTTGCGCCAAGGCAGAGAAGTGTTGCGAGTAGGGTGGTTTTTAGGCGCATAATGGTTCTCCCGTATAAAGCATTTGAGCACGTTGCCACTATGCCTTAACTGTGGCTTTTTTTATGAGAAATGGGTCACAATTGGATGATGAAAATATTTTCTTAAACAAAGGGTTACAATTATTAGCGGATATCTATTTCAGGGATTGCTGCTTCAGTTTCCCACGGGTAAATGCGCTTGATACCAATAATTAATTGATAGCCAGCCACCGAATCGTTTTTAACTATTTTACTGCTAGTTTCGATTGTTTCGTACGTTACGGTCTTCAGTTTGAGGGTGTTATTGTTAGTTCTGACTGAGACTAAATTGCCGAGAAAATCATGTTTTCTCTCGCTGTGATTGATTTCAATATCACCAAGCGTGTTCATGATTATTAGTTCAATGCCGGGTGGGTTTTTGCGTGACTTCAGTGTGTAGCTGGGACTGTACGGGAGTGATAGCGTTAGCGTTAAAGATTCGTTTGTGAGCTGGTAGTTTATATTTGTGATGCGATTGGGGCGTGGTACTACTTTTGTCCCAAATAGCGATAGAAACTCTTCAGTAGAGATCTTTTTACGGTCATCCTTGTTGTAATCCAGGGGCTTCTTTTTTTTCGTGCCATCCAGTTCGAATATGCCGGGTTCAATTACCGCTTGAATGACAGATTGGTCAGTTGGTGGCGGCGTTGCTTCGGCAACTTCATCCAGCAGTGTGATTTCGAGTGACTTTTTTCCATTTCTGGAATGATGAGTTTTTGAGTGGCGCCCCAATCTGCGCTTAAAACTGATCGCAATGTTTGAGTGACTTTGGGGTAGAGCGTTGACTGTGAGTGATTTGATTAACGTGCCGTGTCGTTTTTTTAGCTTAAACTCTGGGCTAATGGATGTTTGAGGTAATTTAAGGATAGCGCGCTTTTCCTGATTCACCGACATTAAAACGGCACTTAGTTCACCCTCGTAGCTAATTAACAAAAGGTCGCCTTGCTCGATTGGCTTGATATTGATCGCCGTTATGACGCTGTCTGCTGCCAACAAAGGCTGTGAAAGTACTACAAATAGGGTTATTAGCGATTGAAACGCTAGCGTGATGAATTTCTTATGTTTAATCATAGTTTTGTGAGGTGGCAGCGTTTTGGGGCTGTTACCGGTATTTCTGCGTATAAACATGGTATCGACGGGAAAAGGGCAAGCTTTATATTTCTTTTTAATCAAAAAGATAGCAGCAAATTAAACAATTTTTTATGCCAGTGGCGAATGAATTCTGATAGAATTACCAGCATGATTTATGTGCAATTCCAAGGAGCAAGCGATGTCCGCATCCCCGCCAGTCACAGACCGTAGAGCCAATTCGCATGGCATGATCGATGAGCTTGTTAACGTACGAACTCAGATGTTGACCTTATACGGTGAGTTAGCTGCGCAACACCCATTTGATAATGATGATTCTGTTTCGGAGTTATTAGAGCAATTTTGTCAGTCGTTGATTGACTACACTGCAGACTCTCACTTTAGGCTCTATCGTTTCATTGATGAGCGAAAAGAGCGGCGACGTGCGGTGATTGAGATTGCAGATCAGGTGTATCCTAAAATTGTCTCGACCACGCAGACAATCCTGGATTTTAACGATAAATACGATATAACTGAGCATGGTGACTTGATCACTGGGCTAGAAGGTGATCTTTCAGTACTAGGTGAAAAACTCGCGGATCGAATCGAGCTTGAAGACGAGGTGATTAAGGTGATGCGCGCTAATTAGCCCCATCGCGTTTCTGGCGCTGGTTTGAAAGTTACTGGGAGGTTTAATTATCTTCGTAGCCTTCCAGCACACTGTCCCATGATTTTCTGGTATTACTGTCATCTTCATAGGGCGAAGCGAGATCGTCGTCAGTATCATCGAAAGGGCCTGACCAGTCATCAGGGGCATCGAGTTGTTCAGGGGCAAGCGACTCCCAAAGCTCCATTTCTAGTTCGCCGATGGTGCCATCAAAATATTGAATCTCAATGGTTTCGTCATGCTCGTCTATTGCAACAACTTTGAATAGCAGGCTGTTGGTCGATTGATACCAGTTGCCAATTTCTGGGTCGTTTTGTACTGCCATCTTATTTTAGCCCTCGAATGACTACTTATTGAGTTGTTGATATTTTTCATGTCACTCTGGGTTACGTATCGGCGTTGGGGTGATATCCTTTAGAGGTTATCGCTGTGTATGGTGTGCTGTTTTTTTATTAAAAATCAATGGCTTATTGTTATTTTTATGCTTATTTAGTGTGAAGATATAGTGTTCAGTCACAACTTGCTTGTAATGAAGTGGCGATGTTGAGTACAAAAAATTATTATGGCGATTCAAGAAAATTTATTTGATGTGAAATGTTGCCGCTGCGCGCGATTAAGCACATTCCTCTCGGAGGTCCGCGTGAGACATCCTGGTTATCACACTGCGCCAGTGTCGGCATTTGGTGATGAGCAGCCAGGGCTCCTGATTGTTGGGCTTGCCCCTGGAATGCATGGTGCAAATGCGAGTGGCCGACCGTTTACCGGTGATCAGTCTGGTGACATGCTTTTCAAAGCGCTTTATAAGTATGGGTTTAGTAGTGCAGCGGAGTCTTTGTCAATTGATGATGGACTGGCGTTGTATAACTGTCGCATTACTAACGCTGTAAAGTGTTTGCCGCCACAAAATAAACCAACGACCGCGGAAGTTAAGCAGTGTAGTGTTTTTCTTACGGCTGAATTACAGGCCCTTAAAAAAGGCAGTGTCGTTATTGCATTGGGTTCAATTGCACATGCCGCTGTTTTACGTGCGTTAGGTGTTAAGTTGAGCGCGCACAAATTTGCTCACGCTGAAGAGCACCAGCTATCGGAAGCGTTAGTGATGATCGACTCCTACCACTGCAGTCGATATAACACTCAAACCAGACGTCTGACTGAGCCGATGTTTCAGGCGGTTTTTGCACGCGCAAAAGAGTTAATACCATAGTTTCTCGTATGGATATCGATAACGCTTCTGATACAGGTCGTCCTGAGTTTGATGTTAAGGTTTTTTTACAGGGACTACCGGAAGACCCTGGTGTCTACCGGATGTTTAATATCCGTGATGAGGTCATTTATGTCGGCAAAGCGCGCAACCTGAAAAAACGTGTTTCAAGTTATTTTACCCGCGCTGATGGCTCTCCAAAGACACGGGCGTTGGTCACCCACATTGATCACATTGAGGTGACCACCACGCATACTGAAACTGAGGCGCTGATTCTTGAGAACAACTTAATTAAGCAGCACAAGCCTCACTACAATGTGCTATTGCGTGATGATAAAAGTTATCCTTATATTTTTCTCTCAACAGAACAGGCATATCCACGCCTGAGTTTGCAGCGAGGCGCACGAAAACAGAAAGGGCGTTACTTTGGCCCCTATCCTAATGCGGGAGCGGTGCGCGAAACCTTGAATTTACTGCAGAAGCTGTTTTTAATCCGGCAATGTGAAGATAGTTTTTTTAGCAATCGTTCGCGCCCCTGTCTGCAATATCAAATTAAGCGTTGTAGTGCTCCCTGTACAAAGCAAATAACTGAGTCTGATTATGCTGACGATGTCCGTCTTGCAGCGATGTTTCTTGATGGAAAAAACCACCGTGTGATTGATGAGCTGGTTGATAAGATGACGCATGCGGCTGAGCAGTTGTCGTATGAGTCGGCGGCCCAATACCGTGATCAGATAGCGGCGCTTAGGATCATTCAGGAGAAACAGTATGTCAGTGGCGATAAGGGCAACATCGATGTAGTAAGTGCGATCACTCAAAACGGTGTGGGCTGTGTGGAGGTTTTTTATATTCGCGATGGCCATAATCTCGGTAATAAAAGTTTTTTCCCGAGCCATACTAATAACGCGACAGCAGAAGAGATTCTTGCTGCATTTTTACCGCAGTTCTACCTTGCTAAAGAGGGTGCAACTGAGATTCCATCGCAAGTGATTATTAATCATCAGCTGGAAGATGTTGATATATTGAGAGCAGTGTTGAGTGAGGCGGCTGGACGACAGGTGGCGGTAACCAGTAATGTGCGTGCTGAACGCAGTCGCTGGCTTGCGATGGCAACCGCAAATGCGGAGCAAAATCTTGCGCGTTATATCAATACCAAAAGTAATATCATGCAGCGCTTTATTGCGTTACAGGAAGCGCTGCAGCTCGATAGTCTGCCACAACGAATGGAGTGTTTTGATATTAGCCATACATCTGGTGAGCAGACGGTGGCGTCGTGCGTGGTGTTTAATAATGAAGGGGCGCTTAAATCAGATTATCGTCGCTTTAATATCGAAGGAATTACCGGTGGTGATGATTACGCGGCAATGAATCAGGCCTTGATGCGGCGTTATACGCGGCTGAAAGAGGGGGAGGGGAAGCTGCCCGATATCTTATTTATTGATGGTGGTAAGGGGCAGGTACGCGAGGCTGAGAAGGTTTTGGAAGAGCTGCAGGTGAATGGCGTTAACTTAATCGGTATCGCAAAGGGGCGTGCGCGTAAGGCTGGAGAAGAGACGCTCTATTTTTCCGAAACGGGCATTGAGATTAACTTGCCAGCTGATTCCCCGGCGCTCCACTTAATTCAGCAAATTAGAGATGAGGCGCACCGCTTTGCGATCACTGGCCACCGTGCACGGCGAGCCAAGGCGCAAAAGAGCTCGACGCTCGAGGGAATTCCAGGTGTTGGCGCGAAACGTCGTCGTCAACTATTACAGCAGTTTGGCGGTTTACAGGGGGTGGCGCGCGCAGGTGTTGAGGATTTGGCCAGTATAAAAGGCATTAGCGCCGAACTTGCACAGCGGATTTATGATATCTTTCATGCCGGGAATTGAGTCAGGATAAGAGGTTCAGTTCCCCGTAATTTATTTCAGTATTTGGAGCAAATCAGCAGTGATGACAACGGCAACAAGCCTCACCTTTCTCAGGATCGCACTGATCCCTGTGTTTGTGGCGTTCTTTTATCTGCCGGTTAGCTGGTCGAATATTGCGGTTACCGCCATTTTTAGTATTGCAGCGATCACGGATTGGCTTGACGGCTATCTGGCTCGCAAGATGAATCAGACATCTGCTTTTGGCGCATTTCTGGATCCGGTTGCAGATAAGTTAATGGTTGCGGCAGCATTGGTGTTGCTGGTTGAGGCGAGTGCGACCGCCTGGATGGCCGTTCCTGCGGTGATTATTATTGGGCGTGAAATTGCCGTCTCCGCATTGCGAGAGTGGATGGCGGAAATCGGCCAGGGAAATATTGTTGCGGTGAATATGTGGGGCAAAGTTAAAACTGCAGCGCAGATCACAGCGATTATTTTATTACTATACCGCGAGCCGTTATTTGGTGTGATTCCAACTGAAATGCTGGGGTACATCGCGCTTTATATTGCAGCGGCATTGACGTTGTGGTCTATGTGGGAGTATATGCGCAAAGCCTGGCCGATACTTCGTGATGCTTAGGGTTAACTACTGGAACAGCTTGAATTTTTTTAGGTCAAACCCTTGACACCGTCGCGTAGATCCATACAATACGTGTCTTGTTTGAAGGGCGGGAATAGCTCAGTTGGTAGAGCACAACCTTGCCAAGGTTGGGGTCGCGAGTTCGAATCTCGTTTCCCGCTCCAAATTTTTATATCTGTATTGAATTCTCTAAAATCCCCTTTATAAATTTTGAGTTAAGGTGTGATTGAGTACCATCCAGGCTGGGTGGCAGAGTGGTTATGCAGCGGCCTGCAAAGCCGTGGACGGCGGTTCGATTCCGCCCTCAGCCTCCAGTTTTCAGGACCACTTGCCCAGGTGGTGAAATTGGTAGACACAAGGGACTTAAAATCCCTCGGCTTCACGGCCGTGCCGGTTCGATTCCGGCCCTGGGCACCATCTTTCTTAAATACCCCTCGTTATCTAAATCCTCTACCTATTTAGGCACAGATAAAACGATTTTTTTCGTTTGGAATTACGACATGACAATTCGAAGTGTTATGCGATAATCATCGTTCATGCTGTGTGGAATGTTGCTGCAGCTTATCAGGGTTTTGTAAAAACGGATCGAAAATGACAGTAGCTAAGGTGTTCAAGCAATTAATCTGTAGTTTAGTGCTGGTGTTTTGCTCTATGTCAGTTCAAGCACTGGAAGTGAATTATTTCTTTTGTAAAAAAGGACTGAAGAGCGCCTCCGAAGAAGCGTATGTGGTTGACTATAATACTAAATATATTTATCAGGTAGAGTATCGACCGCCTTTAAATGCAGTCAAAGTGATGCGCTTTAGGTTGCTTGAAGTGCTTGAGCATAATATTCGCGGTGTTATCCATGACGAATACAGTGGTGACTATTTAGAAGGTAGCGGTGAGTTTGCGTCACTGCCTAAGAATCGTTTACGAAAGATGGTTTCGCTCGATATGACGAAAGGGGTACTAATGAAGCTCTATAGCGGTGCGGGTGATAAGTATGGCTCCTGTACGACGGAAATTATAGAGGTTGATAGCGTTGAGGCCTTCTTGAAAGAGAAAGGCCGGATCATCAAAAATAATGTCGTTAACAAGAGTAGCTAGTTCAGCGTCGTCGGCTGGGGCGACTTTCTGCAATGCGTGCTTTACCCGGTTGGCGCTTCGTTAGGGCATTTTTTTTTGGTTTGGTTTTCTTTGTCGAAACCTTTATTTTGCGATAAATAACAATAATACCGCCGATTTCCTGTATGAGATGCCCGCCTGTTTCATTGCAAATCTCTTCTCTAACCTTGAGCCTGGCCGCTTTATCGCCGCAGCTAAGCTTGATTTTAAGCAGCTGGTGATGATTAAGGGATAGTTCAATTTCGTTTAATACTGAGGGTGTTAATCCTGCGCCGCCGACTGTCACAACTGGCTTGAGTGCGTGCGCTAGCGAGCGGAGCTTGCGTTGTTGTTGTTGGTGGATTATTTCTTCAGCGGCCATCTCTGTTTCCTGGTTGAATCTGTGAAAAATAGCCGCATAGTATACTGGTATACTTCATCAAGTAGTTAGAAATTAACAGATATGATGAAAACTGGAAAATCGCGCGATGAAAAAGCACCAAAGCAAACAGCAGTGGTTAGATGAGCATGTTAACGATGAGTATGTAAAAAAAGCACAAAAAGATGGCTATAGATCACGGGCGGCCTATAAATTGCTTGAGATAAATGAGCGTGACCATATATTGTCACCAGGCATGAAGGTGGTTGACCTTGGCGCCGCTCCTGGTGGCTGGTTGCAAGTAGCCGCAAAGACTGTAGGTAAAAAAGGGCAGGTCATTGGTTTAGATTTGTTAGAAATTGAGCCTGTTCATGATGTGGTTTTTTTGCAGGGCGATTTTAGAGAAGATGATATTTACGAGGCGCTTATGACCGAGCTAAAAGGTGAAAAAGTGGATGTTGTCATTTCAGATATGGCACCAAACATTAGCGGTATGGGTACTGTCGATCAGCCTCGGTCAATTTATCTTGGCGAGTTAGTGCAAGAATTTTCTCATCAGGTGTTAAAAAAAGGTGGCTGTGTTTTACTTAAGCTATTTCAGGGGGCTGGTTTTGATGAGTATGTCTGTAGTTTGCGGCGTGATTTTTCAAAGGTCTATATCCGAAAGCCCAAGGCTTCACGAGCGCGTTCTCGTGAAGTCTATGTATTGGCGAAAGGATATTTGAACTAATTACGCCGATTGTATTGTTAAAGCATAGTGATACCTATTATATTAGGTATTATTGAATGGAAAGCCTATTTCTGTGAATAGAGGATATTATTTTGAACGACATGGCTAAGAATATCGTTTTGTGGGTGGTTATCGCGGTGGTGCTGATCTCCGTGTTTAACAACTTTGGACCACCCCAGGCACCTGCTCGGACGCTTTCATACTCTGAATTTATTGAGGATGTGAGAGCTGGCGTTATCCGTGAGGTAGAAATTAAAGGGCGCAACATTCGCGTTACTACCCAGGCGGGCGAAAAATTCATGACCTATAGCCCTGGTGATAACGGGTTGATTGGTGAGCTGCTTAACAACCGAGTCTCTATTCAGGCACGACCTGCTGAAGAACAAGGTGTCTTTATGCAGATCTTTATCTCCTGGTTCCCAATGTTATTGCTGATTGGTGTGTGGATATTTTTCATGCGCCAGATGCAAGGAGGCGGTGGCGGTGGCCGAGGTGCCATGTCATTTGGGCGCAGCAAAGCGCGCATGCTGGGCGAAGATCAGGTCAAGACGACCTTTGCTGATGTGGCGGGTGTTGAAGAGGCTAAAGAAGAAGTCGGCGAGTTGGTGGATTTCCTGCGTGACCCAAGCAAATTTGAGAAGCTGGGTGGTAAGATCCCGCGTGGTGTACTGATGTGCGGTTCACCAGGTACCGGTAAAACGCTATTAGCCAGAGCGATTGCGGGCGAAGCGAAGGTGCCATTTTTTACTATCTCAGGTTCTGACTTTGTTGAGATGTTTGTTGGTGTGGGTGCTTCGCGTGTACGCGATATGTTTGAGCAGGCTAAGAAGCACGCCCCTTGCATCATCTTTATCGATGAGATTGATGCCGTGGGTCGTCACCGCGGTGCTGGCATGGGCGGTGGTCATGATGAGCGTGAGCAGACCCTTAACCAGTTACTTGTTGAGATGGATGGTTTTGAGGGGAATGAAGGTGTGATCGTGATCGCCGCGACAAACCGTCCTGATGTACTTGATCCTGCGTTGTTGCGTCCTGGCCGTTTTGATCGCCAGGTAGTGGTGCCGCTGCCTGATGTGCGTGGTCGTGCGCAGATCTTACGTGTACATATGAGAAAAGTGCCCGCCGGTGATGATGTGCAACCAAAAATCATCGCGCGTGGAACGCCTGGTTTTTCGGGTGCGGATCTCGCGAATCTTGTGAATGAAGCCGCTCTTTTTGCTGCGCGAGCAAGTAAGCGTGTCGTCAACATGAGTGATTTTGAGAAGGCGAAAGATAAAATCATGATGGGTGCGGAGCGTCGTTCCATGGTGATGAATGAAGATGAAAAGAAATTGACCGCATATCATGAAGCGGGGCATGCCATTGTTGGGCGTCTGGTGCCTGCTCATGATCCGGTACATAAGGTGAGTATTATTCCGCGTGGGCGTGCACTGGGTGTCACGATGTTTTTGCCTGAAGAAGACCGCCTGAGTTATAGCAAGGAGCGACTAGAGAGCAATATTTCCAGTATGTTTGGTGGGCGTATTGCAGAAGAGCTGATCTTTGGTAAAGAGGCTGTTACCACTGGTGCTTCAAATGATATTCAACGCGCTACCGAGATTGCGCGCAATATGGTCACCAAGTGGGGCTTTTCAGACAAGCTTGGCCCGTTAATGTACGGTGAAGAAGAAGGTGGCGAAGTATTTCTTGGTCACTCGATGGGGCAGAATAAGAGCGGTGTTTCTGATGAGACCAGTCATATTATTGATAAAGAGATACGCGCGTTTGCGGATCGCAACTATGAACGTTCTAAAAAGATTCTGATGGAGCATGAAAAGGAGCTTCATATGATGGCTGATGCACTGCTGAAATATGAAACGATTGATAGCAGCCAGATTGATGATATTATGGAAGGACGTGACCCTGGTCCACCTAAAGGCTGGACTGCTGACCCTGAAGATAATGATTTGGACGGTGGTACTACTGCAGAGGCCTCTACTGATGATAGTGATACTGTCGTCAAAGATAAAAAAGATGGTGCTGATGGCAAGTTGGGTGATGCGGCGGAACAGCATTGATTAACTGAGCAAAAGTCAGAGCGCAGCGCTCCCCTAATTAAGCTAGTTTTAATGGGGAGCGGTGTGATCTTGTATGTCGATACTTAAATCGCTTTCATACCCAGTCGTTATGGGTATTTTAAATATCACCCCCGATTCATTTTCTGATGGGGGTGATTTTTTTTCGCCTGAAAAAGCGCTTAATCATGCACGTGAAATGATCGCTGAGGGTGCCGTGATTATTGATGTGGGAGGGGAATCAACCCGTCCCGGGGCTGAAATCATCTCTGTCGATGAAGAATTGTCGCGTGTCGTCCCTGTTATTGAAGCGATTCGTGCTGAATCAGATATCGCGATCTCAATCGATACCAGTAAACCAGAGGTGATGAGCGCCGCTGTCGCCGCAGGTGCGTCAATGATTAATGATGTCAGGGCGCTGCAGGAATCGGGCGCAGTCGAGATGGCGGTGGCACTGCAAGTACCTGTGTGTTTGATGCATATGCAAGGTGCGCCGCAAACGATGCAACTTGCGCCTGAATATGACGATATTATTTTTCAAGTGAAGGCTTTTTTTCAGCAGCGAATTGAGCACTGTGTTGAAGCCGGCCTGGCAAGGGAGTTGATTGTGATTGATCCCGGTTTTGGTTTCGGGAAAACACTCGCTCATAATCAGTCTTTACTAAGAGAGCTTGATCAGTTGTTAGAGTTTGAACTACCTCTGCTGGTAGGCGTTTCGCGAAAATCAATGATTGCGCATATGCTGAACCTGCCGGTCGATGAGCGTCTTTATGGTAGTATATCCTTGGCTTCTATAGCGGTATGGCAGGGAGCATCAATTATTCGTGCGCATGATGTGGCAGAAACATTGCAGGCGATACGAATCAGTTATATGTGTAGATCATCAGGGAATTAGGGAATGTCTGAAGCAAGAAAAAAGCGTTATTTTGGTACGGATGGGATTCGCGGCAAGGTGGGCGAAACACCGATTACACCGGAATTTATTCTTAAGCTGGGCTGGGCCATTGGACGTGTAATGAAGCGTGATGGCAAAGATGGCATCCTGATCGGCAAAGACACTCGGATTTCTGGTTACATGTTTGAATCAGCGCTACAGGCGGGTTTATCGGCTGCCGGTGTCAATATTAGTCTATTGGGCCCAATGCCGACACCGGGTATCGCTTATCTCACCCGCACATTGCACGCCCAGGCAGGGATTGTGATTAGTGCCTCTCATAATCCTTTTTACGATAATGGAATTAAATTTTTTTCATCGGAAGGCACAAAGCTCCCGGATGAGCTTGAGTTTGCGATCGAGGATGAGCTAGATAAACCGATGGTGACCGTTGATTCCAAACATTTAGGAAAAGCCCGACGTATTGTTGATGCGGCAGGACGTTATATTGAATTCTGTAAAAGCACGATTCCATCGAAAATTGATTTAAGTGGTATGAAAATTGTGGTTGACTGTGCCCACGGCGCGACCTATCACATCGCGCCAAATGTCTTTAAAGAGCTAGGCGCAACGGTGATTGCGATTGGTAGTGAACCAAACGGCCTGAATATCAATCTGGATTGTGGTTCAACCAAACCTAAAATGCTCCAGGCGGCCGTTATCGAGCATCAGGCCGATATCGGTATAGCACTGGATGGTGACGGTGACCGCCTGATTATGGTGGATCACAAGGGTGAAGAGGTCGATGGCGATGAAATTTTATTCATCATTGCTGAGTCACGCCATAAATCGGATTCTTTGAACGGTTCGGTGGTAGGCACAGTGATGAGCAACCTGGGGCTTGAGCATGCGCTACAGGCGCGTGGCATCGGTTTTGAGCGAGCGCTAGTGGGTGATCGATACGTGATGGAAGTACTAAAGAGAGAGGGGTGGATGATTGGTGGTGAGTCTTCTGGTCACATCCTCTGCCTTGATCGTACCTCTACGGGTGATGGCATTGTCTCTGCATTGCAGGTTATCGCCGCAATGTTTGAGAGTGGCAATACGCTTCATGAATTAAAGTCGGGTATGAAGAAATACCCACAGCACCTTGTTAATGTACCGGCTGATAAGTCTTTTGACCTGTCGGGTAGTGATGTCATTAATCGGGCGATCCGTGATGTTGAAGCTGAGCTAGCAGATACTGGGCGTGTTTTACTCCGTCCTTCGGGTACCGAGCCTGTGGTGCGTGTGATGGTGGAGGGGATTGAGTCATCACAAGTGATAAGGCTTGCAAATAAACTAGCAGATGTGATCATTGAAGCGCAGAAAAACAAATAAATACAAAAAGATGTCCTTTATTTCAAATGTGAATTATTGATAGAAGTGGGGCGACTGGTATGTTTGCTGGAATGGTGAAAAAGTACTTTTATTAGTTATTTATCCAAAGTTTACATTGATTTATCCGGCGCGGAACGGTAATCTTTTGCGCTTTGTTTTGACGTGGTAGTTTTATGGAAGGGAATAATAATATGCGTCGACCACTCGTCGCTGGTAACTGGAAAATGAATGGCACCCGAGAAGGTGTTGTTACGCTGATTGAAGGCATTAAAGCAGGGCTTGATGGTACTAATACGGAAGTGTTGGTCTGTCCGCCAGCCATTTTTATCGATTCAGTTGGCTCCCTGATTAAGGGAAGTGATATCAAGCTAGGTGCACAGAATGTCTGTCAGGAACCAGAGTCTGGTGCCTATACTGGTGAGCTTTCCGCCTCGATGTTGACTGAGTTTGGTTGTAGTTATGCGATCATTGCCCATTCTGAGCGTCGCCATATTTATGGTGAAAGTGATGAGCTGGCCGCGGAACGACTCGCGGCAGCTGTCGCAGGCAATGTGACCCCAATACTCTGTATTGGTGAATTGTTAGAAGAGCGTGAAAATGGTACGACGGAGCAGGTGATCGCACAGCAGTTAGATGCGGTGTTGAACCTTGATAACGGCGTCGACCTGCTGAAAGAGGCCGTCCTTGCGTATGAGCCTGTATGGGCGATTGGAACCGGTAAGACAGCATCTCCAGAGCAGGCGCAGGAAGTTCACGCATTTATCCGCGCTCATCTCGCGAAGCACGATGAAGCGCTCGCGAGTAATATCAAGATCCTTTATGGTGGTAGTGTGAACGCTGGAAATGCAGAAAACCTTTTTGGTATGCCTGATATCGATGGCGGTTTGATTGGTGGCGCTTCACTGAAGGTTGATGATTTTTTGGCTATCTGTAAGGCAGCGGGATAGTATCGGTATTTATCTAAAAGACCACATTCGATTTGGCTGTGGTCTGAATTTGTTAAGGCAGAAGTAATGCAAACAGCTTTATTAGCAGCACATGTCATCATCATGGTCGTATTGATCGGTCTGATTTTGATTCAACGTGGCAAAGGGGCCGATGTCGGCGCTGCATTTGGTAGCGGCGCGTCGCAGACCGTATTTGGTAGTCAGGGCTCAGCTTCCTTTCTTACTCGAACGACAGCCGTACTGGCGACGCTCTTTTTCCTGACAAGTCTGACGCTCGCATATTTTTCGATACAGCGTTCAGACCAGGGTAGTGTGACAGATAATGTGATCCCTTCTACTATGGTTGAAGTGCCCGCGATGGCAATCGACTCGCCGACCGATGTGCCGCTGATACCGTCGCCAGAGTCCGCAACTGATGATGTACCTGTGATGGATACACCTCCTGCGGCCCAATAGCCTCAGTTGAAAAGCGTTCTGGAGAAAAAGTAAAACAGCCGATGTGGTGAAATTGGTAGACACGCCGTCTTGAGGGGGCGGTGGCGCAAGCTGTGCCGGTTCGACTCCGGCCATCGGCACCAAATTGAAGTAAGTTAGTGACAGAAAATAAATTCCTTATAATAATCATGATTATAAAATCTAAAGGAATGGTTTGTAACTGGCAAGAAGACTGCTTGACAGAGTATTAATCACTAGCCTAGACTCGAATGACTAGGTTCGCGCTATGGGGGCGCGGTGATCAGAAGTTTTTGATCGGCCAGAAGCAATACTAAACATAAAATAATAACGATTATCTGATCAGCAATTAACTGATTGGTATCATACGACGCGGGTGACGACTACACATGTTAGAGAATTACCTTCCTATACTTGTGTTCCTGATTATGGGAACACTTTTTGGGTTAGTGCCGATGTTGGTTGGTTTTGTGGTGGCACCAAACCGTCCTGATAGCGAAAAGCTCTCACCATACGAGTGTGGTTTTGAGGCGTTCGAAGATTCGCGTATGAAGTTCGATGTGCGTTATTACCTGGTTGCAATCCTCTTTATTATTTTTGACCTTGAAATTGCTTTCCTTTTTCCGTGGGCTATTGTGCTTGACGAGGTAGGGATGTACGGTTTCATGGCAATGGTTATCTTTCTGGCGGTACTGGTCGTCGGTTTCATCTATGAGTGGAAAAAAGGGGCGCTGGAGTGGGAATAGAAGGCATCTTAGAAGAAGGTGTAGTCACCACTTCTGCTGACACATTGATTAACTGGGCGCGTACGGGTGCCCTGTGGCCAATGACATTCGGATTAGCATGTTGTGCGGTGGAGATGATGCACGCGGGTGCGTCGCGTTATGACCTTGATCGTTTTGGCGTCGTTTTCCGTCCGAGTCCTCGTCAGTCTGATGTGATGATCGTTGCGGGCACCCTGGTGAATAAAATGGCGCCAGCGCTGCGTAAGGTCTACGACCAGATGGCTGAGCCTCGCTGGGTGATCTCAATGGGATCATGCGCCAATGGTGGTGGTTACTACCACTATTCTTATTCGGTTGTTCGTGGTTGTGATCGAATTGTACCGGTTGATATTTATGTGCCTGGCTGTCCCCCGACCGCTGAAGCGTTACTTTATGGTGTGATCCAGCTGCAGAATAAGATCAAACGCACCAACACAATTGCACGTTAAGAGTATAGATTTATGCCTGACAAGATTCAGACATTAGCGACGCACGTCCAGACACGGTTCGAAGGAACCTTGACCAGCAGTGTGGTTAGCCTAAACGAACTAACAATTGAAGTAGCCAGCAGCGATATTCATGCAGTCTGCCTGGCACTGCGTAATGAGGCTGAATTTGCTTTTGATACCATGATCGACATCTGCGGCGTTGATTATCTGGAGTATGGCGAGGGCTCATGGGATGGCGCTCGTTTTGCGGTGGTTTATCATCTGTTGTCGGTTAAAAATAATCATCGGATTCGCGTTCGTACCTTTCTGGATGACGATGCGCCGCGTACACAGTCAGTAAGAGATATCTGGATTGTCTCAGACTGGTTTGAGCGTGAAGCGTTTGACATGTTTGGTATTTTGTTTGAAGGACATCCTGATCTACGCCGTATCCTCACGGATTATGGTTTTATTGGGCATCCATTTAGAAAAGATTTCCCGCTGAGTGGTAATGTTGAAATGCGTTATGACCCTGAAAAGCAGCGTGTCATCTATGAACCTGTTGAGTTAGAAGAGCGTATTTTGGTTCCGCGCGTCATTCGCGACGATAATCGTTATGTCGCGAAACAGGATGGCAAGGATTAATCATGGCTGAAATACGTAATTACACATTGAACTTTGGTCCACAGCATCCGTCTGCACATGGTGTACTTCGCCTTGTCCTTGATATGGATGGTGAGGTGATTGACCGCGCTGACCCGCATATTGGTCTATTGCATCGCGGCACAGAAAAATTGATGGAGACCAAACCATACATCCAGAGCCTGGGTTATATGGATCGTCTTGATTATGTTTCGATCCTTTGTAACGAACATGCATATGTGCTGACCATCGAGAAGATGCTGGGCCTTGAAGTGCCAGTGCGTGCGCAGTATATCCGCGTCATGTTTGCAGAGATGACACGTGTCCTTAACCATCTATTATGGGTGGGGGCGCATGCACTCGATATTGGTGCGATGACGGTTTTTCTTTACGCCTTCCGAGAGCGTGAAGATTTACTGGATTGCTACGAAGCCGTGGCTGGAGCACGTATGCATGCGGCTTATTTTAGACCGGGTGGTGTTCATCGTGACCTGCCTGATGTCATGCCTAAGTATGAGACTTCTAAATGGCATAACGCCAAAGAAGTCGCGAAGATGAATGAGAACCGTCAGGGGTCATTACTGGATTTCATCGAAGATTTTACCAAGCGTTTTCCAAATCATTTAGATGAATACGAAACGCTGCTAACTGATAACCGTATCTGGAAACAGCGTACCGTTAATATTGGTGTGGTAGAGCCAGAGCGTGCAAAAGCGCTTGGTTTTACTGGTGCGATGTTACGTGGCTCTGGTGTTGAGTGGGATCTGCGAAAAAAACAACCGTATGACGTCTATGACGAACTTGATTTCGACATCCCAGTGGGTGTGACTGGTGATAGTTATGACCGTTACCTCGTTCGTATGGAAGAGATGCGCCAATCCAATAAAATTATTAAGCAGTGTATCAGTTGGCTCCGTGATAACCCGGGCCCTATAATGGTGGATAACCCGAAGGTTAGCCCACCAAAACGCACCGAGATGAAGGGTGACATGGAAGCGTTGATCCATCACTTTAAATTGTTTACTGAAGGTTTTTGTATTCCAGAGAGTGAGGCCTATGCGGCAGTTGAGCACCCGAAAGGCGAGTTCGGTGTCTATATCGTTTCTGATGGTGCGAACAAGCCTTACCGAGTGAAAATTCGTGCGCCAGGTTTTGCTCACATGGCGGGGTTAGATGAAATGGTTCGCGGTCACATGCTGGCTGATGTCGTAACGATACTTGGTACGCTGGATATCGTGTTTGGAGAGGTTGACCGCTAATGTCACAGACTGAGAAAAAAAGCTCACTCATCTCGCCTGGAGCGTATGAGGAAATCGATAAATGGTTGGCTAAGTTTCCAGCTGATAAACGCCAATCAGCATTGATTCCTGCATTGAACATCGTTCAGGAAGTGTGTGGCAACGGTAGTTTGTCTACTGAATTGATGGATGAGGTTGCAGCTTATATCGGCATTTCAGAGATTGCTGTTTATGAGGTTGCTAGTTTTTACAGTATGTATGAACTGAAACCAGTCGGTCGTAATATGGTGGCAGTCTGTACCAACATCTCATGTATGTTGTGTGGTGGTGAAGAGATTGTTCAACATGTTGAAGAAAAATACGGCGTTAAGATTGGCGAAACTACCGCTGATGGTAAGTTTACCCTCAAGCAGGAAGAAGAGTGTCTGGCAGCCTGTGCCGGTGCACCGATGATGACGGTGAATGGTCACTATCATGAAAAATTAACACTTGAAAAAGTGGACAGCATTATCGAGGGTCTGAAATGAGCCTTATGAGTAAATTGACCGAAACACAAGTCTGTTTCGATACGCTTCAGTTTGATGAGCCATGGACACTTGAGAACTACCTGAAAGTAGGTGGTTATCAGGCCTGGCAAAAGATTCTAAAAGAGAAGACTTCACCAGAAGAAATTATCGATAATCTTAAAAAGTCTGCACTGCGCGGTCGCGGTGGCGCTGGTTTTCCAACCGGCCTGAAGTGGAGCTTCATGCCGCGTACTGCGCCGGGTCAAAAATACATTGTCTGTAACTCCGATGAGAGTGAACCGGGTACCTGTAAAGACCGCGATATTTTACGTTTTAATCCTCACGCCCTGATTGAAGGGATGATGATTGCTGGTTACGCGATTGGAGCAACGAAAGGTTATAACTACATGCGTGGTGAGTTTCACCATGAACCCTTTGAACGTTTTGAGCAGGCATTAGAAGAAGCACGAAAAGCTGGTTTTCTCGGTGAAAACATACTCAAATCTGGGTTCGATTTTGAACTGCATGGGCACCTTGGTGCTGGCGCATACATTTGTGGTGAAGAGACTGCACTGCTGGAGTCGCTGGAAGGTAAAAAAGGCCAGCCACGATTTAAGCCGCCATTCCCTGCAAACTTTGGACTGTATGGCCGTCCAACCACTATTAATAACACCGAAACACTAGCGTCTGTTCCAGCGATTATGCGTAACGGTGGTGAGTGGTTCCTGAATTTAGGTAAACCAAACAACGGTGGTGTGAAACTGTTTTCTGTTTCAGGGCACGTTAATAATCCTGGAAACTTCGAGATCCCGATGGGCACCCCTTTTAAGGATCTGCTTGAACTCGCAGGTGGTGTGCGTGATGGTTACAAGCTTAAAGCTGTGATTCCGGGCGGCTCTTCAATGCCTGTGTTACCAGCTGATGTCATTATGGATTGCACCATGGATTACGATTCGCTTTCAAAAGCGGGTAGTGGTCTGGGTTCTGGTGCTGTGATCGTGATGGACGACTCGACCTGCATGGTGAAAGCGCTGCTACGAATTTCGCGTTTCTATTACGCTGAGTCCTGTGGCCAATGTACCCCTTGTCGTGAAGGCACCGGCTGGCTGTGGCGTATCATTCAACGCATTGAAAACGGTCAGGGGCGTCCTGAAGATTTAGATAGATTAGTGCAGACTGCTAACCGCATTGAAGGCCGCACTATCTGTGCCTTTGGTGATGCAGCGGCATGGCCGGTCACGAGCTTTGTTGAACGTTATCGCGAAGAATTCGAATATCATATTGAACACAAACGCTGCATGGTCGGAGCCGGATCTAAATCGGGTTCCAAACCGGGTGGTAAGTCGGAGGTGGCCGCATGAGTGCTGCACCAGAGACCTTAGAAGATATCTCGGTCAACATCGAGATCAATGGCGAAATTGTTAAGGCTCGCCGTGGTGACATGCTGATTGAAGCGGCAGACGAAGCGGGTATTTCAGTTCCACGTTTCTGTTACCACAAAAAATTATCAATCGCGGCAAATTGCCGTATGTGTCTTGTCGAAGTAGACAAGGTGCCTAAGCCACTGCCTGCCTGCGCCACACCTGTGACTGAAGGGATGAAGGTTTTTACCACTTCACACAAAGCAATTGAAGCGCAGCAGGGTGTGATGGAATTTTTGCTGGTTAACCATCCGCTTGATTGCCCAATTTGCGACCAGGGCGGTGAGTGTGAGCTGCAGGAAATATCGATTGGTTACGGTGGCATGCAGGCTTCTCAGTTTGGCGAAGAGAAACGCGTTGTTGGTGACAAAGATATTGGCACATTGATATCAACCGAAATGACCCGCTGTATTCACTGTACACGCTGTGTTCGTTTTGGCGATGAAATTGCCGGCGTACGTGAGCTAGGTGCCGTTGGCCGTGGTGAAAACCTTTCGATTGGTACTTATATTCAGAAGTCACTGAAATCTGAAATGTCAGGTAACGTGATTGATCTGTGCCCTGTGGGCGCGCTTACCTCTAAACCTTTCCGCTACACAGCACGTGCGTGGGAAATGAATGACTCTCCGTCGATCTCTCCACATGATTGTGCGGGGTCATCGACCAACGTAAAAGTACGCCGTGATCAGGTGATGCGAATTGATCCACGTGAAAATGAAAGCATTAATGAAGTGTGGCTCTCTGATCGTGATCGTTTTAGTTATGAAGCACTGAACGGTGATGACCGCTTAACTGTACCGATGATCAAACAGGATGGCTACTGGCAGGAGACCGACTGGTCGACAGCGCTTGAAGCTACTGTGAAAGGCATTCAGGCTGCATCTACAGGCAAAATTGGCGCGCTGGTTTCTCCGAGTGCAACCATTGAAGAGATGTACCTGCTGCAAAAACTAGTGCGCGGATTAGGTAGTTCGAATATTGACCATCGTCTGCACCAGATTGATTTTTCTGCACAGGAAAATGATCCATCGCTGCCGTGGCTAGGTGACGCGATCGCTTCGCTTGATAACACTAATGCGGCACTGCTGATTGGCTCATACCTGAGAAAAGAACAGCCGATTATTAACCACCGTCTGCGTACCGCTGCTCGTGGTGGTGCCGATGTAATGGTTGTTAATCCGGTTGATTATGAATTCAATTATCCGCTGAAAGAAAAAATCATTGCATCACTAGCGGGGATGGAGCATGCACTGGCTGCAATCGCCAAAGCGTCCATTGCGCTCTCAGGAAAAGATGCACCGAAAGATCTGACTGCACTAATAGCCTCTGCAACGGTAGAAGCGCCACATAAAAATATTGCTGAAACATTGAGTGCTGGTAAACAGAGCACAGTATTACTGGGCACGTTATCGACACTACATCCTGCTTATTCAACACTGCGCGCATTGGCGTCAGTGATTGCTGAACACACGGGTGCCTCTTTGGGATATTTAAGCGCTGGTGCTAATGGTGCTGGTGCGGTGATTGCGGGAGCACAACCACATCGCGGTGTTGCGGCTGTCGCACAATCTACTGCTGGCTTGAGTGCAGTTTCGATGATGGACCAAGCATTAGATGCTTACATCCTGCAGGGTGTTGAACCCGAATTAGATTGCGCCAATGCAGCTAGTAGCCTTAAGGCATTAAAGAGTAGTTTTGTGGTTTCACTAACGCCATTTGTTAGTGATGCAATGAAGGGCTATGCAGATGTCTTGCTGCCAGTAAGCGCACATACTGAAACTTCTGGTACTTTTGTAAATGTTGAAGGGAACTGGCAGAGTTTTACCGGCTCAGTGCCACCTAAAGGTGAGGCACGTCCAGCCTGGAAGGTACTGCGTGTACTTGGCAATCTGTTTAAACAGGCCGGATTCGATTACGTCTCATCCGATGAAGTACGTGATGAACTCGCATCTGCCGCGGCAGCGCTTAAACCATCTAATGAGATGAGCTGGAACTGTCCGCATAAATTATCAGCGTTAGAAACGGGTGTGACACGCATCGCGGATCTGCCTGGTTACGCTGTGGATAGCATCGTTAGACGTGCAGCTTCATTACAGTCTGCTGATGATCGCTCTATTGCAATCGCATATCTCTCAGCTGAAACAGCTGCGGATAACGGCTTGCAAGATGCGGCGGCGGTGAGTGTTACGCAAAGTGGTGTCACGATAACGGTTCCACTATCGATCGACGAACGAGTAGCAAAAGGGTGTCTGCTGTTGGCAACAGGGCTGGGTGAGACTGCTGGCATGGACCTGGGGAATATAACAATCGATTTGGCACAAGCCGAACTAGACAAGGTAGGGAGCTGAGTAGAGCCATATGATTGAGCTACTACTATCAATCTGGAATCTGGTGCCTGAAGCGCTACAGACTCTATTGATTATTATTTTGAAGATCGTTGTGATTGCAGTGCCAATCATGTTGTCGGTTGCCTATATCACGCTGGCTGAACGTAAGGTCATCGGCTACATACAGGTACGTATCGGGCCTAATCGAGTTGGACCTCGTGGTTTGCTACAGCCAATTGCCGATGGTCTAAAGCTGGTCATGAAAGAGATCATTATTCCAACCAATGCGAATCGCTTTTTGTTTGTGATTGCACCACTGCTTGCTCTTGCACCTGCATTGGCTTGTTGGGCTGTCATCCCATTTGCAGATGGCTGGGTACTGGCCGATATCGATGCGGGCCTGCTTTATGTCCTGGCGCTAAGCTCGATGGGGGTTTACGGCTTAATCATTGCGGGTTGGGCATCGAACTCTAAATATGCATTCCTGGGTTCGATTCGTTCTGCGGCTCAGATGGTCTCATATGAGATTGCGATGGGCTTTGCACTCGTCGGTGTATTGATGGCCGCAGGCAGCATGAATCTGAGTGCGATTGTCGAGTCACAATCCGGTAGTTTTCTGCACTGGTTCTGGTTGCCACTGTTGCCACTGTTTTTAGTCTATTTTATCGCGGGCCTGGCTGAGACTAACCGTGCGCCATTTGATGTCGCGGAAGGTGAGTCTGAGATTGTCGCGGGTTTCCATGTCGAATACTCAGGTATGGCATTTGCGCTGTTCTTCCTGGCTGAATACGCCAATATGATTCTGATCTCGATTTTGACCGCAATTATGTTTATGGGTGGCTGGCTGTCACCATTCCAGGGTATTCCTGGGCTGGAAGATCTGTTTGCCTTTGTGCCTGGTATTGTCTGGATTCTGGCGAAGACTTCTTTCCTGCTGTTTCTGTTTTTATGGTTCCGCGCGACTTTTCCACGTTATCGTTATGATCAGGTGATGCGTCTGGGCTGGAAGGTCTTTATCCCGATTACCATTTTCTGGATTCTGGTGGTTGGTGTTGGCGTGATGGCAGAAATCGGACCATGGTTTGATTAAGGATAGTATGAGATGAGTAAGGTCCAATATTATTTAAAAAGTTTTCTGCTATGGGAGTTGCTCCTTGGGCTTAAACTGACGGGTAAATACTTCTTTAAAACGAAGATCACCGTACAGTACCCTGAAGAGAAGACACCGCAGTCGAATCGTTTTCGTGGTCTTCACGCACTGCGTCGTTACCCAAACGGTGAAGAGCGCTGCATTGCCTGTAAATTATGTGAAGCAGTTTGTCCTGCGTTAGCGATAACGATTGATGCTGAACCAAGAGATGATGGTTCGCGTCGTACCACGCGTTATGATATTGATCTTTTCAAATGTGTTTACTGTGGTTTTTGTGAAGAGGCGTGCCCGGTGGATGCGATTGTAGAGACCCGTGTTTTTGAGTACGCCTTTGAAACACGTGACGAAAGTATCATGACTAAAGAGAAACTATTGGCGCATGGCGATGTGCATGAGAAGCAGATTGCTGCTGATCGTGCGCAAGATGCTAAATTCCGTTAACAGAATGGCAGAATGATGAGTATAGAGCCGATCCTATTTTATATTTTTTCGACAATCCTGGTGATAGCATCAGCGGCTGTCGTTACTGTGCGCAATCCAGTCTATGCAGCGCTGTGTCTGGTTTTAGCCTTTTTTACCTGCGCTGCGGTATGGTTGATGCTTGAGGCAGAGTTTTTAGCACTGGTATTAATTCTGGTCTATGTCGGTGCGGTAATGGTGCTGTTCCTGTTTGTCATCATGATGCTGGATATCAATCTGACACGCTCAAAAGAAGGCTTCATTAAATACCTGCCCGCAGGTGGCTTTGTTGCATTACTGATTTTAATTGAGATGTGTGTGGTGCTTGGCCCCGAAAATTTCGGTATCGAAATGACGGGTGAGCCGCTGAAACACGCAGCTGATTACAGCAACACCAAAGAACTGGGTGCTACTTTATATACACAATATGCATACCCATTTGAAATTGCGGGCGCACTACTGTTACTCGCGATTGTTGCTGCAATTGCATTAACAATGCGTCGTCGTCCTGATAGTAAATATCAGGATCCTGCTATGCAGGTGGCAGTAAAACGTAATGATCGTGTCCGTTTGGTCAAAATGGCTGGGGAGAAGAAGCAATGATTGAACTCTCTGATTTCCTGATTTTGGGTGCAATCCTGTTTTGCATCAGCCTGGCGGGTATTTTTCTTAATCGTAAAAATATCATCATTATTTTGATGGCGATTGAGTTGATGCTACTTGCCGTCAATATGAACTTTGTTGCGTTCTCACACTACCTAGGCAATGTAGATGGTCAGATTTTTGTATTCTTTATTCTGACCGTGGCTGCAGCAGAGGCTGCGATAGGCCTGGCAATTTTGATACTACTATTCCGTACCAAGCGAACGATTAACGTCGATCAGCTTGATTCGTTGAAGCACTAAAACTATCTGGGGTAGGAACTGAACGGATGAAAGGCATTTACCTTACAATTGCATTGGCACCGATGATTGGCGCCGTCATTGCAGGTTTCTTCGGAAGCCGCATTGGACGTACAGCCACGCACCTGGCAACGACAGCGGGTGTGGCTGTTTCGTTTGTCTGCTCATTAATTGTATTCAAATACATCGTGCTAGATGGCAACCCGACATTTAATGGTTCTATTTACACGTGGCTGGTGAGTGATGGTATTCGTTTTGAAATCGGCTTTTTGATTGATGAATTAACCACGTTGATGATGATGGTGGTGACGTTCGTTTCATTGATGGTGCATATCTACACCATCGGTTATATGAAAGATGATCCGGGCTACCAGCGTTTCTTCTGCTACATTTCACTCTTTACTTTTTCTATGTTGATGCTGGTTATGTCTAACAACTTCCTGCAGCTGTTTTTTGGCTGGGAAGCGGTAGGCCTGGTCTCTTATCTATTGATTGGTTTCTGGCACACTCGCGAAACTGCAATTTACGCAAACTTAAAGGCCTTCCTGGTCAACCGTGTGGGTGACTTTGGTTTTCTACTCGGTATTGCTGCGGTTGCGATGTATTTCAATAGCCTTGATTATGCGGATGTGTTTGCAGCTGCACCGATGATGTCGGATGTCACCATTCAAATCATCCCGGGTTATGACTGGTCACTGCTGACTGTGATCTGTATTTTACTGTTTATTGGTGCGATGGGTAAATCGGCACAAGTACCGCTTCATGTCTGGCTGCCAGATTCAATGGAAGGCCCAACACCTATTTCAGCTCTGATTCACGCAGCGACAATGGTGACTGCGGGTATCTTTCTGGTGGCTAGAATGTCGCCGATGTATGAACTGTCAGAGGTTGCGTTGAGTTTTGTTCTGATTATCGGTGCGGTAACTGCGCTCTCGATGGGAGTGCTGGGCTTGATCCAGAACGACATCAAACGCGTTGTTGCTTACTCAACACTTTCTCAGCTGGGTTACATGACTGTTGCGCTAGGTGCATCAGCTTACGCGGCGGGTGTGTTCCATCTGATGACCCACGCATTCTTTAAAGCGCTACTATTCCTCGCGGCTGGTTCGGTGATCATTGCGATGCATCATGAACAGGATATCCGCAAGATGGGCGGCTTGAAGAAATACATGCCGATTACCTACTGGACGGCATTGATCGGCTCGTTAGCATTAATTGGCTTTCCGGGCACCTCTGGCTTTTTCTCAAAAGATGCCATTATTGAAGCGGTACATGCATCAACAATACCGGGTGCGGGCTTTGCTTATACGGCGGTACTGATCGGTGTCTTTATTACAGCACTCTATACCTTCCGTATGTTCTTCCTGGTTTTCCATGGTAAAGAGCGCATGGATGATCATACCCGCGAACACCTCAAGGAATCACCCTGGGTCGTGACGGTACCATTAGTACTATTAGCGATCCCAAGTTTGATGATCGGCTACGTGACCATCGACAACATGCTGTTTGGTGACTACTTTGGTGACTCAATCGTGGTGCATGAATCTCGCGATGTTCTGACGCAAATCGGGGCGAGCTTTACCAGCGCTGGTGCATTTATGGTTCATGGCCTAATTACCCCTGCCTTCTGGTTTGCGATGGCTGGCTTAGGTACCGCATGGTTTGTCTATATGCGTCGACCTGACCTGGCTGATTTCGCTAAGCAACAGTGTCTTCCAGTTTTTAAATTGCTCGATCGTAACTATGGTTGTGATGAGTTCAACGATAAGTTTTTTGCAGCGGGAAGCCGAAAAGTAGGGCGCATACTTTCCGAGACGGGTGATGCCAAGCTGATTGATGGCTATATGGTCAATGGTAGTGCGAACGCTGTTGGCTGGCTGGCAAGTGTTGCTCGTTATACACAAACAGGTTATCTCTATCACTATGCCTTTGCGATGATTCTTGGCTTAGTGGGACTCTTAACCTTGTTCGTAATGGTTTAATAAAATAATGATAATGCAAATATCGGGGGATATTCGGTTTGCCACTGCTTAGTCTTGTAATCTGGTTACCCATTTTGGGTGGACTAGCGGTGCTTGCCGCAAGTCGACACACATCTGATGCCAACGTTCGTTGGATGGCATTAGCTGTTTCGGCTGTCACATTTTTGGTATCACTACCGCTCTTTTTCAGTTTTGATAACAGCACGCATGAGATGCAGTTTGTCGAAATGGCGGCATGGATACCAACATTAAATATCAACTATCATCTCGGGGTTGATGGCATCTCAATGCCATTGATTCTACTGACGGCATTTTCGACGATATTCGTCGTTGTTGCTGGCTGGGAGGTGATTAAAGAACGCGTTGCACAGTATATGGCTGCCTTCCTTATCATGGAAGGGATGATGATCGGTGTCTTTGCTGCACTCGACTCAGTGCTGTTTTACATCTTCTGGGAAGCGATGCTGATACCGATGTTTATCGTGATTGGTATCTGGGGCGGCCCACGTCGTGTTTATGCAACCATTAAGTTCTTCCTCTATACTTTTTTTGGTTCGGTCTTTCTGCTGGTTGCATTGATCTACCTCTATTTTCAGGCAGACAAGAGTTTCGCCATCCTTGACTTTCATGCGCTTAAAATCGGCATGGAGGCGCAGATACTGATATTCCTCGCTTTCCTGATCGCCTTTGCAGTGAAGGTACCGATGTGGCCAGTTCACACCTGGTTACCGGATGCTCACGTAGAAGCACCTACTGGCGGCTCTGTAATCCTGGCGGCAATTATGTTGAAACTTGGTGCGTACGGTTTTGTACGTTTCATTATGCCGATCGTGCCTGATGCCAGTTTTGAACTGGATTGGCTGATCATCCTGATGTCGTTGGTTGCGATTGTCTACATCGCATTTGTTGCGCTAGTTCAGGAAGATATGAAGAAGCTCATCGCCTATTCATCGATCGCTCACATGGGCTTTGTCACCCTGGGTTTCTTTATGGTCTTCACCATCTTTGAAAAGAGTGGCTCAATTCAGGGTGCTGCGCTGGGTGTAGAAGGTGCGTTGATTCAGATGGTCTCTCACGGTTTTATCTCCGGTGCGATGTTCCTCTGTGTCGGTGTGATGTATGACCGCATGCATAGCCGTAATATCAGTGACTACGGTGGTGTGACCAATACCATGCCAGTGTTTGCTGCATTTATGCTGTTCTTTGCGATGGCCAATGCCGGCCTGCCGGGCACCTCTGGTTTCGTCGGTGAATTCATGGTGATTCTGAGCGCATTCCAGGCGAACTTCTGGTACGCATTCTTAGCCGCTAGTACGCTGATTTTTGGTGCGGCTTACACCTTATGGATGGTTAAACGGGTACTGTTTGGTGAAATTAAAAATGACAAGGTTGCGCAACTAACAGATTTGAATACGCGTGAAACCGCCATGCTTGGAACACTTGCCGCTGCGGTATTGATTCTGGGTTTGTGGCCAGCGCCACTTATTGATGTCATGCATGCAACGGTAAACAACCTGCTAGAGCATGTTGTTGTATCAAAGCTTTAGCGCATGACGTATTTATTGCGATCTGATAACGAACATTAGACGATAGAGAATGATGGCTTTCGAAATCCCAAATTTTACTCCGGCGTTGCCAGAGATCTTTGTACTTACCATGATATGTATTGTCCTGGTTGTTGATCTCTTTTTGACAGACAAAAACCGCTCAGTTACCTATTTGTTGTCACATGCAACATTGCTTGGTGCTGCGATACTGACCGTGGTTGTGCAGAGTGCTGTACCTGAGTTCACCTTCAGTGGCATGTTTGTCAACGATAGTATGGGTACGGTGCTTAAGCTCTTTATCTATCTCAGTACTGCGGTTGTGTTTATCTATTCGCGTGATTACCTGATCGAGCGTGATCTATACAAGGGAGAGTTCTTTGTCCTCGCACTGTTTGCTGTGCTTGGCATGATGATCATGGTCTCAGCCAATAACCTGCTGACCATCTACCTTGGCCTTGAAGTCCTTTCTCTAGCGATGTATGCGATGGTGGCCTTGAACAGGGATTCTTCTGTGGCTTCAGAAGCCGCAATGAAATACTTTGTTCTGGGGGCGATCGCCTCAGGTATGCTGCTATACGGTATGTCGATGCTTTACGGTGCGACCGGGTCACTTGATCATACTGAAATTGCATCATTCGTTTCCCAGGGCTCCACTGATGATATCGTGCTGAAATTTGCATTGGTCTTCATTGTCATCGGCCTTGCATTCAAATTAGGCGCGGTGCCATTTCATATGTGGGTACCCGATGTTTATCATGGTGCGCCCACAGCAATTACGCTGTTCATCAGTACCGCGCCAAAGATCGCTGCGTTTGCGATGTTGATGCGTTTGTTGGTAGAAGGGCTGGGTGGTCTTCTGGTTCACTGGCAAGATATGTTGATCATTATTGCGGTACTATCAATCATTGCCGGTAATGTGATCGCGATTGCACAGACAAACCTTAAACGCATGTTGGCATACTCAACCATCTCGCATGTTGGCTTTTTAATGTTGGGTATTATTGCCGGTACCAGCGAGGGTTATTCTGCGGGCATGTTTTATGTCATCGTTTACGCACTGATGTCACTAGCCGCTTTCGGCATGATTATCCTGCTCAGTCGTAATGGTTTTGAGGCCGACACACTGGACGACTTCAAGGGGCTAAACCAACGTAGCCCATGGTTTGCCTTTATGATGTTGATCACGCTCTTCTCAATGGCTGGTGTTCCACCAACGGTTGGTTTCTACGCCAAGCTGGCGGTGTTAAGTGCTGTAGTAGAGATTGGTCTGGTATGGCTGGCGGTCGTTGCGGTTGTTTTCTCTGTGATTGGTGCCTTCTACTATTTGCGTGTTATCAAGTTTATGTATTTTGATAAAGCGGTTGATTCAGCACCGATCGCCAGTGCATACGATATGCGTGCTGTAATGAGTGCCAATGGCATCATCATCCTGTTGCTTGGTATCTACCCAACAGGCCTGATTGCACTATGTGCATCGGTGATGCCTTAATCAATCGTTAATTCTCGTTATCAGGAACCTGCACCTGGTAATTGATAGCGAGTCAGTAACCACAATCAAGTTAAGTTTTTCTGGTTATTCTGATACTGTGGTGCACTGTGTTTTCGTTGAGTGACTTAGATAGATGCGTATTTTAATTAGCAATGATGATGGCTACCAGTCAGCTGGTATCAGTCATCTCAATCGAGCCCTGGCGGGCATGGCTGAAACGACAGTGGTTGCGCCAGATCGTGATCGCAGTGGTGCAAGTAACTCGCTTACCCTTGATCAGCCATTACGAGTGACGCGTGCTGACAATGGTTTCTACTCTATCAATGGCACGCCCACCGACTGCGTTCATCTCGCTATCACCGGTTTACTTGAGGTAGAGCCAGACATGGTGGTCTCCGGGATTAATCACGGTGGGAATCTTGGTGATGATGTGCTTTATTCCGGTACAGTTGCGGCGGCAATGGAAGGGCGCTTTCTAGGGTTGCCAACCATTGCGATTTCACTGACCAGGCATAACCCGACTCATTTTGGAACGGCGGCTGAGGTTGCCAAAAAACTGGTCGTGCAGCTGCGCGATGAGCCCTTAGATGCCAACACCATCCTCAATGTTAACGTGCCGGATATTCCATTTGATGCACTGAGTGGCTTTCAGGTAACACGCCTGGGTCATCGTCATAAGGCAGAACCTGTCATCAAAGAGCAAGACCCGCGTGGACGTGATATTTACTGGATTGGCCCGGCTGGTGCCGAACAGGATGCGGGCCCCGGTACCGATTTTTATGCGATTAATGATGGCTATGTATCAATTACGCCGCTACAGGTTGATCTCACAAACCATCGTGCACTAGGAGCCTTAAGTGATTGGGTAAAAAGGATTGAGCAGTAGTATGTCACGACACCAGGGTATTGGGATGACTTCTCAGCGTACACGTGATCGCCTGATATCGCGCCTGGAGCGTGAAGGCATCAAAAGCGTAGAGGTGCTGGACGCGATGCGTGCAACACCGCGCCACATCTTTGTAGACGAAGCGCTGGCAAGCCGAGCCTATGAAGATACAGCGCTTCCAATCGGTTACAGCCAAACCATCTCTCAGCCCTATATTGTCGCACGCATGACGGAAACCCTGTTGCAAAGTGGGCCGTTGAATAAAGTATTGGAAATAGGCACCGGATCGGGGTATCAAGCAGCGATCCTTTCATTGTTAGTTAAAGAGGTCTATAGCGTTGAACGGATTGAGCCTCTATTAAGACAAGCCCGAGCGCGCTTTCAGGAACTAAAGTTGCGCAATATACGGCTTCAATTTGACGATGGCACATTAGGCTGGCCGGAGTATGGTCCATACGACGGTATCATCGCCACAGCCGCACCCGTAGAAGTTCCGATGCCGCTATTAGAACAGCTAACAATAGGGGGTCGTCTTATTATCCCGATAGGTAAGCAAGGGACACAAAAGTTGATGCTCTATACGCGAACCCATGAAGGTGTCGAAGAGGAGTTCATCGAACAGGTGAGTTTTGTCCCAATGTTAAGTGGGCAAAAACAGTAGCTGTCAACTTATGAAACTGTTCAGCTATCTCTACAACATCGTAATGCAATGGGCAGCTCATCGTAGGGCACCTTACTATCTTTCTGCTTTAAGCTTTGCCGAGTCATCCTTTTTTCCAATCCCTCCTGATGCAATGTTGGCGCCGATGGTACTGGCGAAGCGCTCAAAAGCCTGGTTTTATGCATCGATCACAACGATTGCCTCAGCGCTCGGCGGTGTCTTTGGTTACCTGCTTGGTTATTTCGCTTTCGATGCAGTTGCACCGCTGATACAGGAAACTCATTACTGGGTTCATTATGAGACAGCGACGGAATGGTTTGCAGAGTGGGGTGTCTGGGTTGTGTTTATCGCAGGATTCTCACCAATTCCGTATAAGATGTTTACCCTTTCGGCTGGCGCGGTATCGATGGCATTTTTGCCCTTTCTTATCTGCTCGATCGTGGGTCGTGGATTACGTTTTTTTCTCGTTGCAGGCCTGATGTACTGGGGTGGCGAAAAAATGGAAAAGGCACTGCGTACCTATGTTGATCGTATTGGTTGGGCGGTGATTACCCTGGCGATTGTTGCTTATGTCGTTGCTCAGTTTATATGATGAGCCCTGTAATCGACTGATAACTTATGGAATGGTATTCCATTCTCGGGAAAACAGGGCTTCAGGTTATGACAGCTATCAGCCATCATGTTGTACCTTTATGATGAGTCGCTTTTTGAGAACATCATTCTTAGTTTTCCTGGTGCTTTTTATTTCAGGTTGTGGCTCGCTAGTGCATTACAAGGTGCAGCAGGGGGATACCCTGTACTCTATCGGTTGGCGTTACGGTCAAGATGCAAATAAGATTGCTGAATGGAATCAGTTAAAAACACCTTACGTAATCCATCAAGGTCAAATACTGAGGGTTGCACCGCCACCTGGTTCATCTGATACGCCATTGTTCAAGCCCCTGAAACCTGAGATTCGTACTGCTGCTACTGCTGAAGGACAAGAACGAGCGGTGAGATCTTCGCCGCAAAAACCTAAAACCACTTCGGGGCCAATTAGCTGGGGCTGGCCTTCCAGCGGAAAATTGATTAGCACTTTTTCGGTTAAGAAGATCGATCGTAAAGGGATTAATATAGCGGGGAAGAAAGGAGAGCCGATCCGAGCTGCTGCACAGGGTAAGGTCGTTTATAGCGGGAATGGCTTAAGCCGTTATGGCAATCTTCTGATCATTAAACATAATGAACAATACCTTAGTGCTTATGCACACAATGACAAACTGCTAGTGAAAGAGGGTGCATCGGTCATCAAAGGTCAGCAGGTTGCAACAATGGGGGCAACGGGTAGTGAAAAAGTGATGTTGCATTTTGAGGTGCGATATAAAGGTAAGCCTGTTGACCCACAGCAACATCTGCCTAAGCGGTAGAAAATTTATTGTCGCCGCCTACCGTAGAGCAATTTGTATCGCTTTCCAGGTAGTGCGGCGACAGTTAGCTTAGTAACGGCGAAACAACCGGCCGACAGCTGTTGTTAATTTATGCATTTCAGCAGGCGTTCTATCGCTAGCGACGCAAAGCTAATATCAATTCATTCCGTGTAGTTTATGTTTGTCAGCCGAGCTTGCTTTATGATTGAGACTTAGCAGGATATTGGCAAGTTCACGCTCATTTTCAGATGCTTTAGCATCGTTGACTATTTTTTGAAGCTTGGATTTATCAGCGCCACTGACAGAATGGTTCAGATTGATCATTGCCTGCGCTATAGTGCGCGAATGTGCGGAAGCATGATTGTTATCAACAATAGACTTCAGTTGTTTTTTTTCGCTACTGCCAGGGTGATGGTTAAGTTCAGCCAGGATTGTGGCCATGGTTTTGATATCGTCGTGGCCTTTACTTGCAATCGCGTTGAAGCTTGCAAAGGACATCAGAAAAGCTAAGGATAAGCCAATTATTTTCGCCATGATTGAATCCCCTTTTGAGTGAATACGATTGGTGGTTGAGCTCTAACTATAACGCTTGAATCTCAGTTTGGGAATGTGTTTATATCCCTTCAAATAGTGCAACTAATGTAAATAATTTACGCGGGTATCGTTAGAAAAGCTCAATATCAGAGCTACCTTTTGCCTCTTCTAATTTGACCGCCTCTTTTAATACCTCATCAACAGACTTACCAGCAAGAATGGCGTCAAACATTCGTTGATCTGTATCAAGCGTGTATTTTGATTTGATCATTTTCTGCAGTGCGCTCCATTCATAAGGGCTATAAACGCGGCTTGAATCAGAGACGATTTCTGAAAGTGATTTGAGGATGACGGCAATGTGGCTTAGGCGCTGTGTGAATTTGTCATAAAACTGGAAGGCGACAATGGCAGATTGCACTTTCTCATCGACGGCCTGGCAGTTGTTTAGGATGGTGTCACGTGTTTCGCCTTCGGGTAGGTCCTGAGCCGCCATGTTTATGACTTGTGCGTTGCCTACCATAGAGGTGAACCACTCGGTCAAGGTGTCTACGGAGTCATTACCATCTTTCATCGCGTACTCAATGCGGGCAACGGATAGTGTCAGCATTGCAACGGTTTCGCGAATCTGGCTCCAGTCGAGATCAGGCGCATGAGATGTCGAAAGCGTGGTGGTTGATTTCTCTGTCATCGTAGATCCTTTTCCACTAATGAGTTAACGTGTCAATAGCCCTATCGGCATCAGTTTAAAACGCATAAGGGGCGAGTAGCCGCCAGGGGCGTTTTTGTACTCGATTTTTCCCACATCGATTGATTTGATCGGCTATAATCGATTGCTTTATGCTGTGGTTCAGCGGCCTCCATCGTGTTAAAAGATATTCGGTGGCGATGGGGTCTATAGTGAAATATATTTGGTAATTCTGGCTTTGTAGGATGATGTGTTATGAGTGATGCTGCGTTGGGAATCGATTTTACACTGGGTTATTACAGCAGTGACCGAAAAACCGGCAAGGTTTGTGTGGTTAAACGGCGTAATGGCGAGGTGACAATTAACTGTCTCGGAGTAGAGGCTGAAAGTGGCCTGGAAAAGGCATTAAAGCCGATTTTTGTGGGTTTGACGGAAGAGCATCGTTTTATTTTGCTAGACCCAGAAACAAAATCGATCCGTATTCAGACAAACTTCCCAGTCGACGCCTTTCCTGCGCACATTTACAGTGATCCAGACGCTAACCGCGACTGGTTTATGAACGATGGTGATAAAGAAACCGGCAATGATACGGTTAATTGCGGTGATCATGGCTCATCGGTCACGGTCATCGAAAATACGGCAAGTGCTTCCGCAAAGCACCTCGCTACAATTTGCGTGGGGCGTGGTCATCATCAGGCCAGTTTTGCGTATCCTTCTGAGCAGGCACCAAATGTGCCACATACCGCTTATATCAGTAATTTGAAAGATGGTACCGTCTCTGCGATCGGTAATGACCCTGAAAACGAAGAGACTTACCTTAAAGTCATTACAACGATTGACCTATGTGAACCAGACAAAGAAAAGGATGGGCAAACTGAAGCGCCTTGTAACGCTTTTCCGCATGGCCTGGTCTACTCGAAGGTCTCAGGCAAACTCTATAATTTGAATAACGGTTACGGCACGATTGCGGTGATTGACCCGGTGACGAATGAGATTGAAGAGCGCATTGAATTTAAAGGGCATAGCAATCTGTTCGTGACGCCTTGCGGGCGTTTTATTTTTGGGCGAGGGGCTGACCGTAAAAGTGATCCTGAGCATGTTGTCGCAAAATTGACCGTGATGGATACGGGAACACATATGGTGATGGATGCAATTGACCTGCCTGATATTTATATCAGCAAATATTATTTCAATGGTGATGGTAGTAAGCTCTATTTGACGACCAGTAGTTCTGGTAGTCCAGAACAGATGGCTAACTTAAAGAGTGACGCCTTGTTGGTGTTTGATTTAACGGCACTGCCTAAGATTAAGCTCGCAAAAGAACTTTCGTTGGGCACTTCATCCGGTTCGCTTGCGTTTTATGCCGAAGATGAAGGGAGTGAGCTTGTCTTTTCATCAAATTCTGCTACTGGCTCCTTAACGATAGTTGATGGTGAGAGTGGTGAGCTGATTGAATCACTGAAAGTGACGGAAGGGGTATCGCACTCTCGTGTGTGGGTGGCTTAAGTCTAATTGAGTCTTGTTTTGTACAGTCTGCTGCGTTGCACTTGAGTGAAGTCGCGTTTCAGATGTTTTTTTATAATGATTGGTGATAAAAAATTATGAACGTAGCAATTTACTGTATTGGTGCAGCCCTAATTATCGCGCTGCTAATTAAGCTTTCATCCGGTGCTGTTAGCAGTGGCATGGGGCTTGGGCTCGCGGTTCTATTGGTAATTGTACTGCCTTGTTTTTTGGCAATGCGAATCGCGAAAAAAGAACGTGCCGAACGTGAAGAAGAGGAAGCGGGCAAGTAACGTTTATGAATGGCTGTCGGCCAGCTTTGCGGTCGACAGCACGGCTCAATCTGAGTCAAATTAATCTTTGTATTGATGAAGCTGAACGACCTGTTGAAACTCTCTGAGTTGTGCCATCTGTCTGCATAGCCATTTAAATTTAAGTGTTGTATCCCTGAAATGAAATCTACCGAACTACTTGCCCCGGCTGGCACAATGAAGAATCTTGAATATGCGATCGCCTATGGGGCGGATGCGGTGTATGCCGGAATGCCGCGTTATAGTCTGCGTGTTCGCAATAACGACTTTAGCAATTATGAGAACCTCGCAGCCGGCATTGAGACGGTCCATGCAGCGGGTAAACGTTTTTATCTCGCATGCAATGTGTTGCCGCATAACAGCAAGGTTAAAACCTTTATGGATGACATTACATCGGTAGTGGAGTTGAACCCCGATGCGTTAATTATGGCGGATCCAGGTTTGATTATGCAGGTGCGTGAACGTTGGCCCGATCTACCGGTGCATCTTTCAGTGCAGGCTAATACGGTTAACTATGCTGGCGTTAAGTTTTGGCAATCGCTTGGTTTAAAGCGCATTATCCTGTCGCGTGAATTATCACTCGATGAGGTTGAAGAGATTCGCCAGCGCTGCCCAGACATGGAGCTTGAAGTGTTTGTGCATGGCGCGCTTTGTATCGCCTATTCAGGCCGTTGTCTGCTGTCTGGTTATTTCAATCATCGTGATGCCAATCAGGGCAGTTGTACTAATTCCTGTCGTTGGAAATATGATGTGAAAGATGCCACGCAGGATCTCTCTGGCGATACGGTTGCTTGTGAATCACCTGAGCCACAACATGAAAAGGCGCAGGAAAAGGTCTATCTGCTTGAACAAGAGCAGCGCCCAGGTGAGTTGATGCCGATCGAAGAAGATGAGCATGGTACTTACATTATGAATTCGAAAGACCTGCGCGCGGTTGAACATGTCGAACGGCTAGTTAAGATGGGCATCGATAGCTTGAAGATCGAAGGGCGCACCAAGTCTCATTATTATGTGGCACGTACGGCACAGACGTATCGTCAGGCAATCGATGATGCGTTGGCTGGGCGCTCTTTTGATGAGCGCCATCTTGGCGTGTTAGAAAACCTGGCGAGCCGTGGTTATACTGATGGTTTCTTTAAACGTTACCACAGTCAGGAATATCAAAATTATATGCAGAACCATTCCGCAAGCCTGAAGCAGCAGTTTGTGGGTGAGATTACTCATTATGATGCAGCCAAAGGTGAAGCGGATATTGAAGTCAAAAACAAGTTTTCGGTTGGCGATGAACTCGAGCTTATTCTGCCTGATGGTGGCCGAACCTTTACCCTTGCTGAGATGCGCAATGAGCATAATGAAGCGATTAACGAAGTGCTGGGCAGTGGTTACCGGGCGAAGATTTCGCTGCCGAATGATGGCATCGATTATGGAAAAGGCCTGCTGGCTAGAAACCTGTGATTCGTTTGGTCTCTTCATTGTTATTGATATTGGGCATTTCACTATCGTTACTGAGCGTTAGTGCCGTTGCTGCAGACAAGCCACGTGATCATCTACATTCTGATAAACAGTGTGTGAGTTGTCATCAGGAGGGCATTGCTGGTCTTTTAGAGGTGCTATCAAAGCCTAAAGATAGCTGTACCCAATGTCATACAGAGGCGCAGATTAAGGCGGGTGATTTCTCTTCTGCTATTCCTTTTACTGAGGTCGATGGCGTTGACCCTAAATTGAAATTGACTGCCGATGCTGGGATGCGTTTTCCGCAGCGATACACGCAATCACGTATCGGATCTAAACCGAACGAAATGATAGAAATACCCGCCGGGACTTTTATTATGGGAACGGATGGCCGTTTGTTTGATGAGGGGCCTATGCATGAGGTCTATCTTGATGCTTATCTTATCGACAAGTACGAAGTAACGAATCTGCAATATGAGACGTATATTAAAGCGACCAATAAACGTTCGCCTTTGCACTTTAGAAACAGGACTTACCCGGAAGGTAAGGCGGATCACCCCGTTACTTTTGTTGGTTGGGATGATGCGGTTGATTATTGTGCGTGGGCAGGCAAACGCCTGCCTTCTGATAAAGAGTGGGAAAAGGCTGCGCGGGGTAGCGATGGCAGAACTTATCCGTGGGGTGACGTATTTGATCCGAAAAAAAGCAATAACCCCATTCGCTGGCGCGCGGCAGGCCAAACCGGCGATACCACGCCCGTCGGTGCTTTTGAAAAAGGTGTTAGTGTTCATGGGTTGTATGACACCTCGGGTAATGTTTGGGAGTGGACCGATTCCTGGTATTACCCTTACCCCGGTAGTGAAGTGGCATCAGAAAACTATGGTGAGCGTTATAAAACCCTGAAAGGGGGGTCGTGGTTTGACTGTTCATTTTATAAGTGTGGTATTTCCGCGCCGCTATTTAATCGTTCCTTTTTCGCCAAGCGTACCAAAAATGATACCTTTGGTTTCCGTTGTGCAAAAGATATCGTTGCAGCCAAAGAGAGTGAGTTATGAAAAAAATTAACTGGATGGGGTTAGTGCTGGTAAGTGGGGTGTTACTTGCCTGTGATAAAAACTCAGGGCTGGATTCGGATGCGCCTGCCCAGGTCGCGTCAATATCTGCAAAAATAGCCTCCCATCCGGAGGTTGCCAAGTCGCAAAGCGCGAGTAAAAAAGCGCCGCAAGATGTGTTAAGTGAGTCGGAGTTGCAGCTGGGGAAATCATCACCACTGACGGCAACTATCCCGATGGTTACTGTGCCTGCTGGGGAGTTCATTATGGGCAGTAATAAGGTAGATGATGAGGGGTTGCAGGAGCGTTACGGCTTTTCAACACCGCTGTTTGTGAATGAACACCCTGAGCATAAGCGCACGATTGGTTCCTTCATGATCGATACCTATGAGACAAGTAAGGCCGAGTATAAAGAGTTCATTTTGTCCACCGATCGGCTGCTGCCATTTTTATGGGGTAATAACGGTTTTGGTTTGACCATGGAAGAGGCGGGGCGCATGGATATCGCCCGTCTGCGTAATATCGCGGCGAATGACTTTAAGCTCGATATGGATACACGCGAAATGGAGCGCGAGCCTTTGATGGCTGCCATGATTGAGGTTCAGAATAAAATGGATCTGTTGCCTGCGACTGATGTGACCTGGCAGGAGGCGATGATTTATTGTCAATGGCGAGGTAAGCGCCTACCGAGAGAAACTGAGTGGGAGCGTGCAGCTCGTGGCACGGAGGGGCGTGAATACCCCTGGGGCAGCCAGTGGGATGTCAAAATTACCAACACAGGTGATGATTCCGACTGGGAAAATGGCATCGCACCGATCGGATCGTACCCTGGAAACGTATCGCCAGTAGGCGCTTTTGATATGGCGGGTAATGTATGGGAGTGGACGGCAGACTGGTATCTGCCGTATGAAGGGTCGGATTATAAAAGCGACCTTTTTGGCGAAAAAAATAAAGTGATTCGCGGTGGCGGTGGCGGCGTTGGTCATTACGCCCTCAGCATGTTTTTCAGGGGAGCTGCCAGACAGTTTGCTGAAGTGGAATTGCGCTCTGAGGATGTTGGCTTTCGTTGCGTTAAAGATATTTAGTCCATCAGGCGAGGGGGGAGTTCAGAAGAGATTGTTCTGAAGATTGAGGTGATAATCGCTTAGCTTCCGCCTGTTACCACCTGCTGAGCAAGCCATGTTGTGACTGCATCGCCTGTCATTGGTCGGGCGATGTAATAGCCCTGACCCAGGTCGCAACCCATTGCAGTGAGCTTTTTAAGATTGGCTTCTGTTTCGATTCCTTCGGCCACTACCTTCATGCCGAGTTTATGTCCAAGTAAAACCACCGTCTCAATGATAGCGCAGGCCTCCTTGTCATTTTCCATGTCTAAAACAAAGGAACGGTCGATCTTGAGTTCCGAAAATGGCGCGCGGTGAAGCTGAATTAATGAGGAATAGCCGGTGCCAAAATCGTCGATTGAGAGGTGGATGCCTTTCATGCGCAGACGAGTCAGCGTGTCCAGTGATTTGGTTAATTCCTGCATCAGTGCGGTTTCGGTTACTTCGAGTGCTAGCTGTGATGGTTCGATCATATATTCACTCAAAAGCCTGTTGATGCGTTCGGGCACGTTTAATTCCTGCAATGTGATTGGCGACATGTTTACTGCCACAGGCAGTACCACTCCGGCAGCACGCCACTCACAGCACTGTTTCACCACCTGGTTCAGGACCACCCAGGTGAGATCGTCGATCAGATCTTGTTGCTCAGCCATTGGAATAAACAGGTTGGGAAGGAGCAGGCCATGTTTGGGGTGCTGCCAACGCACCAGTGCTTCGAGGCCGGCTACGCCACCATTTTGAAGATCGATTTTCGGCTGGTAGTTAAGCACCAGCTGATGGTTACGCATCGCTGTACGCAGCTCATCAACCGTCGCAAGATAGCTGGAGCCACTTGAGGATATCACCTTGCAGTGGGGGGCAATCTCCAGCGTGCTCAACAGCTGAGTGAGTTTCAGTGGCCGAAACGGTTTACACAGGCTGCCGGAAAAGTTGAGCCCCTGTTCGATTGTCAGCTTCTGGGCCGAATGCAGTACGCCCTGGTCAAATCCGCTGATCAGGATAAGCAGGGCATCGCAACGAATGCTGGATAGAAAACGGATCACTTCAATGCCGTCTACCTCTGGCATCATGAGGTCGAGTAGAATGACATCCGCGCCCCTTTTGTACTGTTCCTTGAATAACCTTGCGTCGGTAAACTGTTGGACATTGAATCCTGATTGACGTGAGACTTCGCCGATGAATTCTGCCATATCGGGTTCATCATCAATCACGATTAGCTGAGGCTGATTCATTCTACTTTTCCTCCATCGAGCAGATGCCGGATGCGCTGTGCTAGATCTTTTTTACGGTAGGGTTTATCGAGTAAATGGGCAGAAAACTTCGCCAGGCCGTTGTGTGCGGTGGTCTTTGAAGTAAAGCCCGAGGTCAGTAGTACCTTCATCGCGGGGTGTGCTTGCACTGCGGCTTGCGCTAGCTCGTAACCATTCATGCCGCCGGGCATTACCACATCACTGAATAATAGATCGAACTCATTGTCACCCGCCAGGATCTCTAGCGCCTGGGTGGCATTTTTTGCAACACTGGTATGGTAGCCTAAATCGCTCAGATACTGGTTGGCCAGTTGCAACAGATCGTCTTCATCATCAACGATGAGAATAGACTCGTTACCATGGGGGATATCGGTCGCGTCGAGGCTTTCTATGATATCTTCCGATTCGGAGGCGTCGCTGCGTGGTAGATAGAGGCGGATAGTGGTGCCGAGATTAGGCTCCGAATAGAGTTTGATATAGCCACCATAGCGTTTAACAAAACCGTAGATCATGGCCATGCCAAGGCCTGTGCCCTTGCCGACGGGCTTGGTGGTAAAAAAAGGTTCGAACACCCGTTCGAGGACCTCTTTTTCCATGCCAATACCGGTATCGCTCATCACCAACTGCACATAACTGCCCGGTTCGACGCCGGGGTTGAGGGCGGCATAGCCGGCATCCAGCTGTTTGTTGCTGGTTTCGATCAGGAGGGTGCCGCCGCTCGGCATGGCATCGCGGGCGTTGATAACCATGTTTAACAACGCATCGTGGAATTCACCGGCGTTGATCTCAGTCAGCCACAGGTTGTCAGCGAGATAATTCTGTACCGTAATCTCGGGCGTGACCGAACGTGCAATCATGTCCTCTAGTTCGTTGATTTTGGCATTGATATCGACCACCGTTTTTTCCCTCGCCTGAGAGCGGGTAAAGGTTAGCAGCTGGCGGGTCAGGTCCATGCAGCGGAGGGCGGCATTGGTGGCAGTGTTTATCCAACGCGCTGCTTTCTCATCCTTGCCAACATATTCCTGTAGGAAATCGAGATAACCGATGATTACACCCAGCTGGTTGTTGAAGTCATGAGCGATACCGCCGGAGAGCTGGCCGATGGCCTCCATCTTTTGTGAACGGCGCAGCGCCTCTTCGATTTGTTGCCGCTCGGTAATGTCCTGCATGATGGCAATAAAGCGAATGATCTTTCCATGTTTGTCATACACGGGTGAGATGGTCTGCTCTTCCGTGTAAAGCGTGCCATCCTTGCGTCGGTTTATCAGTTCGCCTTGCCATATCTGTCCGGCAAGGATAGTTGCCCATAGCTCCTTATAAAAGGTAGGCCCATGTTTACCCGACTCAAGCAAGCGCGGCGTCTGGCCTATGGCCTCTTTCTGACTGTAGCCGGTCAGGGCAGAAAAGGCTTTATTGACCCACTGAATGCTGCCATTGCTGTCTGTGATGATAATGCCGTTAGCGGCTGCCTCCAGTGCAGCCATCTGTACGCGAAGTTGTTCCTCCGCTTCCTTGATTTCGGTGATGTCGGTTCGAATCGCGACGTACTTGTAGGGTGAGTCGTCCTCATCCATGAATGGGACAATGGTGGTTTCCACCCAGTAGTGGCTGCCATCTCTGGACTGCTCCTGAATCTGGCCATGCCAGATATTACCCTGGGTAATCGTATCCCACATGGCCTTGTAAAATGAGGCTGTGTGATGGCTGGACTTCGATAGCCGCTGATTCTGGCCGATCAATTCTTCAGACCTACGTTGACTGATATCACAAAATTTCTGATTGGCGTAAATAATCGCACCGTCTCTGTCCGTAACACTGACGATGGCGTGCTGATCCATAGCGAATTTCTGATAGTTCAGGTCGACAACAGTTCGTTGTAGTGCCGTGCTGGTCTGATTTAGCCTGAGCAGGATATAACTAATGAAGCATAGTAGCAGTACTGAAAACCCATATAGCACCCAGCGATAGGCATCGCTGCTTCGCATTAGTTGATTGTGATTGTCAGTATATGCACCGAGCAATTTATCCATCCGCTGCGCGGTGGGAATGGTGAGCAATTGTTGCATAATGCGATCGCTCCGCATCTTATGTTCGAGTACTATGCGCACATGGGCAAGAAGAATATCGACATCTTGTTGTTGTTTTTCAGGCAAGTGTCGAGCAAAGGTGTTGCTTAATGTCTCAACGCTTAAGAGAAGTGATGATCGCAGTTTCGCTTCACGGGTTAGATTGTAGATCAAGATGTCACGCAACAGTGCATTAAGGGCCTGTTTCAGATTTTCACCCTCTATGTCTGACGGTAACAGGGCGGATAGTTGGGCGGTGGCAATCGGCAGGTATCGTAACGAGTTCCGCTGCAATGCGTTACTGGACTTGAATTGCTCCAGCAAATCCCTCTTTTCGATGAGTCCCTGACTGATTTCTTCCATCTGCTGGTTAACGTAATGGGAATGATCGGGGAAGAGCTGGCGCAGCACGCCGTGCATTTCAGCTCGTAGCTGGTCAAGCTGGTTCATCTTGTCGACAGTTGGATCATAAAACGGCAGCAGGCTTTGGTGTATTTCCAGAATGTATTGGTTCAATACGGCATCCGATCGCTCGAGTTGACTGCTGCGATCAAGCACCAGGTTATGTTTTTCGAGGTCAACTGCCTGGGTCTTGATATAGAGGAGGGACATAATGAGCACTGCGCCTAGTGCCAATGCATAATGTGTGATGCGGGTAAGGGTCATGGTGCATCACCTGCTACGCCTTGCCCCGAACTGGGCATGCCCAGCATGCGCCCCTGGTATTCGCCGACCAGCGACCTGAGAAATGCTGCGATACGAGTGACGTCCTGCTCTGGGATGACGCGCCCAAGTTGGTATTTTGCCATTACCCGGATGGCGGCCTCAAGGGTGCCTACTGAACCATCATGGAAATAAGGAGCGGTTAATGCGACAAGGCGCAGGCTAGGTACTCGAAACACATGACGATCACTTGGGCTACCGGTGACATTGAAACGTCCCAGGTCTGCTGGATTCAGATCGCTACGCCCGGAAAAATGGTCATAAAAGATACCGAATTTCATGAATAAATTGCCACCTACGTTTTGTCCCTGGTGACAGGCAATGCAACCATAGTCCTTAAATAGCTGATAACCATTTTTTTCTTTTGCGCTGATGGCATCGGCATCACCCCGCAGAAATTGGTCAAAGCGTGAATTAACAGTAATCAGGGAGCGCTCAAAGATGGCGATGGCATTCCGAATATTGTCTGCTGTGATACCGTCTGGATAAAGTATATTGAATGTCTGTTTGTAGCCCTCATCCTGTTTAAGCTTGTTGATAATGACTGGCCAGCTGGTGGCGAACTCCTTCGGACTATGTACTACAAAATCGACCTGTTCTTCTAGATTCCGCGCGCGACCGTCCCAGAACAGGTAGTGATTAAGGCTGCTGTTGAAAACGGTCAGGGTGTTGGCATCGAGTCTAATGCCATCACGACCCAGGTTGTAGGTGAGATGATTAGCACCATTATCATTCAACTGATGGCAGGTACTACAGGCCATGTCGTTATCCCGCCCGAGGCGAGGTTCGTTAAATAACTTTTCACCCAGTATTAGCTTGCGCGGATCAAGTCCTGCCGGTACAGGTAGTGGCTGGATAGGTTCCTGGCTTAGATTGAGTGGCTGTTGCAAGCCCTCTGCGATGATCGGCATCGGGACAAGCCAGGTTAGGATCGCCAACCAGGCGCCCAGTAAGTATTTTGGCCACTCATCAGCTATTGTTTGGCTGGGGCTAGTCTGGCTAGATCGGTCTTGACGTAGATGTTGTTGAGCAGATGGGCGGAAATAAAAGGCGTGAGCACCGCATGCAGTGGTTATTGTTGTATAGCCTGAAGTCAATTTAATCATAGGCCCCTTAACTCGATGTAAATGGTTGCTTCAGGTGACTTGAGCACAGTGGGCTCATGACAGAAGTCATAATACATGAATCCGGTCATGGGCCACCATTACTGTATTAACGGCATTTATCCGTGTGACGATAAAAAAATTTGGCTATTTTGCGCTAAAATGGATCATTCTGTTCGGCATGTGGCCGCAGGGTTGAGTGATTAGTGAGCTTTATCACCTGATTATTTAGTTTTCAGGAACTGTTTGCTAATTTATTGAAATATCTGGTGAGATGGGAGAGATACCCGGAAGAGTTATTGATAAAAAGGTTATTCATCCATATAATAGCCCTCGGGCAGCGAACTGCTGCTGTTAGATATGGGCTTAAGTAAGTGGTAATGTATGTAAGTTATTGATTATACATTGGTAAGTAGCCACTTTTTTGAGCGGGTGGCATTTGATGCTGTGTGGATTGGCGTCAAATAGAGAATTTTTAAAAGTGGGCCTTGTGCCCATTTTTTGTTTTTAGCCCTTGTATTTAGGGATGGCGGATAGATGGCGGGTCGAGCACACATACAGTTAGAGGAGCTTTTAAGCCCGGTGGTGATTTCACTGGGTTATGAATTTGTCGGCATGGAGTACCTGCCGCAAGGTCAACACTCACTGTTGCGCATCTATATAGATAAGCCAGAAGGGATTACAGTGGATGATTGTGGCACGGTGAGTCATCAGTTAAGCGGCGTGCTGGAGGTTGAAGATCCGATTAGTGGGCATTATGTACTTGAGGTTTCCTCTCCTGGGTTGGATAGGCCGCTGTTTAAATTTGAAGATTTTAAACGATTTAGTGGCAATAACGTACAAATTAGATTGCAGGTTCCGCTAGATGGGCGACGTAATTTTAAAGGATTACTGCAGGGTGTGCAGACTGAAGGTCAATTAGTTGATGTGGAAATTGATGAAGAGGTCATTAGCTTGCCCTGGGACAGAATTGAGAAAGCCCGCTTGATTGTGGACTAAGGATTGCACAACGTTGAGCTGATGATTTGTCAGCATGAAGATTGAGATAGAGGCGTGATATGAGCAAAGAGATATTATTGGTAGTGGACGCGGTCTCCAATGAAAGGGGGATAGCAAAAGAGGTCATTATTGAGGCGATTGAAGCCGCACTCGTGACCGCAACAAAGAAACGTTATAACGACGATGTTGCTATTCGTGTCTCTATTGATCGCGAAACGGGCGACTATGAGACCTTCCGTTACTGGGATATCTATGCGGACGACTCGGAAGAGATCGAAGAAGACATTACACAGTTGACGCTGACTGAAGCCAAAGAGCGTGATCCAGAAGCTGTTGTCGGTGGCCGCATTGAAGAAGCGGTTGAGTCGGTCGCCTTTGGTCGTATCGCGGCACAAGCGGCTAAACAGGTCATCATGCAGAAGGTGCGTGAAGCTGAGCGTGCACAAGTCGTCGATCAATATAAGAGCCGCATTGGTGAACTGGTCACAGGTGTTGTTAAGCGCGTTGAACGTGGTAATGCGATTCTTGACCTTGGTGGTAATGCTGAAGCACTGATTTCACGTGAAGATATGATTCCACGCGAAGCTGTTCGCACCGGCGATCGTGTGCGCGGTTATCTACAGGATGTGCGCTCTGAACAGCGTGGTGCGCAACTATTTATTAGTCGTACCGCCCCTGAACTATTGATTGAGCTGTTTAAGATTGAAGTGCCAGAGGTTGGCGAAGGGTTAATTGATATTCTGGGCGCTGCGCGTGATCCGGGTTCGCGCGCAAAGATTGCTGTTAATGCGAATGATGAGCGCATCGATCCCGTTGGCGCATGCGTTGGAATGCGTGGCTCTCGTGTGCAGAGCGTTTCGAATGAACTGGGTGGTGAGCGCATCGACATTATTTTGTGGGATGAAAACCCCGCGCAGTTTGTGATCAATGCGATGTCACCGGCCGAAGTTGAATCGATTGTTGTAGATGAAGATGCGCACAGCATGGACCTGGCGGTTGGTGAAGAGCACCTATCACAGGCGATCGGGCGTGGTGGACAAAATGTGCGCCTGGCCAGTCAATTGACCGGCTGGGAACTCAATATCATGACTGAGGCGCAGGCTGAAGAGAAGAGTGAAGCGGAAGGTGAGGCGCTTAAGAATGTCTTCATGGAACATCTGGATGTTGATGAAGAGATTGCGTTGATTTTCGTACAGGAAGGTTTTTCCAGTATTGAAGAAGTGGCGTATGTGCCGACCAATGAGCTGCTAGCGATTGAAGAGTTCGATGAAGATATCGTAAACGAACTTCGTGATCGCGCACGCGATGTGCTGTTGACTCGTGAAATTGCAACTGAAGAGAAGATTGGCGATGCAAAGCCAGCTGCTGATCTGTTAGCAATGGAAGGAATGGACGAGACGCTTGCTTATTTGCTGGCGAGTAACGGCATCGTTACGCAGGAAGATTTGGCGGAACAGGCGGTTGATGAGCTGCTTGAGATTGAAGGGATGGATGAGGCGCGCGCGAGCGCATTGATCATGGCTGCACGTGCACCATGGTTTGAGAATGAGCAAGTCAATCAAGGTTAAAATCGGTAGAGACGCATGGCTGAAGTTACGGTAAAACAACTTGCTGAAGTAGTTGGCATTCCTGTTGATCGATTGATTGCCCAGTTAGGGGAAGCCGGTCGTACCATCAAGGATGAAAACGAATCGATAAGTGATGAAGATAAAGTAGAGCTGCTGAGTTATTTACGCCGCAGCCATGGTGAAACCGACGCACCTAAAAAACGTGAACCCAAAAAGATCACCTTACGTCGCAAGACCGTCAGTGAGCTAGAGCAGAGTAGTACGCAGGGGCGTGTTAAAAAGGTTAAAAAGGTTAATGTTGAATTCCGCAGCAAACGCACGTACGCGAAGCGTAGTGAGTTGATTGCTGAAGAGGAAGCCGCTAAAGAATCTGAAGAAACAAAGCAGGCGGTGTCTGAGGAACTAGCAACTGATCACGCTGAAAAATCAGCAGTGAAAGATGAGCTGGCAAGGCAGGAACGCGAACAACAGGCGCTAGAAGAGAAAAAAGCGGCTGAAGAAGCGGCTATTGCTAAAGTACAAGAGATGCAACGTGCTGCTGAACTTGCGGCATTTGCAGCGGTTAAGGCAGCCGCAAATGAACATGTTGCTGCTGAACAGGAAGTTGAAGCGGCCAAGGCTGCCAAGGCAGCTAAAGTAGCGGCACTTGCAGCCGCACCTAAGACCACAAAACCTGATGCTTCTGCTGCTGATAAAAAAGGCAAGCGCAAGTCTGGTCGTGGTGATGAAAGATCAACCAAGTATGGTCGTCGTGAACTTCATGTTGCCGGAGACAAAACGGGTCGACGTAAAAAGAAAGGTAAATTTAAGGCTAAGCCGGCGATGTCGCCAGGTGGTCAGCACGGTTTTGAAATGCCAACGGCACCAGTTGTGCGCGAAGTGAGCATTCCTGAAACGATTACCGTTGCTGAACTGGCGCAGAAGATGTCAGTCAAAGCGGCTGAGCTCATTAAAGTGTTGATGGGAATGGGTTCGATGGTCACTATCAATCAGGTGCTGGATCAAGAGACCGCGTCGATTGTGGTTGAAGAGATGGGTCACACACCTAAAGCATTGGCTGAAAATGCAGTTGAAGATGAATTGCAGCAGGCGAGTGAAGAAATTGAGGGTGAAAGAGTATCGCGCGCACCTGTTGTTACGATTATGGGGCATGTTGATCACGGTAAAACATCGCTGCTTGATCATATTCGTCGCGCAAAAGTTGCCAGTGGCGAAGCGGGTGGCATTACCCAGCATATGGGCGCGTACCATGTCGAAACAGACAAGGGGATGATCAGTTTCCTTGATACGCCGGGACATGCGGCGTTTACCGCGATGCGTGCACGTGGTGCAGATGTCACTGATATTGTGATTCTAGTTGTTGCTGCAGATGACGGTGTTAAACCTCAAACATTAGAAGCGATCCAGCATGCGAAGGCTGCGGGTGTGCCGTTGATTGTTGCAATCAATAAGATTGATAAGCAAGAAGCAGATATTGACCGTGTAAAACAGGAGCTGGTCGGGCATGAGGTAATCCCTGAAGAGTGGGGTGGTGAAACCATGTTTGTCGGTGTTTCTGCTAAGACGGGTGACGGTATTGATGCACTGCTCGATGCGATCTTGCTGCAGGCTGAAGTACTTGAGCTGAAGGCGGTTGAATCGTGTGCTGCGCGAGGTGCGGTGATTGAGTCGAGTCTTGATAAAGGACGAGGTCCGGTTGCGACGATTCTGGTTCAGAACGGTATTCTACGTAAAGGCGATATGGTGCTTGCTGGGCAGGAGTATGGTCGTGTGCGTGCGATGTTTGATGAAGCGGGTAAAACTATTGAGCAAGCAGGGCCGTCGATTCCAGTGGTTGTGCTGGGACTTTCTGGTACACCAAGCGCAGGTGATGAAGTGTTAGTGGTGCCTGATGAGCGTAAAGCCCGTGAAGTAGCCCTGTTTAGGCAGGTCAAAGCACGCGAAATACAGATGGCCCGCCAGAAGGCCTCTAAGATGGAAGATATGTTTTCACAGATGGGCGCCAACAAGGTTGATATCCTCAACCTGTTGATTAAGGCCGATGTACAGGGCTCTGTTGAAGCCTTACGTGATTCATTGACTAAACTTTCAAACGATGAAGTGGCGGTGAAGATTGTCGCGTCTGGTGTGGGTGGCATTAATGAGTCTGATGTGAATCTTGCCATCGCCTCTGATGCTATTCTGGTCGGCTTTAATGTACGAGCCGATGCGGCAGCACGTCGTGTCGGTGAAGAGTCTGGGCTATCACCTCGCTACTACAGCGTGATCTACGATGTTATTGATGATGTGAGAAGCTCACTCTCGGGTATGCTTGCGCCAGAGATTAAAGAACAGATTGTGGGTATGGCTGAAGTTCGTGATGTCTTTACCTCACCGAAACTGGGTGCGATTGCCGGTTGTCTGGTAATTGAGGGTTCGGTTAAACGTAGTAATCCTATTCGTGTGCTACGTGACAACGTGGTGATCTATGAAGGTGAGCTTGAATCACTGCGTCGCTTTAAAGATGATGTGAATGAAGTTCGCGCAGGTACTGAATGTGGTATCGGTGTTAAGAATTACAACGATGTTAAGCCTGGTGATCAGATTGAAGTTTATGAAACAGTATCGGTTGAGCGTACGCTTTGACCTTTATTGCTAGTTTGATGTTAAGTGTAACGGTTTGTTGTCATGGCTAAAGAGTTCAGTCGCACCTTAAGAGTTGGTGAGCAGATACGGCGTGAAATCGCGCAGTTGATTCAACAGGAAATCAAAGATCCTCGGGTGGGAATGGTGACCGTCACAGCGGTCGACATTTCACCTGATATGTCGCATGCGAAGGTGCATGTGACGTTGCTGGATGATGATCACGAGATCGATGAATGTATCAAGGTGCTCAATCGCGCTGCTGCATTTTTGCGCCGTGCGATTGGCAAGCGGATGCAGCTACGAGTGGTGCCAACGTTGCGTTTTCATTACGACGCCTCTGTTGAGCATGGTACCGCACTGTCCGCACTGATTGACTCTGCCGTCGCTACCGATGAAAAAAACCGCGATAAGGATGAAGATGGCACGTCGTAAGTCTGGACGTGATATCAACGGCATTCTTCTGTTTGATAAACCCATTGGTATGAGTTCTAACGCGGTATTACAGCGCGTTAAACGCATATTCAATGCGCGCAAAGCAGGGCACACGGGGAGCCTTGATCCTCTCGCAACAGGTTTGTTGCCTATCTGTCTTGGTGAGGCGACCAAAATGTCAGGCTTCCTGCTGGATGCTGATAAACGCTACCAGACAACGATCAAATTAGGCGTCAAAACCACCACGGCAGATGCCGAAGGTGAAACCATTCTCACTCGTGACGTGGGTAACTATAGTGAAGAGAAGCTGGAATTGGTTCTGGCTGAGTTTCTGGGCGATATTGAGCAGATCCCTCCGATGTACTCGGCGTTGAAGAAAAATGGCCAGCCGCTATATAAGCTTGCACGTAAAGGTATCGAAGTTGAGCGTAAGGTTCGTCATATTACTATCCATAGTATCGAGGTGTTGGCCGCCGAAGGTGACCTAATCGAGCTCGATGTTCATTGCTCCAAGGGGACTTATATTCGAACACTGGCTGAAGATATTGGCGAGCGGCTCGGCTGTGGCGCGCATGTCGCTGTCTTACGTCGTCTCGGTGTTGGCCCTTTTAGTGGTGAAAAGATGATTACACCAGTGCAGCTTGAAAATATTGCTGAAGAAGGGGGCTTCGAGGCCCTGGATCAGTTGTTGTTGCCAATGGAAACCGCGCTGGTTAATTGGCCTGAAGTGAGACTATCACAAGATGTGGCCTATTTTTTAAAGCGAGGTCAGGCTGTTCAGGTTCCGCAAGCGCCACGTGAGGGGCTTGTGAAGCTGTTTGCAGAGGAAAACGTCTTTTTAGGCGTGGGATATATCATGGATGACGGTCGCGTCGCCCCCAGGCGGCTGCTGAACAGCGCCTAGATTTGGGATGCGTCCATTCAGGGCGGTTATTTATCTTGTCATTCATGTACTTAAAACGATAAAATACCCGCTCTTTTTTAAAAGTAAGTAACGTTTGTAAAACACAGAGGAAATTATGGGATTAAACGCTGAAACTAAATCACAGGTCGTTAGCAAGTACCAACGAGCAGACGGTGATACTGGTTCGCCAGAGGTGCAGGTTGCACTTCTGTCTGCGCGCATCGAACAACTGTCTGGCCATTTCAAAGAGCACATCCATGACCATCATTCACGTCAGGGTCTGTTAAGAATGGTAAGCCAACGTAGAAAATTGCTTGACTACCTGAAGAGAAAAGATAGCTCACGTTATCAGGATCTGATTAAAAGCCTGGGGCTGCGTAAGTAATCGCGCCTTACTATCTTAACTATCAACGCTTTTCTACTTTAAGGAATTAAATGTGACGCCCATTAAAAAAACTTTTCAGTACGGCAACCACACTGTAACGCTTGAAACAGGTGAGATTGCTAGGCAGTCAACTGCCGCAGTCATGGTAACCATGGATGACACTGCCGTGCTTGTGACCGTTGTTGGTCGCAAAGAAGCCGATCCAGGGCGTGACTTTTTTCCTCTCACCGTGAACTATCAGGAGCGTACCTACGCGGCTGGTAAAATTCCAGGTGGCTTCTTCAAGCGTGAAGGTCGTCCAAGTGAAAAAGAAACACTGACCTGTCGTCTGATCGATCGTCCACTGCGTCCCTTGTTCCCAAAAGGATTCAAAAACGAAGTTCAGATTATTGCTTCAGTGGTTTCTTTGAACAAAGAAGTTGATCCAGATATTCCTGCGATCATCGGTGCCTCTGCGGCACTGGCAATTTCTGGAATCCCTTTTAGTGGTCCTGTTGGTGCGGCACGTGTTGGCTATAAAAATGGCGAATACCTGTTGAACCCAAACATGTCTGACCTGGAAGGGTCTGATCTTGACCTGGTGATTGCGGGCACAGAAGACGCGGTGTTGATGGTTGAGTCTGAAGCGAAAGAGCTTTCAGAAGAAGTGATGCTGGGTGCGGTTATCTTTGGTCATGAGCAACAACAGGTTGTGGTTAATGCAATCCGTGAACTGGCGGCCGAAGTCAACACACCTGCATGGACATGGGAACCTGAAGTGACTAACGAAGCATTAGTCAGTGCTGTTGAAAGTGCTTCTACTGAAGCAGTTACTGCTGCATATCAGATCAAGGAAAAACTGGTTCGTCAGGATCGTCTTGCAGAAGTTCGCAATGATATCGTCGCCCAGCTCTGTTCTGCTGACGATGCCAGGTGGTCTGCTGAAGATGTTAAAGGTGTGATCAGCAAGGTTGAGAAAAACGTTGTACGTGGTCAGATCATTAATGGTGAGCCACGTATCGATGGTCGTGATACGCGTACTGTTCGTGCTATCAATGTTCGCGTTGGTGTACTACCACGTACGCATGGCTCCGCTCTGTTTACACGTGGCGAAACTCAGGCGTTAGTGGTTGCGACACTGGGTACAGCACGTGACGCACAGATTATTGATGCACTCGAAGGTGAAAAGAAAGACCCATTCATGTTGCATTACAACTTCCCGCCATACTGTGTCGGCGAGACCGGTTTTGTGGGTAGCCCTAAGCGCCGTGAAATCGGCCATGGTCGCCTGGCGAAGCGTGGTGTTGCTGCGGTGATGCCAGATATGGAAGAGTTCCCATATGTGGTACGTGTGGTTTCTGAAATCACTGAATCAAATGGTTCAAGCTCGATGGCTTCTGTTTGTGGCTCAAGCCTGGCGATGATGGATGCAGGTGTTGCATTGAAAGCACCGGTTGCAGGTATCGCGATGGGCTTGATCAAAGAAGATAGCAAGTTTGCTGTGTTGTCTGACATTCTGGGTGATGAAGATCACCTTGGCGATATGGACTTCAAAGTAGCGGGTACCAACGATGGTGTGACCGCGCTACAGATGGATATCAAAATCACCGGTATCACTCGTGAAATCATGGAAGCGGCACTTGAGCAGGCAAAAGAAGGTCGTCTCTTTATCCTTGAAAACATGAACGCTGTGATCTCTGCACCTCGCGATGATATCTCTCAGTTTGCACCACGCATCATCTCTATTAAGATCAATCCTGAGAAGATTCGTGACGTGATTGGCAAGGGTGGCGCGACCATCCGTGCGCTAACTGAAGAGACTGGTGCTAGCATCGATATTACCGATGATGGCATTGTTAAAATCGCTTCTGTTGACTGTGAAGGTGGTGAAGAAGCGCGTCGTCGCATTGAGCAGATCACTGCTGATGTTGAAGTGGGTACCATCTACGAAGGTAAGGTTGCCAAGCTAATGGACTTCGGTGCATTTGTGACCATCCTGCCTGGTAAAGATGGCCTGGTTCATATTTCTCAGATATCTGACGAGCGTGTTGAGAACGTTAGCGACAAGCTGACTGAAGGCGAAGTGGTTAAGGTTAAAGTACTTGAAATCGACAAGCAGGGGCGTATTCGTCTCAGCATGAAGGCGATTAGCAGCGACTAGAAAATAGTTGTTGTTAGTTGTTTGAAAAGGGCCCTTCTGGGCCCTTTTTTATTTTCGGAATTTTAGTAAGTTTTTATGCCTCAAGTTTTATTTGATTCAAACGCAGTGCTACCTCGCCGGCTATTCGCATAGCCCTGCCTGTAGAATGGTGATCGTTTGTCGGTCATTTTGAACATAGTAAAGATGATTATGCGGCGGGTGCAGCCAGTATCCATATAGCGAGTGTACTGGTGAGAGAGTTAATATTCGAATTTCCCAATCGCAAGCGCATAAGGGCCAAGGTCTGCTTTGAATGCTTTGGTTTTTTGTGGTGTTAAGGCGCCGTTTTGTTGATTGATTTTATAAGCTGAAATGTTATCACTGCCATTGTTAGCGACATAAACGTACTCTGAGTGTTTGCTTGTGACAACGGCATAGGGAAACCAGTCACTGACGTAGGGAGACCCTTTTACTTTAGTTAACACGCCTGTCGTTACATCGCGCGTAAAGGCAGAGACGTCATGGCTACCCCAGTTAGCAACATAAACAAATTGGCCTGTTGCATCCACCGTGACAGAGTATGGTCGCACACCGCTTTCAAAGGGTGATCCCACAACTTCTGTGAGTGCGCCGCTGTCTGGATTTATGTGAAAGGCGGAGACGGTGACATCGCCGTAGTTTGATACGTAAAGAAAATCATTGTTGGGGGTAACAGTGGTGTAGATGGGATTGGCATCTGTTTTAGCTGGGATTCCTGTGGCTATCAGCGCACCACTTGTTTGGTCTAGCCGGTAGCTGCTGACACTGTTGTCATCAAAATTAGAGACATAAGCGAAGCGCCCGTTGGGTGAGATCATGATGGAGATAGGGTGCTTGCCTGTTTCAGCAGTCATTGCAGTGAGCTTGAGCGCGCCACTTTGTTGGTTAACCTCAAAGATGCGTACGATATTGTCATCTTCATTTGTAACATAGGCGAAGCGCCCATTGGGGCTGATGATCACGGCATCCGGGAAATGACCGGCAGCGAAGGGCGAGCCGGTGATTGAAGTCAGTTGTCCGGTGATGCTATCGACCTCAAAACCAGAAATGGTATCGGAGCCCTGATTCGTAACATAGACGAAGCGACGGTCTGGTGAGACTTTTACAGATACCGGAAATTCACCTGTTTTATAGGGTGAGCCGGTCAGTTGAATGAGCTCTCCATTTTCCTGATTAATGCGATATGCAGAGAGATTATGCGCGCCCTGATTAGCTGAATAGACATATTCGTCGGTGGGTGAAAGTAGTTGGCTCTGACTTAATGGTGAAATATCTGCGTAAAGATGACTACTGAAAAGAATAAAACCTGCTGAACAAAGCTTGATGCCAGTGCGGCAAATGGCTGGCATGTACTGCGACATAGACTGCATATAACTCCCCCTCGTAATAAATAGAAATAGCAGGATGTAATTATCAATTCGCTATTTCCAGGTTTTCCCCTCGGTTTATTCTGTCGGAGATTTCGATTTTTCTCAACCATTGGGTTTGTGGGTGATTGGTAACTATCTATCCCTGAATAGGGTCACCAGTTAGGCGTCTTCGCAGAAAATCAACTTATAAAGCCAATAAAATACAACTGTAAAATTCACTGGTGGGTGTGATGTGGATTTTGATCGTCTAAACTCGATTACTGTGAATGAATTTAGTCCGCTTGGCTCGCCTGGTTTGACGCACACTCTCTAATTAAGTAATTAAGTAATTAAGGGGTGTAGATCACTCACTGACAAAAAAAGACTCAATAATCGACAATCTTAATTTCATCTCTCAACGACTAAAACGCTCATGCATGTGCTGGAGAGAAAACGGCGGTCAAGCGATATTAACCTTTCGTGCCTTATTACAAAGTAATTTATTTGATGCCGCATGGGGAATGCTAAATAAAGACTATTTTTCTGATGTTAAACTACCAAAAAATATTATTCTTTTTCCCACTTTGATGGTGATGATCTCATGGAGATACGTGATGCATTACAGACAGGAACGCCACTGGGAAATGAAATATTTAAGGAAAAAATTGAAGAGTAAAGTCGGTCAAGCTAAGCGAGGACGCCCCAAAAGGGCTCTGACATCTTAATCTGTTAATCTCCATTGAACGACACACTACAGGAAAGACAATGAAAAATAATATTATCTTTAAACAAACAAAAAATGCAGGGCTGGCGGCTTTGTTATTATTAAGCGCTTTTCCTGATGTTAATGCCGATGCGTTATTTCCGGAAGATATTTTCTCAACCTTAAAAGGCTCCGGTCAGGTCGCAAAATTCAGCGGGCAGGTACTATGGCAGGGTGAGCCGGTAATGTTATATAACTCAATCACCCCGGATGCCAAACGGCTGGTGGTTAGTAGCCCTAAAATGGCGAGTATTTATGTGTTCAATACGAGCACAGGAAAAATTCTAGCGCAGATAAAAGTAGGTAAAGACTCCAAGGGGCTAAAAGTTTCACCCAATGGCAAGGAAGTCTATGTGGCGAACGAAGGCGCGGCCTCGATCAGCGTGGTGAATCTGGATAGCTATGAAGTTGTTGCCACTATTCCAGTGGAAAATATGCCACACAATGTGCGTTTCAGTGACGATGGCAAACTGGCTTATGTGACCCTGCAAGGTGGTGCCGGGCTGGGTGTTATCGACACCCAGACACGAAAAGTTTTAAACGTGATTCCGACGCCCGGTTTGTTCGGCGCACATAACATTGATTTGTCAAAAGACGGTAAAACAGCGTTTATTCGAGATACCTCAAACAATGTTGGCGTGATGGATCTGGCTTCAGGTAAGGTTAAAAAAATCATTCCTGTTGGCCAGGGGCATGCTGGCATTGATGTAATTCCGAATGGTGAACTGGTGATAACCGGTGCCATTGCCGATGATATTATCACGGTGATCGACAGTAAAACACTGGAAGTAGTGAAGCAAATAAAGGTAGGGTTTGGTCCACATGGAGTACGCGCTAGTAAGGACAATCGCTGGATTTATGTTGTAGTCACCGCAGATGATAAATTAGTGGTGATTGACACAAAAACACTGGAAGTTGTTAAATCATTTGATCTCGCTAGTTTTCCTTTCTGGTTAGCTGTTAATGGGAATCCTTAACCGATTATAGAAACATTAAAGGGGATTGAATGCATCCAGTAGCTCGATGGCAGGACATACTGGGTATAACGGCGCATCTAACTTTAGTTGGACCGATGCAGCAACCTGGTCATGCAATCTCGAAGTGCCCCTATATTGTTTCCAGCAGTAACAGATCCCACGGAGCTATCCCAATTCGTGGTGACTAAATCAGGAATATTAGCGAGATTTTGACAGAAGAGGTTTTTTAAAATGGCGGTCTGTTTATAGCGGTAAATTTTTCGGGTACGACTTCGTGAAAAGGGGGCGGCAGCGCCCTTTTTGAAATACAAAACCCAAAGTGGTTGGGCACTCACTAACAGCAACAGATAGCTTCGACATTAAGCAGCTATATAAGATTAATTATCTCTGCATTACGGGTAATGGTTAGGGTAAAGTAATGGTGAAAGCAAGTGATTAACATTCAATCTTTGGGGCCTTAGTGAATGAAAAATACTATTTTAACGCGCGTGTGGTTTATATTGTTGTTGATGGTATCAACGTCGTCGGCTTATGCCGTTGAATACAAGTGTTATGTTACGGGGTCTGATTCGTTGCATTACCTTGTAGTTGTCGATGTTGAAAGTTCAGGGATGGCGATTCTCGCAGCAAGACATGTCAAGGTAAACTCGCCTGTTACAGGAAAGGTGGGCGTACAGGGTGTGCAGGAATGTACTACGTTAAATAAGCCGTTCAGGCATGCCAGTGCGCGTAAGCTAGAAGAAAAAACGCCGATTGATACGATTACTAACTCACGAAAATGAAATCCATACTGGTGGTGTTAGCAGGCCTGCTCGCTTGTATTTATATACTTAATCCAGGTGCTGGAATATTTGAACTCATCCCAGATAATATCCCTTTTATCGGTAATATTGATGAAGCGATGGCCGTTGTGATTTTGCTGGCCTGTTTCAGGTATTTTAATATTGACCTGTCGAATTTTTTCAAACGTAATATCCGCGATGATAGGTGAATCTAGTATTATTGGTTGTTTTAACAGCCGTACTGTAGGCGCTGTATTGCGACGGCTGTCCTTTCATTAATAAAGCTGAAAAAAGTTTAATCTTAGAATCCCCCCCCTAAGCTTCATAGCGAGGTTGCAGCCAAAGCAAGTGCCGAACAAAAGAGCATTAATCAGTGGGTGTTGTAAGAAGGATAGTGGTGGTACATTGCGGAGCTATGATGAAAGCACTCAATTTAAATAATCGTGAGTTGACACTGCGTTGTGACCAGCTAGCACCTGCTGTTGGCAACGATGAGGTGTTGCTTAAGGTTTTACTCGCTGGTATCTGTGGCACCGATTTAGCGTTATTAAACGGTTATGCCGACTTTAATGGGATACCCGGCCATGAATTTGTTGCAATGGTTGTTGAGACAGGCGCCGGTGTTGATGGGCGCTTGAAGGGCAGGCGAGTCGTTGCCGAGATTAACCAGTGGTGCGGTGAATGTGATCAATGTGCACGAAAGCATTATAGCCACTGTCTAAATCGTCGAGTCGTCGGTATCCGAGATCATCAGGGATGTTTTGCTGAGTGTTTGGTTGTTAAAGCGAATACGCTTCATATTATTCCTGAAAGGATTAGTGATCGGCAGGCGGTTTTTATTGAGCCGCTTGCGGCGGCCTTTCGTATTGTCGAGCAGCTTCAATCGCGTGATTACGATGATGTTTTGTTGATCGGTGCTGGACGCTTAGGGCAGTTGATCGCACGTGTGATGGTGTTGCAAAAAAAACAGCTGACAGTGGTGGTGCGTCACGCTCAACAACGCAAACTGTTGCAGGGTTTGCCGCTTGATTGTGTTGATGAGTCAGCGGTTGAAGCTAAAACGGTTGATGTCGCAATCGATGCCACGGGGCAGCAGTCTGGCCTAATGTTAGCGCTGCATGCTCTGCGTCCGCAGGGGGCCTGCATCATGAAGAGTAGTTATTCATCGCCGATTGAAGTCGATTTAACAAAACTGGTGATCGATGAAGTTGAGTTGGTTGGTTCCCGTTGCGGGCCGTTTTCGACCGCGATAAAAGCACTGGAAGGTGGCTTGATCGAGACCGAATCTCTGATTGATGCGACTTTCTCGATCGATGATTATCTGGCGGCCTTTGCACTGGCCCAGAAAAAAGGTTCGATGAAAGTACTAATAAAACCACACTAAAACCCCGGTAACTCGTGTCAATAAACAGTCCTCCCATCAAGCGTTATTAAAGAAAGCGTATCTATCTTATTGTGTTTTATTAGGTTCTTAACCCAGTCGCTCGATAGCCTTCAGAAACAGGTGTTTTGTATTAATAGTGGCTAGTAATTTAAGATGACGGCCTGATGACTTTTTGTGTAAAGTCACCTCACAAGGATGAGTGTTTAAATATATTCAACCTCTGCGTAGAACTTTATTTTAACGCATTATTATTAGATTAAAACTTTTAACCAGCGAAAAGGGGGGGGAGTCATGAGTCAGCAGGAAGAAGGGCAAGCAATCAATAGTACCGCAGAAACAGTTTCACCCGAGGGTGCCGCAACCGATAAAAAAAGTGATTTAGGCGAGCAGTGGTTAAGACTTGTTTTTATGATGTTGTTTTGGATTGCTCTGCGCATTACCGAGTTTGTTGTTGGGTTGACGATGCTGATGCAGTTTGTTTATCGTGTTTCTCAAGGTGAGCATCAGCCAAAATTAATGGCATTTGGCGATAGCCTTTCGCAATATATTGCATCGATCGCTGAGTTTCAGACGTACCAGACAGAAGAAAAACCTTTTCCTATGGGGAACTGGCCTGCACCAAAAAAACCGATCATTAGTAGTAGCGATGCAGGTGCTTCAGAAGAGGCTAAAGCATCGGCTTAAGTTTAATCATTCGCAATGGTAAATAAAAAAGCCCGGATCAAAACGATCCGGGCTTTTTGTTTGTGGCTTGCTAGTCAGTTTAGCGCTTATACCCAGTCAATAACATAAATGGACTTGGCGCAGGCATCTGTTCAGCCTTGATATCAACAAAACCAACAGAGCTCATGATCGCTTCCATTTCACTGGTCGAATAGGAAGAACCACCGACGGTGTTGATGATCTGGTTGACACCGATCATCGCCGCAAGTTCAGGGCCTGTTTTTTCAGGATTTAACAGTTGCTCCTGAATCATGATGACGCCATCTTTATTCATTGAGTCATAACATTTTTGCAGTAGCTTCTGGATGTTTTCAGGTGATTCCTGATTGGTCATTGAGGAGAGCAGCATCGCATCATTACTATCGCCAAGGCTGTCGGTGTTGTAGTCGCCTGGACGTAATTCAACGCGATCCTGCATGTTGAATTGATTGACGATCTCCTGTGCAACTTCCAGGTTCTGTGCCCGATCCATCGCAACGGCATTCAGGCCATCGTAGCGTTCACAAAATTTAACCGAAAAGGTTGATGGACCACAGCCAACATCCATCAGCTGTTTTTTACCGCTCAGGTCAACCATGCCGGTGAGGACATCAGACTGAGACAGTGCGCGGTTATGCATCCCCATCATGTAATCGCGAGTCTCTTGATCAGAGTACTCCTGGTGCATCAGTGCGGACGGTTTGCCGGTCATGACGGTGTTGTATAAGCCGCCCCACGCCTCGTACCAGTTTTCGAACATGTAAACGATGCCGCCCTGGTAAAACTGGCTTGAACTGGTGAGGAATGTCTGTCCAAATTGGTTGTTACTGAAAGTGTCACCATCACGATCAAGAAAGTCGATCGAAACAAGCGCGCTTAATAGCCCGCCGAGACAGCGACGGTCCGCACCGGTTGCTGCCGTCAATTCATCAAGTGTTTTAGCGCCACCATCGAGCAGGTTGAAAATATCGAGTCGGTTGGCAGCGTGTAGTGCGCAAGAGTGCCAGTAGCCAGAGGCGACCTGCATCACTTTCATAGGATCCATGCCCTCAGGTAGGGCCCAGCTATCGTTACTTTTGTTTTTATCCCAGGATTCAGACATTGAGTTTCTCTTTGAAATTTTGATACAAGAACTATCGGTAATTGAAGCAGAAATATGAATGATAGCACGAGATTTGTCCAGTCACGCTCGCGTTGCTGGAGGTGATACCTGACACTGAATTGGTCTCAGTATTATTACTTACAGTTGGAATAGTGATAACGATAATGTAGCTATTTATCCTGTTATCGTGGCATTGATACATCTGTGGGGGCAAAGTTTGAAGATCACGTGATTCAAAGAGGAACCGGATCAGGCTCAATTAATTGAGACACTGAGCGAAGCGACTTGTTAAGCCCCTGTTTTGCAAAAAAATGGCGCTAAGCCCTTTTATTACTTGAAATTAGTGGGCTAAGTCCTGTATCTTACGCCGTCTATGAAGACGCGTAGCTCAGCTGGTTAGAGCACCACCTTGACATGGTGGGGGTCGTTGGTTCGAATCCAATCGCGTCTACCAGTTTCTCGGCACTGTTTATCACGCGATATACGGTGCCTTTTTATATATAGCCGGATAGAACAGAGCCGCAAATGCCTACAGTAACCCTTCCAGACGGTAGTCAACGTCAATATGAGCAAGCGATCACCTTGATGGATGTGGCCGCATCGATCGGTGCTGGGCTTGCCAAAGCAACCCTTGCGGGCAAGGTTGATGGTGAGCTGGTTGATGCGTCATTTCTGATCGAAAAAGATACCAGTGTCGTGATCATTACCGAGCGCGATGAAGAGGGACTGGAGATCATCCGTCATTCGACCGCACATCTGATGGCACAGGCGGTGAAATCGCTATTTCCATCGGCACAGGTGACCATCGGCCCGGTGATTGAAGATGGCTTCTATTACGACTTCGCTTACGAAAAGAGTTTCACGCCAGAAGACCTGGCCGCGATTGAAAAGAAGATGGGTGACCTTGTCTCTCAAAACCTGCCAATCAGCCGTAGTGTGATGGTGCGTGAGGAGGCGATCGACTTTTTCCGTGGTTTGGGTGAGGATTACAAAGCTGAGTTGATTGAAGCTATTCCTGCTCATGAAGATCTATCGCTCTACCAGCAGGGTGATTTCATCGACCTCTGCCGCGGCCCGCATGCGCCGAGTACGGGCAAACTAAAGCACTTTAAATTGATGAAGCTGGCCGGTGCTTATTGGCGTGGTGATTCAAATAACGAAATGTTACAGCGCATCTACGGCACGGCGTGGAAGGACAAAAAGGCGCTTAAGGCCTATTTGCATCGCCTTGAAGAGGCGGGTAAGCGTGATCATCGCAAGATCGCTAAGAAGCTAGATTTGTATCATACCCAGGAAGAGGCGCCAGGGATGATTTTCTGGCACGACAACGGCTGGACAATCTACCGTGAAGTCGAGCAATATATCCGTAGCGTACTGAAGCAGAATGATTATTCTGAGGTGCGTACGCCCCAGGTGGTGGATAAGTCACTGTGGGTGAAATCAGGTCACTGGGAAAAATTCAGTGATGATATGTTCACCACCCATTCGGAAAACCGCGATTATGCGATTAAGCCGATGAACTGTCCGTGTCATGTGCAGATTTACAACCAGGGGCTGAAGAGCTACCGCGATCTGCCGTTACGTATGGCGGAGTTTGGCTCTTGTCTGCGTAATGAGCCATCTGGCACGCTGCATGGTTTGATGCGTCTGCGTAACTTTGTGCAGGACGATGCGCATATCTTCTGTACCGAAGCACAGATTCAGGGAGAGGTCTCAGCCTTTATTGATCTGCTTTATCAGGTTTACGCTGATTTTGGCTTTAACGACATCATTATTAAGCTCTCGACCCGCCCCGAAAATCGCGTGGGTGACGATGCCGTTTGGGACAAAGCAGAACATGCGCTTGAAGAGGCACTCAATACAAAAGGACTAGACTGGGATCTACAACCTGGTGAAGGGGCTTTCTACGGACCGAAGATCGAATTTTCACTCAAAGATTGCCTGGGTCGAGTGTGGCAGTGTGGCACGATACAGGTCGATTTTTCGATGCCGGGCCGTCTGGATGCACAGTTTATTGCTGAAGATGGTTCTAAGCAGGTTCCGGTAATGCTGCACCGTGCCATTCTTGGTTCGCTGGAACGCTTTATCGGTATTTTGATCGAAGAGCACGCTGGTTTTTTCCCGACCTGGCTCTCACCGCAGCATGCGGTGGTGCTTAATATTACGGATCGCCAGTCTGAATATGTTGAAGAAGTGAGCAAAACCTTATTACAAAGAGGGTTTAGGGCGAAATCAGACTTGAGAAATGAGAAGATAAGCTTTAAAATTCGCGAACATACACTACAACGTGTACCATACTTGCTGGTAATAGGGGATCGGGAAGTCGATGGTAATCTCGTGGCTGTGCGCACGCGAAGTGGCGAAGATCTTGGAAGCATGTCCCTAGATGCTTTTATTGATCATTTAAATGCCGATATCGCGAGCCACGGCCGTGTTGTTTTGGAGGAATAGGAAATCGCTGGAGAAAAAGAGCTGCGCCTAAATGATGAGATCAACGTACCGGAAGTACGTTTGATTGACGCTGATGGCGAACAAGCAGGTGTTGTTGCAATCAATGATGCCATGAAGATGGCCGAAGAGGCTGAACTGGATCTCGTAGAGATCGTTCCCAATGGTGAACCACCAGTCTGTAGAATCATGGACTTTGGTAAGCATCTGTTTGAATTGAGTAAAAAGAAGCATGCTGCGAAGAAAAAGCAGAAGCAGATCCAGGTAAAAGAAGTAAAGTTTCGACCAGGGACGGAAGAGGGCGACTATCAGGTAAAACTACGCAACCTGACTCGTTTTCTAGATGCCGGGGATAAGGCAAAGGTCACGTTAAGATTCCGTGGCCGCGAAATGGCTCATCAGGAGATAGGCCGAAAATTGTTGCAAAGGATTGAAGTCGACCTGAAGGAACTCGGGACGGTAGAGCAATTTCCGCGGATGGAAGGGCGCCAGATGGTGATGGTGCTAGCCCCCGTTAAAAAGAAATAGCTCGACCAACTGTTTTTCAGCAGGGTCAAATTATTAAGATCAAATGCGGAGTTATAAGTAATGCCAAAGATCAAGAGTCACAGTGGGGCCGCTAAGCGTTTCAAGCGCACAGCATCAGGCGCCTTTAAGCGCGGACAATCACATCGTAGTCATATTTTGACGAAGAAAAGCACCAAGCGTAAGCGTCATCTACGTATTGCTGCCATTATTTGTCCGGCTGATACCAGAATGGTCAGCCGTATGTTGCCTTACAGCTAAGCGAGGAGTGATTAGACATGCCTAGAGTAAAACGTGGTGTCACCGCTCACGCCAGACATAAGAAAATTTTAAAGCAAGCAAAAGGCTACCGTGGACGTCGTAAAAACGTTTATCGTGTTGCTGTTCAAGCCGTCACAAAAGCAGGTCAGTATGCTTATCGTGATCGTCGTCAGCGTAAGCGTCAGTTCCGTGCGCTCTGGATTGTCCGTATCAACGCGGCAGCTAGAGAGTGTGGGCTTTCATACAGTCGTTTGATTAACGGCCTGAAGAAAGCAGCGATCGAGATCGATCGTAAGGTACTTGCTGATTTAGCCGTATTTGATAAGGTTGCGTTTGCTGCCATTGCAGAAAAAGCAAAGGCCAACCTCTAATACTGAAAGCAATATCGTTTTTATTTCCAGGCATCATTTGATGTGTTGGTTTGAAAACAAACAGAAGGGGGAAAGGTCTAGGCCTTTCCCCTTTTTTGTTGGATCGATAGACTCAATACCCAATTTGAATTAAGCAGGATGTAAGTTGTGCAAGAACTGGAAACACTGGTAATAGAGGCTGAAAAGTCGGTTGAGGCGGCGCAAGATTTAGCGGGGCTAGATCAACTGCGTGTTCACTACCTCGGTAAAAAGGGCGTGCTTACCGGCGTCTTAAAAGGGCTGAAAGATCTGCCACATGAAGAACGCCCCAAGGCTGGGCAAAAGGTTAATGTTGCCAAGCAGCAGGTTCAAAAGGTAATCGAGGCACGCACGGCATTGCTCGAAGCCGCAGCGCTTAATGAACGGCTGTTAAAAGAGACGGTTGATGTCACGCTACCGGGTCGCGGACAAACAACAGGTGGCATTCACCCTGTGACCCGCACCATGGAACGGATTGAATCTTTTTTCGCTTCACTTGGTTTTTCTGTCGCTGAGGGGCCTGAGATTGAAGACGATTATCATAATTTCGAAGCACTGAATATTCCGGCGAATCACCCTGCGCGTGCAATGCACGATACCTTCTATTTTGATCCGCACACACTGCTACGTACCCACACCTCACCAGTACAGGTACGCGCGATGAAAAACAATACGCCGCCACTGCGCGTGATTGCACCGGGGCGTGTTTATCGTTGTGACTCTGATGTTACCCACACGCCGATGTTTCACCAGGTAGAAGGTTTTATGGTGGATGAAGATGTCAGCTTTGCTGACCTGCGTGGTGTACTCAGTGACTTCCTGCAAACCTTTTTTGAAAAAGAACTCGACGTTCGCTTTAGGCCGTCATATTTCCCGTTTACCGAACCATCTGCTGAGGTCGATATTCAGTGTGTTATCTGTGGTGGTAAAGGGTGTCGTGTCTGTAGTCATACCGGTTGGCTGGAGGTGATGGGTTGCGGCATGATCCATCCGAAGGTGTTCGATAACATCGGTTTTGATAATGAAAAATTTACCGGCTTTGCCTTCGGCATGGGCGTTGAACGTATGACGATGCTACGTTATGGCGTGAATGATCTGCGCCTGTTCTTTGAAAACGATCTACGTTTTCTGGGTCAATTCAAATAACCATTTAAATAAGATATCTGACGTATTATGAAATTTAGTGTGCAGTGGCTAAGAGAGTGGGTAAATCCCGACATCTCAATTGAAACGCTTTCAAAACAGTTAACCATGGCCGGACTTGAGGTAGATGCCGAGTCGCCTGTTGCGGCTGAGTTTAGTGGTGTGGTGGTCGGTGAAGTGCTAACGCTTGAGCCGCATCCTGAAGCTGACAAGTTGCAGATCTGCACGGTTAACGTGGGTGAAACAGAGCCGCTTCAAATTGTTTGCGGTGCGAAGAATGTTCATGTGGGAATGTTTGTGCCAACCGCATGTGTTGGTGCGGTATTGCCTGGTAATTTTAAGATTAAAAAAGCGAAGCTACGCGGTGTGCCGTCGATGGGAATGCTCTGCTCAGAGCAGGAGATTGGCCTGGCTGAAAGTGCAGAAGGGCTCATGCCGTTACCGAGCGATGCGCCCGTTGGCACTAATATCCGGGACTATTTACAGCTAGATGATGTGATGCTCGAACTTGGCCTGACGCCTAATCGCAGTGATTGTCTGAGCATCTCCGGTATCGCGCGTGAGGTCGGTGTACTTAACCGTTGTGAGTTAACGGCCGTTGCAGAGGTTGCGGTGAAGTCATCGATTGATGATCAGTTCTCAGTTGAAGTGACAGCAACCGAAGCGTGTCCGCGTTATTTGGGTCGTGTGATTAAAGGAGTAAACCCTAAGGCGGCTACACCGATGTGGATGCAGGAGCGCCTGCGTCGCAGCGGTGTGCGGAGCATTAGTCCTGTGGTTGATGTCACTAACTATGTGATGCTTGAGTTGGGCCAGCCGATGCACGCCTTCGATCTCAACAAGCTGTCTGGTGGTATCCTGGTGCGCTTTGCGAACAGCGGCGAGCAAGTCAAATTACTAAACGATGAAACGATTAAACTCACCAGTGATACGTTGGTGATTGCCGATCAAAATGGCCCGCTGGCGTTGGCGGGTGTGATGGGCGGCAATGATAGTGCAGTGGAAGATGAAACCGTCGATCTGTTTCTTGAGAGCGCCTTTTTTGACCCAAATGTCATCGCCGGCAAAGCACGTAGCTACGGATTGCATACCGATTCGTCACATCGTTTTGAGCGTGGTGTTGATTATGAATTGCCACGTCGTGCAATGGAGCGAGCCACGCAGTTATTGAAAGAGATCGTCGGTGGTGAAGTTGGGCCGGTTATTGAAACGTTGAGTGAAGCCCACTTACCAAAGCGCGCACCGATAACGCTACGTGCAACACGTCTTAAGCGTCTGCTTGGCGTTGAGTTGGCAAAAGGTGATGTGAGTGAAATCTTGACTCGTCTGGGGATGAAGACCGAGTGTTCAGCCAATGATGAGTGGTGCGCCGTTGCTCCGTCATTCCGTTTCGATATTTCGATTGAAGCTGATCTGATCGAAGAGCTGGCGCGAATTTTTGGCTACGACAATATTCCAGGTATCCCGCCTGTTGCTCGCCTTCAAATCAACGCGCCATCAGAAACAGAGGTGACACCTCAACGTATTCGCGAGCTGTTCGTTGATCGTGACTACCAGGAGGCGATTACCTATAGTTTTGTGGATGAGGCGCAGCAGTTACGGCTGAACCCAGAGGTGGCAGCTATTAAGCTAGCCAATCCGATTTCTGCTGATATGTCAGTGATGCGCTCAACGCTCTGGACCGGACTGCTTCAGGCACTTAGTTATAACCAGAACCGACAACAGAAGCGCATTCGCTTTTTTGAGATTGGCGTGCGTTTTTGCGGAGAGCTTAAAGAACGAAAAGAAGAGAAGGTGATCGCTGGGCTTGTCTGTGGCAGTCAGTCGGCAGAGCAGTGGGGACAAAAGTCACGTGAGATCGATTTCTTTGACCTCAAGGCCGATGTCGAGGCATTGCTAGCCTTAGCGCCTGGTCAAACATTCACTTTTAATGCCGAGGCTCATCCTGCGTTACACCCGGGCCAGTCTGCTGTGATTAGCGATGAAAATGGAGCGGCTTGTGGGTATGTCGGATTACTGCACCCTGAGATTTCAAAGAAAATGGGTTTGGAAGGTAATACCTTTCTGTTTGAAATCAGCTATGAATCGATCGCGAAGCGGGCGCTGCCTGCTTTTCATGAGCTATCTAAGTTTCCCGCGGTACGTCGTGATATTGCCGTGATTGTCGATGAAAATGTATCCTCGCAGAGTATACGTGATTGCATTAAAACAGCTGCTGGAGAGCTCCTGCAGGACTTGCAGTTATTTGATGTGTATCAGGGCAAAGGTGTTGATTCAGGAAGAAAAAGTATCGCATTAGGGTTGACCTTACAGGAGTTTTCACGCACTCTAACAGATAGTGAAATTGATGGCGTTGTAGTGGAGGTGCTGTCATCACTCAATAAAAACCTCGGGGCGACACTGAGAGAATAAAAATTATGGCGCTAACAAAAGCGGATATGGCAGAGAGATTGTTTGAAGAGTTTGGGCTCAACAAGCGTGAGGCAAAAGATCTGGTTGAGATGTTTTTCGAGGAGGTGCGTAAAGCACTGACGACAGGAAAGCAGGTCAAACTGTCTGGTTTTGGTAATTTTAATTTGCGTGATAAAAGCCAACGACCAGGTAGAAACCCTAAAACGGGTGAAGAGATCCCGATCACAGCACGTCGTGTCGTGACCTTTCATCCCGGACAGAAGTTAAAAGCGAGAGTAGAGGCCCATGCTGGAACCCAGCAGCAACAGTGAGTTACCAGACATTCCGGGCAAGCGTTATTTCACCATTGGTGAGGTGAGTGAGCTTTGTGGCGTAAAGCCACATGTACTTCGCTATTGGGAGCAGGAATTTCCACACCTGAATCCGGTTAAGCGACGTGGCAACCGACGTTATTATCAGCGTCAGGATGTGATGTTAGTGCGACAGATCCGTGGATTATTGTACGATGAAGGCTTTACCATTGGTGGCGCACGCCAGAAACTTTCTGGCAGTGAAATGAAGACCGACAATAGCCGTAGTACTCAACTAGTCCGAGAAATACGCAAAGAGCTTGAAGAAGTTTTAGTGCTCATCAAGTAAAAATTAGCTTAAAATTGTAAGTCCGCATTACCTGTCTGTCAGTTTGAAATCACCAGAAAGACAGTCAACTAGCAATACACTCGGGGCGTAGCGCAGCCTGGTAGCGCACCGGCATGGGGTGCCGGTGGTCGGAGGTTCGAATCCTCTCGCCCCGACCAATTACTTCAGTAGCCTATAACTGAAAGTAAAATCTGATAGTGGTTCTGATTTTCGCGATAATCGATAACTTCTCGATTTCTATCTATTCAAAATAGACATTCTGTAGGCTTTCTTCTACTCGAGCAATGGACAAAGGTCTACGGGCAAGCTGGAGTATCGCAAGGATTTCGCAATGCGCCGCATCGTGAGGGAAAGATCGATCTCAGGGAACCCCATAACTCGCAAAAGGAACCTGTAAAATAATTGCTTCTTGAACTTTATGCGATTCGAATCAGCGTCTATCGGCTCCCAACCGGAGGAGGCCGCACGAGCGATGGTGAGGAAGCTTGAGCAGATTGTGTGATCAAATCAGATCCGGAAAATTCATTTTCAAACATCAAACCAACAATCTCTGGCGTCATATGGATAACCATGGCGCGTAAACTGCAATGGAGCTGACCGGGAAAACCAGGCTTGATGAACTCGAGCGTTAAGATCTGCCTCTGTTTGAGCTCAACGCCAGGGTTGAGGATATCAGCACCACCAGAACTAATCCCCCGTGTTCTGGTGATAGCAACAATCTGACCACCCACCACCACTCGAGCCATCAATTCAATGGGTCGGCGCACGCCTAATCGATGTTCCATGTTAGTGGCCCTCACCAATATCAATCTGTTGGCGACTAATTATTGGGATATTTATGTTTTTACTGGATGGTTCCTTTGCTGCAGAGGAAATAATTGACTTCTGTTGTATTGAACCGTCCATGGCAGCTTCTCCCTTTTGAGCAACTGTCCTGACGACAATCAGCCGCCAGAAGAGCTTAAAAAATACACGCTATTAGAACCGTTGGCTGTAACCTAAGTTACAGGATTCGATATTAATCGATATGATCCACTATTTCGGCAAGTTCCCCAGATGATCATCCGCCTTTTCCAGCAGACGCTGCAGATTACGCACATGTATTTCGCCGCCATCGGTATTGATCACTCCATCCCGCTTAAGTTCTCCTAATAAGCGGGCAACAACAGGACGCACCGTACCAATCATGTGGGCAAGCTCTTCCTGAGGAAGGTTATGAATAAGATTCAAACCATGCGAGGAAGTATTAAAGTATCTTGATATCAGATGCACCAGGCGTGTCATCGTGTCATCGAGCGCCAGTTCGCTGGCCAGATCACTTAGGTGTCCTATCTGGCTGGCGGCGAGTTCAGCTATCGCTTTGTGCAATGGTGGATACTGCGCCATCCACGCCAACCAACGTTCAGTCGGCACCGACAGCACCTCCACCTCATCCAGCGTATAGATCTCCATATTACCCACACCACCATCGATCAAGTTCAGCGCATTAAAGGCATCCCCCGGGCCAAGCAAAAACAGGGTTAACTCTCGACCACTATCCAGGTGGTGTCGTCCAATTTTCACGCGGCCTTTGAGCAGCAGGTAAAAGCGGTGTTTAGTCTGTTCAGGGTCTTTAAAGCCGTAACCTCGCGGCCAATGTTCACGACGCATCTCAGGTAGCATGGAGAGAAGGATGGATCGCTCTATCTCGCTAAACAGAGGTAAATGTGCTAGCTCTTTGTAATCAACAATGGACTGTATATCAACGCGGGGCGCACGCAGTGCCTCCTCACTAATGGGATTAACTGTTCTATTCATTTGCTTCTCCCTGTAACGTTGTTACTTCTCTCTCATCCAGCTCGCGCTACTTTTCCGCATAAATATCTACAACATATATCTTAGAGTTCATTTCAGGATAGTCCATTATGCACGACTAACGTGTACCCTCAAGCTTGATTGTTCAGCCGCACCGAGATCAGATGTATCACGAACACATTATGAATATGCATGATAAATCGTCAGGAGACCACACCATTAAATATACGGGCGTACACCTAACAGGCAAGGCGCTATATCATGCCTATTAAGGGGGTATGAAGATCGAACATAACGAACACAGTAGTCAGATTTGGGTGTATTGGCAGGGTTAATTGATCAAGGAAACCGGGGACGAAGCGGAGTGGCACTTAATTAAGGTCATTGAGAATGCCGAACTTAATTTGAGTAGTAAAATGTTCAAACTTTAGTTGTACCTGAGCCCCCGCTGATTGTACTCACTGACGTTACGGCAGAGAAAACATCTGGGCCTGGCCAGTGAGGGTGGGGTATTTTTTGTGGCACTAGTACAGCGGGTGTGCTTTTCGACATGTTACTTTTTGCATGTGAACAGTTTCATCATTAAAACATAATGCCACACCCAATGGTCATTGGGGGGGGTGAACTATTGTGATGGCATATTGCATCATTTGCTTGTTTTGATGGGAAATTATGCTTTAATGTTGCGATGTTTAAACCGCTAGAAATTTTTATAGGGCTGCGCTATACGCGTGCCAAACGCCGCAATCACTTTATCTCTTTTATCTCGCTGATCTCAATGCTGGGGATTGCACTCGGGGTAACGGTTTTGATTACTGTTATCTCGGTGATGAACGGCTTTGAAAAGGAGCTGCGTGAGCGCATTCTGGGCGTGGTTTCTCACGCCACGGTTCAAGCGGTTGGTAAACCGCTACAGAATTGGGCCGAGGTGGGCGAATCACTGCGCGATTATGAGGGCGTAACGGGCATTGCACCCTATATTCAGGCTGAAGGAATGTTGAGCCAGGGTGCCGTTGTTAACGGTACATTGATTCGAGGGGTACTGCCATCTCAGGAAGGTGAGGTTTCAAAACTGGGTGATAAAATGCTGGCTGGAAAGCTGGATAATCTCCAGCCAGGTGAGTTTGGTATTATTCTTGGTAAAGATCTTGCGCTAGCCATGCGTGCGGGAATGGGGGATAAGGTCACCTTAATTACGCCGCAGGCAAGTGTGACTGCCGTTGGAATTTTACCTCGCCTTAAGCGTTTTACGGTGGTGGGTGTCTTTGAAATTGGCATGTATGAATACGACAGTGCTTTGGCATTGCTTCATCTGGAAGATGCCTCTCGCCTGTTTCGCCTTGAGGGTGGCGTGACCGGGATTCGCATCAAGATGGACGACATGTTTGCTGCACCCCAATTATCACGCCAACTGATCAACGAGCTCCCTCTCGGCTACAGTGCTAGCGACTGGACGCGTCAACACGCTAATTTTTTTCGCGCGGTGCAAATGGAAAAAACAGTGATGTTTGTGATCCTGTTTCTAATCGTCGCGGTAGCCGCATTTAACATTGTTTCAACCTTGGTGATGATGGTGACTGACAAAGAGAGCGATATCGCGATTCTTCGCACCCTCGGTACGAGTCCTGCTTCAATCATGGGGATATTTATTGTTCAGGGGACATTGATTGGTGTGATTGGCACGCTGCTCGGCACAGTTGGTGGCGTGGCGCTGGCGCTAAATGTTGAGACGCTTGTTCCTGCTATCGAGAAACTCTTTAGCATTCAATTCCTCGCTGCCGACGTCTACTATATTAGTGACTTGCCTTCTGATATGCGTATTGCTGATGTGATAGCAATTAGCTCAACTTCATTGGTGATCTCATTAATCGCGACGCTCTATCCGGCGTGGCGCGCGTCCCGTACTCAACCTGCCGAGGCGTTGCGTTATGAATGATCCAATAGAACAGACTTCACCAGTACTGCAGTGCATCAACCTGCAGAAGCGTTTTACTGACGGCGGAATGAATGTCGACGTACTGCGCGGCATCAACTTTGAGGTGGCCGCTGGTGAACGCATCGCGATCATTGGCAGTTCAGGGCAGGGTAAAAGTACATTGCTGCATCTACTGGGCGGGCTTGATAGTGCATCTGGTGGAGAGGTGCAAGTGCAAGGCAAAGATATGATGCAGTTAAGTGAGCGTCAACGAAGCAAATTAAGAAACAGTACACTTGGTTTCGTTTATCAGTTCCATCATCTGCTTGCTGAATTTTCCGCTTTAGAAAATGTTGCGATGCCGCTATTAATTCGTGGCTTATCGCCTGCGATTGCAAGTGAGCGTGCAGCGAGTCTGCTCGATAAGGTTGGACTGAGTCGTCGTTGTTACCACAAGCCTGGCGAAATGTCGGGTGGTGAGCGCCAACGCGCAGCGGTTGCGCGGGCATTGGTGACAGAGCCTAAGTGTGTGCTGGCAGATGAGCCGACGGGCAATCTAGATCGTAAAAATGCAGACCACATCTACGGCTTAATGCTGGAGCTAAATCAGGCGTTGAATACCAGCTTTGTTGTCGTGACTCATGAGGCGGCACTTGCTCAGCGGATGGATCGGATTTTAATGCTCGAAGATGGTGTGTTAAAAGATCAGAGAGCAGACTGATTTTCTGACTAAGGGTTCTGGCGGCTTTCTTTGCGGCGTTTACGGCGCTCTTGCCACCCTTTTAAGACCAGTGATCGCCAAAGCAAACGAATAACCAGATTCCCGGTCAAGGCAGCGAGAGTGGCAACCAGAAAGCAGCCGAGTAGGAAGGGGGCCCAGATATCGCCCAGTTGAGTCATTAGCCATTCGATGGTGAGTTTAAACTCGATGTTTTGTAGTGGGGTACCGAGTACCCATGCGCCGAGTTTGTAGCAGCCATAAAATATGGGCGGCATAGTCAAGGGATTAGATATCCAGACTAGCGCTGCGGATATTGGCAGGTTGACACGCAAAGGAATGGCGACTGCTGCGGCCAGTACCATTTGAAATGGAACCGGCACAAATGCCATAAACAGCCCGACAGAGAATGCGCCGGAGACCGAACGGCGATTAAGGTGCCATAGGTTAGGGTCGTGAATTAGCTTCCCAAAAACTTGTAGGTGCTTGTGTTCTCTAATCTTATGGTGATCGGGAAGAAACCTTTTTATTATTTTTTTCGGCATCCCATAACAATAGCCTAAGCTAGCAGTTGCTGTCTATATTTGGCATTCTACTAATCAGGGAATTTACAGCATAACCAGGGACGGATATGCGTTTTTCATCGCTCGCATTTTTATGTGGTATTTTACTGTTTCAGCAGCTTGCTGAATTGCCACAGGCTTCATTCACCCAGGCGGTCCTTTGGGCCGTACTGTTACTACTGCTCGTCTCGGCCACGCTTTTTTTTCATCGCATTAAGCCTTTGCTATTTCTAATTCTGGGCTTTCATTGGGCATGGTTATACGCGGCGTGGATACTTTCAGCGCCGTTACCACAAGTCTTAGAAAAACAAGATGTGGTGATCCAGGGGACAATCGCATCACTACCGCAACAAGCGGGGCATAAATGGCGATTTTTATTTGATATTGATCGATTGCAACATGATGGTGTGGCGATTAAAAATGGCCCGAGCCGTGTTCGCCTCAACTGGTATAAAAGTGCCCCGGAGCTTTCTGTGGGGGACCGCTGGCAGTTAACGGTGCGCATGAAACGGCCGCATGGTTTTATGAATCCCGGCGGGTTTGATTACGAAGGGTGGCTCTTCCAGCAGCGCATTCAGGCGACCGGTTATATCCGACACGCGGAAGAAAACCGTTTGTTATCAGCTGATGTGATGCACTATCCATTGCAAAGAGCACGGCAGGCGCTCGCCAGCGAGATTGGCGCGCAACTCAAAGATCCCCTTTTCAAAGGCATTATCTCTGCGCTGGCAATTGGCGAACGCGAGGCGATTACGCAGCCTCAGTGGGAGGTGTTAAGGAAAACGGGGACGATCCACCTTGTTGCAATCTCGGGGTTGCATATTGGCCTTGTTGCTGGAATGGCGTTTGTTATTGTGCAATTTCTCTGGTCACGCACCGGGAATGTCTCGATACATTGGCCAGCACCACGTGTCGCTGCGATAGCGGGGCTATTAGCGGCTGCGTTTTATGCAGCCTTAGCCGGCTTTACTATTCCCACGCAGCGCGCTTTAGTGATGGTGGCCGTGGTGATGTTGATGCTTTTTTTACAACGCCAACGTCGCTTCAGCGACACGTTGGCACTGGCATTGATGATTGTGCTGCTGATTGATCCATTTGTGGTGATGTCAGCCGGTTTCTGGCTCTCATTCGGCGCGGTTGCCGCTATTATCTTCGCTATGAGTGGGCGTCTCGCGCGGCGTGATTTCTGGTGGCGCTGGGGCAGAGTGCATTTGGTGGTGGCGGTTGCGCTGTTACCGCTACTGCTAATCACTTTTCAACAGCTACCACTCCTGTCGCCTTTGGCAAACTTTGTTGCCGTGCCGTGGGTTAGCTTTATTGTTGTCCCATTGGTTTTATTGGGCACCTCATTCGCACTGCTGTTTCCAGAGCTTGGCACACTGTTGCTAAACATGGCATCTAGCGCATTATCATTTCTATGGCCGCTACTTGAACTGATCGCAATGCAGGAAGAGGGCTTATGGCAACAACATCCACCCGCTAAATGGACATTATTACCCGCACTGGCAGGTGTCTTATTGCTGTTAGCGCCGCGCGGCTTACCGGGACGCTGGCTGGGTCTTCTCTGGCTTTTGCCTCTTTTTCTGGTGACACCTGCGCGCCCCGCAGACGGCGAGTGGTGGTTTACCTTGCTTGATGTGGGGCAGGGGCTAGCGGCTGTTGTGCAGACGGAGCACCACACGCTGGTCTATGATGCAGGCCCTCGTTTTAGTGATAGCTTTGATACTGGCAGTGCGGTGGTAATCCCGTTCTTGAATAGTGCAGGGATTAAGCGTGTTGATATGCTGGTGATTGGTCATGGTGATAATGATCATATGGGCGGCGCACGTTCGGTCACGTCGCAGATAGCCGTATCACGTGTGATCACCAGTGTGCCAGAACAGGTGACATGGCAAGCTGAAAAGCAGCGTTGTGTGAAAGGTGAGCGATGGCAGTGGGGCAATGTCTTGTTTGAAATACTGCACCCACCGCCACAGGGTTTTGATGGCAATGATGCCTCATGCGTGCTTCGTGTCAGCAGTGTTGGGGATGTGAGTGGTTCGGCTAGTTCATTACTACTCACTGGTGATATTGAACAGCGTGCGGAACGCGCACTGCTGCATGAACAGCGCGATAAATTAGCGACACGCGTTGTGGTTGCACCACACCACGGTAGTGATAGCTCATCCAGTCTCGCCTTTGTTGTGGCAACGGCACCCGACTACGTACTGTTTCCGGCGGGTTATTTAAATCGCTATAATTTTCCTCACTCGCTAGTTATGCAGCGTTACCAGCAGCAAGGAGCTGAAACGGCAACAAGTGCGTTAGATGGGGCGATTACCTTTCATTTTGACAGTGCTGGTGATGTGCTATCTGTTGAGCGTTTTCGGCCTGAAAACAGGCGCTACTGGCATTCAGATCTATTCCATTAAATTCTAATCTAGAATGTGAAAAAAGCGCGTTATTCCGGTATGATGTCCGCTGTTATTACTCATTAAACAAGGGATTAAACGCGCGTGTTTGAACTTGTACAATCCGGCGGCTGGTTGATGGTGCCCATCCTGCTCTGTTCGATGATCGCCTTTGCGATTATTGTTGAACGTTCCTGGGCACTGCAGACAAGAAAGATCTGCCCTAATGATCTGGTCGCCACTATCTGGAAGCTGGAAAAGCAAAAAAAGCTTAACCCGAGCGAAATTGCGCGTCTGCGTGAAGAGTCACCGTTAGGGAAAATACTGGCAGCTGGTTTAGTTAACATTCGCCATGAACGCGAGGTGATGAAAGAGAGTATCGAAGAGACCGGCCGCCAGGTGGTCAATGAGCTAGAGCGCTATCTCAACACGCTTGGCACCATCGCCTCGATTACGCCGCTGCTGGGTTTGCTGGGAACGGTGATTGGGATGATCAAGGTTTTCGCCGCTATCACGACCGCTGGTGTGGGTGATCCTGCCGTACTAGCGGGTGGTATCTCCGAGGCCTTAATCACCACTGCGACGGGCTTGTCGATTGCGATCCCTAGTCTGATTTTTTACCGTCATTTTCGCGGCAAGGTTGAGAGCCTGGTCTGTATCATGGAGGCGGAGTCGATCAAGATGGTCGAAGTGCTGCATGGCGCGCGTGAAAATGATCAGCGGATCTAGTGCGCGAGTTTAACCAGTGAACCTGCGTCAATTCACCAAACAAGATCCAGAGGTTAATCTGACCTCGTTGATCGATGTGGTTTTTCTGCTACTGATCTTTTTTATGGTGTCGACCACTTTTACCAAAGAGGCGGAGATAACCGTTGATCTGCCTGAAGCCAATGCAGAACCTGTTGAAGCTGCGCTTGCACCGATTGATCTAACGATTGATGTGAAAGGGCGATTTTATATCAACCAGCAGAAGGTGGTGAATCGACAGACCGCCACTTTGAAAAAGGCGATTCAACTTGCTGTCGATGGCCGCAAAGATGTGCCACTTGTGATTAGTGCGGATGCTAATACACCACATCAAGCGGTGATTACTGCGATGGATGCAGCTCGGCAACTTGGCATCGTGAAACTTTCGATCGCCACCACACAGCCAAAAGAATAATCTTGAGCCGTCTTAAAAACGAAAACCCTGAAGAAATTACAGATGGTGCTGCGATATATCGGCGCCTGCTTCGTTATGTGATGCCGTATAAGTTGGCCTTTGGTCTAGCGGTATTCGGCATGGTCTGTGCAGCCGCAACGGATGCTGGATTGGCCGCGATGCTTAAGCCAATACTTGATGGCGGTTTTGTTGATAAAGACCCCGAGTGGATTCAACTGTTACCGATACTCTTTATTGGTGTGGCACTGTTGCGAGGTGTCGGTACTTTTATTTCGTCATTCCTGATGGCATGGATTGGTCGAAATATTGTGAAGACCTTACGCCGCGAGATGTTTACTCATGTTCTGTTATTACCAACCAGCTTTTATGATGGAAGTTCATCTGGCACGTTGATTTCCAAGTTTACCTTTGATGTTGAGCAGGTGGCATCCGCTGCGACCGATGCCATTACGATTGTCATTAGAGATGTTTTAACGATTATATTTTTACTGGCATTAATGTTTTATACCAGCTGGCAGCTTTCACTGGTGATGTTTGTGCTGGGTCCAATCATTATTGTATTAGTCAGTTTTGTGAATAAACGATTTCGCCGCATTAGTACGCGGATTCAGTCGTCGATGGGTAATGTGACGCAGGTATCTGAAGAGGCAATAGAAGGGCATCGCGTGATTAAAACCTTTGGTGGGCAGGATTATGAAGCGACCCATTTTGAAACGGTGAATGAGGGCAATCGCCGTCAATTCATGAAGCTGATTGCGACAAGTGTCTCGAGTGTGCAAGTCATTCAGTTCATTTCTGCATGTGCATTGGCAGTGATTATCTATCTGGCAACCTCGGGGCCGATGCTTGATTCCATCACGCCCGGAACATTCATGTCGTTTCTTGCCGCAATGATGATGATGCTGACACCAGTTAAACGGCTGACGACAGTGAATGTCATTATTCAACGGGGTATTGCGGCTGCAAAAAGTATCTTTGACCTGCTAGACGCGAAAGTGGAAGTGGATAATGGCTCCATTCGCCTTGAGAAAGTCAGTGGTGTGGTTGAATTCAATGACGTCTGTTTTAGTTACGAGCAAAGCAAAGGGGTCGTCCTTAATAATATTTCTTTTAGGGCCGAAGCAGGGCAGAGCATCGCTTTTGTGGGTAAATCTGGCAGTGGTAAAACAACACTGGCGAGTCTGTTACCACGTTTTTATGACTATACCAGTGGCAGCATCACCATTGATGGACATGATCTCAGTGAGCTCACGCTTGAGAGTTTGCGTGAACAGATTGCGCTGGTTGGGCAGGACGTGATGCTGTTCAATGATACGATTGGGCGTAATATTGCCTATGGTAGCCTGAAGGATTGCTCCGAAGAAGAGATTATTCAGGCCGCAACAGCTGCACATGCGATGGAGTTTATTGAAACGCTGCCTGATGGACTTGATACAATGGTGGGTGATAATGGTGTGTTGCTTTCTGGTGGGCAACGTCAGCGCCTTGCGATTGCGCGTGCACTATTAAAAAATGCGCCAATCCTTATTTTAGATGAGGCGACCTCAGCACTTGATACAGAATCAGAGCGTTTTATTCAGGCGGCACTGGATGTGCTAATGAAAGATAGAACGACCTTTGTTATCGCGCATCGTTTATCGACGATTGAGAAGGCTGATAGGATTATTGTCATGAGCGAAGGGAAAATTGTTGAGCAGGGTAAACATGCTCAACTGCTCATGATGGAGGGGTACTACGCTAATCTTTATCATCTTCAATATGAACCAGCCGCAGATTCAATCAAAGAAGCGACTGTCGATTGATGTCCATCGGTAAAATTTAGATGATGATAAATGAGTAAGATTGAACGTATATGGTATCAAGGTGGTATTGGTATGATCCCACTATTACCGATATCATGGCTGTTTCACTTACTAATAACCTTGCGACGCTGGCTCTATCGACATGGCTGGTTAACGGTTAACCGTTTTTCAGCGCCGCTGATTGTCGTGGGTAATATTACGGTGGGTGGCACCGGTAAAACACCTTTTGTTATCTGGTTGAGCGATTTTTTACGCAGTAAAGGCTACAGACCTGGAATTGTTTCTCGTGGTTACGGCGGTAGCGCTTCGCAGTGGCCGCAACCTGTTATGCCTGAGAGTAACCCTGTGTTGGTTGGTGATGAGGCCGTGTTGTTAGCACGCCGCTGTCGCTGCCCGATGGTTGTTTCACCCAATCGTTCTGACGCGGTAAAAATGCTGCTAAAGGATTTCGATTGCGATATCGTGATTGCTGATGATGGTTTGCAACACTACGCAATGGGGCGTGATATTGAAATCGTTATTGTTGATGGTCAGCGACGATTTGGTAATGGGCATCTGTTACCCGCAGGGCCGTTGCGTGAGCCGGTTACGCGCTTAAACAGCGTTGATCTGTGTGTGATTAATGGTGAACCGCAGGCGCCAGATGAACACAGAATGACACTGACACAGAGTTCCCTTTATAATTTGCAGGCACCCGAGAAAATTGATGGCCTGTCAATATTTAAGGGCAAGAGGGTGCATGCCGTGGCTGGGATAGGGAACCCTGAGAAGTTTTTTGATCTGCTCAGAGCCGCTGATATCGAGGTTGTAGCCCATTCATTTCCAGATCATCACGCTTACTGTGCTGATGATCTGAGCTTTGGTGATGAGAACCCAGTGCTGATGACAGAAAAGGATGCCGTGAAATGCGCTTCTTTTGCAAAACCTGATTACTGGGTGGTGGCAATTGAGATGGCCCCTGAATTAAAAGCAGAAGCACGGCTAAGTGCTTTACTGGAAAATGTTGATCGTATTAACAATTAAGAGGATGACGTCGTAATGGATAAAAAACTGCTCGATATCCTTGCATGCCCGTTATGCAAAGGGCCTTTGTACTATAAAGATGATAGCAATGAGCTGATCTGCAAAGTGGATCGGCTGGCTTACCAAATTCGTGATGAGATACCTGTCATGCTTGTTGATGATGCGAGAGAACTACCGGCGGATGAGGAAGTTTAATGGGGTTTTATGTTGTTATCCCGGCGCGCTATGCATCAACGCGACTACCCGGAAAGCCTTTATGTGAGATTGCTGGCAAAACAATGATCCAGCATGTCTATGAACGCGCGCTTGAAAGTGAGGCTGAAAAAATTATCATCGCAACCGATGATAAACGAATTCAGACAGTCGCAGAAGGGTTTGGTGCTGAGGTCTGTATGACGCTTGATAGTCATCCTTCAGGTACCGATCGTCTGGCAGAGGTGGTTGAATTGCTTGCTTGTAGTGATGATCAAATCATTGTTAATTTACAGGGTGATGAGCCTTTGATGCCGGCATCATTAATCAACCAAACGGCGGCAAACTTGGCTAACAATAATGGCGCGAGTGTTTCCACGCTGTGTGAGCCAATCACTGGCTGCGCTGAACTGTTTGACTGGCACTGCGTTAAAGTTGCGATGGATGAAGCGGGGTATGCGCTTTACTTCAGTCGTTCCGCAATTCCGTGGCCTGGTGCTGAATACACGCCACAGAGCGATTCGTTACCCTCCGATGCTGAATACTTTAGTCATGTTGGGCTTTACGGTTATCGCACAAAATTCATCAAAGAGTATGTGAAGTGGTCGCCATGTCCACATGAGAAGGTGGAATCCTTAGAGCAGTTACGCGTGTTATGGCATGGTCATAAAATTCATGTTGGGGTGACTGATCTCTACCCTGGTTTGAGTATCGATACTGAAGAAGAGTTAGCGAAACTGGAACAGATAATGGCTGGTGGTATAAAGGTGAAGTAACGCTGTCACTTAGATCAGCAGCTCAATCCCCATGCCGTCTGAATCAAGGTTTCCGTCGGTGGTCATTAATATGGGTAGTGTCATCGTTTGAGGTACGCGGCGGTGCGCTTCACCATGCTGATCTGGTTGGATAGAAGTGCGCGCTTCGCAGTCCTGTAAAACAAATGATGGGCCATCTTCGAGTATTTCAATAATCTCAAATGTCACATTTTGAAAACGTACACGCTGGCCAATCGCACTGCGTAAACTGTCAATGTCTGATATTAGTTGCGTCATGGCAGAAACCTCTTAAGTGGAATTTCTTGGGAATTGTCTGTCAGCACATTACTGATATTCAAGATATATTTTGATTCTATAGTGTAATATTACAAAACTCCATAAGTAATCATGGTTTCAGATTTCAATTTTATTCGATTAATGAGAGGCAGGTTGATGGTTAAAGTTCTGTTCGTATGTATGGGCAATATTTGTCGTTCGCCGACTGCTCATGGGGTATTTGAACACCTGGTGCGTGACGCATTACTAGACAAACGAATTGAAATAGACTCCGCCGGAACGCATGCTTATCATATTGGTGAGCAGCCTGATAAGCGGGCACAAGCCACAGCCTTAAATCGAGGTATTGACCTTAGCTCACAGCGAGCAAGAAGGGTGAAGGAAGCAGACTTTGAATATTATGACTATGTGATTGCGATGGATAATGACAACCTCGCAAATCTACTCGCAATTTGCCCCCCAGAGTTGTCTGGAAAGATCGTGCTTTTCCTTAGCTATTCAAATGACATTGATGAAGAAGAGGTTCCGGACCCCTACTATGGCGGGCCTAAGGGGTTTGAGCGCGTGCTGGATATGGTGGAGTCAGCTGCGGGTGGCTTATTAAATGAGATTAAACAGAAGCACCTCAAATAAAAAAGGCTGCAACCTGTAATGAGGTTGCAGCCTTCTAATATTCCACCTTCTGCGTTAGCTACTACTCCTTAGGACCTTCATTAGTAGGTGCTGCAGCAGCTGGCCTGGTGTCCCCAGCTTGCGGAGCGGCCCTTTTAGTTTCTATCTGAACCAGCGATGGTTTTGAATTGCCTGCTGTACCGCCTGGCTGAGCAGGGGCTGGCTTTGGAGTAGGCGGAGCATTTTGAGTTGGCACTGGTGTTGGCTTGCTAACCGCGACCGTTTTTTTCTCTTCCTGTTTTACTTGTGGTGCCGGTGCCGGTGCCGGTGCCGGTGCTGGTGCTGGTGCAGCTACAGGTTTGTCAGAAGCCTTTTTTTCTGCTGGCTTTGAGGCCCATCGTTCCGTTGGAGCCTTTGGTGCTTGAGCAGGTTTTTTCGCTGTAACATTCTGCGCGCTAGCAGATGCAGCATCAGAAGAAGAGTCTGAAGGCTTAATTGCTTCTGTTTTCTTTGTCTCAACAGGTTTCGTTTTCACCTCGCTGACTTGCGCCTTTGGTGCTTCTTTTACCTGTGCGCTCTCTTGTGGCTTTGCTGCTGCTTTCGCTTCAGTCGTAGGTGTTTTAGCGGCAGGCTTATCGATTTTCGTCTGTTGAGCTGTATTATTACTTGCAGCTGGAGCCGATGCTGAATCAGCAGCAGGCGCAGCCGCGTTATCAGCTGTTGTGACGCTATCATTATTCTGTTTATTGTTATCACGATTACGATTACGGCGACCACCACGACGACGACGCGGACGGGTGCTCTTAGGGGTTTCAGCACCGCTATCATCTGCCGGTTTATTGGGTGCTACAGAGGTATCTGCAGGTGCTGCCGTGCTATTTTGTTCTGCAGAAACTCCAGTATTCCCTTTATCCTGATTATTACGACGCCTTCCACCTCGTCTAGAGCTATTTTCACGTGAGGAAGATGTTGCTTTTTCACCCCGCTGTGAACGCCCTCGACCACCTGAATTTGAGCGCGCAGGTCGATTTTGAGGGGGTGTTCGGGTGATCTTGACTTCGGTGGTTGTCTCTTCTTTGTCACCACTAAAGAGTGTGCTCCAGAGTCGCTTAATAAAGCCATCTTCATTTGGAGCCTCTGCGGTACTACGGGTCGGCGCAGGAGAGCTTGGCACAACACCTTTTACGGCTGGCTGTTCAGCGGCAGCCTGCGGTGCTGCTGACATCATGGTTTCTTTCTTCTCTTCGATCTCAGTGGCCAGTTCATAGCTGTTTTTTGCGCCATTTAGCAATTCATCTGCACGCTGGCGTTGAACGGTATAGTTTGGAATTTCCAGCGATGAGTTCGCGATAAGCAGAATGCGTACATTCTGGCGTTTCTCGATCGCAGAGACAATTTCACGTTTCTCATTCAGCAAGTATGTCGCCACATCAACGGGTAACTGCGCGATGATTTGCGCCGTCTGCTCTTTCATCGCATCTTCTTCAATGATGCGTAAAATAGAGAGAGACAGTGACTCAACGCTACGAATGGAACCTAAGCCGCTACAGCGAGGGCAGGTGTGCTGGCTTGATTCACCCAGTGATGGTCGCAGGCGTTGGCGTGACATTTCAAGCAGGCCAAAGCGCGAGATACGTCCCACCTGAATCCGTGCACGATCTTTTTTCAGCGCTTCACGAATGCGATTTTCAACTTCACGCTGATTACGGCTAGGGGTCATATCGATGAAATCGATGACTACCAGGCCTCCCATGTCACGTAGGCGTAGTTGGCGTGCAATCTCGTCTGCGGCTTCAAGGTTAGTCGAGAGCGCGGTGTCTTCAATGTCGCTGCCTTTAGTGGCGCGACTTGAGTTGATGTCGATTGAGACAAGTGCTTCGGTTGGATCGATTACGATCGAGCCACCTGAGGGCAGGCGCAATTCGTGCTGGAATGCTGCCTCAATCTGGCTTTCAATCTGGTAGCGGGTGAACAGCGGAACGGCATCTTCGTAGCGTTTAATTTTGTTTAAATTATGCGGCATCACCTGCTGCATAAATTCTCGTGCGTTGTTATAGACATCCTCATCATCAATTAAGATTTCACCAATGTCTGGGCGCAGGTAGTCGCGAATAGCGCGAATGATAATGTTGCTTTCCTGATAAATCAGGAATGGGGCTGATTTTTCAGGTGCCGCTGCTTCAATTGCTTCCCATACGCGGGCCAGATAATCCATATCCCATTGAAGCTCTTCGTCACTCTTTCCTACACCTGCGGTGCGCACGATCATTCCCATGCCATCTGGAATGGTGAGTGAATCAAGTACTGCACGTAGCTCAGAACGGTCATCACCTTCGATGCGTCGAGAGATGCCACCGGCACGTGGGTTATTTGGCATCAGTACCAGGTAACGGCCAGCAAGACTGATAAAAGTGGTTAACGCGGCGCCCTTGGTGCCTCGTTCTTCTTTCGCAATTTGTATCAGGATTTCCTGTCCTTCTTTCAGGACATCTTTGATTTCAAGGCGCTTGCCTTCCGGTGGCTGCTTGCAAAATACGGATGGGGCAACTTCTTTCAGCGGTAGGAAGCCATGGCGGTCAGCGCCGTAATCGACAAACGCTGCTTCAAGGCTAGGCTCGACGCGAGTGATTTTCCCTTTGTATATATTAGACTTTTTTTGCTCTCTTGATGGTGTTTCGATATCAAGATCATATAGACGTTGACCGTCTACGAGGGCGACACGCAACTCTTCAGGCTGAGTCGCGTTAATCAACATTCTTTTCATTTTTTTAACAATCCCTATGGCGCCCACGCGTTGCCATCAATTCGGAGATTGCCGAACGTTTACTTTTGTTAGGTTGAACGGGGCTTGTGCTCCTCAATTCAACGTTGCCTGAGCATCATTTCATGCTTCTCGGCGTTGTTCTGTTCGGCTCTCACCATGCAATACCGCATGGGGGCGTATCTTAAAACAGCGCTCGTAAATAGGGTCGAGCTGCCAATTACCCTTGCCCTCACTGTTGAAGGCTCAATATTGCGTTTCGTTATAGGCTGACCTTTTGTCTGCTTCGGCTCCGCTATCTTCCCGTTTGTCTGGGAGGGGGTCGAGCAGCGCTACTTCGTGTAGAGCAACGCAGTCAGGCTAGTTTCGCGCCATATTGTGTAAAAAGTATTTGTCATCCGAACCTAAAGTTCGGACAATCCCAGCATCTCACGCCTTAAGGCCGGATACCACGCACCCAATATATCAAGAATTCCGGGTAGTATCAAACCTATGAGTTGAGTTATTTTATTGATATTACTGGAGAATGATTGAGTTGAGCGATAACACGACAAGACAGCCCGTACGTCTGCTGACGATTGATAGTGGGAATGCTGGGCAGCGGATTGATAATTTTTTGATGACCGCCCTCAAGGGGGTGCCCAAAAGTCTCGTTTACCGCTTGCTGCGTACCGGGCAGGTGCGGGTCAATAAAGGTAGAATTAAGCAGACATATCGACTTCAACTTGATGATATTGTAAGGGTTCCTCCAGTTTCTGTTCCCGCTGAGGGGGAGCAGGAAGCGCCTTCAAAAGGGCTCTGTAATGCGATTCGTGAGTCGATTATCTATGAAGACGATAACCTGATTATTATCGATAAACCCTCCGGTATTGCTGTCCATGGTGGTAGTGGAATTGCTAATGGGGTGATTGAAATCATGCGAGTGATTCGCCCGGAAGAAAAAGACCTGGAGCTGGTTCATCGCCTGGATCGTCAGACGTCGGGATGTCTGTTATTGGCGAAAAATCGCCCAGTCCTACTGGAACTGCATGAATTGCTGCGCGAGAACCTGATCGATAAGCGCTATTTCGCGTTAGTTCAGGGCTATTGGCAGGATGATGAGAGCACTGTTAATTTTCCGCTATTAAAAGATCGTGCTGAATCTGGTCTGCGAACGGTGAAGGTCAGTAAGGATGGGCAGGCCTCGACGACGCGGTTTTCGGTAAAGCGCCATTTTGACCACAGAATGACGCTGCTGGAGGCAAAACCGCTGACTGGGCGCATGCACCAGATCCGTGTTCACGTGGCCCATTCTGGTCACCCGATTTTAGGGGATGAGGTTTACGGAAAGCGGACGCTGAATAGAGAGCTCAAAAAACAGGGATTAAAGCGGCTGTTCCTTCATGCTCATACACTCAATTTTATGCTGCCGAGTACGATGAAAAAGATTTCGATTTCGGCGCCGCTCAGTCCTGAATTGGAGAAATTTTTGAATTCGCTGGAAAATGGGTCAAATAATGAACAATAGATTCAAGCTCGTCGTTTTTGATTGGGACGGAACACTCATGGACTCCGAAGCGCAAATCACTCAATCGCTAGCTAATGTAATTTCTGAATTGGCGTTGGCGGAAAGAAGTACCCACGAGCTTCGCAATGTTATTGGCTTGGGCCTGCCTGAGGCGATCCGCCAGCTTTATCCAGAAGAAGGTGAGGCAATCGTTGAAAAATTTGCCGCGGGTTATCGACAGCATTTTCTTGCGGGCAACCAAAACCCATCCGTGCTATTCGATGGTGCGATGGCGGTGATCAAGCGTTTGCATGCAGATGGATATCTGCTCGCGGTTGCGACGGGCAAAAGTCGGCGTGGTTTAGATCGCTCTCTTGCGGACACCGATTCGGGTGATTATTTCCACACGACTCGTTGCGCCGATGAAACCTTTTCCAAACCCCATCCTCAGATGTTGCTTGAGATTATGGACGTGCTGGATGTGGCCCCAGAGCAGACGGTGATGATTGGTGACACTGAATATGATCTTGAAATGGCCGCGCAAGCTGGCACAGCTTCGCTGGGGGTGACATATGGGGTGCATGCGGTGGAGCGCTTACAGGTTCACCGACCATTGGCGTGTCTCGATGATATTTCAGAAGTGGGTGAACTACTGTATAAAGAGTGAACTAATGCGAGTAGGGCATGCGCCGATAAGCAATTGAATGCATCGACGAGCCACTTTCGAGTCGCTAGCAAAAGCAGACTGATCAAACTAAAGAAACAAAAATTCAAGGAATAGCACAGGTACCCTAATGTCAGACGAGACTAAAATCGACACCTCTTCACCTACACCAAAAGAGCAGGACCCCTGGCTGGGCGAGCGAAAAACATCACCTGAAAGTGGTGAGAGTAAAGAGCAGTGGGAGCGTGGTGTGATGGAACAGCTGGTTTTTAGCGCCTACAAAGAGCAGAAAAGCACTCGGCGCTGGGGGATCTTTTTTAAATCATTGATGTTTGCTTACCTCGCGGCGATCTTTTTTATGGTTTATATGAAAAATGACCTGAGTGATACATCAAACAAGCACCATAAGCATACCGCATTGGTTGAGGTGCGAGGTACGATTGCGGCTGACTCAGAGGCCAATGCAGATAGCATTATCACTGCGTTACGTGATGCCTTTAAAAACGAACACTCTGCTGCAGTGATTATGCGTATCAATAGTCCTGGCGGAAGCCCTGTTCAGGCGGGTTACATTAATGATGAAATTAAACGTCTGCGTGGAAAATATCCAAATAAACCTGTTTATGCGGTTGTCACTGACATGTGCGCTTCGGGTGGTTATTACATCGCGGCCGCGGCTGATGAAATCTATGCGGACAAAGCGAGTATCGTGGGTTCGATTGGCGTGATCATGAATGGTTTTGGCTTTGTCGATGCAATGGACAAGCTCGGCATTGAGCGCCGGATGATGACCGCGGGAGCAAACAAGGGTTTTATGGACCCATTCTCACCACTGAAAGAAGATGACGCACAGCATATCAAGTTACTACTTGGTTCGATCCACCAGCAGTTTATCGATGTGGTCAAAGAAGGGCGGGGCGATCGCTTAGTCGATGATCCTAAAATCTTCAGTGGTCTTGTCTGGACTGGTGAACAAGCCATCGATGTTGGGCTTGTCGATGCCCTCGGTAGTAGTAGTTATGTTGCACGTGAAGTGATTGGCGCTGAAAAGATAGTGGATTACACCTATAACCAGCCAGCCCTTGAACGGTTTGTCGAGCGTTTTGGTGCCTCTATGGCGAGTGGTGTTACTTCGACGATGGATAATATCTGGCGTTAAGCTAAATGCAGAAAGGGGCTTGTTTTAATACGAGCCCCTTTCGACCTTAGGTCGTTAGTTTGTGTAGCGCTTATTTTTCTTTAATTTCTGTTGGCATTTTTTCTACGTTAACTGCTCCGGACTCGGATTCGGGTGCCGGCTCTTTTGGGCCTCGTTTGTAAATAATATAGCCATTGAGAAAATGGTTTAGCACCAGATCACTGCATTCTTTGAAGTGTTTGTTTTCACGCTTGCGAAAGATGCCGGACAGCTCTGCTTTTTTTATCTCATACCCCGCTAGCTTAAATATTTCGATGATATCGACTTCTTTGAGGTCGAGTGCAATTCGGAGTTTTTTGATAACTTCATTATTGGTCATGGTTGATTATTTCTTTTGGTGTCTTTCGATGGCGAGTTGTACTGTGATCTCTTTTTCGAGGAACAGTTTCCCATCGTGCGTCAACGCATTTTTAGCGGCGTCAGCTTCTGCAAAGGTGATAAAGGCGTATCCCTTGGGCAATTGACTCTTTTTTTCGATGGGCAGGATAATTTCAGTGATCTCACCACACGTTGAAAAGTGGGTATTAAGAGATTCCTCGGTAACTTCTTTGTCGAGGTTTTTGAGGTAAATTTTATTGTTTGGCATGGATGCTCATAAGGTTGAAACGACGATGTGGGCCTATTATGAGGTAGCTAGCCTTTTTTTGCGATATTTTCCTCTCCTGAGTCGCTTAAAAAGCCTTGCAACAACCAGAAGCAGCGTTGGTGCTGCCCCTGGTTTGTTTTACTTGATCATTGCAGCGAAGCGGCAAGGTTCACTAGCTGTATGAATTCCGCCCGGTAGCCGAATGCGTCATTCCCGCGGCTCTGCTGTGCCAGCTGTGATATCTCTGGATACGAGTAATCACCGAGTGAATCACTATTGCGTAGTCGTTGAGCAAAGCCTGCAACGGCTGCGGAAAAACGGAAATTATTTGAGGTATGATCAAGTTGCTGGTGATGATCATCGGAGGCAATAGCATGTTGCATCTCAATGCTACTCTCTTCGTCTGGGCGTTTATAACGGAGCTTAAGGAAGGCAAGTTCGTTATTAAACGGTAACGCTCGGGTCTGAACGGAGGTGTAACGCAGCGGTTCGTTGAGCACGATTTCGTAAAGTGCGGTCACGGTATGCCCAGCACCAACATCACCAGCATCGATGCGGTCATTTTTAAAATCCTCCTTATTTAGTAAACGGTTTTCATAGCCAACAAGACGGTAGCTATTGACAATCTCCGGGTTAAATTCAATCTGGATTTTTGTGTCGCGCGCAATGGTATTTAGCGTGCTGCCAATTTCTTCAACTAAAACTTTTTGAGCTTCCTGGAGTGTATCGATATAGGCCGCATTGCCATCACCTGCATTTGAGATGCTCTCTAGCATCTGATCGTTGTAGTTCCCCATGCCAAAACCTAAAATAGTAAGGCCTACACCAGAACGTTTTTTCTCTTTGATCAGCGCTTTTAGTGCCTCTGTATTTGATGGGCCGACATTGAAGTCCCCGTCGGTTGCGAGGATGACACGGTTAATGCCGTCTTTTTTAAAGTGCTGCTGTGCAATGGCGTAAGCAAGCTGGATGCCCGCACCACCATTGGTTGAGCCGCCTGCGCGTAGGCGTTCCATCGCAGTGATGATTTCACTGCGTCTGTTGCCAGGGGTTGATTCAAGCACGACGCCGGATGCGCCCGCATATACGACGATCGCGACTCTGTCCAGGGGTGTTAATTGATTAACCAGCAGGCGCAATGACTTCTTTAATAACCCAAGTTTGTTGGCTGAATTCATCGAGCCTGAGACATCGAGTAGAAACACCAGATTACGCGGTTGAGATTCAACTATGGTCGGTTGATAGCCTTTGATCCCAACATGTAGCAGATAACTGCCTGTATTCCAGGGAGTAGGGCCAATCTCAGTAGAGATAGTAAAGGGTGTCGATTCACTATTGGGCGCGGGATAGTGATAATCGAAATAGTTAACCATCTCTTCGACGCGCACTGCATCTTTAGGTGGCAGGTTACCACCGTTAATAAAACGCCGAATATTGGAATAGGCTGCCGTATCAACATCAATGCTAAAAGTACTGACTGGCTCATCAGTCACCTGAATCTGGCGATTTTCAGTGATGGTGCTGTATTGTTCGCCAGGTACGACAGCGATGGCAGGGTACTCCATCTCTATCAATTTTCGCTTATATAGATTGCTCCTCGCTACCATGCCCACATCCTGCATCACATACGTCTTCTCAGGAATAGAGGTCATTTCTGATGATGAAGGGATGGCTCGGTCTCGAGTGTGCACCTCGCCCTGTGGTGATGGGGCTGTTGCGCAAGCAGTCAAAATGATGGTTGTTAGTGCTGCTGTGATTACTCGGCTTCTTTTTACTATGGGTTTCATTTTTCACCTCCAGGGCTTACGTTGTCAGGGATGATTTTATGAGTTAGGTGGGGGTAGCCGTTAGACAGGATGTGGCTTAAAATGGGCTTCCATTGGTGATTTTAATATGATAGGTGCTGTTTAGCGTGACCACGGTGTTCAATAAAATTCATCGCCTGAAGCAACAGCCGGGCTGGACGTGGGATCACTTTCTTACCGAGATCGATAAATGTTCAGCCGCTGGCATAGATGAAAAGACGCTCTATAGCCATTACCGTGAGCCGCATAAAAAGCCTAACGGTCATCTCGAAAAGCTAATCAATCAGCTCCACGATGACTGCTTTCCAAACCCCTTCCCCGAAGACCTTAACCGTCTAATGCGACTCTACAATCATCTCTTTAGTTGCAAAAAACATATTGGGAAAGAAAAGGATATTCAGGATCTGGAGTTTTTTCTGCAGCACCAATCTCAACGTGAAGATGATTTGCTAAGAATTTCTCGCTTGCACTGGCTATTGGGAAATATCGAGTTTGATCGAATTCCGCTTTATCGTGATAACGGTATGCTAGATCAGTTGGCGTTGTGTAAACAGCAAGCAATCAATCACTATCAAAAAAGTGTCTCGGCAATTGAAGCGCTTAATCAGCATCCCGCTCAAACAGCGGTAGGGGCCAGTCATCTTTACAAGGCGCGACATAACATACTCGCCTGTTATCTGAACGCGGTACCGCAAGCCAGTCGCTCGAAAGATGCCGATATCATTAATTACCTTAAAGCATCAAATTACATCGCCATGAGCAAACAGACATTGGATGCAGAGCCATTTCAATGGACGATTGCACGTAATGGCTTGCGCTTTAGTTCTCTGATTGAAAACGAAGTTGATGTAAAATGGTTCTTTATGGCATTAGTTTCGCTTAGTCGGCGCTTTTTAAGCCTCGATTATGAAGCACTCAATCATGGTGCTATCAGTGATGGCGAAGATTTTCATTGGGCCATCGATAATGTTTTGACAAGCGATTATCTCGCGTCCGTTAAAGTGGCGATACAGAGAAAGGGTAATGGTAAGCGCACATGAGAAAAATTAGATCATTGGTTCTACTGTCTACGATTAGCATCGTATTGCTAATCGGAGGATGTGCCACTGCCCCTGATGCTGATGAACGTATCTCATCGCCTGAGCCATCCACACAGAGCATCGGTGTTAGCGAGCCAGATGACCTAAAAGCAGAAAAACTCCAAGCAAAGGAATTACTGCTCGAGGATAGTGAATCAGAAGTGGATTCAGGTGATGCGGCATCATCAGCTGGCGGATTGCATAAAAAACCAGAAAGGCAAAGTGATGATATGGAGCGACTCGACTAGTTGGTCGTTGGTGTCATGAAAAGTCTAATTAAACTATTTTTACTGTTGGTGGCATTCTTTGCATCTATCTTTGTAGTGATCAAGTTAACCGGGCTGATTACCATTGATGATGTCAAAGGGTGGATTGCCCTTGCTGAAACCATTTCACCGCTCACACTCGCCGCTGTTATTGCACTGTTATTACTCGTTGATCTTCTCATTTCAATTCCGACGCTGATAGTCTGTATGCTTTCAGGTTACTTTCTGGGTTTTGGTTTGGGCGCTATTGCATCAATGGTAGGCTTGAGTCTTGTCGGTGTGACTGGCTACACCATGAGCCGGTTCTTTGGGCCGACATTACTGATGAAAGTTGTGAAGTGTGAAGAGCAGATTGGTGAGATGCAGCGACTATTTCATCGGCATGGTTTTGTTATGATTTTAATCTCACGTGCGATTCCGATGGTGCCAGAGTCTGCCGCTTGTATGTCGGGTGTCACCAAAATGCCGTTCAAACGTTTTGCACTGGCATGGATGCTCGGTTCTTTCCCGTATGCCTTAATTACCGCTTATGCGGGTTCAGTCAGTACTGTGAACGATCCTGCGCCAGCTATCTTTACCGCAATTGGAATGATGTTGCTGTTGTGGGCGGGAGTAACGGTTTTTTCTCGTTATCAGGTGATGGAAAAGAAGAAAGTGCCTGTAGATCGCCCCTGACTAAGCTGCTCGTTATACCTTTAATATATTCAGTACCTCGAGAACCTCTGTTCGAGCTTCTTCTAGTGCGGCCATGCTTTCTTCAGGAGTCAGCCCTAGTGCCTTGAAAGCGGGAATCTCAGTCCAGTCTATCTCATTTGAGGCGTGCTTTTTTCCGATGTAGGTGTGAAGATTGGCAATCATTACGATGTCGACATAATCTGGTGATGGATCGGAGACCCGATCATATTTTTCATGTTCAGCTGCAACAGCAATCAGATCTGGCGGGAAATTCCACCCTTCAAGCACTAGTTTTCCAATCTGGGTATGCAATAAATAAGTGACTGAAAGCAACTCTTCCTGATCATTTTCCAGTTCAGGAAAGCGACTGGCATAGGTAAGAATAGGCAATGTGCCAATGTCATGGATTAAACCAGCTAACATCGCAATATCTGGTTTTAATTTTGTAAAACGTTGCGCAAATACATAACTGATGGCTGCAACTTGCATTGAGTGAATCCACTGTTTTTTCAGTATAGCCTCAATGACCGGCGTTCCTTTTGATTGAAACACCTGCTCAATAACAATGCTATTAATGAGTGTCTTTACCTGCGTTGCGCCAAGTCGGGTAATCGCAGTTTTAATACTATCAATTTGATCTTTTCCTCTGAAAATAGGGCTGTTAGCTGCCTGGAGAAGGCGTGCGGCAAGTGCTGCATCGATGCTGATGACTTTGGCAAGCTGTGCTGCGGAAGAATCAGGATCATCGACCGTTTCGCCGACTTTAAGCGCGACTTCAGGCAAGGTGGGTAGGCCAAGGCGTTTGTGTTTGATCTCTTCCAGCAGGCCTTCGATGAATTTGTCAATAAATTGAGCGTCCACTGATTCTCTTCCTGCGATTATTATCGAGAGAACATCTGCTGTATCTGCGCAATTTCATCCTGTGCATTCTTAATTGCACTGATGCAATCTTCTGGTGCGATCGAGATGCGATTAAAGGCGGGGATCGTATTCCAGTCCAGCTTTGTTGAAGGGTGATCTGTGCCGATGTGTGCAAGTAAGGTGGCGATAATGACGATATCGGTGTAATCAAGATTGATACTAGCATCTCGAAAAAGATCCTCATGTTCACCTGCAACGGTAACTAGCGCTTCAGGAAACCGCCATTTTTTAAGAATCAAATGTCCAATCTTCGTATGTAGTTTATTGACTAGCATATCCAGTGCGGCAGGGTTGGAGGAGAGTTCAGGTATTGACTCTGCATATTCGATGATTGGCAGCGTACCAATATCGTGTATTAGACCCGCCATCATCGCCTCATCAGGATTAAGAGAGGTGTAATTTTTTGCCAGGAAATAGCTGATGGCCGCAATGCGCAAGTTGTATTTCCACTGCGTTGTCAGTTTTTTTTGTACTTGCGGTGAATAGCAGTCAGACTGAAATATCTGTTCTAACACGAGATTGGTGACGAGGTTTTTTATATTGCGGTTACCTAGTCGTGTAATGGCTGTGTTTAGATTTTCAATGCTTTTTTTTGTACGGAATAATGGGCTATTAGCCAGTTTTAGCAGGCGCGCAGATAGCGCGGCATCAAGTTTGAGGGTGTCGTAAATTTTATTGGCAGACGAGTTGGGGTTATCAACAATATCTCTTATCTTATGCGCAACCTCGGGAAGGGTCGGTAGAACCATTCGATTAGCCTTGATGTCATCAAGTAGCTCATGAATAAACCTGTCTATCAGTTCCCTGGGCATTAGTTTGTCACTTAAAGTTTATTGGTTAGGCTTTAATGGTTATTGTGAAAAGATATTTTGTATTTCAATAATCTCTTCATGGGCGTCTTTAATTGCTGCAATGCTTTCTTCAGGTGTGAGTGCGAGTCGGTTAAATGCGGGTATGATGCTCCAGTCTAGCTTGGTATGTGGGTGGTCGGTACCAATATAGCTCAACAGGTTGGCTACGAGCACTATGTCGGTATAGTCTGGATTGATGCCGGTATCTCGTTCGAGGTTTTCATGTTCTCGTGCAACAGTGACGAGTTCATCAGGAAAGTTCCACTTCTTTAATATCAGGTGCCCGATTTTAGTGTGAAGTACAAACACGAGGCGGTCTAGCGCTGCTTCATTGGAAAGGATATCTGGTAGTAACTCTGCATACTCAAGAATAGGTAAGGCACCTATATCGTGAATCAGTCCGCTGAGCATCGCTTCGTCAGGGCTTAAATCTGTATAGTCACGTGCGATCACAAAACTAAGTGCTGCCACATGCAGACTATGCTTCCAGTTTTCCTTAAGTTTGGCTTTTATTTCCGCTGAGAAGCCTGCCTGATAGAGTTGCTCCATCGCAAGGCTGGTGACCAAACTACGCACATTGGCATTGCCAAGGCGCGTAATCGCCATTTTGACATCTTCAACTTTATTGCGGGTACGGTAAATAGGGCTGTTAACCACTCGTAACAGACGAGTTGTGATCACCGCATCGGCACTGATCACTTTAGAAACTTGAACAGTGGTGGTGTTTTGTTCATTTAGTAATTTGCGCGCCTTCAGCGCTACCTCGGGCAGCGCTGGCAACGTGATCTTGTTGGCTTTGATATCGGCAACAAGATCAGTGCAGAATTTCTCGATGAGTGAATTAGCCATAAATACCTTGTTTTTATAGCAGGTAATTTTATATTGTGAGTTATCTCTATGATTCTTTTAAGGTATCGCCCATTAAATGATTAACTTGATCCTTTTTTATTCAATACAATCAAGCTGATGATTTTTATTGAAAGTGGTGTTAATTATGTTTTTTCGGGTGGAAAAGCGTACGGTAAATCATGCAGTTCTAATGCTGTTTTTGTATCTAACTGTAAACAGACACCATTTTCGACTGTGAAGTCGTTTGCGATAACACAAAGTGCGCGGTACTCATCTGAAGAAATGGGCTGTGCAAGCACAACATTACCAACAGACTGCGCCTCACTATCGCCACTTGCGGGGTAAAGTGGTGCACCGGGTGCCGGGCAAGTATCAGCCTTAAACTGAGCAATATGCATATGGCGCTTTAGTTTGCCGCGGTAGTGGAGCCGTGCAACGACCTCCTGACCGGGATAGCACCCTTTTTTGAAGTTAACGCCATTTATGACATGTAGATTTAGCATTTGAGGGATGAACATTTCGACCGTTTCGGCAACGACCTGAGGCTGAGCGGCATTGATCTCGAGCAGTTGCCAGGCGCCGCTACCGACGGTGGTTAAACCTGGTGATAGCGCATTCCACAGAGTTTGAATTGAATTTTGATCACCAATCAGTTCAAAGCGAGGCAGGTTACCGGGATGTCTGATGATTGTGATCCCATTGTCTTCGCTGACGCCATTTTCATCATCTGGTAAATCCTTGAACTGCTGTTTGAGTGGTGCAATGACGTCACTACCTGCAACACCGATGCGGACACTTTCAGGGCTGCTTGGCTCAAGCGTCACTTTCGCCATCAACACGAACATTTTGAGTCGTTTGAGTGTTTTTTCTAGCAGGCAACCTGGTAGATGCAGGCGATAGCCATCGCTATGTTGCGTGATGCGAAAGAGCGCGAGCAGGCGGCCCTTGGGATTACAGTAAGCACTCAGCTGGCTAAGCTGTGGAGTAATCAACCCAATATCATTGGTTAGCTGCCCCTGAAGGAAAGACTTTGCCTCATCACCAGTGGCATGAATATAGGCCATGTCGGTGATCGGGGTTATGATGTTTCCACTAGCCATCGCGCTTAGTTCTTCTGGCAACTGACCAAAGTGTGCGACGTGTTCACCATCTGTCGTCAGAATGGCCCCTTGAGATTCCAGGTATTGCTTCCACTGTTCGTTCATCTGTTTAATATATCCTGCGCAGTTTTTAATGGCATCAACAAACTGTTGAGTAGGTGTGATGATAGCTGAAATAATCGCTGGTGATAATATTCTGGACGAATCATTTCAATACGTTACACTAAAGCTTAAGCATCGATTATTCATAATGAGTGGTTATGGAAAACAAAAAACGCCCGGTCTTTCTGGATCTAACTCGTATCGATATGCCTGTGATGGCTGTGCTCTCTGTCGCACACCGTATCACAGGGGTACTGATGTTTCTCTCAATCCCAATTGTCATCTACCTTTTGGGGCTTTCATTGGCCAACCCCCAGGGCTATGAAACCGTCACTTCATTCTTCGATAGCGGTCTATTTCGACTTGCCGTCTTACTCATGTTGTGGTGTTTTGCTCACCATTTTTTTGCTGGCATTCGTTATTTCATGCTTGATCTTGATATCGGTGTTGATGTGATCAATGGTCGCAGGAGTGCCTGGTGTGTGCTGGGAGCCGGGCTGATCGTGACGGTGATCGGAATGGCGTTAATGCTATGAGTAGAAAGTCTATCGGTTTACGCACCTGGCTGATTCAGCGCTTGAGCGCCGTTTATATGCTGCTTTTTGTGGTCTGTTTTGCCATTTATTTTACGCTAAATACACCCACTTCATACCTTGAGTGGCGCACCATGATGGCCAATAGTTTTGTTGGCATCACAACCACGCTCTTTTTTCTTTCACTGTTGACGCACGCCTGGGTCGGCATGCGCGATGTGATAATGGATTACATTCATTTCGATGGTGTTCGTCTTGCACTCTTGACGGGTGTTGGCTTTGCACTGCTGGCGACAGCTATCTGGATTATGAAGATTTTACTGACGGTGAGTGTATGAGTGATATTAAAAAGAACATTGAGCGGCGACGTTTCGATACCTTAGTGATCGGTGCGGGTGGCGGTGGTTTACGTGCTGCTATGCAGATGTCTCAGGCGGATGCATCCGTTGCGGTGGTCTCCAAAGTCTTTCCAACTCGTTCACATACTGTTGCCGCGCAGGGTGGTATTAACGCAGCGCTTGCCAATGTATTACCCGATAACTGGCACTGGCATATGTACGACACTGTAAAGGGTAGCGACTATCTGGGTGATCAGGACGCGATTGAGTATATGTGTCGCACCGCATCGCGCTTGGTAATTGAACTGGAGCACTTTGGGGTGCCGTTTTCACGCCTTGATAACGGCAAAATCTATCAGCGCCCGTTTGGTGGGCAGAGCCAAAATTTTGGTGGTGACCAGGCGGCTCGTACCTGCGCGGCAGCAGACAGAACAGGGCACGCGATTTTGCACTCGCTGTTCCAGCAAAATATTAAGGCCAAGACCCATTTTTTTGATGAGTACTTCGCGATTGATCTGTTAAAAGATAAAGAGGGCTATTTTTTAGGTGCGCTGGTGATGTGTATTGAAACCGGCGAACCACTGATTATTGAGGCCAAAACGACTCTGATTGCGACTGGTGGTGCTGGGCAGATGTATCGCACGAACACCAATGCGCATATCAACACCGGTGACGGGATGGGGATGGCGCTACGTGCTGGCATTCCACTGCAGGATATGGAGTTCATTCAGTTTCACCCCACCGGTGTTGCAGGCAAGGGGATGTTGATTACCGAAGGCGCACGAGGTGAGGGTGGTTATCTGCTTAATGGTGATGGTGAACGGTTCATGGAACGTTACGCACCGCATGCCAAGGACCTTGCTAGCCGTGATGTGGTCAGTCGCTCCATTTACACCGAGATCAAAGAAGGGCGTGGCTGTGGCCCTAATAAAGATCATGTGATGCTGAAGCTCGATCACCTTGGTGAAGCGACGCTGCGTAAGCGCCTGCCTGGCATCTACGACATGGTGAAAACCTTTATGCATATTGATGCTGCCAAAGAGCCGATACCAATTTATCCCACTGCGCATTACACCATGGGTGGGATTCCGACTAATCGCCACGGTCAGGTGGTTGTACCGGAGCGTCAGGGTGAAGACACGGTACCAGGACTTTATGCTGCGGGGGAATGTGCTTGCGTTTCTGTTCATGGTGCGAACCGTTTGGGTGGAAATTCACTGCTGGATATCATTGTCTTTGGTCGCGCTGCGGGTAATCACATCATCGAATATCTGGGTGAAAATCGCTTTCACCGCCCAATGGATGAAGATAGCGTGACCGCCGCGATGGATCATATGGCACGTTGGGATCGCAAAGGTGATGGCGAAAGTGTCGATTCACTGCGTTCCGACCTGCAAAAGACGATGGAAGATTACAACGGTGTTTTTCGTTCCGAAGAGCTGATGGCGCAGGGCGTCGAAAAGCTGTTGGATATTAAGGAGAGAATGGAGCATGTCACCTTAAAAGATCACAGTCGGGTTTTTAATACTGCGCGTATTGAGGCGTTTGAACTGGAGAATCTGGTGGATATCGCATTGGCTGCGGCCACCTCAGCCCTGGCGCGTCAAGAGAGCCGTGGTGCTCATTCTAGAATTGACTATCCAGAACGTGATGACGAGCACTGGATGAAGCATAGCCTCTATTTTAAAGAAGGGCATAAGCTGGAATACAAACCTGTGCGGATGAAACCGAAAAGCGTTGAGGCGTTCCCGCCTAAACCTCGCGTATACTGATAAGGAGTAGTGCTAATGGAAACTGTCCGTCTATCGGTCTATCGTTATAATCCGGAAACAGACACAAAGCCCTACATGCAGGAGTACGAACTTGAACTCGACTCCGACAAGATGGTGCTGGATGCCTTGAAAATGGTGAAGGCGCAGGATGAAAGCCTTAGCTTTCGTCACTCCTGTGGTGAAGGGGTGTGTGGTTCTGATGGGCTGAACATTAATGGCACCAACGGACTTTCCTGTGTGACCGCGATTGCCGATCTTGAACAGCCGATTGAAGTACGACCATTGCCTGGCCTGCCGGTGATCCGTGACCTGGTGGTCGATATGGAACAGTTTTATAAGCAATACCGCGCTGCCAAACCGTACCTGATAGTGAAAGACCCTGAACCCGAAGTCGAATACAAACAGACTCCCGCACAGCGTGAAGAACTTGATGGTCTTTACGAATGCGTCTTATGCGCCTGTTGTTCAACGTCATGCCCATCATTCTGGTGGAATCCAGATAAATTTATGGGGCCAGCGGCATTGCTGCAATCGTATCGTTTTCTTGCGGACAGTCGTGACCAGGCAACCGATGAGCGCCTTAATGATATGGAGGACGCCTATAAGCTTTACCGTTGTCATACCATTATGAACTGCGTGCAGGTTTGCCCTAAAGGGCTTAATCCAACCAGGGCTATTGGTAAGATCAAACACATGATGCTCAAGCAGCTCACTTGATGTGTGGTGAGTTAGTGGTTGAAATTAATAGTGCAGCGCGTCTTAGATGGCAATGTCGCCGCGGCATGCTTGAATTGGATCTATTTTTACGTGAGTTTCTGGAAAAAGGATATGAGAATCTCTGCGACGATGAGAAGTTAGCATTTGATCGGCTGCTTCAAACAGCTGACCAGCAACTGCTTGAATATTTAATGGGACGCGAACAGCCGGAAGATAAGGATATCGCCGATGTCGTCAACAAGGTACGAGCCATCTTTACGGATTGAACCCGAGCCTTCATCGATTCTAAAGTACCTCCTTATCGCCAATTTCTCTGGCGTAACCATTATTCTGCTTTATCTCTTTCCAGTATTTTTTGCGCTGCCATCGGTGGTACTTCTCTGGGCTTATTTCTACCAACTTTATCGTCATCATATTTTACGGAGTACACCGAGTTCAATACGACTACTTGTGCGTGCAACCGAAGGTGAATGGTTGTTACGGACGCGTAATGGAGAAGAGCGAGAAGTCACGCTTTCTTCTTCTAGTTACATCCATCCCCAAATAATCATTTTGATATTGCAGGCAGAAGGCAAGCGCTACATATTAACGTTATTGCACGATTCACTTTCTAAAGATTGCTTTAGGGCGTTATCGGTTAGATTGAAAGCATCTGGTGGTGTTTGAAGTTGATACAGGTGGCTGGAAGTGAGTTATTTAAACCCATAGTTAGCACTGTAGCATCTCTCTTATATTACGTGATTTGAGTCGGTTATCGTTAATCATTTATTATCGTTTTATCCAGAAAATAATCTTTTGTAAATATCATCTGACATAGCGTCTCGTCTTATTTTGACGTCAATGAAATGGCGTTAAGCGTGGGCGAAAATTATTTTATTTATTTATTAAAGTCTGATGAATCGTTGCAGATAATTTTCATGGGAGAAGTTTAAAAACACGATTGGTAGTGTGAAAACTTTAAGAGTTTGATCGCTGCTTTTCTGTGGTTTCTGTGATGACCAACTATGGCTGGAATACAAAGTGGATAATGCAATAAGAAAAGGTGGGTTCGTTTTAACGGAGAGAAAAACAACAACCGCTGCTGATTTTCTCCTTGAGTACTTGTCTCAAATTAAAGTAGATAAAATATTTGGTGTGCCGGGCGGCGCAATTGAACCACTATTTGACGCAGTTGCACGTTTTGATCGAGATGTTTCTTCTTCCATGTCTGTCGCTAAAGGTCTTAAGTCCTGGTCAAAAATTGACTTAATTACCACTCGTCATGAAGTGGGAGCAGCTTTTATGGCTGATGGCTACGCGCGTGAGACGGGGCACCTTGCGGTATGCTGTGCCACCACCGGCCCAGGTACAACGAATTTACTAACCGGGGTTGCTTCTGCGTATATGGACAATATTCCGATGCTGGTCCTGACGCCTCAAACGTCGATGTCGACATTTGGTCGGAATGATCTTCAGGATTCTTCTGATGATTCAATCTCAACAGTCGCGATGTTTTCTCACTGTACACGTTATAACTCAATGGTGACACATGTTGATCAGCTTAAACATAAATTAGTGAAAGCGGTTAAAACTGCATTTACCTATCCATACGGTCCAGTACATCTAAGTATTCCGAGGGAGATCTGGGATCAGGAGGTGGCGGATGCTATCTCAGCCAATGTAGCGAGCTTTAAACCGCGTGGTAATGAGGGGTATGATAGTGACAGTTATAAAACCTTATGCCGGTTAGCTACGAATGACAATAAGTTATTGTTTTTATTGGGGCCGGACTGTTTGCCTTATGCCGAATCTATAGTTGAATGCGCTGAATTACTCAACGCTGATATCGTTACAACCCCCGCCGCTAAGGGCTGTATTCAAGCCAGCCATCCATTATATAGGGGGGTACTTGGTTATGCTGGGCACCCTCAGGCAGAGGATGTTTTATGGGATGAGCGTGTTGACCATATTGTAACGATTGGTACTAACTTAAACTCATTTGAGACCGCTGGGTTATGCGACAGTATGGCGGTGATAGAAAAAATGATCTATATAAACCACGTGATATCGGATGGCCTTGTCGCAGAAGCGTCTCATCTTCAGTTATATGGGAGCCTGAAAAAGATATTTAATGACTTTGCGTGTTTTTTAACGAAGCATCAGGCGCTTGTTGCTCGGCTAGATGGCAGTCCACTGCAGCGTCGATGCAATCTGGTTCAATATGCTGGAGTGCCGCAACTGGGCTGCAAAGATGACATTACAGTATCCACCAGTGTGAATCAGTCAATAAAATCAACATTAGTCAAACCTCAATATTTGATGAGCAAACTGCCTGGGATGCTGCCTTCATCAGCACGATTTTATGTTGATGCGGGTAATTCATGGGCGTGGGCAACGCATTATCTGCATCCTCATTCGGTTTCTAATTATAAAATTGCAATGGGTTTTGGTTCAATGGGTTGGGCAATTGGCGCTGCGGTTGGCGCTGCCTGCGCGCAAGATGAGGCACCAGTGGTTTGTATCACTGGTGATGGTAGTTATTTGATGAGTGGTCAGGAGATTACGGTTGCGGTGCAACAGCAGCTATCAGTCATTTTTGTTGTATTGAACGATAGTGCCTTTGGAATGGTGAAGCATGGGCAGCGTATCGGGGGAGCAGAACAGGTTGGTTTTGAGCTTCCGGGTGTTAATTTTGCAATGATGGCGCAAGCGGTCGGCGCGCAAGGCGTGACTATTCCTAATGCGCAGGCGCTAGATGAACTGGATCTCGGTGCGCTACTTGAAATTGATGGGCCAGTACTGCTCGACATTCATGTCGATGCTGAAGAAGTGCCGCCGATGGATGCGCGGCTAAAAGACCTGGGAAGAGGCTAGTCATTTTTATAATATAGAAACGCCGGCCTTTTCGAGCATCCGAGTTAATTGAATCAGTGGTAATCCGATCAGTGCACTTGGGTCTTCACCATCCAGTCGCTCAAACAGTGCAATGCCCAGCCCTTCAGATTTGAATGACCCAGCACAGTGATAAGGTTTCTCGCGCTGGAGGTAGGCTTCGATCATTGCTGGGCTAAGCTGGCGAAATTCGACATCAAATGGCACGACTGATATCTGAAGCGTATCGTTCCGGCCGTCAAATAAGCACAAGCCTGTCAGGAAGGATACGCGTTTACCAGAAGCGGCCAGTAGCTGCTCGGTCGCTTTTTCGTGATTGCCTGGTTTCCCAAGTACTACATCATCGAGCACTGCCACCTGATCCGAGCCGATGATCAGTGCTTTCGGATGGTTTTTGGCCACCGCTAGTGCCTTCATTTGCGATAAGCGGACGACTAGATCCTCTGCTAATTCACCATTTTTAGCCGTTTCATCAACTTCTGGCGAAACGCTGTCAAAATTCAGTTGTAGGCGTTGCAGCAATTCTTTTCTGAATGGTGAGCTTGAGGCTAAAATGATTTTTGTGTTGTTATTCGGATTATTCATCTATATATATCATTGGGTTAGAGTAAATACCTATGGTTTTAGGTGTGGCAGTTTAGCATGTTATTTATGACCATTTTCGAGCCAGTTTCGGACTACACTAAAAGAGCACGCTTACCTGATTTTGTTAATAGTTTTTGACAGTTAGCGCATCTCGCCCTAAAATTGCGGGTTTATGCCGACCCGTATACAAGAATATATAAAACCGCTTAGTTTCTGCGACCGTGGCGAACGCCTCAAAGGAGTAATCCCATTGACTGGGATGGCTCGTTTGGCTGCTTCATTGTGCCATCAAAATGGTGAGGTCGAAATAGACCTGGCATTTGATATCGATGCGCAGGGCTGCAAAGTTCTGCGGGGGCATCTGGAAGCGTGCCTGGCGCTGGAATGTCAGCGCTGTATGAGGGCCGTTGAAACACCGATAGAAACAGATGTTTCTTTAGCGTTTGTGGATACGGACGCGGCGGGTAAGCAGTTACCCAGCGAATATGACCCTTATATTCTTAGTGAACCGACAGTTGTGTTGCGTGAACTGATTGAAGATGAGCTGATTTTGGCGCTGCCGATTGTGGTATTTCATGATGAAGCTGAGTGTGCTGTTGCTGTACTTCAGCCAGTTGAGGAAATTGAGGCACCTCAACCAGTTGAAGAAAAAAAGCCCAACCCATTTAATGCGTTGGCTGGACTGAAAAAGGCGGAGCCTGATGATGAATAGTCCAGAGGCTAGATTGAATATTTAGTGTTGCGTCACATCGCACTTAAATTGTTTGTGACAAGTGATATGTAAGTAATTTTGTTTTTTAAGGAGTAGTTAGGATGGCTGTACAAAAGAGTAAAAAATCAACATCAAGACGTGGCATGCGTCGTTCACACGATAGCCTGATCGATAAGACTTTATCAGTCGATTCAAATTCAGGTGAAACACACCTGCGTCATCATGTGACCGCTGATGGTTATTACAAAGGTAAAAAAGTCGTCGAGAGCGCAGGCGAGTAGACCTTGGGTCTAACCATTGCGCTAGATGCGATGGGTGGTGATCACGGCCCGGTCGTGATCATCCCCGCCGCACTTAACGCACTCAAGAAGAACAATGACCTCAAACTGATCCTGGTTGGTGATCAAGCCCAGCTGATGGCCGCACTGCAACAGCAGGGCGGCGATGTTGGCGAACGCCTGACGATCCAGCATGCATCACAACAGGTCGCGATGGATGAATCCCCCGCATTAGCACTGCGTAGCAAAAAAGATTCATCGATGCGTGTCGCGATTAACCTTGTTAAAGACGGCGCGGCTTCAGCCTGTGTGAGCGCGGGTAATACCGGCGCTTTAATGGCAACAGCGCGTTTTGTTTTAAAGACGCTACCAGGGGTTGACCGCCCTGCGATTATCTCAACACTGCCAGCGATCAAAGGGCATACCCATATGCTTGATCTTGGCGCAAATGTTGATTCAACGGCTGAGCATCTGTTTCAGTTTGCAGTGATGGGCTCGGTCTTGACCCGTGCGGTTGAAAATATCGAGCGACCAACAGTGGGACTGCTGAATATCGGTTCTGAAGAGATGAAGGGAAATGAGCGCGTCAAAGAGGCGGCGCTACTATTAACTGATAGCACTAATATCAACTACGTTGGATTTGTTGAAGGTGATGACATCTTTAAAGGCACAGTTGATGTGGTGGTCTGCGATGGTTTTGTCGGTAATGTGGCACTAAAGACCTGCGAAGGCGTTGCGAAAATGTTGAGCAGCTCGCTGAAAGAAGAGTTTTTACGCACACCACTGACCAAGCTTGCGGCATTGTGTGCAAGGCCAGTGCTAAACGCTTTTCGCGCAAAATATGATCCGCGTAATTATAATGGCGCCAGCTTTGTCGGTTTGACTGGCATTGTTGTTAAAAGCCACGGTGGTGCAGACGAACACTCATTTGAGACGGCAATACGTGAGGCCATTACTGAAGTCGAAAAAGATGTGCCTCTCCTGATTGGTAGTCAGCTTGAGTCACTATTAACCAAGAGGCAGGCAAGCTGATGAATGCACGTATCGCAGGGACGGGCGGTTATCTTCCAGAAAATATCGTGACCAATGCCGATCTGGAAAAGATGGTTGAGACGTCAGACGAGTGGATTACAGAACGCACCGGCATCAGGCAGCGCCATATTGCAGTGGAAGGTGAAACCACCTGTGATATTGCAGAAAAAGCGGCACGGCTGGCGATTGAAGCGGCAGGCATGACACCGCAAGATATCGACCTGATTGTTGTTGCCACCACCACACCTGATCGTATTTTCCCCAGCACCGCCTGTCTATTGCAGCAGCGACTGGATATTCATGGCTGTGCGGCCTTTGATGTGCAAGCGGTTTGTACCGGTTTTGTTTATGCACTGAGCGTTGCAGAAAAATTCATTCGCACGGGCAGTGCAACACGTGCGCTGGTAGTGGGTGCTGAGACCACCTCTCGAATTATTGACTGGACCGATCGTAGCACCTGTGTGCTCTTTGGTGATGGCGCCGGTGCTGTTGTGCTTGAGGCGACTGAAGAGCCGGGGATACTTTCCACTCATCTGCATGCCGATGGTGCTTACAGTGACCTGTTAACTGTGCCTGAGGGTATCTCTCAAGGTTTTGATAAAATGCAGGCAGGTGAAGCCTATATCACCATGCAGGGCAATGAAGTCTTTAAGATGGCGGTCAAAACACTAGGCCGCATTGTTGATGAGACCCTGGCTGCCAATAATATGCAAAAAAGTGATGTTGACTGGCTAATCCCGCATCAAGCCAATATTCGCATTATTCAAGCGACTGCGAAGAAACTCAATATGTCGATGGATCAAGTCGTCGTGACGGTTGATCACCATGGCAATACCTCGGCGGCTTCGATTCCATTGGCACTCGATGTCGCTGTGCGCGATGGCCGCGTTAAGCGCGGTGAAACGCTATTATTAGAGGCATTTGGTGGTGGTTTCACCTGGGGCTCTGCACTGCTTAAGTATTAATTCTTTTATCTGAATATTTAATCTGGATCACTGTTTCATGAGTAAAAAAATCGCATTTGTCTTTCCTGGGCAAGGATCTCAGGCTGTCGGTATGCTGGCTGAGATGGCGGCGGTTGAGCCTGTGATCGAACAGACTTTTACTGCAGCCTCTGATGTGCTTGGCTACGATCTGTGGCAGCTTGTCCAGGATGGGCCGGACAGTGAGCTTAATCAGACCGATAAAACCCAGCCAGCCATGCTGGCTGCCGGTGTCGCGATGTACCGCGCGTGGCAAAATAACACTGATATCACACCAGCCATCATGGCAGGCCACAGCCTTGGCGAATACACCGCATTGGTATGTGCCGGGGCCATTCCTTTTGCTGCGGCCATCGATCTTGTCGAGAAGCGCGGGCGTTTCATGCAGCAGGCAGTGCCAGCGGGTGAAGGGGCGATGGCTGCGATTTTGGGACTGGATGATGCACAAGTGATCAAATGCTGCGAAGCAGCGGCAGAGGGTGAAATCATCTCGGCAGTCAATTTCAATTCACCTGGACAGGTAGTGGTAGCGGGTACTGCGGCGGCGGTTGATCGCATTACCGGTATTGCCAAAGCCGCTGGCGCTAAACGTGCGCTGCTACTGCCGGTTAGTGCGCCGTCTCACTGCGAGCTGATGCGCCCTGCGGCCGAGCAGATGGCACCATTATTGGCCTCGGTTGAAATCACAAGGCCATCGATTTCGGTGATTCACAATGCTGATGTGGCGAGTCACCAATCTGCAGACGCAATACGAGACGCATTGCTACGACAGCTGTATAATCCTGTCCGTTGGGTTGAGAGCGTACAGCAGATCGCTGCTAACGATATCGACACGCTAGTTGAATGTGGGCCGGGAAAAGTACTGGCTGGGTTAAACAAGCGTATCGACCGCAGTATGACGGCGCTGCCAATCTTTGATCCAGCTAGCCTTGAAAAGGCGATTGCAACCGTAACAGCGGAAGGTTAATAGAGATGGAAAATGAAATTGTTTTAGTCAGTGGTGCCTCCCGTGGGATTGGCCGTGCAATTGCCCTTGCTTTGGGTAAAAAAGGTGCCACTGTGATTGGCACCGCTACTTCAGAAAGTGGTGCGCAAAACATCGCTAAGTATCTGGATGAAAAAGGAGTTAAAGGTTCTGGAGAGGTGCTGAATGTGACCGATCAAGCCTCTATCGATACCCTGCTAAAAAGCGTCACTGAAAAGTTTGGCGCACCGACGATTCTGGTTAATAACGCGGGAATCACACGAGATAACCTTTTGATGCGGATGAAAGAAGATGAGTGGGACGACATCATCAATACTAATTTGAGCTCTGTTTATCGCCTGAGCAAGTCTTGCCTTCGCGCCATGATGAAAGCGCGCAGTGGCAAGATCGTCAACATCGCCTCTGTTGTCGCGTTGACCGGGAATCCAGGGCAGTGTAACTACGCAGCCGCTAAATCAGGCATGATCGGCTTCAGCAAGGCGCTGGCACGAGAAGTGGCGTCACGTGGCATCACCGTCAACTGTGTCGCTCCTGGGTTTATTGAAACTGACATGACTCATGAATTACCAGAAAAACAGAAAGAGGCCTTACTTCAGTCGATTCCACTTAATCGATTGGGTAGCCCAGAAGAGATTGCCGGTGCGGTTGAATACTTGACCTCATCAGCAGGGGATTACATTACCGGCGAAACGATTAACGTCAATGGCGGAATGTATATGGCTTAAAGCGTGCGTTTGTGTGCTTGAGTATCAATCAAAACAAATAGTTATATTGGGTTTTATGGATTGGGGGCTATTTTTTGTAGCCAATCGTAAGTGTATACAATAGAATACGGCCGCAACCCCGTTTTATGGGTTTAATTTCCTGGGAGGAATAATTTGTCATGAGTACTGTTGAAGAACGCGTCAGCAAAATTGTTGTTGAACAGCTAGGTGTTAAGGAAGATGAAGTCACCAGCGAAGCATCTTTTGTAGATGATCTGGGTGCAGATTCGCTCGACACCGTTGAGCTAGTAATGGCGCTTGAAGAAGAATTCGAGTGTGAGATTCCTGATGACGAAGCAGAGAAGATCACCACTGTAAAGCAGGCTGTCGATTACATTAACGCTAACAATAGCTAGTCGATCTGTATGCTCGAGGCCGCATTCCACCATTGTTGGTGGAATCGGCCTTTTGTATTTTCAGGGGCTCAAGAGCAACCTCGTATTAAGTCTTTAAGTAACATCGTATTAATGTTGGAGTGTAGATAGGGTGGCAGAGAAACGTCGTGTCGTTATCACCGGCCTGGGGATGGTTTGCCCGGTTGGCTTAAATGTTTCCGATTCATGGGCAAATATTCTTGCTGGTAAAAGTGGCATACGTCCGCTGACCCATTTTGATGTCGAAAGCTTCACTACCCGTTTTGGTGGTTCTGTGTGGGATTTTGATATCACCGAATACATGTCAGCTAAAGAAGCCAAAAAGATGGACCCTTTCATGCATTACGGCATGGCGGCAGGCCATCAGGCATTTATCGACTCTGGATTAGAAGTAACTGAAGAGAACGCTGATCGCATCGGTGTTTCTATCGGCTCCGGTATTGGTGGTGTCTCCGGTATTGAGAAAGGATTTGCGACTTTTCAGAAAAGTGGCCCGCGTCGTATCTCTCCATTTTTTGTGCCGAGTAACATTATCAATATGATCTCCGGTAACCTGTCGATCATGCATGGCCTTAAAGGGCCTAATTTGGCAATCGTGACCGCCTGTTCAACCGGTACTCACAGTATTGGCGATGCGGCACGTATCATTGAATATGGTGATGCGGATGTGATGATCGCCGGTGGCGCTGAAATGGCGACCTCACCAACTGGACTAGGTGGCTTCTGTGCCGCACGCGCGCTCTCAACCAACAACGATGACCCCGAAGGGGCGAGCCGTCCGTGGGATCTCAATCGTGATGGCTTTGTACTCAGTGATGGCGCAGGCGTTGTAACCCTTGAAGAATATGAGCACGCAAGAGCGCGTGGAGCGAAGATTTATGCTGAAGTAATCGGCTACGGCATGAGTGGTGATGCTTACCACATGACCTCACCATCAGAAGGTGGTGAAGGAGCGAAGCGCTGTATGCAGAATGCGATGCGCAATGCGGGCATTAACCCTGAAGAGATTGATTACATCAACGCACACGGTACCTCAACTCCCGCAGGCGATAAGGCAGAGACCAATGCGGTTAAGACAGCCTTTGGTGACCATGCCAGCAAGGTGGCTGTTAGTTCGACCAAGTCAATGACAGGGCACCTTTTAGGGGCTGCGGGTGGCATTGAGGCGATCTTCTCAGCACTTGCGATCTACGACCAGGTTGCGCCACCAACGATCAATCTTGAGACCCCTGATCCTGAGTGTGATCTTGATTTTGTGCCGAAGACCGCACGTGAGATGAAAATCGATATCGCGATGTCAAACTCATTCGGCTTTGGTGGCACCAATAGCACGTTGATTTTCAAAAAAGTTTAATTCAATGTCTGGCTGCATTAAGGCAGTCCACCATATTAAAATCAGACTATGGTGAATAAAAAAGCCCGTAATAGCACTGATTGCAACGCCGTTGAGTACAGAGCATGTACCGCGGCGTTGGATTTAATTTCACTGCATGAATCGAACCCTGATCGTTATCCCTATCTGCTACAAAGTGTTGCTGCGGGACCGGTTCAGGCGCGTTTCGATATTCTCTTTGCACATCCCGTTGAAACATTAGCACTACAAATTGATGGTTCGCTGCAACAGGGCGGACAAAGCCTCACGGATAACGACTTTCTAAAACAGCTTGATAGTTGGTGGCAGCAAACGACTGCTAATGCAGACCTCGATATTGATCTTCCTTTTTACGGTGGCTGGTTTCTTTATCTGGGTTATGAACTGGCGGCACAGGTTGAACCCAATTTAAATCTCCCTAAACAGGGTTTTGTGAAACAACTACCGGTTGCCTATGCCACACGCATTCCGGCGGCAGTCATTAGAGATCACCACCAGAATAAAAATTGGCTCATTGCTGAAAATGGATATACCGAGCTGCTTGATCTGATGCAACAGGATATCGAGACACTTACACCATCACCCGATGTTCAAATAACAGATAGCCCCTTTGTTATCGCTCTGGATGAAGATGAGCCGACGCGCTATTTGAATGCGGTTGAAAAAATTAAACAGTACATTATTGATGGTGATGTGTTTCAGGTGAACTTGTCACGCGAATGGCGTGGTGAGATGGTTGATGGTGTCTCTGTTGCCGATATCTATCGCAAGCTGTGCCAGCAAAACCCGGCCCCATTTGCGGGGCTTGCCTGTTATCAAAATAGTGCTGTGATTAGCTCGTCGCCAGAACGCCTTGTTGATATTAAGGGTGATCAGGTCTCGACGCGCCCGATAGCCGGAACGCGCCCACGGGCAAGCAATGAGCGTGATGATCAGGCGCTCTCTGAGGCATTATTACAGCACCCCAAAGAACGCGCTGAACATATTATGCTGATTGATCTTGAGCGCAATGATCTCGGTCGAGTCTGTGAACCGGGCACGATTGAAGTCGATGAGTTTATGGTACTGGAGTCTTACGCACACGTTCATCACATCGTATCCAATGTACGAGGCACTAAGCGTAAAGAGGCCTCGCCGGGTGAAATCATTCGCGCGCTCTTTCCGGGCGGCACCATAACGGGTTGTCCAAAAGTACGCTGTATGGAGATTATCGCTGAGCTGGAGCAGACCACTCGTGGCCCTTATACAGGTGCGATGGGCTATCTCAATCGGGATGGCAGCATGGACCTCAATATTCTGATTCGCACTATCGTCACAGAGGGTAGTGCGCTTAGCCTGCGCGCTGGTGCCGGCATTGTGGCTGACTCCAATGCCGCAGCCGAACTGGTTGAATCACGTATCAAAGCGCGCGGCCTACTGCGTGCGCTAGGGATTGATGATGCTAATTAACGGTGTCGTGACTGATCAGCTTGCCGCGAGTGATCGAGGTCTACAGTATGGCGATGGCCTGTTTGAAACCATTGCGGTTATCAATGGTCAGCCGCAACTGTGGGAAGCGCACATAGCCCGGCTCACTCTTGGCTGTGAGGCGTTAAAGCTGCCGTTACCTGATAGTGCGCTGTTATTAAATGAAGCGCAGCAACTCTGTGGTGACGGCTCACCAGCAGTCCTTAAAATTATTATCACGCGAGGTAGTGGTGGGCGAGGTTATCGTTTTCCGGAGCCAGTCGATGCGACACGAATACTCTCTATTCACCCGTGGCCTGATTTTCCGCGTAGCCATTACCAGCAGGGTATTACGATGACGCTTTGCAATACTCGCCTCGGCAGTAACCCTGTGCTTGCCGGAATCAAACACCTCAATCGACTTGAGCAAGTGCTGGCACGTAATGAGTGGCAGGATGATGATATTCATGAAGGGGTGATGTTAGACGTTGATGGTAGTGTTATTGAGGGAACGATGAGCAATCTATTTATCGTTGACGGCAGTACGCTGATCACGCCAGACTTGAGCCAGTGTGGGATTAACGGTGTTATGCGGCAAACGGTACTCGCACTAGCGGCTCAGCTGGGTATTACGACACGTATTGAAACGATCTCGCTCGCTCGTTTAAAAGCGGCTTCAGACTGCTTTGTGACCAACAGCATCATTGGACTGTGGCCGGTACGCACGCTTGATGATATAACCTATCAACAGGGAAAGATCACACAGGATCTTATGCAAGCACTTAGCGAACAGCGCTTAATGACGATGACAAGCGGCTAATTTAAACAATGATGAATGTACTTGGAAAGCTAATAGGTTTCACCTTACTGCTCGTTAGTTTTGTCGGTGGCTGGTTTATGCTTGAATTTCAAACATTCAACCGCGGTTCTCTCTCTAACACGACTTTTGCGCCGGTTAACTACACCATTAAACCAGGTGCCAGTCTCTCGTCGGTCGCCAATGAACTGCAACAACAGGGCTTGATGGAACATCCGCGTTACTGGGTATGGCTTGCTAAATGGGAAGGCGTTGCCGATAAAATAAAAGCTGGGGAGTATGAAGTTGCCCCGCAGATGACACCGCATCAACTGCTGGAATTGTTTGTCTCAGGCAAGGTGATCGATTACACCTTAACTATTCCTGAAGGCTGGACCTTTCGCCAGATGATCAAAGCACTTCATCAGCACGATAAAATTAAAAAAACACTGCTTGATAGCGATGGAAAGTTGCTGGATAACGACGCCATCATGACGCGTCTACGACAAACAGGCGTACACCCTGAGGGGATGTTCTATCCAGACACCTATCACTTTACGAAAAATACTACTGACTTAGCCGTATTGCAGCGCGCTTTTAAACAGATGCAGCAGCGACTGGGGGATGAGTGGCAAAATCGCGCGCCCAGTCTTCCCTATAAAAATAGCTATGAAGCATTGATCATGGCATCGATCATTGAAAAAGAGACCGCCGCACCAGAAGAACGTGAACAGATCGCAGGTGTCTTTGTGCGTCGTCTTAATAAACGCATGCGACTGCAGACTGACCCAACCGTTATTTATGGACTAGGGGAAAGTTTTGATGGCAACATCCGCAAGCGTGACCTGCGAGCGCAAAACCCGTACAACACCTATAAAATAAAAGGTCTGCCACCAACACCGATTGCACTGCCTGGCGGCGATTCGATCTATGCCGCACTGCACCCTGCACCGGGTAAGACACTCTATTTTGTCTCGCGTGGTGACGGCACTCATAAATTCTCTGCGACCAATGAAGAGCACAATGCGGCGGTCAGAAAGTATCAGTTAAACAAGCGTTAACCTAAAGCGCAACGAGTAGCAAAATATTATGAACAGTCAATTGTCAGGTGGTTGCTTTATCACCGTTGAAGGCACAGAGGGCGTTGGTAAAAGTAGCAATATTGCATTTATTCAGGCGACTTTACAGCAGGCCGGAATCGAGGTGGTCGCAACCCGCGAGCCTGGCGGCACAGAACTGGGCGAAGAGGTGCGTGAGCTACTGCTCGATCACCGCCATAGCGGCATGAGTTCGGACGCTGAGTTGCTGTTGATGTTTGCCGCACGTGCACAACATATTGAACAGGTGATCAAACCTGCGCTTGCTAAAGGGCAGTGGGTTTTATGTGATAGATTTACTGATGCCACCTATGCCTATCAGGGCGGTGGGCGCGGAATATCTAACGAACGCATTGCCGCGCTTGAGACATGGGTGCAGGGATCACTACGCCCGGATATCACCGTGCTACTTGATCTTCCGGTTGAGATAGGGCTTGCCCGTGCTGGTGCACGCGGTGCTGCTGACCGTTTCGAAAAAGAACAGCAGGCCTTTTTTGAGCAGGTGCGAAACGCCTACCTGGCTCAGGCGAAAAAGGCTCCGGAACGTTATCGGATTATCGATGCGTCCCGCACACTGGATGAAGTGCAGCAGCAGATTGCCGACGTGTTACAAGCCATTCTGGCAGGGCAGGGTAGATGAGTGCTCTACTACCATGGCAGCAGCCACAGTGGGACAACCTGCAGTCTCGTATTGCGCAAGAGAACCTGCCACACGCATTGCTGTTAACCGGCAGGCGTGGTGTGGGAAAACTGCAATTTGCGCGGCAAATCGCCGACCTGCTGCTGTGTAGTGAGAATCAGACAGCGCCGTGCGGTCAGTGCAAAGGGTGCCGTTTGATCGCAGCCGGTACACACCCTGACTTAAAGGTTATTCAGCCACCAGAAGACAAAAGCATCATCAGCGTCGACCAGATACGTGAATTAACCCATTACCTGTCACTCACAGCGCTCTGTGGTGGTTATCAGGTGATACTGATCGAACCAGCGGATGCAATGAACGTTAACGCCGCCAATAGCCTGTTAAAGACCCTGGAAGAACCGCCCAGTAATACCCTGTTGTTATTGATGACTGATCGGCCTTCGGCGCTCACAGCGACTATCCGCAGTCGCTGTCAGGTGGTCAATTTCGAAAAACCAGCACATGAGAGTGCCTTGGCCTGGTTAAAAAATCAACAGCCTGAGTTAGAGGCTAAAGTCGCCGAAGCCGTGCTTGAACTTGCTGATGGTGCACCGCTGCGTGCAGCTGAAATGGTCGCGCAAGGGGCCATCAATCAGCGTACAGAAATGCTCGATGATCTTGAGCAAATAGCAGCAGGGCGCTGTGATCCGATTGAAATTGCTAAGAAATGGCTAAAGTTAGGAAAAAAAGAATCGTTATATTGGGTATACGGATGGTTAGTCGATATGGTGCGTATGAAAGTCGCTAACCAGCCGCCTTACATTGCCAATGCTGACGTTGCACCACGCCTCAGTAAGATGGCAGCCAGCATCGAGCTACCATTGCTTTACAAAAGGCTGGATCAGGTCAGTGAGGCGCTCAGGTTGGCGGACAATCAGTCCCTTAACGCTGAGCTCTTATTAGAGGGGGTGTTGATTGGCTGGACACCACGGCGTTGAGCGCTTTAACGAATTAAAGCAGGTTTGAAAACAGGAACGGATTACCGCAGAAAATGACTGAAGAGAAGAAATCGAGACAGGGAATTCTATCTCTCGCGATTAAAGATAAGGGGGCGCTATATGCCGCCTATATGCCTTTTCTGATTGGTGGCGGTATCTTTATTCCTTCCAATAAGCCTTACAAGCTTGGCGATGAAGTCTTTATGTTGTTGACGTTAATGGACGAAACCGAAAAAATGCCGGTGGTTGGGCGAGTTGCATGGATCAATCCGATTGGCGCGCAAGGTAATCGCATTGCTGGCATTGGAGTACAGTTTACCGACAAAGATGGCGAAGCGGTACGCAATAAAATTGAAACCTACCTTGCTGGCGCACTCAAATCTGAACGTATGACCCACACCATGTAAACCGCTTAACCATTTTATTCACTGATGCCATTCAGGCGTCGGCACGCTATAATCAATCGTTCAAAAACAGTCTTTAATAAATCACCACAGCAGGAATCTCACTCATGTCACTGATTGACTCGCATTGTCATCTAGACCGGCTCGCACTTGAAAAAATCGGCACTAATCTCGATGGTGTGGTTGCCATCGCAAAAGAAAATGGCGTCGAGCAGATGTTATGTGTTTCGATTAATCTTGAAAATTTCCCCGAAGTACTCAGCATATCGCATACTTATGAAAATATTTTTTCATCTGTTGGCGTTCACCCTAGCGATGATGGCGAAGAGCCTACATTAGAACAGCTGATTCAACTCGCTGATGATCCAAAGATCATTGCCATTGGTGAAACCGGGCTTGATTATTTTTATAATGAAGGTGATCTCGAATGGCAACGCGAACGCTTCAGGGTTCATATCCGCGCAGCTATCGCAACTGGGAAGCCATTAATTATTCATACCCGAGAGGCTGAAGCTGACACGCTGGCCATCATGCGTGAAGAAGGCGCTGATAAGATAGGCGGCGTGATGCACTGTTTTACCGGTTCACTGGAGATGGCTCAGCAATGTCTCGATCTAGGTTTTTACATCTCATTTTCAGGGATTGTCACGTTTCGTAATGCCGATGATTTACGTAAAATTGCCAAAATGGTGCCAGAAGAACGGATGCTAATTGAGACCGATGCGCCGTATTTGACCCCGGTACCAAAACGAGGCAAGCCCAATCACCCCGCATTAGTTAAACATGTGGCAGAGCATATTGCTGAACAGCGGGGTGTTTCATTTGAACAGATAGCTAAGGCGACAACGGTTAATTTTCAGCGGCTCTTTGGAACTCCCGCCATTTCGTAGTAGTAAAGCATTGGTGCAGTTTTAAAGATGAATCATTGCTCCTTAACGGGGGTAATGTGTCTTGTCTCGATTTGCCCACATAGTCTGGGATTGAGCAGCCGCATCTTCAATACTCGCTGCTTTCCCCATCATCCTTAGGGCGATTGCGGCGGTGCCGACAACGGCAGCAACGCCATATTCGTCATCTGTTTTACCCTGCCATACTTGTAACAGGCGACTGATATCCATCGTTTGATCTTTTAGGTGGCGCTTTTTAAATATCGTCGGCCAGATCTCTTCGCTGGCCACTCCATGGTGCACGGAGAAGACTTCACAGTCACCATCGGGGTTGCGTTCACATTCACCCCCGTCGCCTCTAAAGACAGCCATATGAGCTTGTTCAAGGTGAATGGCGGCTTGCTGGTGGATGGATCGATAGCCAGGATGGAAGGTGCCCTGCATTAGATGTGGCGCGCCGAGTGGGTTGAGGATACGTAACAGCGTGTTAATGGGGGAGCGTAGGCCCAGCAGACTGCGCAGTTCCATAATCTGTTTTAATTTTGGACTAAAATTTTCCAGCGATATAAAGGCGAAGTTGTGACTGGCAATCTGCTGTGAGGCCTCATCGAGCGATTGGCAGTTTGTAATGCCAAAGAGCGTCATCACTTCTGGCGTATAGATACGATTATCACGTCGTCCGGCAGTGCCGTGCATCAGGATGTTCGTGTTGTTCTCTGCGAGCATGAGTGCTGCGAGAATAAACCATGGTAGATGGCGTCGTTTGCCAGCATAACTAGACCAGTCGAGGTCAATATCAACGGGGCTGTTGGATGTCGGTAGTGATGTACGAGCCGCAGAGACAAAACCGGCCAGCTCTTCAGGGCTCTCTTCTTTTACGCGTAGTAGCATCAGGAATGCGCCGAGTTGTACCTCTTCAACTTCATCATTAAGAATCATTTGCATCGCTGAAAATGCTTCATCTTTGGTGAGTGAGCGGCTGCCTTTTTTACCTCTGCCAAGAATGCGGACGTATTGGGCGAATGTGTGTTCGATGTTATTCATGATGGGTATTGTGACGTGACCTTGGATATAAAAAAAGCCCCGCTAATGCGGGGCTTTCAATTTGAGTTACCTTTACTACTAAATTAATCGTCGTTGTTAAATGCGCCGATCAGGTGTAGCAGGCTAACAAACAGGTTATAGATGCTGAGGTAAAGACCAACAGTGGCCATGACGTAGTTGGTTTCACCACCGTTGATGATGCGGCTGGTGTCATACAGGATGAAGCCGGCCATTAGCATCGCAATCATTGCAGACAGTGCAAGGTGAGCCAGTGGCATGTGATAGCCAAACAGGCTTGCGCCCAGTAGCACTAGCATGCAGACAATCGCTACGATCATGCCGGTCATCAAAAAACCACCCATGAAGGTGAAGTCTTTTTTAGTGACCATCACGTAGCCTGAAAGTGCCAGGAAGATGGTGGCGGTTGAACCCAGTGCCGTCATTACAATTGAACCGCCACTTGGCATGCTCAGGTAATGCGTTAGCATTGGGCCGAGGCCAAATCCCATCAGGCCGGTAATAGCGAAAACAACACCCAGGCCTGCAGTGGAGTTGGCGGTTTTTGGCAACACAAGCCAGATGAGTGCCAGGGCACCTAGTAAGCAGACAATGCCTGTGAAGCTAGGTGGTTGAATCGCGATAGAGATACCAGCCATTACGGCGCTAAACAGTAGTGTGACTGCCAGCAATGTATAGGTGTTGCGGATCAGTTTAGTGGTGGCAAATGTAGGCTCAGCGCCTGTTGCAACTGCTACCTTGAGCTGATCTTGTTGGTAAGGGTTCATGATTCTGTTCAATCTCCAGATTTATTTATCGTAAGCTTACTATATGGTGTTCCGTTAGCTAAAATCAAGTGGGAGTTGCATCTTTTATGAGAAGCGGGTATATTGCTCCGCGCTGATTACAAGGACTTGTTATTTCGGCAATTTTCGGTAAATCACTGTAAAATTGTCCGGGTGCCCCAGAGCACAGTTAGAGGATATAGTCTTCAATAAGCTTGGATTGTTGAAGGCCGTATCAGCAGGATCAGGAGAGGTGGCTGAGTGGTCGAAAGCGGCGGTCTTGAAAACCGTTGAGGGTTTGTAGCCCTCCCAGGGTTCGAATCCCTGCCTCTCCGCCATATTAGGCACCAGGTGCCTATGAACCTGCCGATCCAGCTAACTGATGTACACGAAAGATTATGGAGTGGGGTATCGTGGATGGTGAATCTCTTATTAGTTGATGATCATAAATTAGTGCGTGCTGGGCTTATGCACATTCTCAATGATGCACCGGGTCTCAAGGTAATCGGTGATGTCGATAGCGGCGAAGAGGCGATCCGTTTCGTTCGTCAAAGAAAGCCTGATATTGTGATAATGGATGTCCAGATGCCTGGCATCGGTGGCTTTGAAGCCACACGCAAGTTACTCAAATCATATCCTTCTCTGAAAATAGTCGTTCTTTCTGTCTGTGCTGATGAGCCGTTTCCGTCACGTCTATTACAGAGTGGTGCCGTTGGTTACCTGACTAAAGGGTGTAGCCCTGAAGAGATCATTAATGCGATCAAATCTGTGAATAAAGGGCAACGTTATGTCGGTGCGGATATTGCGCAGCATCTTGCATTAACCTTTTTACCGGGTGCAGGGCCATCATCGCCGCTTGATTCGCTCTCTAATCGAGAGTTACAGGTGATGTTAATGGTAGCGCAGGGGAAAAAGACGCAGGAAATCTCAGATGAACTCTGCCTTAGCCCAAAGACCATCAGCACTTATCGCTATAGACTGTTTGAAAAGCTACGCATCCACAGTGATGCAGAGTTGACGCATGTTGCCTTACGTTATGGTTTGCTGGATGAGTCCCATCAATAAATAGCTTATTGCACTGCCGTAGACGTTAATAGTGGTTGCAGATATGGCCATACATTATCGAGAATGATTGGTTGAGCACTGTTGAGTGGATGAATGCCGTCACGCTGAAACAGGGTTAAGTCCTGATCCATCCCTTTTAGTAAAAATGGCAGTAACGTGATGCCGTATTCATCGGCTAATTGCTGATAGCTGTTCGAAAAATTCTGCGTATAGGTGCGGCCGTAGTTGGGTGGTAGCTGCATGCCGGCTAATAACACACGAGCATTTGCAGTTTTGGCAGACTCAATCATGTTTGCCAGGTTTTGTTTCATTGCACTGACCGGTAGCCCGCGCAGGCCATCATTGCCACCCAGGGCAATGATCACGATCGATGGCTGGTGTGCTTCAATGATCCCTTTAAAGCGTGTCAGCGCACCATCCGTGGTCTCACCGCTGGCACTTGTGTTAACTACACGGTAGGGCAGCGCTGCTGCTTTTATCTTCAGTGTGAGCAGATTTACCCAACCTTCTTTTTGCGCCATGCCATGGGCTGCGCTTAAACTGTCGCCTACCACAACAATCGCCTGCTGTTGCGCGGCGCCAGTTGTCGGTAGGATGAGGGTAACGAAAATCAGGAGTCGTTTTAGCATGGCGGAAAATATCTCACGTTCAATTGTACGTGTGCAAGGACTTAGCAAACGGGTAACAAGCCCTGAAGGTGAACTGGTACTGCTAGATGATCTCTCGCTTGAGATCGATAAGGGCGAGGCGGTGGCGATTGTCGGTGCCTCAGGTTCAGGAAAGTCGACTTTGCTTGGGATTCTTGCCGGGCTTGATGTGCCAAGCGAGGGTGAAGTATGGCTCGATCAACAGGCGCTTTTTAAACTTGATGAAGATGGCCGCGCTGCGCTGCGGCAGTCGACCGTCGGTTTTGTCTTTCAGTCATTTCAATTGTTACCGAATCTTACTGCATTAGAAAATGTGATGTTGCCTCTGGAACTGGGCATTGCTGTGAATATTGAATCACAGGCGCGTGACATGTTAGCACGGGTCGGGCTAGCAGATCGTCTGCATCACTATCCAAAGCAGCTTTCGGGCGGCGAGCAGCAGCGTGTGGCGATTGCGCGCGCTTTTGTGGTGAAGCCCAAGATATTGTTTGCCGATGAGCCGACAGGAAACCTGGATAGCGCCACCGGTGAACGGGTGATTGAACTATTATTTGAATTGAACCGCGAACAAGGCGCAACCATCGTACTGGTGACGCATGATGATGCCCTGGCGCAGCGTTGCAGCCGTTCCTTCCGCATTGATGCAGGCAGGTTAGTGGGTGCCGCGCTATCGGAGGCTGAATGAGTCACCGCATGATGGCATCAGCACGACTGTCGTGGCGCATGTTGAAACGCGATTGGCGCGCGGGTGAGCTACGTGTACTGAGCCTGGCATTAATCATTGCAGTCGCCAGTGTTACCTCAGTAGGTTTTTTTACTGACCGCGTACGCCTTGCGCTGGAAAATCAGGCCAACACTTTGTTAGGTGCCGACCTGGTGATGATTTCCGATAAGGCGATCGCTGATGAGCTGCGTATCGATGCTGAAAAGCGATCGCTTAACACCAGCACCTCGATTGAATTTCCGAGCATGATGATCACAAAGGAGCGCAATCAGCTGGTATCGATTAAGGCGATTGAGCTGCCGTATCCGTTGCGTGGTGCATTACGTATCTCTGAGCAGCGTTTTGGCCCTGACCGCATCGCAGCGGCAATTCCTGAGCCGGGTAGTGTCTGGATCGATAGCCAGTTGTTCGACCTGCTTGGCGTAAAGGTAAATGACGTGGTGAAAATCGGCGAAGCGGATCTTAAAATCGCAGCGATTCTGACCAATGAACCTGCTCGAGCCAGTGGACAGCTTTTTAGTCTGGCACCACGGGTGATGTTGAACCTTGCCGATATTGAGCGCACCGAATTGATTACCCCGGCCAGCCGTGTGCGCCACCGGATGATGTTTGCCGGTGAGGTTGCCGCTGTGGCAAATTTCCGCAGCATGATTGAGCCGAGGCTTCAAGTGGGGCAGCGGTTGGAGGGAATTGAAGAAGCACGCCCTGAAGTGCGCAGCGCACTGGAACGTGCACAGCGGTTTCTTGGGCTTGCGGCGATGGTCAGCGTCTTATTAGCTGGCGTCGCGGTGGCGACTTCGTCACAGCGATTTATTCGTCGACATTTAGATAGCTGTGCGGTGATGCGTTGTCTCGGTGGTTCGCAACAACAGATCCTTTCAATCTTTATGTTGCAGATGTTGTGGTTGGGTTTAATCGCAGGTGCTGTGGGTTGTCTGTTGGGTTTTGGTGCACAGTTTGTACTGGTCGGGATCATTGGTTCGCTTGCAGACTTTGCCCTGCCAACGCCGTCGTTGCTGCCGATCCTGTTTGGCTTATTAACGGGGCTGGTCACCCAGTTTGGCTTTGCATTACCGCCGCTACTGCATCTGAAAAATGTCCCGTCGTTACGCGTGTTACGCAGAGATCTCGGTGCATTACCGACGCGTAGCATCTCAACCTATGGGCTAGGGCTCGCGGTGCTTTCAGTGTTAATTGTGTTGCAGGCTGGTGATCTCAAATTGGGCCTTTATGTATTGGGCGGATTATTGATGGCGATATTGTTACTGGCGGGCGTGGCCTTTCTATTGCTCAAGGTTCTGGGGGCTTGTCGCGCGCATCTTTTTGCTGAATGGCGTTTTGGTGTGACCAACTTAATGCGACGACCGTTGAGTAGCGTGGCGCAAGTGATCGCCTTTGGTCTCGGTATCATGGTGTTGCTGCTCTTTTCAGTGATCCGTGATGACCTGCTGAATGAGTGGGGCAATAGTCTGCCGGACGATGCACCGAATCGGTTTATGATTAATATTCAGCCCGATCAGGTGGCGCCATTGCGCCAGTTTTTTAATCAGCAGGGGGTAGATGTGCCGGCGTTATATCCGATGATTCGTGGTCGCTTAATTGAGATCGATGGTCAGGCGGTGGAACCTGAAAGCTATGAAGACCCTCGCGCGCAACGTTTACTCGAACGGCAGTTTAATCTCTCATGGGCTGAGCAGATGCAGGCTGATAATCAATTAGTGGCAGGTGAGTGGTGGTCAGGTTCAGATTCAGACTCGCAATTTTCAGTTGAAGAGGGGCTTGCAAAAACGTTGTCGATTGAGGTGGGAGATACCCTGGTCTTTATGATTGATGAGCAGCGTGTCACGGCTCGAGTTAGTAACCTTCGCACGGTTGAGTGGGATTCGTTTCGCGCAAACTTTTTTGTGATTGCCTCACCTGGTGTACTGGAGTCATTTTCGAGTAGTTACATGACTGGCTTTTATCTGCCAGAAGAAGATTATTTAGTGCTCGATCAAATGGTGCGACAGTTTCCTAACATCACGGTGATCGATATTGCAGCGGTGATGGCGCAGGTACGAATAATCATTGAGCGTGTGACGTTGGCCGTCGAGTATGTATTTCTCTTTACCTTAATTGCCGGGCTATTAGTGATGTACGCCGCGATCTATGCCACGCTTGATGAACGCATCCGCGAGAGTGTTATTTTGCGGACATTGGGGGCGGGGCGGCGGCGGCTGCTAAATGGCGTGATCGCAGAGTTCGTCACATTAGGCGCATTGGCGGGGATGGTGGCAGCGATTGCGGCAAGTCTGCTCGGCTATGTCTTGGCTGAACATCTTTTTCAGCTCGAATACCAGTTCAATGGCTGGGTGTGGTTGATCGGTATCATCGGTGGTGGCATTGGCGTTGGCGTTGCGGGTGTGCTGGGTACTCGCAAAGTGATTAATTACCCGCCACTACAGGCCTTGCGAGAGGTATGATCAGTGTGGATGGCGCATGCCCTGCATCTCAGGTATGCTTTTGTCCAGGATTATGAAGTGATTAGGGGAAGAGGTATGTTGCGCAACTGTTTTCTAATAGCGATATGCTGCCTGTGGGCAGGTGCTGCCAGTGCCGAAATGACCACGTTAAAGAGCGCCTACGGTACCTCTTTCGATGCCTATGTAGCGGGGCCCGCAGATGCTGAAATCGGGATTGTGATTGCGCATGATCGCTGGGGGCTGGCTGATGAAGTTAAACGCTGGGCTGATCGTTATGCAAAGCAGGGATTTCGGGTAGTGGTACCAGATCTTTTTGATGGCCGCTCGGTGTTACGTGATTCAATGGCAACAATGGTCATGGCGCAGACAGACCCAGAGTGGGTAACTGCCAACCTGCATGGCGCGATCGACTACCTTAGACGACAGCAGGATTCAGTCGCTGCCATCGGTTGGGGTTATGGTGCGAAATATCTGTACCAAATCGCGTCGAGCGACGATGCCGATATTGAAGCGCTGGTTGCCTTTGATGCGATGCCAGAAGGTAATCAAAAAGCACTTGAACGTCTGGATACCCCGGTGCTTGGTGTATTCGGTCGGCGCGATTCGGCATTTGGCATTGAAACATTAGATGAGTTTCAGAGCACGATGCTGAGACTCCGTAAAAGCCTGGATGTGACTACTGTTGATGCAGGCAACGGCTTTGTGAACCGCAGTAATTCAACCTACAATAGGGCCGCTAGCGAAGAGGCTTGGCTGGCTATTCAGCGCTTCTTAAAACGCCATTTTACCGAGTAAGCCGCCTGGTTAGCCCGTCCATTTGCTCGGCGCTAAAATGTAGCACCTTTCCAGCCCCACATGTGACGTGCCGGACTGGAAAATTCAATGTAGATGCGGTCGCTCGCGATTGACAGGGCCTGGGCGATTGCACCGCACAGCGTCTTTGAAAGCTCAGCACTTTTCTCTTCTGGCAAACCAAGACTTTTCAATTCCAGATAGGCGGTTGGCTGGTCACTGCCGGCAAAGAGCATCGTTAGATCAGTTTCAATGGTTACCATCACATAGCGCTCTGGCTTGCCAAGTTCGTTGGCGACGGTTTCCGACAGTTGCTTCAGTAGTGCCGATTCTGCGGCCTGTTCGAGCCTGATATTTGTCTGGACTTTCAGTAGTGGCACCTAAATATTCCCCCTTTGCTTACTGTGATATCTTGGTGACTTGAGGTGTAAAACCGTATTAAATCGCGGAAATGGCTTGTATTTCCAGAAGTTTTTTTGCTTTCTTCCCTATCTTTTTGCGCCGAATCTCATTAAAATTCGATCCAGTATATTAATACATCAATGAATTATTCAAATCACCCGTTTTTACGGGTGTTTTTACTTGTTAAAGAGGGTGCTTGCTGTGGAATTAACCGGCGCGGAGATACTTGTCCGTTCCCTTAAAGAAGAGGGAGTGAAACATCTGTTTGGTTATCCAGGCGGTGCAGTGCTGCATATCTATGATGCACTGTATAAGCAAGAGGATATCAAACATGTGTTGGTGAGACACGAACAGGCGGCAACCCATGCTGCTGATGGTTATGCACGCTCGACCGGTGAGGCGGGTGTTGCTCTGGTAACCTCTGGCCCAGGTGCGACCAATGCAGTCACCGGCATCGCAACCGCCTTTATGGACTCGATTCCGATGGTGGTGATCACCGGGCAGGTTCCGACCAATATGATCGGTAATGATGCGTTTCAGGAAGTCGACTCGATTGGCATCACGCGTCCCTGCGTGAAGCATAACTTCCTGGTGACGGATGTGGCGGATCTGGCGGAAACGATCAAAAAGGCGTTCTATATTGCGACTACAGGCCGCCCAGGCCCAGTGGTGATCGATATTCCGAAAGATGTCACCGCGAATAAAGCCGAGTTTAACTACCCGAAAGAAATCTCGATGCGCTCTTATAATCCAGTGGTCGAAGGTCACATCGGACAAATCAAGCGCGCCGTCACCATGATGCTCGGCGCTAAGCGCCCAATTCTCTACACCGGTGGTGGTGTGGTGTTGGGGCGCGGTGCAGCTGAACTAACAGAACTCGCGCAGCGACTTAACTACCCGGTGACAAACACCTTGATGGGATTGGGTGCGTATCCGGCAACCGATAAGCAGTTCCTCGGTATGCTCGGCATGCACGGTACCTACGAAGCCAATATGACGATGCATCATTGTGATGTATTGATCGCGATTGGTGCCCGTTTTGATGATCGTGTGACCGGCAATATTGAAAAATTCTGTCCGCATGCGAGGATCATCCATGTCGATATCGACCCATCATCGATCTCTAAAAATGTGAAGGTCGATGTGCCGATTGTTGGCTCCGTGCCTAACGTTTTGAAAGAGATGATTGCGCTGATTAAAGAAGGCAACCGTACACCGGACGAGCAGGCGCTTGGCGAATGGTGGAAACAGATCGCTGAATGGCGCGCTGTTGACTGTCTGAAATATGATGAACAGAGTGGCAAAGTGAAGCCGCAACAGGTAGTTGAAGCGCTCTACAGAGAGACCAATGGCGATGCCTATGTGACCTCCGATGTTGGTCAGCACCAGATGTGGGCGGCGCAGTATTACAAGTTTGATAAGCCATATCGCTGGATCAACTCTGGTGGTCTCGGCACGATGGGCTTTGGTCTGCCGGCTGCGATGGGGGTGCAGTTTGCTCACCCGGACGCGACGGTTGCCTGTGTGACCGGTGAAGGCAGTATTCAGATGTGTATTCAGGAGCTTTCAACCTGTCTGCAATATGGTTTGCCGATCAAGATTATCGCGTTGAATAATCGTTATCTGGGGATGGTGCGTCAGTGGCAGGAGTTTTTCTACGATGGCCGTTATGCGATGTCTTATATGGACGCACTGCCTGATTTCGTTAAACTTGCTGAAAGCTATGGGCATGTTGGCATGCGCATCGACAATCCCGCAGATGTGGATGGTGCAATGGAGGAGGCGATGAAGCTTAAAAATCGTCTGGTATTTATGGATTTCGTCACCGATAGTGAAGAGAATGTCTATCCCATGATCCCTGCCGGTGCCGGTCTCAATGAAATGATTTTGGTGTAATGATGAGACATGTGATTTCAATTTTGATGGAAAATGAGGCAGGTGCACTGTCTCGTGTGGCCGGGCTTTTTTCAGCGCGTGGTTATAATATTGAATCGTTGACGGTGGCGCCGACTGAAGATGCCTCAATGTCACGGATGACGATTGTGACCAGCGGCTCTGAGGAGATCATCGAGCAGATCACGAAACAGCTTAATAAGCTGATCGATGTGGTCAAGTTGGTGAATCTGACTGCAGATGAGCATATCGAGCGAGAAATGGCCTTGATCAAGGTGAAAGCGGTCGGTGAGGCGCGAGAAGAGTACAAAAGGCTCGCCGATATCTTCAATGGGCGCATTATCGATGTTACCGAGACCTCATATACGATAGAATTGACCGATTCTGGTGATAAGATTGTGGAGTTTATCGCGGCAATCAACGCCGAGCAGATCATCGAGATGGTGCGCTCTGGTGTTAGTGGCATCGCGCGCGGCGTGAAGAGCCTGCATCCCTGAGCGAGTTTTAATACTGTGTCGTCCTCGGTTGCGACGACACAGCGTAAAAGTATGAAAAAAATTTTGAATGATATTTTGTAGAGAGGAAAAAATGATGAATATCTACTACGACAAAGATTGTGACCTGTCCATCATCCAGGGCATGAAAGTAGCCATCATCGGTTACGGTTCACAAGGCCACGCGCACGCTAACAATCTGAAAGACTCTGGTGTTGATGTAACTGTTGGTCTGCGTCCAAGCTCTTCTTCTGTTGCTAAAGCAGAAGGTGCGGGCCTGAAAGTTGCGCCAGTTGAAGAAGCGGTTAAAAACGCTGATCTGGTTATGATGCTGACGCCTGATGAGTTCCAGGCTGATCTGTACAAAGCTGAAATTGAGCCAAACCTAAAAGAAGGTGGTGTTCTGGCTTTCGCTCACGGTTTCGCCATCATCTACAACCAGGTCATTCCTCGTAAAGATCTGGACGTCATCATGATTGCGCCTAAAGCGCCTGGTCACACTGTGCGTAACGAATTCGTAAACGGCGGCGGTATCCCTGATCTGATCGCTATTGAGCAAGATGCTTCTGGTAAAGCTAAAGATATCGCTCTCTCTTACGCTTCAGGTGTTGGTGGTGGCCGTACCGGTATCATCGAAACTACTTTCCGTGACGAGTGTGAAACTGATCTGTTCGGTGAGCAAGCGGTTCTGTGTGGTGGTGCGGTTGAGCTGGTTAAAATGGGCTTCGAAACGCTGACCGAAGCGGGTTACGCCCCAGAGATGGCTTACTTCGAGTGTCTGCACGAACTGAAACTGATTGTTGACCTGATGTACGAAGGTGGCATCGCCAATATGAACTACTCTATCTCTAATAACGCTGAGTACGGCGAGTACGTAACTGGTCCACGTGTTATCAACGAAGAGTCTCGTGCGGCAATGCGTCAAGCACTGAAGGACATCCAGGAAGGTAAATACGCCAAGCAGTTTATCCAGGAAGGCCAGGCGGGTTACCCAGAGATGACAGCTATGCGTCGCCTGAATGCTGAGCACCCAATCGAAAAAACAGGTGCAGAGCTGCGTAAGATGATGCCTTGGATCGAAAAGATCGTTGATAAGAGCAAGAACTAAGTTCTATTCTTTAAAGAACACTGTTGCCTGGCAGTAGTGAACGATCATAAAGACAAAGAGCCTCAGAGCTGGGTTGCCCCAGCTTTGGGGTTTTCTGTTTTGTAGCGAGCCGGTTTTATGATGAATCGAGGTTCGCACCCCTATATTGCGCGTGAAGGGTGGCTGTTTATCGGCGCACTCGCTGCGTCTGGTTTTATGGCCAAATTCTACTTCGGGTTGTTGGCTGCGCTGCCACTTTGGTTACTGTGCATTGCATTCGCCTATCTGTTTAGAGACCCTAATCGTGTTATTCCGCCTGCGCCACTCGGTGTGGTAAGCCCTGCCGATGGCGAGGTGTTGTCAATTAGGCAGGTACGCGATAATTATCTTGAACGTGATGCCAACAAGATTTCCATTCGTATGAATCGCTTCGGTACTTATGCCACGCGTGTGCCAATTGAAGGAAAGATACTGCAACACTGGTATGCGCCGACTGAGGCTGACAGTGACAACGATATGCCGGCATTAGATCGTTATGCGATGTGGTTGCAGACCGATGAAAATGATGATGTAGTGTTAGTCATTGGGGTGAGTAGTCAGGCGTTGAAGCCTATCTGTTACCATCAGGCTGGAGAGCGTACTGGGCAGGGCGAACGTTATGGCCTGGTTCGTTTTGGTGGCTATATAGAGGTACTATTGCCGCTTGATGCCAGAATCGAAGTGGCGGTTGGTGATACGGTAAAGGCTGGCTCTGATATTTTGGCGACGTTGGTACATCAACCTGTTTCAGCCATTAAAAACCAGCAAGCAGATGTTGCCCTGGAAATATAAAGTTTAAGAGTAAACACGTTATGACTGAAGATAAACAAAGACGCCGCGGCGTCTACCTTTTACCCAATCTGTTTACCACTGCAGGACTCTTTGCCGGCTTTTACTCGATCATCGCCGCGATTGATGGCCGCTTTGAAGCCGCTGCCATCGCTATCTTTGTCGCGATGATTATGGATGGTATCGATGGACGTCTTGCACGTATCACCAACACTCAGAGTGACTTTGGTGCCGAGTACGATAGCCTGGCTGATATGGTCTCATTTGGTCTGGCACCTGCGCTGGTGATGTTCGTATGGGCGCTCGGCTCTATGGGTAAACTCGGCTGGATTGCCGCCTTTGTTTATACCGCCGGTGCAGCATTACGTCTCGCGCGCTTTAATACACAGTTACATGTGATTGATAAAAACTACTTTCAGGGCTTAGCGTCACCGCCGGCAGCGGCACTGATCGTTGGCCTGGTATGGGCGGGTGAAGAGTACGGGGTTAATGGTGAAGATATTTCTGCGTGGGCCTTTTTGTTAACCCTCTCGGCAGGTCTGTTGATGGTTAGCAAGGTGCGCTATCACAGCTTTAAGGGCTTCGATATTAAAGGTAAAGTGCCCTTTGTGGCGATCTTCTTTATTGCACTGCTGTTTGTTTTTATCTCAACCAATCCGCCTTACATCTTATTTTCGATTGCCTTTATCTATGCGATCTCCGGGCCGATATTAACATTATGGCAACTGCGTCAGCGGCGTCGTGACCGCCAGAAAATAAGTGGCAACGAACAAGATGATACCGATAAAAACAGCCCCGAATGATGATAGTCACAGCCTTGAGTTGGCGCGTTTGAACAGACGGCAAAGAGGCAATTGGATGGAGCAAGCGCAATGAGTAAAAAAGAGAAACTAATCATCTTTGATACCACCCTGCGTGATGGTGAGCAGAGCCCCGGTGCATCGATGACGAAAGAAGAGAAGGTGCGCATTGCAAAGGCACTGGAACGGATGCGGGTCGATGTGATTGAAGCCGGATTTCCGATGGCGAGTGAAGGTGACTTCGCCTCGGTGCAGGCAGTTGCTCGTGCAGTCAAAGACAGCACTGTATGTGGTCTGGCACGTGCGCTTGATAAAGACATTGCGCGCGCTGGTGAGGCGATTAAGCCTGCCAATTCAGGACGGATCCACACCTTTATCGCTACCTCTCCGATCCATATGGAAAAGAAATTGCGCATGTCACCCGATCAGGTGGTTGAGCAGGCGGTACGGTCGGTTAAGCAGGCACGCCAGTATACCGATAATATTGAATTTTCACCGGAGGATGCGGGGCGCTCGGAGCATGATTTTCTATGCCGTATTATCGAAGCGGTGATAGATGCGGGGGCCAGTACGATTAATATTCCTGATACGGTGGGTTACAACCTACCGCATCAGTTTGGCGCGTTGATTCGTGAGTTAATCGAGCGCGTACCGAATGCGGACAAGGCGATCTTCTCTGTCCATTGTCATAATGATCTTGGGCTGGCGGTGGCCAACTCACTCTCAGCTGTGATCAATGGTGCACGTCAGGTCGAGTGCACGATAAACGGCCTTGGTGAACGCGCCGGTAACGCTTCGCTTGAAGAGGTGGTGATGGCGGTCCAGACAAGGCAGGATCTCTTTTCATGTAACACCACGCTCGATACGACGCAGATCGTTCCGTGTAGCCGTCTGGTTTCCAGCATCACTGGTTTTGCCGTGCAGCCCAATAAAGCGATTGTGGGAGCCAACGCCTTTGCCCATGAATCAGGCATTCATCAGGATGGCGTTTTAAAGAGTCGTGAAACCTACGAAATTATGCGCGCTGAAGATGTTGGCTGGTCTACCAACCGCATGGTGTTGGGCAAACACTCTGGGCGTAACGCCTTTCGTTCACGCCTGCAGGAACTTGATATTGTCTTTGAAACAGAAGAGGCGTTGAACGAAGCTTTTTCTCGCTTTAAAGATCTGGCGGATAAAAAACATGAAATCTACGATGATGATCTACAGGCACTCGTCACACAGACACGCGCAGCGACAGAAAGTGAACGGATAAAACTGGTTGCACTTAAGGTCTGTTCTGAAACGGGTGAGACGCCAAACTCAGCGGTCACTATCTCTTTCGACGGTGAAGAGAAACGTTCTTCTGCAAGCGGCAGTGGTCCGGTGGATGCGACCTTAAAAGCGATTGAATCGATGGTCAAAAGCGATGCCCAGTTGCAGCTCTATTCGGTGAATGCGATTACTAGCGGTACCGATTCACAGGGGGAAGTGACGGTTCGTCTGGAGAAGGGTGGCCGCATTGTCAATGGTCAGGGCGCTGATATCGATATCGTGATCGCCTCTGCCAAGGCCTACATTAATGCCGTAAACAAGCTGCTTGCGCCGATTGAACGCGCTCATCCTCAAGTTTAAATCGACTAACAAACGATGACCTTGCAGCAACAATATCTAGAGGCGATGGGAATCGAGTGCTGGCAACGGCGCGATTTACCCGTTGAGACTCAACCAGTACCCGCAGTGGTTGACGCTGTGCCTGTAGTAGAAGCGCCAGTGACTGCTTCGCCTATTGCTGATGTGGCGAAAGCCACACCTGTTGTTAAAACCGCAGCTGAAGCGCTTGTTGATGTTTCCAGCATGGATTGGGCGACGCTCCACACTACCGTTGCGAGTTGTACTCAGTGTGCATTGCACAACACGCAACATCAGCCGCTGCCTGGTGCAGGTAGTCCACGGGCGAACTGGATGATTATTGGTGCTGCGCCAAGTCAGGCAGAGGCTCAGCAGGGCGAGCCATTTGTTGATGCCGCCGGGCAACTACTCAATGCGATGTTAGCGGCAATCGGCCTTAAGCGAGATCAGGTCTATCTGACGAATCTGCTGAAGTGCCAGCTTGAAACACGTGAGCCTAATGCCGAGGAAGTTGCCAGTTGTGAATCTTATCTATTACGGCAGGTTGAATTACTACAGCCGTCGCTGATATTGGTGATGGGGGCGGTCGCGGCTCAGCACATATTGAAATCAGCGCTTACGGCTATCGATACATTACGCGGCACAGCACATTGCCTGCCCGGCACAGATATTCCGCTGCTGGTCACCTATCACCCCTCTGATTTGTTGCGCAGGCCTGCTGATAAACGCAAGGCGTGGCAGGATCTGCAGCAAGCACAGGCGATTGCCGCCCAAACAATCTAATTACGAATTTTTGCCTGTAGGCCGAAGAAGCTAATATGAGAAACATGGATGATTTTCCCGGCGCTGTAGGCAGCAAGCCGCCTGCTGACTACCACTTTCGCAAAATGGCTGAACCAGATCTTGCTGATGTGTTGGCGATAGAGCGTAGCACCTATGAATTCCCGTGGAGCGAAACGATCTTTAAAGATTGCCTGCGCGTCAATTACCACTGCTACGTGATTGAGCAGCTTCAGCAGGTAAAGGGGTATGCGGTAATGACCGTGGCCGCGGGTGAGTCTCATATTCTCAACCTATGTGTTGATAAATCGTTACGCGGTTATGGGATTGGGCGCAGTATGTTGGCGCACCTGGTCGATCAGGCAAGGGCATATCAGGCTGAGATGATGCTGCTTGAGGTGCGCAGATCAAACACCATCGCGATTGAGCTCTATATGAAAAGTGACTTTAACGAGATTGGTCGGCGTAACGCCTATTATCCTGCTAAAGGTGGGCGAGAGGACGCATTGATTCTGGCGCGGATCCTATAAACAGATAGCTGATTAGGCTGAGAAGTCTGCGGGCGAGAATCCTCGGCCCGCGAGTGATTTTTTCGAGTGGCTCTTTAGACTTCGCTCATCACAAAATCAGACTTTGCTGCGCCGCAGTCAGGGCACTCCCAGCTATCAGGTACATCTTCCCAGCGGGTGCCCGGCGGAATACCATCGCCTGGAATACCGTCTGCTTCGTAGTAAACAAAACCGCAAATAATGCATTTCCAACTTTTCATCTTTACACTCCTGTTACTTGTTTAAACCCTAAATCCAGTTGAACTTGAATCACCTTCGGTGAAACTGGCTCCAGTGCATTACGATGTTAGTTGATGTCGCTTACATCCGCATTGCTTATATCGCTATTTTGGCAATTGAGAAAGGTTCGATTAAATTATGATGCTATTTATTCGTCAATATTGATTGTTTTTTGACCTTTTATTGATAAAATCGATTGATGTATTTACCCACCATCAAGCAACTTCAGTACTTATTGGCAGTCGTTGAACTGCGCCATTTCGGCCATGCTGCGGAGCGCTGTTTCGTCACCCAGTCGACGCTTAGTAGCGCTATTCAGGAGCTCGAGGCCTCACTTGGCGTGCAGTTACTGGAGCGTACTAAACGCAAGGTGTTGCCAACGCCCTTAGGCTTAGCGGTTGCCGAAAAGGCACGTGAGGTAATAAGGATCTCTTCAGATATCATCAAGTTATCATCTGAAGATAAGGGATTACTTTCAGGTGAGATTCGGCTGGGTGCGATCCCGACAATTGCACCGTTTCTGTTACCGAAGGTGTTAGCACCACTGCGTCAGGCGTTTCCTGAGCTGGCATTATTGTTGATCGAAGATCAGAGTGCCAATCTGCTCAAACGGTTGGAGAGTGGTGAAATAGACTGTGCGATTTTTGCAACGCCATACCCACTTGGTAAACTGGAATCCACATTGATCACCGAAGAGCAGTTTTGGGTCGCGCTGCCAAAAAATGACCCATTGGCTGATCAAACCACCATCAGTGCTGATGAGTTGCCGATGGAACGATTGTTATTACTGGAAGATGGTCATTGCATGCGTGACCATGCCATCTCAGCCTGTCGTGGTGGCAGTGAAGTAAGCGCAAAAACCCGGGCAGTCTTTCAGGGCACCAGTCTTTACACATTGATCGAGATGGTCTCTGGCGGGCAGGGGATCACGCTGGTGCCAGAGATGGCACTCGATTCAGCCCTGTTAAAGCAAGCCGAAATTGAGCTGCGACCACTTGCCGAAAAAGGACCGCATCGTGGCATTGTACTGGCGTGGCGATCTACCACTCATCTGAAGCCGGATCTGCAATTGTTGGCTGCAAAGCTGGTGGAACTGATTACTGACTAGCTTCACATTTACCGAGCAAAACTTCTTTTAATCCAGTGTCAATCCCGATATCACTGTATAAATATACAGCTATGA